>Ga0073934_10010390_pt1 | contig 11580 bp, 11 predicted proteins | sample LarsenN4metaG_FD_76834 | JGI IMG/M metagenome (GOLD analysis project Ga0073934, IMG submission 76834) | Hot spring sediment bacterial and archeal communities from British Columbia, Canada, to study Microbial Dark Matter (Phase II) - Larsen... ...
CGGGCGAGCAGGTCGATGCCGCCACCGGGCTGCAGTACCTCCGGGCGCGCTACTACGACATGGAGACGGGGCGGTTCGTAAGCCGGGATCCATTTCCGGGGCGTATGGCTCATCCACTTACTTCGCAGCGCTATGTCTACGTGATCAATGACCCAGTCAATCTAATCGATCCTTCCGGACTCCACTGTAACGCTCCGCATCTACACCACTGCGCGGGCGAATTAGTTGCTGAGCTTGTGGATCTGATGACCGACACCACCTTCCAGGCCGATGTTGTTCAAGCGCTCCTTGTTACAGTGGCAGCTCCAGTTTGTATTGCCAGCGGGCCGGCGATCCTGGTTTGTGGACCCCTCATCTCATCTGCATATGCAAACACGATTGAGATCAAGGCGGTGGAGGCTTGTAAGGGCTACAGGGCCGGCGGGCGCAGCAGGAGTCAAGCAGAGGCCGATCTCATAAGCTCCCTAACTCCCACAAGATTTCCTCAGTTCCTGACGCCATTGACCCCGATGGATCCTGATGAAGTATGCGATTTGCTTGGTGTACACGCTCCCTCACCCAGCCCTCCAGCGGCCCCTGTCGACGTTGGAAAGGAATAGCAGAATCGTAGAGGGCGCCGAGTAAGCCATGCTGATGCTCGTTTTTGTCCTTGCAGTTGTGGCTCCAATCTCTTTTTGGATCTGGGTGCTGCTTCGCCGCACCCACCCGCGTCCGTTTGTGGTAGCGATTGCGACAATGCTCACTTACCTGCCTGCTCTCATCATGTGGAATTCCACTGGCTCGGAGCCCCAATTACCGACTCTCGTCATTTGTATGCTGGTCGTTGCGGCCGGAGCCCTGGGATTCATCTTGGGGTTGGCTGCCCGAAAGGGTAGCACGACTGGGGACTAGCGATTCTCCAGGTTCTGGACGATGGCTCCTTCCGCTACTACGGCCTCGGCCGCATCGCCCAGGTCTCCGGGACGGCGACGCACTACTACCTGCCGGACGGCCTCGGCTCGACGATGGCGCTGATCGACGCGGCCGGTGCCGTGGTCAACGCCTACGATACGACGTCTTCGGCGCCCTGCGCGGTTCGACGGGCACCCAGCCGAACGAGTTGGAGTTCGCGGGCGAGCAGGTCGACGCCGCGACCGGGCTGCAGTACCTGCGGGCGCGCTACTACGACATGGAGACGGGGCGGTTCGTCAGCAAAGATCCAAAAGCGGGAGCTATTTTCAGGCCTTCCACGCAGAATCGCTATGCATATGCGCTGAACAACGCACGATGCGAGCCGATACTCTAATGACTGAAACTCCGGACGGCTTACCAAAGCGAGGCCTTTCGGCCCATCCGAAGAGTTTTCTGCTTCTGGCCCAGTTCCTTGCTGCTATCTTGGGAGCTGTGGCGACTCTATCCATCGTAATATACAGCGCGTTTGTGGAAGTCTCTTTCCATTCATCCGGCGTGAGAAATGGGATTCCGTTCGAATCGGAAGCCACCCTTTGGGACAGAGAGCCGGCAAGCGTCCTCATTCAGGCGGGCGCGTTTACGCTGCTTGCAGGTACTCCATTGGTATTTTCATTTTTGATCTGGAACAAAGGCACCAACAAATATTTACCCTGGCTATGGAGTTCGACGTTTTTGAATCTCTTCTTTGCTGTCATCTTCCTTCTTAGCGGGAGTATCCTCATTCTTCCTGCACTTTTATTCTTCGGGGCTTGCCTTTTGGCCGCGGCAGCAATGCGGGACCCAGGATTCAGATAACCGCTGCTCTTTACCTGGAATCCGCCACAGCGCCGGCAACCACCCGTCGATTACCTATCCAGGCGGCAACACGGCCGCCTTCACGTGGGACGCGGCGCGGTCGGATACCTCAGGTGTTGGACGACGAGACGTTCCGCTACGTGTACGGCCTCGGCCGCATCGCTCAGGTCTCCGGGACGGCGACGCACTACTACCTGCCGGACGGCCTCGGCTCGACGATGGCGCTGATCGACGCGGCCGGCGCCGTGGTCAACGCCTACGACTACGACGTCTTCGGCGCCCTGCGCTCCTCGACGGGCACCCAGGCGAACGAGTTCGAGTTCGCGGGCGAGCAGGTCGATGCCGGCGCATGGCGGAGAGGGGCGCGCGGCAGCGGGGGTGAGCGGCCGACGCCGCACATGCAGCCGCCGCAACCGTAGGGGCGCCGCACGCTCAGCCCGTCGTCCCCGAACCGTAGGGGCGCAGCATGCTGCGCCCCTACAACGCTACGTTTTCAAGGCCGGGCTTGTCTCCCAGAGTACCTGCGCCCCGAGGGTGTGGGCGGCCGACCCGCCCGGCGCGTGACGCCCGCGCCCTCGATCGCCGGAGGGTGGCCTGTCGCGGTACCAGGGGGCCGCCGCCGGCGAGAGCGTCGAGCATCCGGGAGACCCGGTCTTCCTCCTCGTGGCTGTCCGTCGAAGCCGCGATCCACAGCAGGCACGCCGCCCGCTCCTCCGGCGGGCGCTCCTCGAAGGCCTCCATGAGACCGAAGTCGCGGAGCGCCCGCTCCACGAAGCCGCGGGTGGCGTCGAACTGTCCCGTTGCCGCCTGAGGGGGCCGGACCATCACGTTTGCCTCCCCGACAGCGGCTGAGCGCGGCCGCGGGCGCCTTCGCTGCTCCTGGGTGCGGCCCGTTCCTGGCCCCTGTCCGCGCCGTCCCCAGTCGCGGGCGCGAAGGCCGCGACGAAGCCCTCCCGCCAACTGCGATACCGCGGCGCCCAGCCCAGCTCGCGCTTGGCTTTCGCGTTGGAGGCGCCGCGGGCGTCCGTCATCAACATGATGCCGGGGTCGCCCACGAAGAGCCTCGCCAGCCACGCCGGGACGCGGCGCGGCGGCTTCGCGCCCAGGACGCTCGCCAGCCAGGGCAACCACTCCCTGACGGGGGCAGGTTCGTCATCGACGACGTTGTAGACGCCCGGTCCTTCGCGTTCGAGGGCGAGGACCGTCGCTGCCGCGGCGTCATGGAGATGAACGAAGGACCACACGCCTCCGCCCTCGCCCACGATCGGGAACTGCCGCTTGCGTATCGGTTCCAGCAGGGCGTCGTTGGCATCGCCGTAGAACGTACCGTAGCGGAGGACGATCCCGCCTGCCCGGACGACGGCGTCGTCCAGGTAGTTAAGGGCCGCGTAGGTCTGGCGCATCGCAGGCGGCGGGCTGGCCTCCAGGGGGTCGTCCTCCGTCTTCACGGGCCCGCCCGTGCGGACATAGCGGATGCTCGCGTAGCTCTGGGCGACTATGCGTCGCACGCCCGCCTCACGCGCCGCCGTCAGGAGGGCGTCGGTGCCTTCCGTCCGCAGCATGTTGGTGAGGGCGAAGCTGCGGTCGAAGTGCTTGAAGTCCTTGAGGCCCGTCAGAGCCGTCGCCTCATGGACGATGGCGTCCGGCGCTGCCGCCAGTACGGCGCGGCGCACCGCGGCGGCATCGAGCAAGTCCAGCTCCACGGGCGTCGCGCCCAGGGCTCGCAGGGCGCCGGCCTTGGCGGCCGCCTTGTGGGTGCCGATGACCTCGTGTCCTCTCTCGATGAGCTGGGCCACCAGACGCCTGCCGATGGCTCCGCTGGCTCCCGCAACGAAAACTCTCATCGCAACCTCCTCTCGCGCTTCAGGCCGGCTTCGGCGGGCCTCGGGGGGGCCCGTCCTCCGCCTTCACAGTTGAGACCCTTCGCGCGGCGAGAACGTGACAGGCGCGGATCACGCCGAATGCCCTTCAGGCGGCAGCGAGGACTCCGAAAGGCTCCCGAGGGGCCGAAGGCGGCGGCGTAGGAGCGCGGGCGGCCCGGGGCGGTCCCGCGTGCGCCGGGCGCCTAACCTCGGTCAGGTCCGGCGGCCGACGCGGTCCAGGGCTGCCAGCCCCGAGGCAGCTCCCGCAGGCGTTCCGCCGCCGCCGCCAGCCTGGCGTCCGGCACGATGGCGCCGGTTGCGCCCCGCGCGCGCCGCGTGCCGTCCGGAGACGAGAGCTCGTAGCCGATCTGCAGGTCGGCTTTGGGGTCCACCCACTCCGCGAAGTGGCCGGCCACGAGCGTGAGGACGGTCCACTCCAGCTCGTCCGCGGCCGTTTCCGCCGATTCGTCGCACCCGTCGCAGCCGCACTGGGGGAACGGGAAGTCGTGCAGCAGCCCCGCGTGGACGACCACGCCGGGATAAGCGGTGAATACGAAGGTCAAGGCCGCCTCGTCGCGGCTGAGGGGGACCACGCGCACCGCTCGCAGCACGTCGTCGCGCGGGTGCATGAGGTCCGCGGCAAAGGCCGCGTCCTCGCGCACGGAGACCGCATACCTGCGCTGCAGGTACTCGATCAGGGCCTGGGCGACGGAGTGCAGGGGCGCGAACCGCTCCGGGTTGGAGTCGACTCCATAGCTGTCCGCCGGCGGCGCCTCGCCCTTCCAACGCCTGCCGTAGTCGATGACTGCGCCGTCGCGGTCGTAGAAAACCCGGCGGGGAAACTCCGGCCTGACGTACTCCGGCATCCCTTCATTCTAGGGAGGCTGCCGCCGATGCGGACAACCTCTGCCGATGGCGAGGCTGGGGCCGCTGGCGGTCCGGCCTAGGACGCAGCCCGCCCGCGGTTATCGAAAGATGCCTCGGGCGGGCGTGCCGCGCCTGAGCCTGGCCCGTCCGTCAGCCGGTCACGTCCCGCCTGACGAAGGAGAAGACGGCGGCCGCGACGGCCAGCGCCACGTAGCCGGCGATCAGGCCCAGGGCGCGCGCGTAAGAAACGTCGCTGGTGCCGCCCACGGCCAGCGCCTCCAGCAGGAGGCCCGGGAAGACCCCGCTCACGGACTGCCAGGTGTTCTGCATGATGTGCTCGAACGGTCCCGCCCAGGCGATGCCGACGCCCAGGGCCACCGGCGTCGATCGCAGGACGACGCCCAACAGCATCGCGAAGCTCGTCCACGCCGAGACCCCCAGCAGGGCGTTGGCGTAGTCCCCAGCCGCCTCGCGCACGCCATCGAGCGAGAACCAGGCCGAGGTCGGAACGCCCTCGGCCGGGGCCAGGGCAAGCGAGAGCCCGAAGGTCAGGGCTTCGAGGAGCAGCAGCACGCCCGCGGCGTAGGCGAGGAGGCCTGCCATCTTGCCGCCGAGCAGGTAGGCGCGGCGAGGCTGCTTCATGAGCAACGTGCGGAATGTCCCCTGCGAAAACTCGCCGGCCCAGTTCGCCGCCAGCGTGACGAGGACGAAGAATCCGCTGACGGAGACGAGGAGTGAGAAGACCTCCGTGCCGCCGCCGGCCGCCTGCAGGTCCTGCAAGGACACGTCGCGGCCGCCGGCCGCTTCCGACGGCCCGGCCGACTGGATTACCACGAAGCTCGCGAGCGCGGCCGCGAGGAGCGCCGCCGCGAACGTGCCGAGGAGGATGCGCGGCCGCGTGAGCTTCAGCAGTTCGGCTCGAAAGACGCCGATCATCGGTTGCCTCCATTGGTGATTTCCAGGTAGCGCTCTTCCAGGTTCGTTCGCTCGAGGCGCAGCTCGACGATGACGGCCCCCTGGGCCATCGCCGCGCGGCTGACCTCCGCGGCCACTGCGCGCGGGTCCGCGCCGTCGACGTCCACCCGCAAGCTCTCCCCGCGAAGCTCAACTCTGCGGCCGCGCTCGAGGAGCGAATGCCTCAGCCGGGCCAAGTCGCCCTCGCGCTCGGTCGCGACCACAAGGCCCGCGGCGGCGCTATCGAGCAACTCGCGCTTGGAGCCCTGGAAGACCAGCGCGCCGCGGTCGATGATCACGAGCCAGTCGCAGACCTGCTCGAGCTCGGCGAGGATATGCGAAGAGACGAAGATGGTCCGGCCGCCGTCGGCGAGGTCGCTGAGCAGCCGCCGCATCTCGTGGATGCCGGCGGGGTCGAGGCCGTTGGCCGGCTCGTCGAGGATCAGCAGGGCGGGGTCGCCCAGGAGGGCCGCGGCGATACCCAGGCGTTGCTTCATGCCCAGGGAGTAGGCGCCGAAGCGGTCGCCGCCCCGGTCCGCCAGGCCGACGAGGTCGAGCAAGTCGCCGATGCGCGCCGGGTCGTGGCCGCCGACCGTCGCCAGGAGCCGCAGGTTCTCCTCACCGGACAGGCCCGGATAGAAGGCGGGACGCTCGATGAGGGCGCCGACCTGCCGGAGGTAAGCCGCGGGTTCGCGGAGCGGCCGTCCCAGCACGGCGCCGCCCCCGTCGCTCGGCGACGTCAGCCCCAGGAGCATGCTCATCGTCGTCGTCTTGCCGGCGCCGTTGGGGCCGATGAACCCCGCGACGACCCCGTACGGCACGACAATGCTGAGTCCTTCGACCGCGGTCCGGCTGCCGTAGCGCTTCGTGAGACGGTGGGTCTCGATTGCGTTGTCGCTATGCACATCCCCCTCCTTTGCTCTGACGGCCGGCCTGGAAGCGCCTTCCGCCGGGATCCATGCTGGGTGAAGCAGCGGCCCCAGGCGTCCCACCGGCGAGGGCATTCCCGCTACTCCGAAGGAAGGGCTTTCGGCCGAGCAGCGGCGTTGGAGTACCGCGGAGGGGGCGGCTGCCGGGCCCGCGGCTACCACGCCGGGAGTAGACGAGGAGTCTCCCCCCGGGCAATGACGGGCGGCGGCCGCAGGGCGGAGAATGGAAGGGGTGACGCGTCAGCCTTGTCAGCAACGCGAGAACGCTTGACGAGCCCGGGGACGGCCGAAACGAAGGCCACGCTGGCCGCGCGCCTGCGCCGCCTGCTCGCCTGGCTGTGGCTCGGCCCCGGCTTGCCTGCCCTGATCCTGTTCCCCGGGCTGGCGGCGGTCCAGGTGATCGGCTCGCACTTCGCCGGCGAGAACCAGCCTGACCGCGAGCAGCTGGACTTCCTCGGCTACGGGTTGCTGGTCTTGGGGCCCGCGCTCCTCCTCGCGCGCCTCCGCTTTCCGGGCGCCGTGGCGCTGGCCGTTTCGGCCGTGACGCTAGCTTACGTGCTGCTGGATTACCCGTTCGGTCCCTTCGTGCTCAGCGTCATCGTGGCGCTGTTCACGGCCGTGGACCAGGGACGCCGCCTCGCCGCCTGGTCGTCGGCGCTGCTCCTTTACGCCGGGCACTTCGGCGCCCGATACGCCTTCGGCATCGAGCCGGAGCCCAAGGCCGCGGAGTTGCTGGGCGTCGGCGCGTGGCTCTTGGTGGTGCTCGCCGCTTCGGAGGTCGTGCGCGCCCGCCGGCAGTGGACGGCCGAAAGCCGGCGGGCCGAGGAACAGGAGACGGGCCGCCGCGCCAGCGAGGAGCGGCTGCGCATCGCCCGCGAGCTGCACGACGTGCTCGGCCATCACCTCTCCCTGATCAACGTGCAGGCGGGCGTGGCCCTGCATCTCAAGGACCGGCAGCCGGAGCAGGCCGCGACCGCGCTCACGGCCATCGAGCAGGCCAGCCGCGAGGCGCTCTCCGAGCTGAAGTCCGTGATCAATATCCTGCAGCAGCCGCAGGAGGCGGCGCCGCGGGCCCCTCTGCCGGGCCTCGCCGGGCTGGAGAACCTGGCGCGACAGGCGCGCGCCGCCGGCCTCGCCGTCGATGCCAGAGTCGATGGCGACCCGAGGCCGCTGCCCGCGCCCGTCGATGCGGCGGCCTACCGCATCGTCCAGGAAGCGCTGACGAACGTCGTCCGCCACTCGGGCGCGCGGCGCGTCAGCGTTGCTCTGCGCTACGGCGACCAGGAGCTGGAGGTGGCGGTGGAGGACAACGGGCCGGGCCCGCGGTCGGGTGGAGGCGGCGGCGGAAGCGGTATCGAAGGGATGCGGGAGCGGGTGAGCGCGCTGGGCGGCCGCTTCGAGGCCGGGCCGCTCCCCGGCCAGGGCTTTCGCGTGCGGGCGGTGCTGCCCCTGGGGCAAGCAACATGATCGGCGTCCTGCTCGCGGACGACCAGGAACTCGTGCGCGCCGGCTTCCGGGCGCTGCTCGACGCCGAGGAGGGCATCGAAGTCGTGGGCGAGGCGGCGGACGGCGAAGCCGCGGTGCAGAAGGCGCGGGAGCTGAAGCCGGACGTCGTGCTCATGGACATCCGCATGCCTGGAACAGACGGCCTCACGGCCACGAAGCGCATCTTCGAGGACGAGCGTCTGCGCGGCGTGCGGGTGGTGATCCTGACGACCTTCGACCTCGACGAGTACGTCTTCGAGGCCCTGCGACTGGGCGCCAGCGGGTTCCTGGTGAAAGACACGCGGCCGGCGGACCTGGTGCAGGCGGTGCGGGTGGTTGCCCGCGGCGACGCGCTGCTCTCGCCCGGCGTTACCCGCCGTCTGATCAGCCGCTTCGCGGACCAGACCAAGGCGCCGCTGGCGGTGCCCAGCCTCGACGCCCTTACGGAGCGCGAGCGTGAGGTGGTGGCGCTGGTGGCAGAGGGGCTATCCAACGAGGAGATAGCGGAGCGGCTGGTCGTCAGCCCCTGGACCGCGAAGACGCACGTGAGCCGGGCGATGGCCAAGCTCGGCGCGCGCGACCGCGCGCAGCTCGTCGTCTTCGCCTACGAGTCCGGCCTCGCCCGGCCCGGCTGGCTCGAGTAAGGGCGCGAGGAGGCCGGGGAGCACCGTTTCCAGGCCTCCTGGCTGCGGGCCGCCGCGGCCGCTCAGCGCTGGACGCGGTACCTGACGTGGGTCACGTCCGGCGCCTGCACCACCCGCGCGATCTCCAGCCGGGGCGTCCCGGGCGCCAGGCCGGCGAACAGCCGCTCGCCGCCGCCGATGATCCACGGGACGTGGTGCAGTTCCAGCTCGTCGATGGCGCCCATCGCCAGGTACTGGTTGACCACGTTGGCGCCGCCGCCGATGCGCACGTCCTTGTCGCCCGCGGCATCCCTGGCCCGGCGCAGCGCCTCCTCCGGCCCCTGGGTCACGAAGTGGAAGACGGTGCCGCCCTCCATGACCAGCGGCTCGCGCTCGTAGTGGGTGACGACGAAGACGGGCACGTGGTAGGGCGGGTTATCGCCCCACCAGCCGTTCCAGGCCGGCGCCCGCCAGGGGCCGGGCCCGCCTCCAAACATGTTGCGGCCGAGTATCCAGGCGCCGACGCCGCTCATGGCCTCGCGCATGACGGTGTCGCTGGGGCCGGTATCGCCCCCGGGCGTTCCCAGCATTTCGTGGAAGGTCTTGAGGCGGAACAGCCAGTCGTGAAAGCCCTCCACGCCGTCGCCGAACGGCTTGTCGCGGCTCTGGTTGGGTCCGGCCAGGTAGCCGTCGAGGGAGATCATCAGATGGACCCCGACCTTGCTCATCGTGCTCGTGCTCCTTTTCTGGCGAGGCCGAAGGGTCTCGTTGGCGGCCTCTACAGACTTAGACGCCCGCGGTGCGCCGAAATCATCGCCGAACGCGCGGGCGATTTCTCCGAGGCGCGGATGTTACGATCCCGGCATCCCTTACCTGGAGGACTGGAGCTGGCCGAGGTGGGCCTGGAGGCCGCGCTGATCGATGCCTCGCGACGGGGCGACGAGGACGCCTTCCGCGACCTCGTGCAGCCGCTCTCGCGCGAGGTGCACCTCCTATGCTACCGCCTGCTCGGCTCCTTCCAGGACGCGGAGGACGCCCTGCAGGAGACGCTGCTCAAGGCCTGGCGGGGCATCGCCGGCTTCGACGGCCGCTCGGCCTTTCGCACGTGGCTGCAGCGCATCGCCACCAACACCTGCCTGGACCTGCTGCGTTCGCGCAAGCGGCGCGTCCTGCCCCAGGACGTGGCCGAGCCGATCGTCGGCCCGCGAACGCATCCCTCGCAATGGGGCGACGCGGCGCTCGACGTGCCCTGGCTGGAGCCCTACCCGGACGCGTTGCTGCCCGAGTCCGTCGTCGTCCGCAGGGAGACGATCAGCCTCGCGTTCATCCGCGCCCTGCAGCTGCTGCCGCCGCGTCAGCGGGCCGTGCTGGTGCTGCGCGACGTCTTGGACTGGCCCGCCGCGGAGGTCGCGGCGACGCTGGGGACCAGCGTCGCCGCCGTGAACAGCGCCCTGCAGCGGGCGCGGGCGACGGCGGCCGCCGCCCGCGCCGAGGCGCCCGCCCTGAGCGAGTCGCGACTGGAGGCTGCGCACGCCAGGATCGCCCGGGAGTTCGTCCGCGTGTGGGAGCAGGGCGACCTCGAAGGGCTGCTGGCGCTCCTCACCCACGACGCAATCCAGACGATGGCGCCGTGGCTCGCCTGGTTCCGCGGCACGGAGGCGCTGCGGGCTTCCTACTGGTACGCCTGGGACGGCGACCCGCGGCCGGGCGTCTTCCGCGCCTTCCCGGCGCCGTTCAACGGCCAGCCGGCCTTCGTCTTCTACCACCGGCCGGCCGGCGAAGGCCCCTTCCGCGCCATCGACGTCCTCGTCGTCACCCTCAACGATGACGGCAGCCTGGTCCGCGAGCTGCACAGCTTCGTGAGGCCGGATCTGTTCCCGGCGTGGGGCTACCCGCCGGAGGTCGAGTAGGCCTCGCCGCCCGGCGAAGACGGACGGCGCCTAGGCCAGGATTTCGATCCGCATCCGGCCGAGCCGGTCCGCGTCGGCGATCAATTCGATGGCGGCGACCTTGCCGCCGCGGACGGTAAAGCTGAAGACGACGCGCGGTTTCCCGCCCGCCGCCCAAACGGCGCCCGGCACGCCATCGATAAGCGCCGGCTGGGCGGCCTGCGCCTGACCGGAGAACTGCTCTGCCACGGCTTTCGCTCCCCGCAGCGCCGGCTGCGTGAGCCAACCGGTGCGCACGCCCATCCGCAGCGCCTCCGCGTCCGGCCTCAGCACCACGTCCGGGTCCAGCACGGCTAGCAGCGCCTGAAAGTCGCCGGCGCGCGAAGCCCTGAAGAACGCCTCCACGATCTCCCGCTGTCGCCCGACGTCTCGGGCACCACCGTCGGCCGAAGCCCCCTGAACTCGCCGGCGGCCGCGGCTGGCCAGCTGACGGGCGGCCGCGGGCGAGCGCCCGACGACGGCAGCGATCTCATCGAACGACACGCCGAACGCATCGTGGAGGACGAACGCCACGCGTTCGGCCGGCGAGAGCCGCTGCAGCACCGCCGACATCGCCAGCCCGACCGACTCCGTCAAGATCGCCTCGCGCTCCGGGTCGGCGCCGTCCGGTATCGATTCGTCTTCCGGCGCCAGCGGCTCCTCGCGCCGCGACCGCCGCGAGCGGAGCATGTCGAGACAGGCCCTCGCCACGGCCGTCGTCAGCCAGGCGCTCAGGTTCTCTACTCTTGCGGCGTCGGCGCGGCTGAGCCGCAGCCAGGCCTCCTGCACGGCATCGTCGGCCTCGCTGGCGGAGCCCAGCAGCCGGTATGCCACCGAGTGTAGCCGGGCGCGATCCGCCTCGAAGCGCTCTGCCAGCCATTCGCGGTCCATCGGTCACATTCTCCCGTTCCGTTTCGACATAGGACTGATGACCGGTCTCAACCGCCTGCTCGTCCCGGGGCATGCGCCCTTGCCGTCCGCGTCGGCTCTCGTCCCTCCGACCGTAGACGAATGGGGCCGCGGCCCGCAAGGGGTGGCCCGGCATCGGTACGTCGTGGAGTCAAGGAGCCCCGCGAAGGCTCGCGAAACGAAGGGAGATTGAGGTTGAAAATCAAGCTGACAAGCATCTACGTGGACGACCAGGAGAAGGCCCTGCGCTTCTACACGGACGTCCTCGGCTTCGTGA
>Ga0073934_10010392_pt1 | contig 11575 bp, 5 predicted proteins | sample LarsenN4metaG_FD_76834 | JGI IMG/M metagenome (GOLD analysis project Ga0073934, IMG submission 76834) | Hot spring sediment bacterial and archeal communities from British Columbia, Canada, to study Microbial Dark Matter (Phase II) - Larsen... ...
AAAAGCAGTGCCTCCTCATAGTGACGCGGGAACTGGGGGTAGGCGAGTCCATCGAGTTGCCAGAGCCGGTCGATCGCCTTGCGCAATTCGAGCGTTAGCAAATAGTGCGTCATCAGGTATTCAAACGCCATCCGGTTGCGCGGATTGAACGCCAGGTGATGGACCAGAAGGGCTTCGATTGGCAGTCCCTGGTGAGGCAGGTCATTGGTGACCATCAGTGCCCGGATTCCCTTCAACCGATCATCCCCGTGCAGCCCGGGATCCTTGGCGATTTCCGCCAGCAACTGGTCTGCCTTCCCGCGTTGGTAGGGCATTTTGCGCAGGACATTTAAGAATACGGTGGCGGCAGCCGGGCGCTCCTTCAGGAGGTTAATCTCAGCGAGGTCGAACAGAATGTCGGGCCGCTCGCCTTCCATCTCCAAGGCCTCATGGGCCAGGTGCTCGGCGTCGCTGACGAGTCCCAGTTCAAGCAACGTGCGCACCTGGGCGCGGAAGGAGTTGATTCCTCCCGTAACTCCCGGCAAAGGCTCCATCGCAAGCTGGTTGGGAAAGCTGAAGAGATCCTCCGCCAGCCTGCCGCGGTAATAGAGAGCCCGGTGCATTCGGATCTGGGCCGGCAAGCTCAATGTTTGGCATTTCTCCGCCGTACCCAGGACCCGGTCGAAGTCACCACGGTCGGAGTAATAATCAATTCGTGCCATGGCCTTTTCGCGGGGGGCAAAGGTCAACCACACCGCGGCGCAGCCGGCGACGATCACCAACGCAGCGGAGGTTGCGCGGACCAGCGCCCTTTGGTGCCAGCGTCCCGGAGCATGCACGCGCTGACCAGTGGCGGCGCGATGGTGGCCCGATTCGGAGCCCTGCTTATGCGGGGTAACGGCTGGCGCCAGCAGACGGGAAACCACGAGCAAGAACGGAACGGACAGGAACGCCATCGCCGCCAGGATGGGGTCGTTTTTGATCGGATCGACAAGGTGAGCAAACGGGACATTCAGGAGGCGCAAGAGGATTATCCCGCCAGCCAGAACAACGAGACTGACTACTCCGGGGGCCCACTGTGTTCTGGTGAACCCTTCCGCGAGGCCAGCCAGCGCGGCAAACAGGACTGCGGGCCCGAGCCCCCCGGCCGCGAAGCTGAGGGCCGTCCCAAACCCCCAGAGCGCGATCCGGAGGCGTGCCGATCCCGGCGCCCATCGGTGGCAGGCGATCGCCGCTGCCAGGCTGAGGGCCATTCCCGCGCCGATTGCCAGGACCGGGCTGCGGTTACGGTTGACGAGGGTTAACAAAAGGAACACGGGAACGAATGCGCCGACGCGCGTCACTTGCGCGCTGATCTGCCCGCTCAATTGGCGGGTGAGCAGCCAGACAAGGACACACATCCCGGTGAGGGTCAGCGCCCCCAACCAGTCCTGGTGATTCAACTGGGAGAAGAGAATCCCGGTGTAGTCAATCAACCCTCCTGGCCTGGCCGCGAGCGGCGCAACCGCGGAGTCGGTCAAGAACGGGCCGTGGTGGTGATAAACGAGGGAGGGTTCGACCCGAAATCGGACCCAAGCCAGGACTGCGAGAAATGCGAGGCAAGGCAGGAATTTCGGCGCGCGCCAGGGAACGGACCTCTGCTCCTTCTGTTTCGCTGGCTTTTGCGCCTTTGCCATTGCTGATGGCGGGCATTCTTTCAGATTATCACGGCCTTTTCAACGTGATTTCAGAAGCGCGCCACGATGCGATAGGTTGCCGCTTGCGGGCCGGGGATTTCCACCCATTCATGCTGGGGATCGAACCGCTTCCACTCCGCTCCGTTCACGGTGACGGAGGTCAGGCGTTTCTTGGAGGGATGGCGAAAGCGCACCGTCAGCCACGGTGGGCGGCGCGCGCTCTTGAACTCCACCGTTGCGGTGAGCCGGCCCTCTGACGCGGCGCTGGCCAGTTGAAGATCCACCGGGCCGAACCACGTAGGGGCTCCGCTGACCTGGATGCGTTTGCCATCCGCGAGCCACGCCCGGGGAATCGCCTGCCCGATCATCAGCCGATCGTTGAATTCGTTCAGGAGCATGTTGCGGTAGAGTTCGAACCAGGCGCCGTCCGTGCTTGGGGGACAATAGTATTGCCCCCAGGCCCAGCGATGCTCCAGCGGCGAGAGTTGGTGATGCGAGAAGGCGCAGGCCATCATGCTGTAGAAAGCCCGAATCGCCGCCTCGGGCTCGTCGCGTCGCAGGTAAACCGTGGCCTGTGGATTGTAAACAGGCTCGTTGGCCGCGCCCCATTGGTTCAAGAACAGATTGTCTTCGTGGTCGTGCAACATGGCCGTGGTGAGCCAACTCTTCGAATCGATGGCATCCAGGCGTGCCAGGTGCATGGGGCCGCAATCCACGTCCGTGGGATACCACACCTCGAGCATGCGCCGGGGCGTCAGCGCATCGGTGGGCACGTAATTGTTCCAGGTTCCATCCGCCAACTGCACGAGGGGCGCTCTGACGGCAGCCCTGGCGAAAGCGCGCTCCACCTCGGTTCGCAACCGCCTGGCGGCGGCCAGGGCGTCTCTGGCGCGGGCGTGCCCAAAGCGGTCCAAAGCGCGGCCGAACAGATCCAGGCCGGCAACGTAGTAGGCGTTCGGAAAAGCCCAGGCCCGGGATTCGTGCGTGAGGTCATTCAGCGGCGCCACGACGAGGCCCGTCGCGTTCTCCGGGCCCGCGTCGCGGGTCAGCTGGCCAAGGCACCAGTCCAGCGTCTTCAACGACTCCGGGAGCAATCGTGCAAATGAGGCACGATCGTTGGAAAGGAGGAAGTTCTGGCCGATCGAGTAGAGCAGGGAAGGGGAATACACGCCCCAGTCCGCGTAGCCACCGATCCGGCCATCGGGTTTTTGCTGGGTGCGATACATGGATGCGAACTCCGCTTCGGCAACGTCAAAGTAACCGCGCAGCCCGTAGAGCATGTAATCCACATAAACCGCCTGGTTAATCGGCCAGTCGGCGTTTGCCTGGCCATACGCGAAATTCGAGTAAGGCAGGTCCATCGCGCCATCGGCTCGAAATCGAGGCAGCATGAGCGCGTGCCACAGGTTGGCGCGAAACAGGTCATTGACTTCGTTTTCCGGCACGCTGAAATTCGCGCCGCGCCGCAGCCAATCTTCCCAGTAACGGACGGTTGCAGCCCGGCCTTCCGCGTAATCCAGAGAGGCGAGTTCCGAAGGGGTTTGGCCCGGGGGTGAGGCGAGTATGAGCACCACCTCCCGCGCTTCGTTCGGCGCCAGTTGTCCGCGAACACTGAGAACGATTCGTGGCTGACCGGGCTTTTCCTCCGCTGCGTCGGCCGTCACCGAAAGCTCCGCGTCCGCGCGGAGCATCAGCCAGGTCGTTCCGGTTTCCCTGTCCACGATGTGATGCCGGCCATCCGCCTCGCGGAGCTCCGGGTGGCGATTGGTGCTTTCAGTGGAAAGCCCGATTCCGATGTGGATCGGTCCAGAGCCGGTCAGGCGGATCCTCGTGAAGAAGACGCTCGGGACCATTCCCGGGGCATTTGACGGGGCATTTCCCGAAGCGCTCGCGAACTGTTCGATAGCGCATTTCTGGCCCTCTCGCTCGAGCAGGGTGTCGATGATGGGCAGCCCGTCCTCAATCCGCTGGCTCAACCACGTGGCACCCGGCCAAAGCAGGTCCAGCCGGAACTTGTGCGGCGAGGCGAAATCGGGTCGAACATTAGCCCATCTGTCGATGCCGAACTTGTAAAGCGATCCGTGGCGCGCGACCGTGCCGATCAAATGGCCGACGGTCCCCAGCCAGCGCGTTTCCCAAGGCGATTTCCAGACATTGGGGTTCCCGATGTCCTCCCATTTCCTCCGATAATCCTCCAGGCTCGCCTCTGGTTCTCTTCGGGTCCGGTCAAGCACGCGCGCGCCGTTCAGGCTGGCCAGGTGCTTTTCGAAAGCCACTTCGCTGCCGGCCAGCCTCACAAATGCGGCGTGTTCGGGCAGCCAGAATGCCTTGTGCCTTGCCAACTGCTCCAGCCCGACCGTGAAACCGCGAGTCTCATCCGGGGCGGTAAACACGGTGAGCAGGGGGGCGTCCGGAGTAAGCCCCGGGTCGTCTTTCAGTCTGGCAACCTGGTCCGCTGTCCCGTGCCGGAGGAGATACTCCCAGATTTCATGCGTTTTGCGTTTTGCTCGCGCGGGTGCGCCCCAGGAAACCTCTGCCGGGATGGAGTCTACAATCCCAGCGCCAACCTTGAGCGTCTTGCGGGGGGCGGAGACTTCCACTCCTGCGCCGGTGCCGGACAATCGCGGCTCGAGGGTGGTTGCTGCCGGCAGCCCGTGCCCGAACGATATCTCGACCTTGTGCGTTTGCTTTTCCTGCGCGCGGAGCGGCCAAGGACCGGCCGCCACGAGGAAAACCAGAAGAAGACGAAATTCGATATTGTTCACATGACCCCGTTTGCCGTGAGCATTACATTCGACGGCGGAGGATGTGCCGCGCCAGCGACAGCAGACCTGAGTAACGGCAGGAGGGGTCGACGTACTTTTCGAGCACGTAGAAGCCGAAGTAATAGGATCGGCAGAAGGCCCAGATCGTCAGAGGGAGCAGCAAGGCCACACTCCAGGTCGGCGTGTGCATGAAGATGAGCAGGGAGGAAGCCAGCCCAATCACGAGGAAAAGGACGGCCTTAAGCCACATCGCGCGCGGACTGCTCAGATCCTTCATGGTCACGCATGCGATCGGCCTTCACCCTGGCGGTGCCTGCGGAGGTTCTCAATGTCCGCGTCCACCATGATGCGAACCAGGTCGGCAAAGCGCACTTTCGGTTCCCAGCCGAGCTGGCGCTTGGCTTTGCTGTAATCCCCGATCAGCAGGTCAACTTCAGCCGGACGGTAGTAACGCGGGTCGATCTTAACGTGTTGCTTCCAGTCGAGCTTGGCGTGATCAAAGGCCAGTTCAAGGAACTCCCGCACGGAGTGCGTCTCGTTGGTGGCGATGACATAGTCGTCGCCCTGCTCCTGCTGCAGCATCAGCCACATCGCCTCCACGTATTCCTTGGCGTATCCCCAGTCGCGCTTCGCGTCGAGGTTCCCCAGGAAGAGCTCCTGCTGGAGGCCAGCCTGAATGTGAGCGATCGCGCGCGTAATCTTGCGCGTGACAAAGGTCTCGCCGCGCCGCGGGGACTCGTGGTTGAACAGGATTCCGTTGCTTGCGTGCAGGCCGTAAGACTCCCGGTAATTCACGGTGATCCAGTAGGAGAAGACTTTCGCGCAGGCGTAGGGGCTGCGCGGATGAAACGGCGTCAGCTCCGTTTGCGGGACTTCGCGCACCTTGCCGTACATCTCGCTGGAGGACGCCTGGTAGAACCTGGGCCGGATGCCCGTCTCGCGAATCGCTTCCAGCAAGCGCACTGTCCCGGTCGCCGTGATGTCCGTGGTGTATTCCGGGCTGTCAAAGCTGACCCGCACATGGCTTTGGGCCGCCAGGTTATAGACTTCCTGCGGTTGAATGTTCCCAATCAACCGAGCCAGCGCGCTGGCATCGCCCAGGTCGCCATAGTGCAGAAAAAGCCGGTTGCCGGCGGAATGAGGGTCGTCATAGATCGATTCCAGGCGACCGGTGTTAAAAGTGCTGGCGCGCCGGATGATCCCGTGCACCTCGTAGCCTTTGGACAGCAGCAGTTCGGCAAGGTAGGAGCCATCCTGGCCCGTGATGCCGGTAATAAGCGCTTTCTTGGGTGCTTGCACGGAGCGAGAAAATGTTTCGCTCCGGGAGGCGGTGCAAGCTTAATCGCGATTCGCAGCAGGATGCGTTGTTCAATGCAGCAAGGCCAGCGGCCCGCCCCTAAAGCTCCCCTAAAGCGGCAATTCTCATTGTGGTGGCAGGGCGTGCTCGCCGAGCGCGCCGCGTGTGCCGTGGCAAGTTCCCTCGGCGAGCACTGAGTGCACTCCGGCGGGCTCGGAGAGACACGCCCCACCCGTTTTACCGGGGTTTTCAACGGTAGGGCGCGTCCGTCCCGGCGCGCCGAGGTCTGTCAGGCGTTATAACGAGAATTGCTGCCCCGAAAGCCCCCTAAAGCGGAGGTTGCCCGACCAGCGCCCCCTTTAGTTCACCGGCTGAACCACCACCGAGATCAACCCGAGATCGGCATTCGCAAGCTTCTGGAATGCGGCATGGCTCAGGTCGATGATGCGGCCGTCGGCAACCAGGCGGCGGGCGGGACCCCGGTCCGTAATCTTTACGAGCGTGCTTCGGGTCGCACCCCGGGAATCGGCCAGCGTGACGCGCACTGTGGAGCCCAGGGGATAAAACCAGGAAGCGGCGGTCAGCTTGTCGGGGTTGAAGGGCTTTCCATTTGCCATCAGCCTGCCGCGGTGGGATTCACCGTACCAGGAAGCCTGTCCTTTCGCCGCGGGATGTCCGCCCAGGGTGGCAGAAATTCCCGCCCACATCAGAATCGCGGTTATCAGTAGGGCTTTCACGGGACAAAGGCTAGCATTAGTGCGGATGGGGGTGAACCGGGCGAGTACGGGTTGCACTCCCGGAGAATTGCGGAGCTTGCTCCCGGGGGTTCCCCGGGTTCATTCCCGGGGATTGCCAGGGGGTGCGGGTTCCCGCTGGCTTGCGTAGTAGAGATCAACCGGCGGGCAGTTAGCTGCCCGCCGGTGGTGGTTGGGGGGCATCCCCCTGGGCTTGGCGCTTTACTTCGTGCGGCTGCGGCGGTTCAGGCGGTTCAACATCACATCACGGACGGCGCGCTTGAGAATGCGGTGGGCTTGAGCTAATGCGTCGTCCAGCCGGGCGCACTCCTCCAGGTCGCACTCATCCCCTTCGTTGTTGCGGATTACCCCCTGGGCTGCTTTGCAGCATTCACCCCGCATCGCATCGATTTCGAAGGCGATTCGGGCAGTGCGGCCGATGGGCAGTTGCGGCTGACGCTTTACCGTTCTTTTCACAGGAGAACGATGCCTGATCCGCCTGGAACCCGGTATTAGGCGCGGGATGAAAATCATATCCGCGTTTGTCCGACAGACACCCCATACCTCGGGCCTGCTGAGTTCGCCTGCGCAGCCGGCTGTTTTTCAGGAAGGAAGGTCGGAATCGCCCCAACCCGGACGGCAAAGAACCTGCTCCGTCGTTCCCGGCGGTTCGGCTTTGGGTCCACCGCAGCCGTGTGCTCACGCCGTGGGTACGATTTCGGCACAGTCTGTCCTGAAAGCAGTCACGAGATTATGAAAACGTTCCGACCCGGCTTGGTGGCGGTCTTTGCGTCGCTTTTGGTCTGCGGCGCCTCGGCCCAAGTGTTTACTGGCACGCATGCGCCCAACACGTATTCGGAATTCAGCGTCACCTTGGGCAGTAGCGTCACCAACGTGTCGTTTACCGTGCCGGGAAGCGCTTCCGCCTACTCGTATTTGCTCGTCAAAAGGGGCACCGCGCCGACGGATACCGTTTACGACTTCAGTTCGAGGGTGAATGGACAGACCAATGCGTTATACTTGGAGGCGCCGGAGGCTGCCGCCGGCACTTACTACATTCGTGTTCGCACCCCGGCGACTTCCCAGTCGCACAGCTTCACTCTTACGGTCGCGACGAATCAGAGCAATCTGCGCACGGAGACGCGGCCGGTGACCAAGCTGCTCCCGGGCCTGGCACGGGGAGTCGCGGTCAACGGGACCTGGCAGCATTTCCGCATCGAACTTTCCTCCAACACAATGTGGTTCGCCACCATCGAGGCAACCAACCAGTCATCTCCGGACCTCTACGTCCAGCGCGGCACGCCGCCCACGGCCAGCTCGTTCTTCCGGAAGACTTCAGGCGTCACGAACGACCTCATCACGCTCACCCAAAGTGAAGGCACTCCCGGGGCCTATTACGTCGCCGTGTTTGGCAACGGCGGTCCCGGCGCCGGAGTTCCTTTTACGTTGAAAATGGACCGGATTGTGCCCATCAACCTGAACTGGGACCCCGGCACCGCCCATCACGGCACGAAGACCTATACGAACCTCTCCGGGGCTGCCGGTGATTACTATTTCCGGATTGTGACTGCCAATCCGGCTCTCGGAGCCTGGCGCACGGCGCTTCGCCTGTTCAAGACGAACGACGCCAGCCTGTATCTCGGCAAAGGTGTCATTCCCACCCCGACGCTGGCGGATTACAAATTCGAGCGACCCGGGGCAAAGGGAGTGGTTCTCGCCTTGAACAATCAATTCCAGCCCAATGAGGAATGGTTCATCCTGGTGCGCGCCAAACAGGGGGCCGAGTGGTCGCTGCTGAGCGGCGACCCCTACGTCTTGAACCTTGGGACGATCGCCGCCGATGGCTCCAGCAGCAGTCCCGAGGTGGAAATCGGTCCCGAAGGCTTGAGCTTTTTCAAGGCATCGGCTCCGGCCGAGATGCTGGCGTGGAGGCTTTACCTGAACGGCGCGACCAACAACATTTACGTCAAAACCAATCGCGTGCCTCTGCCCTATATGGCTGCCAGCACGCCGCCATTCAATGGTTCATACGAACAGGCGCGCGCGGGGCAAATGCTCGTCGTGCCTCCCTATCTGAACGTCCGCCAGTACTTCGTAGGCGTGCAGGGAACGCCGGGGACGATGATCCGATTGGATTCGCGCCAGCACGAGATCATCGATTTGCCCTACGGAGAGAGTGTGTCACGCCATGTGACTGGTTACCCGTACCAGACCTACCGCGTCATTCTCCCGCCCAACGAAATTGCCTGGCAGATCTACCTCCCGGCGACCAACGGCAATCCCAACCTCGCTGTCCGGCGCAACACCGTGCCGAATGAAAATAACAACGATGCCATCTCCGAGTTGTCGGGCAGCATTCCGGACAACATCACCCTGGTGCCGCCGGTGCTAAGCGACGGCGCATTCTACGTGACCGTCTACAGCACAAACGTCGTTTTCACCAACAACTACACCTACACGCTCAATAGCGGCAAAGCCAGCATCACCGACATCGGCTATACGACCACCATTACCAACGACGAACCCGCTCGCGTCGGCTGGAAGTACTACCGTCTTAATGACATTGATCGCCAACGCCAAAGCCTGGGCTGGGACCTGTTGCTGAAGAACTTTGCGCCCGGCACCAAGATCGCCATCCGCCGCAATATGGCTCCCAGTTTGTGGGTGATCCGGAATCCCAATGCCACCACGGTAAAGCACTACGACGTGATGAGCACCGCGGAATTCCTCCAGTGCCCCGACCAGGAGGCGGACATCTGGTATGTGGGCGTCTACAACCCGGGAACCGCGCTCGGCCCATTTAGCCTGGTGACGCGGGAGATCGAAGTGATAACTCTGGCGGAAAACCAGGCGTTGCCGATCAACAACCTGCTTCCGGGGCGATGGGAGTTTTTCCGGGTCCAGCTTTCGCCTCAGGACGTCGAGATCGGCCCGGGCAAGGATCCGGTGTTGGGGTGGGACATCCGGGTTACGGAGGTTCTGTCAGGTTTGCCGAATTTGGTGGTCCGCCGCGAACGTTTGCCCACCGGCATCACGACCTCCATTGATTATCTGGGGACCAACTGGCCTAGCGGAGGACACTGGGCGGCCAAGAAGGACTGGACCACCCGCACGTATTCCAGCGACGGCGCCATCAATGAAGACGGCCGGATCCTGGCGATGGCGGTCGGCCGTCCTTTGCAGCCAGCCAACTACTATATCGGGGTGATGGCCTACGGCACCAACGCGTCGAACTGCAAAGTGCTCAGCCGCTGGATCGGCGCCGGGCGGAGCATTCCGGTCCGGGATCTCGCCTGGAACGGAGGTCGTGCCGAAGGGATGCTGGATCCGCGTGAGGCCGCCTACTTTCGGGTCACTTTGCCCGCCGACGCTCCAAGCTGGAAAGTCCGGATGACCCCCGTCAATGGCGAAGCCATGCTGGTTGCAACCGATAAATGGGTGCCCACAGTTGAATCAGAGAAGCAGATGCGAAAACCCGGCAACGAGCATTATGTCTTGCTGCCGAGCGTTGGCGCGCTGTTGAGCCCCGGCACACGTTTTCTGACGGTGATCGGGGAAGGCCAAAGCCCTGCCACCAAGGACCGGATCGGGAGCGGTCCGACCACTTTTGTCCTGGAGTCGCTTGGGAAAATGCCGGAACCCGACCTGGGAATCCTCACTGAGGTTGACCTCGAGCAACCCTTCTCCCTTCAGGGCGGGGAGGTGGCGGCCTATCATTTCCACACCCGGCCTACCACCCTGGGGTTCTGGCTGTCGCTCGAGGATGTCGTCGGTGAGCCGTGGATGGTCTCTCGGGCGGGAATGTTGCTGCCTTACGCTGGTTTGGCCGGCGACCCTTACGGAGCCGAGGGCGGTCAAACGGGCGGCACGGCGAGCAGCCCGGTTATGATTAATGTGGCTGACCCGTATGTCGACGAGACTGTGCTGGTCAAAGCGACCGGGTGGGACCAGGATTATCCCGACGCGGCCGGCAAGTTGCGCGTGAAGGAGATCATCCCCGAGCCAATCAGCTTCGACGGCGGCGTTTACCCCATCGTGAACCGTCCAAGCGAGTATTTCAGCTTCTTCTACATTGACATCCCGCCCGGGGCCATGGGGCTCGATCTGCGCCTTACCAATGTTCTCTCCGGCGCCCCCTATATGGTCCTGCGCCGGGATGGCCTGCCGATCAAGGACATCACCATGGGATTCAACGGGAACGCCTATAGCGCCTCCACTTGGCCCGATGGCGCCCACCTCGCCTCCGACTATGACTGGACCGACCGTTACCTGGGCCCGGACGGCTCGGATCAGTGGGGGCACGTCCTCGTCCTGGGTCGCGGAAGGCCCTTGCAGCCCGGCCGCATCTACGTGTGTGTTCGCAATGACTGGTTCTCCAGCGACCCGATCAACTGCACGCTGGTGAGCCGCGGCATTGGACCGGGCTTTAGCATACCTATTACTCCGTTGGAATTCGCGGGTGGTGAGGCGCAAGTCACCGATCTGCCGGCTCGCGAAGCCGCTTACTTCAGTGTTCAAGTTCCGCCGGGAGCCGCGAACTGGAAGGTTCAGCTTTCCTGCAGCAGTGGTGAAGGTTTGCTGGCTGTTCTGAAGGACACGATTCCCAATGTCGGTGCTTCGATGAGCTTCAACACCACCAACTCGGGCGGACGCAAGATGCAGAAGGTTGGCGATGAACAGTTCCTGCTCTTGCCTCCCGCGGGCCAAAGCACCCTCGCCGGCGGCACCTATTACCTCGCCGTGGTCAGCGAAGGCCAGGGTGTCACCAACTCCGCCATGATCGGTTACGGCACCAGCAGCTTTGTCCTGAAGAGCCTGGGAGAGGCGCCCCTAAAGAACCTTGGTTCAGCAGGCCCGGCGGATATCGTCGAGCCGGGTGTGTTGGCTGGCGGCGAGGTCCGCCTCTACCAGTTCAGCGTGCCGGCTGGTATTCAAACCCTCCAGGCCCGGCTTGAGAACCGCACCGGAAACCCCCACATCTCGCTCGTCTCCGGCGCGCGCGCCCCTGACCCGGGCACCGCCAGTTCGCCGATTGTGATCGACCCCTACGGCAACGAGGGCGGGGAGCCTCCCGGCGCCAATGTGAAACCCACCCAGATTCCCGTCGTGAACCCCGTGCCTGGC
>Ga0073934_10010393_pt1 | contig 11574 bp, 5 predicted proteins | sample LarsenN4metaG_FD_76834 | JGI IMG/M metagenome (GOLD analysis project Ga0073934, IMG submission 76834) | Hot spring sediment bacterial and archeal communities from British Columbia, Canada, to study Microbial Dark Matter (Phase II) - Larsen... ...
CGAGGTAGACCTCGCCGCGCGCGCCGTCGATGGAGATCTCGGTGCCTTCGCGGATGGTGAGGTCGCCGATCCTGGCCTCGCGGTCGTCGAGGTCGATCTCGAGCGCTTCGACGCCGACGACGGCAGGCTTGCCGAACTGGCGAGCGACGAGCGCCGCGTGGCTGGTCCGGCCGCCGCGGCTCGTGACGATGCCCTCGGCCGCGAGCATGCCGTGGACGTCGTCGGGCTTGGTCTCGGGGCGAACCATGATGACGGGCTTGCCGTCCTTGGCCCACCGCTCCGCGGTGTCGGCGTCGAACGCGATCACGCCCACGGCTGCGCCCGGCGACACGTTCAGGCCCTGCGCAATGAGCTGAGCCTTCTTGCGCGCGGTCTCGTCGAACTGCGGATGCAGATAGAAGTCCACCTGGTCGGGGTTGACGCGCAGCACCGCCTCTTCCTTCTCGAGCAGCCCCTCGTCGACCATCTCCACCGCGATGCGGACCTCGGCCTGCGCCGTGCGCTTGCCGTTCCGCGTCTGCAGCAGCCAGAGCTTGTTCTCCTCGATGGTGAACTCGATGTCCTGCATGTTGCGGTAGTGCCGCTCGAGCTTGTCGGCGATGTCGCAGAGCTCCTCGTAGGCGGCGGGGAAGCGCTTCGCCATCGCGGAGATCTCGAACGTCTGGCGCGTGCCCGCCACGACGTCCTCCCCCTGCGCGTTCACGAGGAAGTCGCCGTGCAGACCGGGCTCCCCGGTGGACGGGTTCCGGCTCATCACCACGCCGGTGCCCGACGTCTCGCCCATGTTGCCGAACACCATGGTCACGATGTTCACGGCCGTGCCGAGGTCGTGCGGGATCCCCGAGGCGTTCCGGTAGTCGACCGCGCGGCGCGTATTCCACGAAGCGAACACCGCTTCCGTGGCCGCGCGCAGCTGCTCGAGCGGGTCCTGGGGGAACGGCGCGTGGCTGTGGATCCTCACCAGCTCCTTGAAGCGCTGCGTGACCGCCTGCCAATCCTCGGCCGACAGCTCGGGGTCGGTGGCGACGCCCGCCTCCTTCCGCCGCTGCTCGATGACCTCCTCGAAGATCTCGTCGGGGAGCTCGCGCACGACGGTGCCGAACATCTGGATCAGGCGGCGATAGGAGTCGTACACGAAGCGCGCGTCACCGGTGAGCTTCACCATCCCGTCGGCCACCACGTCGTTCAAGCCGAGGTTGAGGATGGTGTCCATCATGCCGGGCATCGAGAACTTGGCGCCCGAGCGGCAGGACACGAGCAGAGGCTTCTTGGGGTTGCCGAACTCCTTGCCCGTCTCGGCCTCGATGGCCTTCAGCGCCTGGAGCTCCTGCTCCCAGATGTCGGCGGGAAAGCGGCCTTCCTCGGCGAGGTAGGCGATGCACGCTTCCGTGGTGACGGTGAAGCCCGGAGGGACGGGTACACCGATGCGGGACATCTCTGCCAGGTTGGCGCCCTTGCCGCCGAGAAGGGCGCGCACGCCCTCCCAGTCGGAAGCGGTCGCTTCCGCGGCCTCCAGCTCCGAGAACAGATACACCCACTTCCGAGCCATTGTCCGATCCTCATCCGAAATTCGACGACCGACGGTTCGACGACGTCAACGCGAACAAGGACCTCGCAGCCCAGGGCGGGGGGGCTCCGAAACCAGCTCGGATCGAGGTCCGTGACCAACCAATCTACGCCCCTCGCTCTGCCAATGGTAAGCCGGGCTTCGCAGGAAGTGCGCCAGCTGCTCGGGGGCCTCCCGGCCCTACCGCCCCATGGTCATCGCCACCCTTCGGGGCAGGCGAACTCCGGCGCCGCACCGATCGCAGCCAGGCCGCCTTTCGAGGGTGTCGCTCGGAGGCGACGGCGCCGGTTCACTCGCGCACCATCGCCTCCGGAAAGGCTTCTAGCGCCCAGCGACCTGCCCGCCGACGGCGTTCGCCCCGTTCGGCTCCAGGGTGGGTGCGCTCAGGTATCCGCTCAGCTGCAGGCCGAGGTCGAGGGGTCGGCCCGCGCGCTCGAGCTGCTCGACCACCCCCGGCCCGATGCCCGTGCGCCTCAGCGAGACCTTGCCGAGCTGCGGCACCGGGAGCGACAGCGCGAGAGAGATATCCGCCGTGCCGGAGAAGTCCACCAGGCCGCCGAACGCGATGCGCACCAGCGCTCCGTCGAGGTCGCCGTCGCGGATCTCGAGCACCCGGTCTCGGACGTTCACGCCCAGGGCCAAGCGCGTGAACGGGATGCCCGTCCAGAGCGGCGACTCGAGGAAGTCGGCGAGCGCTCCGTTCACGCCGGTGCCGGCGACCTGCCCATTCGCCAGGGTGAGGCGCGCGTTTCCGCGGAGCGACTCGGCCACAGGCAGGAGCCGCCCATCCGTGGAGCCGGTGAGATCCAGATCGAGGTCCAGCGTACCGCGGACCGTCTCGGTGCCGGCCGCCGCGTCGCCGAAGAAGGTCGCGGCAGCCGCGTCTTCCACTCGCATGGCGAGCACGAACGGCTGATGGGGCTCGCTGCCGATTCCCACGCGCAGCGATCCCCGCGCCCGCCCGCCCCACGCGCCGAAGGACGCGTCGCTCACGGACACCATCGAGTCGGTGAGATTCACCGTCGCTACGACCTCCTCGAGGCGATGCTCCCCCTGGGAGAGCGTATCGAAGCGCAGCTCGAGCGAGCCGAGCAGCGGCATTCCCTCGACACGGTGGAACCCGAGGTCGCCCGCGATCGCCGAGGCACTGCGACCCTGGAGGGCGCGCCCGCTCAGATGCGAGAACGCGAGCTCGGCGTAGGTGGGCTGCGAGTCGGGGCGCGGCGGAAAGACGGCATCGAGATCGAGTGACGGTCCCGCGAGCCGCGCGCGGATCTCGGGGGTCCCGTCCTCATCGATCCAGAACCCCGCGACATTCTCGAGCTCGCCGCTCGTGGTGATCCGATCCGTTCCGAGCAGCACGGCGAGCTCCGACCAGCTCACGCTCCGGCCCGACAGGCTCACGAACCCGGCCGGCACGTAGAGCGGAGCCCCCAGGCGGTGGTGCTGGAGCTGGAATCCCTCGAACCCGCTGGTCCCGACGACCTGTAGGCTGTCGAGCGACTCGAGAGGTCCGGCGATCGAAACGTCGAGATGGGCGCTCCCCGACAGAGTGACGTCTCCGGGCAGGAGCCCCAGCGCGTCGAGGAAGTCCATGTTCGGATTGGCGTGCGCCACGATGGTCGCGGTGGACCGCTCGTCGCGCGCGATCACCCCGCCGAGCCGGAACGCTCCACCGGCGAACGTGCCCCGAAGCGAGTCGAGCGTGATGCGCTCGGCGTCGACCGCCACGACGCCGTCCACGCCTTCCGCGATCGGCTCGCCGCGAAGCCGCAGCGTCACGTCCCGGAGTCGAACGGTGCCGTCCACCGCAGGACGGCCGCTCGAGGCCAACCCGCCCTCGACGCGCAGCGACACGCCGAGCGTGCCTTCGGTCCGCGGCAGCAGGCTCGAGCGGAGATCCGAGGGAAATGCCGCCGCGAGCGCGCGGGCGCTCATGCCTGCGTTCGTGAGCTCGAGGGCGAAGGACGGCTGAGCTCCGCCGAGCCCGGCGAGGCGTCCCTCGACCTGGAGCGTGTCGCCGGCGAGCGTGAGGAATCCACTCTCGAGCAGCACGGTGCCCGCGGTTCCTCCGCGCACGGCGATGCGGCCGCTCGGGCCTTCCGACCGGATGATCTCGTCGGTGAGGCTCGCCGCGCGGACCATCAACGAATCGGACGCGAGCGTCACGTCCGCGAGCCATCGAGCCTCGGACGCGCCTCCTGCTTCGGGTCGCGACAGCTCGGCGCGTGCCTCGCCGCCGGTCACGGCCATGGAGCGGCTGCGGAGCGCGTCGAAGTACGTGAGGCTGCCGTTGGAGACCGTGATGACCTTCAGAGCCGCGGCCAGCGGCGCGCGCCCGGAGCTCCCGGCGGAGCGCGCGTGGCTCGGCACCAGGTCACCGAAGTTCGAGCGGCCGTTCTCGTCGATCGCCAGGTGGAGCGCTGCACCGTCGAGGTGCAGACGCATGACCCGCACGCGTCCGACGAGGAGCGGCAGCCACGCCAGATCCATCCGCACGTTGTCGAGGCGGGCCAGGGTCGGCCCGTCGAACCCCTCGAGGTTGGCGACAGAGATGTTGGCCAGGTTCACGGAGGGACGAGGGAAGAGGCCCACCGTCCCTTCGTCGATGGTCACGGAGCGGTTGAGCGCCGCCGCCGCGCGCGGGGTCACCCACGCGCGCACGAGGTCCACGTCCACGAACGCCTGCAGGGCGAGCGCGCCCACGACGTACGCGAGCAGCGCGATGCCGGCGAGAATCGCAAACGGATGTTCCCGCCAGGGCGGCAACGCCGACCTCCTGGCCGGAGCGAGGTCGTCTTCGGTGGGATCGAACGCGACGCCGCCGGGGGCCGACGTGGCGGACCGGCGCGTTCCTCTCGAGCGTTCCTTCGCAGACGCGATGCTCACACGACGCGGCTTCATTGCGAACCCTCCGTTGTGTGGGGGATGAGCCCGAGCGAGTTACATGAGCAAGCGGGATGCCACCCACGCGGGGACTTTGACTTAGGCGTTCGCGGCGATTCCGTTACCGAGATGAAAACACGAATCACCGAGCTATTCGGGATCGAGCACCCGATCATCCAGGGCGGGATGCACTACGTGGGGTATGCGGAGCTGGCGTCGGCTGTTTCCAACGCGGGCGGGCTCGGCATCCTCACGGGGCTCACGCAGCCGACCCCCGAGGACCTGCGGCGCGAGATCGCGCGCTGCCGCGAGATGACCGATCGGCCGTTCGGCGTGAACCTCACGATCCTGCCGGCGTTCCGCGACATCCCCTATGCCGATTACCTGCGGGCGATCATCGAGGGCGGCGTGAAGATCGTGGAGACCGCCGGCCGCAACCCGGAGGCCTATCTGCCGCCGCTCAAGGCGGCCGGCGTCAAGGTGATCCACAAATGCACGTCCGTGCGCCACGCGCTCAAAGCGGAGCGGCTCGGATGCGACGCCGCGAGCGTGGACGGCTTCGAGTGCGGAGGACATCCCGGCGAGGACGACGTGCCGAACATGGTCCTCCTGCCCCGGGCCGCGGAGGAGCTCGCGATTCCGTTCGTCGCGTCGGGTGGCATGGCGGACGGCAGGAGCCTCGTGGCCGCGCTCGCGCTCGGCGCCGATGGCATGAACATGGGCACGCGCTTCATCGCGACGAAGGAGGCGCCAGTGCACGAGAACGTGAAGCGAGCCCTCGTCGAAGCCGACGAGCTCCAGACGCGGCTGATCATGCGCCCACTGCGCAACACGGAGCGCGTGCTGAACAACGCCTCCACGGAGGAGGTCCTGCGGATCGAGCGCGAGAAGGGCACTTCGGTGACGATCGACGACATCCGCCATCTCGTCGCCGGGCAGCAGGGCCGCAAGGTGCTCCACGAAGGCGATCTCGACGCCGGCGTGTGGAGCTGCGGGATGGTCGCCGGCCTCATCCACGACGTCCCGACGTGCAAGGAGCTCATCGACCGCATCATGGCCGAGGCGCGCGCCATCATCCGCGAGAGGCTGGAGGGCTTCCTGGCGGCGTGACGCGTCAGCGGCCGGGCGCTTCTCCCGTGTAACCCGTCAGCTCGACGTAGCCGCGACCCTGCGTGGGTGCCCCGCCCTCGCCGGTCCCGCTCACGGAGACGGCGCCCTCCCAATATCGAAACGCCAAGTCGAGCTCCTGATCGGGGACCCGAGGCTCGACGGAGAGATTCCACCCTCGCTCCGGGATCTCGAGGCGCCATCCGGAGGGGTAAACGGCTCCGTCCACCGGAGACGTCCACGTGCCGGTGTTCTCGAAGACGGCTTCATCCCCGAACCGCAGCCTGGTGGCCACGCCGTCCGGATCGACGATCACGGCTTCGCTCCGCGGGTCGGCGCCGCCGTCACGCCGGCGCAGACGGTACGCCATCAGGTCCCACCCGTCATCGAGCTGGAGGGCCAGCCAGTCCCACCCTTCGTGCTCCGCCGAAAGCGCGGACGTGCTCCACTCTCTGTCCAGCCACGCTGCCCCGGACACCGCGAACGTGTCCGGACCGACGGCCAGGCTTCCCTCCGCCGGCATGCGCGTCAGCGAGTAGTAGTAGGATGCGTTGCCGGGCTCGGACCCCTTCTGGCTCAATCCCCGGTCGCCCTGCGGGACCACGGGCTTGCCCGCGCCCAGCGTGAGATCGATCTCGACGCCGTCGGCCTCCGCACGGACGCGGAGCGGGAACGTCTGCCCGGCCGTGCCCTCGATCGACCAGCCTCCGAGCCATACGCGCAGCGGGTCTGCTTCCGCGCCCGCGAGCCCCGCGGCGCCGCGCGCGAAGCGTTCGTGGGCATGGAACTCGCCGGCGCCCACGTCGGTCACCGTGAAGTGCGCCATATAGGCCTGGTTCGTCGCCCAGGCGGAGCGCGAAACGGGTGCGGCGGGGGACAATGCGCTCCGGAAGATGGTGAGCTGAAAGCCGAAGTCGCGCGCGTCGGTGCTCGTGAGATTGCCCGTCACGTACCACCACTCCGTGCGGAACGTGGGATGCGGGCCGTGGTCCGCCGGAAAGACGAACGCCCGCGGCGCGTGAGCTCGCTCATAGCCCGCCGTATCGGCGCCGGCGAGCGTCTCGAGGAGCGAGAGGCGTGCCTCGATGTTCCGCTCGCGACGCGCGTCACAGCCGGTGAGGAGCGCCAGCGCCAGCGCGGCCACGAGGGCCTCGCGGCCCATCATTCGGCCCTCAACGCGACGGCCGGCGACGCGCGCGACATCCGCCACGCGGGATAGAGCCCGGCCAGCAGCGCCGCCAGCAGCGCCAAGCCGAGCGCCTGCAGCAGAACGCCCGCACCGATCTGCATGTCGAGCGTCCAGCCGAACGCGCGCTCGTTGATCACGAAGATCATCACGGCCGAGAGCGCGAGGCCCATCGGGAGGGCGAGCACGCCGGCGACGAGGCCCATCAGGCCGGTCTGCGTGACGACCAGCCTGCGCAGCTCGGCGGGCTCGAGACCCCATGCGCGCATCACGCCCAGCTCGCGTGCGCGCTCGAGCTCGAGGGCCATCAGCGCGGACAGTACGCCCACGAACGCCACGACGAACGCGAGGAGCCGCAGCACGGCCGTCACCTCGAACGTGCGGTCGAAGACCTCCAGCGATGCGCTCCGCAGCACGTCGTTGGTTTGTACTTCGACCGTCAGGCCCGGCGGCACCAGGGCGAGGAGATCGCGGGCCACGGCCTCGGAGTCCTCGTCCTCGTCGAGGAACAGCGCGAGCGACGTCGGGCCGGGGTCGCCGAACCAGCGTTCGTAGAGCGCGCGCTCGATGATCACCGCGCCCTGATCGGAGCCATAGTCGCGGAAGGTGGCGAGCACCACCGGGCCGTTGCCGCCCTGCGGCGTCGGGAGACGGACGCGCTCGCCGCGGCGCAGGCCGCGCCTGTGCGCAAAAGGCTCCGACACGATCGCCCCGGCTCCGGCGCGGAAGGAGGACCAGAAGACCTGGTCCGGCTCCCTGTCGATGAGTTCGAAAGCCCTTTCGGTCTCCGGCGCCAGCTCGAGCCCCAGCAACCGGTAGGTACCCGCGGAGTCCACGACGTCCACGCCCCGGTACGTGCTGTGGCTCACGACCGCCGGGTGCGCGACGAACGAGGCGACGAGATCCGCCGGAAGCGTGCCGGTCGCCCGCGACGCGCTCGGGCCGGGGAGCGAGACGTACACGTCGGCGACGAGAGTGGTGGCGAGCCAGCGCTCGAGCGACGACCTGAAGCTCTGGATCATCACGCCGAGCCCCACGGTGACGGAAACGGCGACCGCGAGCGCGGCGATCGCCGGCGCCGTGCGACCGAGCGAGCGCACCACGCCGCGCGCGGCCACCAGGCCGAGGGCCCCCGCCAGCCGAGACAACGCCGGCCGCGCCGCGGCCGTGAGCAGGAGCGCCCCCATCGGCGTGAGGAGCGCGAGGCCTGCGACGACGAAGAAGAGCGCGCCGAAGCCGAGCACGAGCCCGTCGCCCGGAAGGAGGAGCAACGCGCCCCCGAGCCCCGCCGTCGCGAGGCCCGCGATCGCCGCGCGCGGTGCCAGACGCTGGGCCTTCGCCTCGTGTACGGACCTGAGCATGGCGAGCCGCGGCTCCGAACCGGCTGCTTCGAGCGCGGCCGGCAGCGCTGCGAGCAGCGTCGTGCCGATGCCGAGCGCGACGGCCTTCACGACGAGTGCCACCTCCACGTCGACGCCCTCCACCGAGACAACGAAGTACAGGTCGTTGATCGTCCGGGTGACGAGCCGCACGAGCCCCTGACCAAGCGCCAAGCCTGCCGCCGCGCCGAGCGCGGCGCCCACGGCACCGATCCAGGCCGCCTCCACGAGAATGGTTCGCAGGACCTCCGCGCGCGTGACCCCCAGAGCGCGCAGGCGGCCGAGCAGCTCGCGGCGCTGCACCACCGAGAACGTCATCGCGTTGTAGATCAGGAACATCCCGAAGATCATCGCGAGCAGGCTCAGGGCGGTCAGGTTCACGTCGAACGCGTCGATCATGCCGGCCATCGCGTCGGCCGTGGCTCCGGCGGCGGAGACGGTCTCGCGCGGATCGAGCAGCGCGCGGATCTCGGCGAGCCGCCGCTCCGTGCGCGGATCTTCGGGCGGCAGGCGGAGGTCGATGCGCGTCAGTCCTCCGACCAGGCCGAGCGCCTCCTGCGCCGTGGAGATGTCCAGGAGCAGCACCCCGCCGAGCCCCACGCGCGAGAGCTCGTCGAGCGGCTCCACCACTCCCACGACCTGGAGCGCGATCGGGCGGCCCCCGACCAAGATCGGCAGCGTATCCGCTATCCCGACGCCCGCTCGTGCGGCGGTCGGGGCGGAGAGGACCACCGCGCGCGGCGTCGTGAGCAGCGCACCGACGTCCGCCTCGCCCGGATCGCCTGCGACGAACGGCCGGAACGGCGCCTCCGAGAACGGATCTATCCCCAGGATACGGAGCGCCTCGCCCGGGAGGAGCGGTGACGACGCGTATCCTTCGATGACCGGAGCGGACTCGTGCAAGCCGACCTCGCGGCGGAGGCGCTCGAGCAGCCGCTCGTCGAGTCGGCCCAGCTCGCTCACGATCTCGTGCGTGCTGCGCCCGGCGACGGTCTCGGCCGACACCTCGAACGCGGTTCTCGCGCTCTGCGTGGCGAGATCGATCGCGAGGACCACGGCGACACCCAGCGCGACACCGACGACCGAGAGGACGAGCTGCGCCTTGTGCTGGAGGAGATGGCGCCGGCTCGAGCGGGTGAGGAGCGTCACGCGAGGCTCTCCTCGACGAGCCGGCCGTGGTCCAGCCGAAGGACACGGTCCATCCGGGCCGCGAGCGGCCGCGAGTGCGTGACGACGAGCAGCGTGCGCCGCTCACCGCCGACCAGGTCGGCGAGGAGATCGGAGACCTCGGCTGCCATCTCCTCGTCGAGGTTTCCGGTCGGCTCGTCGGCCAGGACGAGGTCCGGGTCGTGCACGAGCGCGCGAGCGAGCGCGATCCGCTGCTGCTCGCCGCCCGAGAGCCGGTCGGGGAACGTGTCGGCGCGATCCACCAGGCCGACTCGCTCGAGGAGAGAGCGGGCCCGGGCGCGCGCCCCGTCGTCGACCGTGCCTTTCAGCTCGATGGGAAGGAGGAGGTTCTCCAGGACCGTGAGCGTCGGCAGGAGATTGAAGAACTGGAAGACGAAGCCGACGTGACGGCGCCGGAAGCGCGTGCGCTCCACCTCGGTGAGCGCCGTGAGATCGACTCCGGCGATCTTCACGCTGCCGCTGTCCGGCCGATCGATGCCGCTGATCAGGTTCAGCAGCGTCGACTTACCCGATCCCGACGGCCCCAGGATCGCGACCCGCTCTCCGGCGGAGACTCGCGCGCTCGCGCCGTCGAGCACGACGTGCGTGCGTCCCCCCTCCTCGTATCCCTTGCGGAGGTCGACGAGCTCGAGCTGGGGAGCTCCAAGGGTCGCTTCTGTCGGGACGTCGAGCACGATTGCCTAGGGTGCAGGTCGGCGCTGAGATGTCACTGCCTGATCATGCACGCAGCAGGCGGGCCGCTCCAGCGGGTCCCTCACCGACTACCGAATTACGAGGGAATCTGGCTCAGTTGCTGGGCGCTCCGTTGCGGATCCAGGCTCTGACGATAGGCAGGCTCGTCGAAGACATCTTGGTGCCGTGAGGGGAAGCGCTATCGCCACACGTTCCCACGGATGTCAGGGCAGGGTCCACGAGACGAAGGAGAACGCTGTATGTGGTCACGGCCTGGTCTGTGGTGATGCTCCCTCCAGGCGCCCGAACGCGACGGTACTCGGTGGGAAGCGGGCTCGGGTTATCGCAAGTGAGCAACGCGTTGTACAGCATCGCATGGTTCTGAGTGGGTGAGCCTCCCAGCGAAAGGCCACTCGTGCCGCCGCTCGTTCCGCTGTGACAGTTTGTGCACGTTGGCGACCAGATGGTATCGACGCTGACCGGGTACGAATAGCGCGCATATCCCGCGAATGCAGTGGTAATCGCGGTGGTGGCTACAGTCGCTGTCAACGTGTTCTGGAAGGTGCCGTTGGTCCCCATGGAGTGCCCTCCCACTCTCACTCTCCAAGTGGTCGAGGCCTGGCCGCTCGAGTTGGTGGACGCTGCCGACGTGCCCACCGAGCCGCTACCGGACGCCGAGAAGTTCACGGTGCGGCCGCTGATGAGATTGGAGTACTGGTCCCGCACGACGACGGTCGGTGTCACAGATACCAAGCTGTCGGTGATCGCCGTCTGGTTGTTCCCTTGGACGATGGCGATGCTGAACGGCGCGCCCGCGTTGGCCGAAGCGGTGAACGTCGCGGAGGTCGCGATACCGGGTACGGTCGCCGCGAGCGTGTTGTTGTTGGTCCCCGCGGTCTGACCCAGCGTCCAGCTCGTCACGGTCGCCGTGCCGTTCGCCGCGGTCAGGATCGCGGTCGTCGGTGAAACCGCCGCGCCTGTGCCGCCCGCGGTCACGGCGAACGTGACCGACGCGCTCTGCACCGGGTTGAGGAACTGGTCGCGCACGAGCACCTGCGGATCGACCGCCACCGCCGTCGCGACGGTCGCGCTCTGGTTGTTGCCCGCGTTCACGACCACGCTCGCCGCTGCGCCCGCGTTGGCCGACGCCGTGAATGTCGCCGGCGTGGCGATGCCCGGAACGGTCGCGGAGAGCGTGTTGTTGTTCGTGCCGGCGGTCTGACCGAGCGTCCAGCTCGTCACGGTCGCGGTCCCGTTCGCCGCGGTCAGGATCGCCGTCGTCGGCGAGACCGCCGCCCCCGTCCCGCCCGCCGTGACCGCGAACGTGACCGACGCGCTCTGCACCGGGTTGAGGAACTGGTCGCGCACGAGCACCTGCGGGTCGATCGCCACCGCCGTTGCCACCGTCGCGCTCTGGTTGTTGCCCGCGTTCACGACCACGCTGAACGGTGCGCCCGGGTTGGCCGAAGCGGTGAACGTCGCCGGCGTCGCGATACCTGGGACGGTCGCGGAGAGCGTGTTGTTGTTCGTGCCGGCGGTCTGGCCGAGCGTCCAGCTCGTCACGGTCGCCGTGCCGTTCGCCGCGGTCA
>Ga0073934_10010395_pt1 | contig 11574 bp, 11 predicted proteins | sample LarsenN4metaG_FD_76834 | JGI IMG/M metagenome (GOLD analysis project Ga0073934, IMG submission 76834) | Hot spring sediment bacterial and archeal communities from British Columbia, Canada, to study Microbial Dark Matter (Phase II) - Larsen... ...
CGCCAGGAAGCCCAGAGTGCCAGTGCCGCCGCCCTCGGCCTCTGGCGCGACTACACGCCCCTCCCGCAGGAGGCCCAGCCCGCCCGCGAACCGTTCAGCGATGATCCCGGCCCGGTCAACTTCCCGGCCTTCTGGCGCCGCTGGGTCGAGTACCGCTCCGGGGGCGGCGAACCCGGCCCCGGCTTCGTCGAATTCGTGCGCGCCGGGCGCGACCGGGCTCTGAGCGTCCCCCTCGGCGAGCGGCGCTTGTTTTCCGACCTCATCGACCCGCTCACCAACCGTCTCCTGGTCCACCCCTGGGAACCTGTGTTCGCCGAGGATTCCTCACCCTAGAAGCCGACCGGCCGCAAGAACACCTGGGTAATGTAGACGAGCCGCCCCTGCCGCCAGGCACCCACCCCCGACTCGCTGAAGACTTTGCGCAGGATGTTCTCGCGGTGGCCGGGGCTCTTCATCCAGCCCTCCACTGCAATCTGGGCCGGGCGGTTCGACCCGCCGATCTTCGCCAGATTCTCGCCAACCACCATGTACAAGACCCCGGCGCGGCGCACCCGGTCGGCGACGCTCGTCCCATCCGGGCTGGTGTGGCTGAAGAAGTTGCCCTCGGCCATCTGGCGGCTGTAGGCGCGGGCCACCGCATCGAGACGCCCGTTGCGCTTGAGGGCACCGGCACCGTTCTGTTTGCGGATGGCGTTGATCCGTTTGTGGACGAACGTCTCGACCTGGGCGGCAGTCTGGGTCTGCGGCGCCTCGATGACGATAGCGACTGTCCGCCCCTCGCCCGTGGTGCCTGTCTCCGAGTGCTCGAACAGGGAAGGACGGGGAAGCTGGCAACCCTGCACGGCTACGAGCACACCGAGGGCGGCAGCAAGCAGGAAGGGATGGTATTTGAACACTTTGGCTCAGATCGATTGATGCTTACATTGTAATTTTGGGCGACGGGCGACCCGTCTCACCTCCGGTGGATCTGCAGGTGAGAATCCGACCTGGTAGGAAGACTGGGGATCGGCGTACATTAAGAAAAATTCGAGGGGTTATCGCTGTCGGATCCCTGGCGCGCCGCTGTGCCGCCTCCCTCGACCGAGTGTTGGAACACGCCGGATGAGCGCACCCGTCGCCCTTGATCGCCTGCAGCGGTTGAGCGAGAGTCTGTACGAACACCTGCGCACCGTCGCCCGCAACCGACCGGGCTGGCTGAAAGTCTCGCCGCGCCGCGCCGACTTCGAGTGTGCCGCCTTCCGGCGCACGGCCGTCGCCTGCTTCTGCCGACAGTTTCCGGCGGGGGCCGACCGTGGGCAACTCCTCGCCCAGTCGCTCGAAATCCTCGCCTTCTTCCTGGTGCCGCGCTACTTCGCGTCGGTCGAACACCTCTGTTTTGCCCCGACGCTCACGGCCGTGCTCGCCGATGCCCCGGCACCCCCCGGCGACGGGGAGGGTGGTGCGGTCGTGCTGCTCGATGCTGCGTGCTTCCGGCTCGACGGGGGCGACCTCGACCGGCTGGGAATCGCCTGCGGCTATCCGATCCTGGCCCGGCTGGCCTGGGCCGACTGGCGGACGATCACTCCTGAGGGCGAGGCACGTCTGGTCGCCCTCGGTTTCGGCCTGCGCCAGGGGGAGCCGGGGGAGAGCGAGCTGGCTGCCCTCGCCATCGATCCCTGGCTGCAGGAGGCGATCGTCTGCTCGCCCCGACCGGAATTTGCTCCCCTCGACCCGGAGCGGTTCACCGTCTACCGGGTAAGCGACCTGGAGGGCACGCTGGTGGTGCGCAACGCGCGCTCGGGGACCTATCGGTTTTTCGCCCGCTCACTGTGCTAGGGCGGGCAGGGCGACGCTGAAGATCGCTCCCCGCCCCTCCCCGGCGCTCTCGGCCCGCACCGTGCCCCCGTGCAACTCGACGATCGAGCGCACGATGAATAGCCCGAGCCCGAGCCCGCCCTGCTTGCGGGTGCGGGTGCCGTCGGCCTGGCGGAAGCGCTCGAAGATATGGGGCAAGAATTCGGATGCGATGCCAAGACCGTTGTCTTCGACGGTCAGCCGCACCGTGTCGCCGTCGGGGGCGGCAAGGCGCACCCCCACCCGCCCACCTGGCAGCGAGAACTTGATCGCGTTGGTGAGCAGGTTCCAGACCACCTGCTGCAGGCGGGTCGGATCGCCGTTGACCCGGGGAGCCTCCGCCAGATCGACTGCCAGGTGCACACCGCTCGCCTCGGCGTGGTGGCGCACCGCCTCGATCGCCGAGCGCACCACCGGGGCAAGCGCCATCGGTCGCGGCTGCAAGGTCAACTTGCCCTCTGCCACCCGCGAGACATCCAGCAAATCGGCGATCAATTGATTCTGCAGCTTGGCGTTGCGCTCGATGGTCTCCAGGGCCTCGGCCTGTTTGCGCGCGTCGAGGCCGCCGCGCCTGAGCAACTGCGTCCAGCCGATGATCGGGTTGAGGGGGGTGCGCAGCTCGTGGCTCAAGACCGCCAGGAAATCGTCCTTGGCGCGGTTGGCTTCCACCGCCTGGGTGCGGGCCTGCTCGGCCGCCTCCTTCAGGCGGCGCTCCCGGTCGAGCATCTCTTCGCGCTCGCGCTCCAGGCACTTTTGCTCGGTGACGTCGCGCAGGGTGAGGATGGCGAGGTTGAGGCCGCCGAGGTCGCGCACGGGCGTGCCGCTGTAGTTGCCGATCCACTCGTGGCCGGAATCGAGCCGACGCACGCGCACCTGCCAGTCGCTGAAGCGCTCGCCGCGCAGCACCCGTGCGAGTGGCCACTCCGAGACAGGCAGCATCTGGCCGTCGAGGGTGCTGACTGCGAAGGTTTCGGCAAATTTGTCGAGGTGCTGACGCACGTCCTCGACGCTGTCGTAGTCGTGCAGGCGCAGTGCCGCTGCGTTCATCGTCAGGACATTGCCCGCCAGATCGGAGACGATGAGACCCTCGCTCATCGCTCCGACCACCGCCTCCAGCTGGCCGAGGCTCGCTTCCACCCGCATCAGCAGTGCTTCCCGCTCGAATTCGGCGCGCTTGCTGGCGCGGATGTCGCGGCTGACCGTGGCCAGGGCCTTGGGTTCGCCGGTCTGCCGGTCGCGGATCACAAAGGCGTTGTACCAGACCAGGATCGCGTCGCCCGTCTGGAAGTGCCGAAAGCGAAATTCGCCCTCCCAGTGACCATCGGTGAGCAGCTGCGGCAGGATGTGCCCCTCGACGTAGTCGCGGTCTTCCTCGAAGAAAAAGTCGATGACGCGCACCTGGCTGATCGGCGTACCTTCCAGGCCGACCAGCCGCTGCCCGGCCTCGTTGACGAAAAGCCCCTGTCCTTCGAGGGTGGCGATGCCGATGAAGTCGGAACTGGCCTCCGCCAGCTGGACGAACTGCTCCTGGGCCAGCTGGGCCTGCTGGGTGCTGCGGTACAGCTCGGCGCGTTCCTCCTCGTGGCGCTTGCGTTCGGTGATGTCCCAGGCGACGCCGTAGATGAGCTGGCGCTCGGGCAGCGGCCGGGTGTTCCAGGCGAGCCAGCGGTAGGAGCCGTCCTTGTGGCGGTAGCGGTTCTCGAAGTTGACCACCTCCTCACCCTCGAGCAGTGCCCGTCCGGCCGCGCTCGTCGCCTCCCAGTCGTCGGGATGCACGAAGTCGAGCCACGGACGGGAGCACAGTTCTGCAATGCTGTAGCCGAGCGTCTTCTCCCAGGCGGCGTTCAACCGCTTGAGCGAGCCATCGAAGCCCGCCTCACACAGCAGGGCCGCCGTCAGATTGAAAAAATCGGGTTCGGGCGCTGCATGCCACTCGGTGGTCGTGCGGTACTCTTTTTAATGCAACTTTTCCTGCAACAGCTGCAGGGCCGCCTCGACGACCTCGCCCGCCGAACCGTAGCGGCCGCTCGCCACCTGCTCGGCGACGAACCGTTCCAGGGGTGGGGTGAGCGAGAGGTCCCTTGCTTTTCGGAAGACCATGGCCCTGCCTGAATGCGCGCAGTTGCAGATGAAAAATGTACAGAAAGCCGCAACCTTCGAAGTCCGGAACTGCAGCGGCGGCCAACCGTGGTCATCGACCAGAAAAGCCTATGGCAAACCCGTTCGAAGAACGGCCAGATCCACTGTTCCCCGCGATTCGAACGGCTGGGGGGAAAAGTCAAAAAGCTTCACATCGGGCCGTCGCCGTCCGATAGCGACAGACAGAACACGGGTAAAATGAGTATCTTGATTTCCCGTTGATGTTGTTGCTCAGCGGAGGCCCTCGGCCTGGTGCAGGTCGCAGCCTGCGAGATCGGCGCGGTCGAAGTCGGCACAGGTCAGGTCGGCGCAGGCGAGAATCGTCCGGGAAAAGTCTACAGTGCGCAGACGAGCCCCCCGCAGGTTGGTTGCGGTGCAGTCGCAGTCGATGAGGTGGGCGCCGGTGAGATCGGCGCCACTCAGGTCGGCGTTGCACAGGCGGCTGTCGATGAGCGTCGTACGCAGCAGGCGGGCACCGGTGAGATCCGCCCCGCTGAGGTCCGCCCGCTCCAGGTTGGCGTCGCTGAGGTCGGCCCCGCGCAGCTTCGCCTCACGCAGGTCGGCGCCGCTAAGGTCGGCGCCGCTGAGGTCGGCCTCGTTCAACCGGGCCTGGGCGAACTGCGAGCGCTGCAGGCGGGCGCGGGCGAGGCGGGCTTTGCCGAGGCTGGCCTGCTCGAAGACGGCTTCCAGAGCGTCGGCCCCCTCCAGGCAGGCAAGCCGCAGGTCGCATCGGCGCAACTGGGCGTTTCGCAGGTTCGCCCCTGAGAGGTTGGTTCCGACCAGAATGGTTCCGGTGCAGTTGGCGAGCGAGAGATCGAGTGTGCTGAGGTCGAGCCCGCCGAGGTCGAGCCCGGCGAGCCGCAGACCGGTGCCGGTCGGCACGGCGATGAGGGCTGTCACCAGTTGGTGTCTTGTCAGTTCGGCCATGATCTAGAACCTCCTTGTCCGCTTCAGGAGGCGGGCGCTTCCCGGTCGCAACCACTGTCCGCAACGGGGGGGATGTCTGGAATGCCGACCTCGATAGCATCCGCGACGAGGCGGACGGGATAGGTGCAAAGGGGCGCCACCTGCCGCCCCAGTTCCGGCTGGGCGCAGAGCGGATAGGTGTGCCTGGGGTAGAGGTTCTCGCCGGTGCGCACGTCATACGTGAAGTGGTGCCAGGGGCAGTCGAGCACACCCTGCCAGACCCGCGCCCCGGCGAGGGTGAGATCCTGGTGCGGGCAACGCCCCTGCAGGGCGTAGCACTGCCCGTCCGAGCGCACCAGCACCAGGGACAGGCCCGCGACTGTGAGGGCGACCGCCCGGTCGGCGGGCAGCTCGTCCATCCGGGCCACCGGCACGTAGCGCACGCTAGCCCTGACCGTTGTGCACCGCCACCAGGAAGCGGCCCGCGTAGGGTGACTCGCCCGGGGCACCGCGCCGGAAGTGCCCCGAGGGTCCTTCGCCCAGGAACTCGCTGAACCAGGCCTCGTGCTCGATCTCCTCGTTGAGGATGGCGAGCGACAGCTCGTAGGTGCGGTGGTCCTTGCCGAAGGTGAGGTTGCAGAGGTCGGTGTAGACGCGGATGGCGCAGCGCTCCGCCTCGACGAGGACGGTGAGCATCTGGTGGATGTCGCGGGGGTTGTCGGGCAGGTAGGCGTCAGCGCAGGCGGCGATATTGGCGAAGTCGCGGATGTCGCGGGGCAGTTCGCCGCCCAGTTCGTAGATGCGCGGCACGAGGGCTTCGAAGTGGTTGCGGTCTTCCAGGCGGGCGTCTTCGATGATCTCCTTGAGCCCTTCGCCTTCGAGGCCGATCGCGTGCACGCGCAGCAGCGTGTAGTAGTAGTAGGTCGTGAATTCCGCCGAGGCCGCGCGAACGAGTTTGTCGAGCAGGACGTCGACATCGATGCCGTTCTGTTCGACCATCTGGCGTGCAACCTTGCCCATGGCCATGCCTCCCAGTACGAAAAGGATCACCTGAACCGGAACCGTATGCTCCGGCGCAGCCCGTCACCTGCCCTGTGAAGCTCTCACGAATCGCTCGCCCCGGTCACCCACTCCTCGACACGACCCACAGGACAGGTGACGCGGCCACACTTTGCATTCTGAGCGGCGATGACGATCTGACAAGATGCTGGAAAAAAATCTTAAGAAGTGCCTGGTATCGGCGAGTAGTTACAAAAAAGAATCAATGCAGTTGCTGTCTAGAATCCGAGGTCGTGGTTGGCCAGCTCGGCCTCGCGGAACAGCTGGTCGTCGTCCATCTCGGCGGGATCTTGAGCGCCGACCTGACGGTAGAAGGTTTCGTCGTAGGCGCGGGTGCGCACCACCACCGGCATCGGCACGGCGTAGCCGAGCACGAGGGCCTGCTGTTTGGGGTCGAGCTGGGCGAGCACCGTGCGCAAAGTCTGGCCGCCGGAGACGCCGGTGAAGACGGCGTCGATATCTTTGTCGTCGTTGAGCAGTGCGGTGATCCGGGTGCCCAGCTGGCTCATCACCTCGTTGTCGATGCCCGAGGGGCGCTGGTCGACCACCAGCAGGGTGACGAAGTACTTGCGCATCTCGCGGGCGATCGTGCCGAAGATCGTCTGGCGGGCCGTCTTCGGGTCGAGGAATTTGTGGGCCTCTTCGATGGTGATGATGAGCTGGCGGGGCTTGTCGGCGGGCTTCTTGGTCTGCAGGTACTGCTCGGCCTTGCGCACGTAGGCTTCGTGGATGCGGCGGCTCAGAATATTGGCGGCGAGCATGTAGCTCAATAGCGATCCCTGCGAGCCGAATTCGACGACGACGTTCTTGCCCGCCGAGAGGTGATCGAGGATCTCGCCGATGTAGTTGTTGGCGCTCACCGGCTTGATGTAGCGGAGGTTTTCGAGCTTGAGGAGCTTGCGCTGCAGGGCGATGGTCGAGCCGAAGTGGGCGCCGTGCTGCTCGCAGAATTCCTGCAGCTCGCCGCCGCCCATCCCCAGCAGGGTGCCGATCCAGTTGCGGCCGAACTCGTGCTTGAGGATGTTGGCGTTCTCGATGCTCGCCTCCGAGAGATTGAGTTCGCCGCGAATCAGCGACAGATCTTCGACTTCGATCTGGTCGTAGGAGATGTAGAGTTCGCGGGCGTCGCGCACGCCCCGCCGCCGGGTCGATTCGGGGTCGAGGGTGTACATCTGCACTTTGCCCGGAAAGAGCTGCCGGAGCCCTTTGACCGCCGAGGCGTCCTTGCCCTCTTTGACCGCCTCCCAGCCGTACTCCGAGTGCATGTCGAAGATGAGGTTGACCGCCGCCTCTTTTTTGATCACCCCCGAGAGGATGAGGCGGGTGAGGAACGACTTGCCGGTGCCCGACTTGCCGAAGATGCCGTTGGAGCGCTCGACGAAGCGCTCGAGGTCGAGGCAGACCGGCACGTCGGTGTCGAGGGGCTGACCGATGAAGAAGTTCTTCTTTTCAGGGTTGTCTTCTGAGCCGAAGACGAGCTGGAAGTCGTAGGAGGTGGCCTCGTGCACCTGCGAAAAGTGCGAGGGGATCGTCTTCACTGGCCGCAGTTCCGACTGGCCGCCCACCGTCTCGAACATCAGCATCGGCGTGAGCTTGACCGTGCCGAAGGTGCCGGTGCCAGCCAGCACCTCGAACAGAAAATCGTCCCCGGGGGCGGGCGGGTTCATCAAGATCTTCGGGCTCGCCGTGCCGAGGGTGACGTCGGTGAGCATCGAAAAGAAGCGCGTCCGCCGTCCGTAAACGACGCAGAACTTGCCGACGCGCATCTCCTCCACCGAGACGTCCGGGTTGAGGCGCACCTCCAATCCTTCGCTCAGCGACCCCTGCACGACCGTGCCGATCGGCTTCGCTTCGCCCGACTGCGGAAACTGGTTGGGAAAATGGCCGCTCAAGGGTGGTCGCCCGCTCACGTTCCGCTAATTGTAGCGTAGGACCGCAGCATCTCACACTATGTCCATCCAAACTCCCCCTCGCGGTCGGAGTGGGCACCCGCGAGCGAAACTGTTTCGTTTGGTGAAAAAAATCTGTGTTTCAACGTTTATTGCCCACAATACGAGGGCAGAGTTCTGCGCCCGATGCATGCCCACGATCGGACCGATTCTTGATAAGAAAGATTGCGTAACTTTGCTGATTATGTTGCTGCCTCTGGGGGTCTGTCTGGGGCTGCTGTGGCTCGATAGTCGGGAGCGGGCGCTGGCGCTCACGGCGCTTGGGGCGGCGGTGGTGATCGGTGTGACGGTACGGTGGCTGGGGGCTTGCTACGAATCGTGGCGGATCGCGCAGGCGCGCAGGCGACTCATTGCCAGTTGGCGCAGCTGCGAGGGCATCGGCAACGGCGGATAGGGCGGATAGGGTAGGTAGGGCCATGGAATTGCCGCAGCCGGAAGAATTCGAGCCTGTGCAGGCGGTGGGGGGCGGAGCGGCGGCGCTGGCTGCCACCCTGCGGGAGCTGGCCGACGTGCGCTTCGCCCTCGATCAGTCGTCGATCGTGGCGATCACCGACGCCCGCGGCGACATCACCTACGTCAACGACAAGTTCTGCGAGATCTCCGGCTACAGCCGCGAGGAACTGCTCGGCTGCAACCACCGCCTGATCAACTCCGGCCACCACCCGCCCGCGTTCTTCCAGAACCTCTGGCAGACGATCGCCCATGGCCGGGTCTGGAAGGGCGAGATCCGCAACCGGGCAAAGGACGGTAGCCTCTACTGGGTCGACACGACGATCGTGCCGTTTCTCGACGAGAGCGGCAAACCTTACCAGTACGTCTCGATCCGCAACGACATCAGCGAGCGCAAGCGGGTCGAAGAGGCCCTGCGGCGGATGAACGACGAACTGGAGATGCGCGTCGCCGAGCGCACCGCCGAACTGAGCCGCACCAACGACCAGTTGCAGCGCGAACTGAGCGAGCGCCGCCGCGCCGAGACCGCCCTCGAACGGCTCAGTCGCCAGAATGAACTCATCCTCGATGCGGCGGGGGAGGGCATCCTCGGCCTCGACCTCGACGGGCGGGTGGTCTTCTGCAATCCGGCGGCGGCCCGCCTGAGCGGTCACACCGTCGCCGACCTGCGCGGCGAGCCCCTTGCCACCCTGCTCGACGCCAATCGCTCCCACCCGATCTACGCCTCGCTGAGCGACGGCGGCGCCCACCAGGGGGTCGAAGAGCACTTCCGGCGCCACGACGGCAGCCACTTCCCGGTCGAGTACGTGAGCACGGCCATTCGCGAAGGGGGGCGCATCGTCGGGGCGGTGCTCACCTTCCGCGACATCGCCGAGCGTCGGGCCATCGAGCGGATGAAGGACGAGTTCATCTCGGTGGTCAGCCACGAACTGCGCACGCCGCTCACCTCGATCCGCGGCGCCCTCGGTCTTCTGGCGAGCGGGCAGCTTCCCCCCGACTCCGACAAGTGCCACAGGATGATCGAGATCGCCGTCTCCAACACCGATCGGCTGGTGCGCCTCATCAACGACATCCTCGACATCGAGCGCATCGAGTCGGGGCAGGTGGTGATGGCCCGCGAGATCTGCGACGCCGCCGAACTGATGCGTCAGGCCGTCGAACTGATGCGCCCCCTCGCCGAGCGCGCCGGGGTCAACCTCGTGGTCGAGGCAGTGGCGATTCCCCTCTGGGCAGACCCCGACCGCACCCTCCAGACCCTCGCCAACCTGCTCTCCAACGCGATCAAGTTCTCCACCGCCGGTACGGTCGTGCACCTGGCCGCCGAGCGCCGGGCGGACGTCGTGCTCTTTCAGGTCAGCGACCAGGGACGGGGAATTCCCTCAGACCGTCTGGAGAGCATCTTCGAGCGCTTCCAGCAGATCGACGCGAGCGACTCGCGCCGCAAGGGCGGCACCGGCCTGGGACTTGCGATCTGCAAGAGCATCGTCTCCCAGCACGGCGGGTCGATCTGGGCCGAGAGCGCGATCGGCCGGGGCAGCACGTTCTACTTCACCCTGCCGCTCATCCAACCGGGCAAGGACCGCGGCGAACTCGATGGAGAACTCCATAGACCCCTGGTGCTGCTCGTCGAAGACGATCCCGACCTCGCCCAGGTGACCCTCGCCACCCTCGGACGGCTCGACCTTGCCTGCCAGCACGCCCGCAGCGGTCGCGAAGCCATTCAGCTGTGCCAGCACAGTGCCCCCGACCTGCTGGTCCTCGACCTGCTGCTGCCTGACGGCGACGGCTTTGCGGTGGTCGAGCACCTGCGTCAGCACCCCGACCTGTACCAGATCCCCCTGGTCGTCTACACGGTCAAAGATCTCGACACCTTCGAGAAGGAGCGCCTGCGCCTCGGGCCGACCCTGTTTTTCACCAAGGGCCGCGTCTTGCCGGAGGAGTTCGAGCGGCAGGTGGTCAGCCTGCTTGGCGCCCACCGCCCATCCCTGGAGGAAACTCATGTCGGCCCCGCACATCCTGGTGATCGATGACGAGGACGACATCCGCGCCGTTGTCCAGGTGAGCCTCGAAGACATCGCTGGCTGGCGAGTCAGCGTTGCCGCCTCGGGGGGCGAAGGTCTCGCGCTTGCCGCCCGCGAACGCCCCGACGCCATCCTGCTCGATGTCATGATGCCGGAGATGGACGGCCCGACGACGTTTGCCCAACTGCAGGCCGACCCGGCCACCCGCACTATCCCGGTGGTGCTGCTCACCGCCAAGGTGCAGCCGGGCGACCGCCGCCGCTTCGAGGATCTGGGGGTGGCCGGGACGATCCCCAAGCCCTTCGACCCGCTGATCCTGGCCCGCCGGGTGCAGGAAGTGCTCGGCTGGCCCTGAACGTGCATGATGAAGAACGTGCACAAAGAAAAAAGGCCAAAGAAAAAAGGCCGTCGGGAGCGTCCCAGACGGCCAGAGCGAACTGCTGCGCTGCAAACTTGCTCTCCTCCATAGCGCTGCCACTAGAAGTACCGGGGCGCGGAATGGAGAAATCGATCGGAACGAACCTTCCCCGAGGGATTGAGAATCGAGAATTCCTCCTCTGTCGGGGGGCAGGTCGGTCCGGTGCTCCGGACGTTTTTAAAGTATCCGGATGCCAAAGATATTGAAGTTTTTTATAAACGGCAGCCGATGTTTTTGGGCAACGCTGCATCGGGCGGGCAAGCCGCAGCAATCTCCGGTTCAGCGCCCCGGCGGGAGGCCGACGGCCCCGGCGAGCCGGGCGCCCTCCAGATTTGCCCTGGCGAGGAACCCCCCGGTGAGATCGGCCCGCTGCAGATCGGCGCGGCTGAGGTTGGCCCCGGTGAGGTTGGCCCCCTGCAGAACGGCGCCGCCGAGGTCGATACCGCTCAGGTCGAGTCCCTGGGCGTAGGTCCGCCGCAGGTTGGCTTTGCGTAGGGAGACCGACTTGAGGATGGCGCCGACCAGGATGGCGGCGCTCAGATCGGCCTGCGCCAGGTTGGCCCCGGTAAGGTTGGCGCCCCCCAGGTCGGCCGCGTGCAGGTTGGCCCCGGCGAGGTCTGCCCCGGTGAGATTGGCCCCGCTCAGATCGGCGGCGACCAGCAGGCTGCCTTGAAGCTTGGCCTTTGTGAGATTCGCGGCGCTGAGGCGGGCCTCGATGAAGGCAGCCCCGCCCAGACGACTGCCCGCCAGGTTCGCCTGCGCGAGGTCGGTGGCGCGCAGCTTCGCATTGGCGAGCCCG
>Ga0073934_10010396_pt1 | contig 11573 bp, 7 predicted proteins | sample LarsenN4metaG_FD_76834 | JGI IMG/M metagenome (GOLD analysis project Ga0073934, IMG submission 76834) | Hot spring sediment bacterial and archeal communities from British Columbia, Canada, to study Microbial Dark Matter (Phase II) - Larsen... ...
AGCGATGATGACCCCATTTTCGACGATGCATGTTCGAACCAATTCCTCCGGCATTGTTTCGCGGCGCACGTTCGTGAAATCCGTCGCCGCCGGTGCTGCTGCCGCGGGGGTGCTCGGCTGGAAGGACGCGGTGACGCTGCATGCCGCGGAACTTCGCAAGCAGGGGATGTCGTGCATTCTGCTATTCATGCAGGGCGGGCCGAGCCAGTTCGAGACGTTCGATCCGAAGCCGGACACGAAGAACGGCGGGCCGACCAAGGCGATCTCGACGGCGGTTCCCGGCATCGAATTGGCCGCAGGCTGGGAGAATCTCGCCAAGCAAATGAAAGACGTGGCGCTGATTCGCTCCATGACCAACAAGGAAGGCGCTCATCCGCGAGCGGTGTACCAGTTGCATACCGGCTATTTGCCCTCGGGCGCCATCAAGTACCCGTCGTTCGGGTCCATCGTCAGCAAGGAGCTTGGACAGGCGGAGTTCGAATTGCCCTACTTCGTCAGCGTCGGCAATCGCTTCAATAACACGGCCGGCTCGGGCTTCCTCGGCATGAAGTACGCCCCGTTTGTCGTCAATGACCCAAACCGGCTGCCCAACAACGCGGCCCTGACATCGGACAAAGATCGCTTTAACCGTCGGCTCGAGTTGATGAAAGACCTGGAAGAGGATTTCGCGAAGTCCGGCGCGAAGCACGCGGTCGAGGATCATCAATCGATCTACCGCAGCGCGGCCAACCTGGTGACCAGCCCGAATCTCAAGGCGTTTGATCTGAGCCAGGAAAAAGACAGCGTTCGCGATCGTTATGGTCGGTCCGAGTTCGGACAGGGTTGCTTGCTGGCCCGGCGACTCGTCGAGCACGGCGTGACCTTCATCGAAGTGGAAACCGGCAACTGGGACACGCACCAGGACAATTTCGAACGGACCAAGACGCTCTCCGGCCCGACCGACAAAGGTTTCGCCGCCTTGGTCGCCGATCTGAAAGAGCGCGGGATGCTGGAAAAGACGCTCGTGATCTGGATGGGCGAATTCGGGCGAACGCCGCGGATCAACGGCCAGAACGGCCGCGATCATTTTCCACGCGTCTTCAGCGTGGCGCTGGCGGGCGGCGGCGTCAAAGGCGGCCAGGTGATCGGCGCCAGTTCGGCGGACGGCACCGACGTCAAAACGCGGCCCGTCACGGTTCCCGACCTATTCTGCTCGTTCTGCCAATCGCTCAAGATCAATCCACGCAAGGAAAACATCGGCCCGCTGGAACGGCCGATCAAGATCGTTGATGGCGGAACGGCCGTCAAGGAATTGTTCGGCCAGACGTGAAATCGAAAATCAGAAACGTGCCGACCTGAGCCGCCGGTTTCTGCGAACGCAGGAATGCGGCGGCTTCGGTTTGGCAATGCGGGTGGCCGTACAAGGTCGTCACGCTGACAGCCAAATGCCGACCCGCCGATTCGCGTAACACATTTCGTTCGCGGTCCACGGTCATCATGGGGAATGCTATCGGCCGCATCGGCAGCGACTTCAACAACGGATCGGCGCCGAAGTAAACGACGTCGAGGTTTTCAATTTCGTTTTGTCGTTGCCATTTCGCCAATTCGGGCAGTCCCTGGCCCCAGTCGAAATTCGAGTCGCTGAGCAAGAGATAACCTTGCTTCGAGTTGCCCCAGAGCGAATTCGAGTATTGCAAACCGTTCGGCCAAAAACGCGCGGAATCCACGGCCTGCCAGGCGACCGCGAGGCAGATGACGGCTGCGATCAGCGCCTTTCGCCAGCGTCCGATTTCGGCTGTTTGAACCAGTCCAGCCGACAGGCCGACGATGGCAAACGCAAGGATGGGCAGCATGTAGCGCACGCCGATCTGTACCTTGCAGGTGAGGCTGAAGAGCAACAGCGCAGCCGCCGCGGCGATTGCCCAATTCCGGAGCGATTTCGTACGCAACAGCGCGGTCGCTGCAAGAAGGAAGAGCAGGGCGGCGCTCGCCTTGATCGAGAGTGCGACTGGAAAGTAGTACCAGAGGGTTTTGCCCGGGCGCCATTCGCCGAGCAAAAAGACGCCGTCGTGGCCGCGCAAGTTATGCCGCACTTGAAAGGCGATTGTATCGACGGCATTGACGTAGAGCGGGATGCGTTGTGCGGCTGGAAGAGCGGCGTTTTTCAGTTTTCCCTCAGGAAGCTTTTCGACCATTCGCAGCAGGTTTTGGCGTGCCGGCCCTTCGCTGGAACCACAATATAGGACGACGATGAGCATTCCGCCGGAGGCGATCGCCGCCAGCCGGCGGCATGAAGCGAGCGAAAGCCGCAGCGTTTCGCGCCAACTTGCCGCCTGGCAATTGCTGGTGAAATCGGCAACGAACAACACAATCGGCCCGAAGACGATGCCGGACGCCTTCGCCAGGACGGCTGTGGCGAACCAGATCGTCGGGATGCCGATGCGTCGCCACCAGCCGCCGCACCGGCCGGCCTGATAATGGTACAGCAACGCGACCAGGCATGCTGTCACGGCCAGGTCCGTGGTGGCGAGGCTGGCGTGTGCAAGAAGGTTGGGCTCGCAAGCGACAAGGGCGATCGCCAATCGGGCGGACCAATTGCCCGCGAGATGATGTGCACTCTTCCACGCGTAGAAGAGCAGAAGCCACCAGAAGACCAGGTTGCCGATGCGCGCCCAGGGCAAGTATGTTGCGTCGAGCGTGGCGCCGGTCGCTTTCTCAAAGATGTATAGCGGCAGGGTGCATACCTGCAGCGGCAGCGGCATTGTGCCCATGCGCTTGAGCGGGCGAAAGTCTCCAGTCCGCCAATATTCGAGTCCGACTTGCAAGTAGCCCGGCTCGTCGTAGGTGGCGCCGACGCGCTGCATCGCGACCACGCACGATGCCGAGGAAATGGCTGCACACACGAGTAGCCAGACGCAGTCCCAACGCGTTGGCGGCGTACGAGTGGATGCGAGATCGTTGGTTGGCGTCATCGGCCCAAAAAGTAGTGGCACCGACGCCGAGCCGTCAATATGGATCCAACCGCGCAGTCGAGCTTGGCATTGACAGATTCTGCCGCTGTGGACCATCTTTCCGACTATGTGGACAACGACCGCTCCCAAACGATCATGGTGGTGGGTTCTCGCCGGCGCCGTCGTTTTGCCGTGCATTTACCTGCCGACGCTCAACACCCCGTTCGATTTCATCGATGACGGCAACCTGGTGTATCCCGCGCCGCCGCTATCGACGCTGGATCGCGTCCATCTGGGCTGGCAAAAGGTAGTTGCCAATTACGAGCACCTGGGCCCGTTTCGGCCGACCTTATGGCTGCACTGGGAAGTGCAGGCGGAGTTGCTGCAAGCGAATCCGTTGCACTGGCGGCTGCTGCGGCTAATCTGGACCGGCTTTGCGGCCGGCATGTTCCTTTGGCTGCTTCGCGAGTTACGCATTCATCCGATTGCGGCACTGGTGGCCAGCGCGATCGCCATGTGGAATCCGTATCGCAACGAAATATGGACGAGTCTGACGTTGGCCGAGGGCGTCGCGATGCCCTACGCGCTCTTGTCGCTTGTCTGTGCCATTCGCGCCGCCCGTAGTTCACGTGCCTGGATTTGGGACCTCGTCGGCGCCGGCTGCGTGTTGATGGCCCTCGGCTGCAAGAATACGTTCTCCGCCCTGGTGCCGGCACAAATTTTTCTGCGAGTCGTTTCCGGCAATCCGGATTGGCGACTTGCGTGGCGGCAGCAGCGCTGGCGGGCCTTGCTTCTTTCACTTACGCTATTCATGCCGGTTATCCACTTTGTCTATTTCAAACTGAACTGGCATCCGGGCCAGTACCGGCTCGGTAGTCCGACGTTTGGCAACCTTGCTCGTTACCTTGCGGCACTGCAGGGCGCGGTCAGCCTCGATTTTCTGGGCGTCGGCCTGGTGCTCGGCGTCATCGCCGCCATCATCGCCTGGCGAAACCGAACCAACGCCAACTCGAGTGAAACATCCGAAACGTCGTTCTGGCGCGAATATCGATCTGCACTGATCGCCGGCGCCGTGCTTCTTGCCGGCGGCGTCGCGCTTTATTTGCCACTGGGTGCGATTTCAGGCCGTTACACGATGCCGGCGGTCTGGGGCCTGGATATTGCGATTGCGGTGCTGCTGACCGCCGTGTGGGGATTTGCCGCCTGGCGCTGGAAACGTGTCTGTTTCATCGCCTGCGCGGTCGGTCTCGTGGCCGCCGCTGTGGCGAACATCGGCAAGCAGGAGAAATTCGCGGCCCGTGCGGAGTTGCTGCATCAGGCGCTTGCCTGGATCGAAAAGGAAGCTCTGGCGGGCACGCGCATCGCGTGGGTTGGCGAATCGAATCTCGGCGGGCAATTGCGAAGCCAGGGCGGCCTGAACATCGAAGAAGGCATCCATTTCGGCTGGCATCTTCATGCCCGCGGTCGAAACGACGTGCGTGTCGGTCTTGTCGATGCGAACGGTCAACCGCAAGCGCGGTGCGAACTGGCGCCGTTGGCGGAACCGCCGACGATCATCGTCGCTGCCGATTCAAGCCTGCCGAAACTTGCACGAAATCATGGTCAAAACTGGCAGTCCAAGGAGATTATCGTCCGGTATTGGTGGGGCCGGCGGCAATTTCAGTGCTACCTTTGGACCGACGCGGATGTGTTGGCAAAAGATGTGGGCACGGACTCACAAGTAGTTGTCAGCAAGCAGCATCGATAACGAACCGACCGAATCTCGTCCAGGCCGTCCAATCTTCGGGTGCCTGCTGCTCGTGTCGCTTTTGGCATTCGTATTGACATCCCCGCTTGGCACCGCTACTGTCCCGCCGCTTTTGGGATTGTTTTGGGCTAGTCGGGCGAACTGTGCCCCTGTCGCGCCTGCACGCACGCGGCGTACGTTGCACATACCCGAACCATTCGGGAAAGGGATTTCCGATGCAGAAATGGTTCTCACTGCGGGCGGGCAAGCTCGCTTTGGGCTGGGCCGTGGTCCTGGCCTGCGTTGCGGCATGCGGTTGCTGGAACACGAACACGCCGCGTTCGCCGCTGAACACCCGGGGGCCGATGGGCGTGCCAGCCCGCACCCCGGAAGGCGCCAAGAACGCTTCCAATAACGCGAACCCGGCAGGGACGAACAGCAACGCCGGTGCTGCGGCCAACCTCAACAACAACACTCCGAGCAATCCGCGCATTTCCGGCAATGTGCCGATGGAGACCAGTAATCGCCTGGGCGCCAATGCCGGTCTCGCGAATATCCCGAATAACGGCGTGCCCGCGAATATCAGCAATCCGATTCAACCGGCCGGCGGCGTGATGCCGGCAGCAAACGCCAACAACGGTTTGACGCCGATCGCCAGCAACAACCTGGCGTCGAGTCCGCCGGTGAGTTTGCCTGTGAACATCAGCAACGCGGGCGCGTTGCCGGACCCGGATCCGACGCCGGCGGGCCGCGTACCGCCTCCGGTCGTGTCGATGCAGGATCAGGACCCCGGCTTCAATCGGCGTGTGCCGCCGCCGATTCCGGCCAGCGAAGTGCCGCCGAACCTGACGCCCAGCGGAGGCATTCAAACGCCGCCCGGCTCGCCGATTCGCTCGATCAAATAAGTGACGATCCAAAGCTTGAGCCGCTGGTGTTGCCACGGATGGCGACACCGGCGGCTTCTTTCATTTCCCGGCATGCGCGCGACGGGCCACGAGGGCCGCGACGTATCCGCCCTTGAACCCGCTGTCGATGTTGACGACCACGACGTTCGCCGAGCAGGCGTTCAACATCGTCAAAAGCGCCGAAACGCCATGAAACGATGCGCCGTAGCCAATGCTGGTGGGCACGGCAATCACGGGGCAATCGACCAGTCCGCCGACGACGCTGGGCAGGGCGCCGTCCATGCCGGCGACGACGACAATCGCGTCGGCATTTGCATATTTTTCCCGTTGGCGCAGGAGCCGGTGGATGCCCGCCACGCCGACGTCGGCAAGCAGCGTGACCGTACAGCCAAGCGCCTCGGCCGTGACGACGGCTTCCTGAGCCACGGGCAGATCGCTCGTCCCCGCCGTAATGACCGATACGTTGCCGATCGGCTTGGGCCGTTCTTTCGCTGCGGGCTGCCAGAAGGTGCGCGCCAGCCGATCCTGGTGTGCTTCCGGAAACATGCGGGCAAGATGGGCCGACTGCTCGGCGTTGACGCGAGTCGCCAGGCAATCTTGTCCGGCCTGCAAAAGTTTGCGGGCGACGCCTTCAACCCACTCGGGCGTTTTGCCCTCGCAAAAGATGATTTCCGGGAAGCCGCAACGCGTCTTGCGTTCGAGGTCCACATGAGCGAAACCGAGTTCGGCGACGGCCGGCGGCGCCAGTTGCTGCATCGCCAGTTCGGGGTCGAGACTGCCGTCGCGGACCTGCAAAAGCAATGTTCGGAGTTCGTGTTCGGTCATATTCGCCTCATTGGGGGCGGTTTTTGTTGTTCTATCGCGATGACAGGTGAATTGCAGTGTGTTGTCCATGGACGAACTTCACATATTCCGTTTGCCGGCAATTTTTTCGTCAAGAACTGAAGCGGCAAGGTCGATACATCCGACAGGACCGGATAGCCCGGCTACGCGCCGCGCTTTGCCAAGGTCGGCAGACGCGGCAAACTGCGAAATCGGGGGAGGAATCGAATGGGCGCTGGAGCACTCACCCTGCTGAGCCTGATGTGGACGGCTGGAGCCTTGCCGGCGGATGTGGCCGCTTTGAATCAGCGAGCGATCCAGATCCCGATAGAATTCAACCCGGCGCGTCGCCGTGAAATTCGCGAACTCTTGCTGTTCGTGTCGGTCGATCAAGGGCGCAACTGGACGCAGGAAGCGGTTGCCAAGGCAACCGATGAGGCGTTCAATTTTTACGCTCCGCGCGACGGCACCTACTGGTTCTCGGTGTGCGTGATCGATCTTAGCGGCCGCCGCGAACCGGCCGACATCAATGCCGCTCCGCCGGGCCTCAAGGTTCTGATCGACACCCAGCCGCCGATCCTGCGGATGCGCTCCGCTGAACGCAACGGCGACGACGTGACAGTTTCCTGGGAAATTCAGGAAGCCTATCCCGAACTTTCCACGTTGAAGTTGAACTGGAGGCCGGCAGGCGATCCGGCCGCACCGTGGACCGACGTTCCGGTAACGCCGGGCGTCAACGGCCAGAAAACCTTTCAGGTAAACACTCCGGGCCCCGTCACGGTTCGCATGATGGTCGATGACGCGGCACACAACAAGGCGCACGCGATGCAGGAAGTCGCCGGTCCGGGCGGCCGCTCGATCGCGGCTCGCAATAATTCGCCATCCGAAATGCCTTCCGCTGCTGCCGGCGCTTATTCCGGCCCGATCGTTCCGCCCGGCGTTGCCACTCCGCCAGGTCGCGAGATCCAGCCGGTGGCCAGCCTCGAGCCGCATGCAATCGAACGACCGCGCGGAAATCCGATTGCAGCGTCGGCCGGCGCCGCTCGCGATCCGAACGACAGCAATCCTGTTGCTTCCAACTCGGCCGCCTCGAAACCCGCGGCGCCCGAGGTCAAGAACAATACACAGCTAATCAATAGCACGGAGATCAGTCTCGCTTACGAAATGTCGAAAGTCGGTCCGTCCGGCATCAAGTCGGCCAAGTTGTACATGACGGCCGACGACGGCCATTCGTGGCAGGAGTTGGCCGAGGATCGCAATCGCCAGCAGCGAATCGCAGCGAAGTTGCCGGGCGAAGGGGTGTTCGGCTTCCGTGTCGTGCTCGAAAGCGGCGCCGGCTTGAGCAAGGGCCCGCCTCTGAGCGGCGACATGCCGGAGATGCGCGTCGAGGTTGATCAGACTCCGCCGCAAGTCGAACTCTATCCGCTCGCTCCCGACCCGACCAACGGCAGCGCTCTCATCTTCCGCTGGAGCGCCCAGGACAAAAACATGGCGCCGAATCCAATCACGTTGGAATGGGCGGAAAACCAGGAGGGCCCCTGGAAACCGATCGCCGCCGGGTCGATCGCCAACACCGGAACGTACACGTGGCGGCTCCCGGGCCAGATGCCGGTCCGAGTTTTCCTGCGCATCAAGGCCCGCGACCTGGCCGGCAACATCGGCGAGGCTCGCACGGCCACGCCGCAATTGATCGACGTCGCCCGCCCCGAAGGCCGCCTGACCGGCATCGTCAGCACGCGCGTCCAGGAACCGCTGATCGACCCGCGATAGTTCCGAGCAGATTTTTTCACGCAAAGGCGCGAAGACGCAAAGAGTAAACCAGCAACATCCTTCGGATTCTGGCTTCGCTTCGCGCCTGGGCGGCGTTGCGTGAGTTCACTTGGAATCGTGGGCACTTTGTACCCGTTCAAATTCCCATTTGCCGTTAGCGCCCATGTGAACTAGACTTATTTACACCCCGTCACTGCGATTGCCCGTGCCGACCGGCCAAGTTCCCATGGAAAAACCGATTACCGAGACCTGGATCACGCCTATCCGACACCAGCCGGCCAGCGGAGAACCGCCTTGTCTCGTACACATTTACCCGAAGGGTCCGACCATCGGCCAGCGTTACACGATCGGCGATGAGCCGATCGTCATCGGCCGGGGCGAGGATTGCAATATTCGCATTCAGGACCATTCTGTATCGCGGCGCCATGCACGGCTCGACCCAGGCCCAACCGGCGTACTGGCGGTCGATCTTGGCAGCACCAACGGCTCGTTCGTCAACGATCACCCGATCGACGGCTCCGTGCCGCTGCGCGACGGCGATTACTTGCGGATCGGCAACTGCATCTATCGCTTTCTGGGCGGCGGCAACGTCGAGGCCGAATATCACGAAGAGATTTATCGCCTGACCATCATGGACGGTCTCACGCAGATTCACAATCAGCGCTACTTCCTCGAATTCCTGGAACGCGAACTGGTGCGCTCGGCCCGGCATGCACGACCGCTGGCGCTGGCGATGTTCGACATCGATTGGTTTAAGACGATCAACGATCAGATGGGGCATCTGGCCGGCGATTATGCTCTGCGCGAAATCGCGGCGCTCGTCCGCCGGGCGGTCCGACGCGAAGACTTGTTCGCCCGCTACGGTGGCGAGGAATTCGGGCTGGTGCTGGTTGAGACTCCATTCGCCAATGCCATGGAAGCAGGCGAGAGGATTCGAAAATCGATCGAAGAGCACACCTTCGCATTCGAAGACAGCACGTTCCACATCACCGTCAGCGTCGGCATCGCCTACACCACCGGCGACGAAAAATTGACGACCTCGGAAATGATCCGCATGGCCGATGACAAGCTCTACGAGGCGAAACGCTCGGGCCGTAACCGCGTGCGCGGATGAAGTTAGAGCACCGGCGATAGCAGCCGCGCGAAGTTCTCCGCGAGTTTGAGCACAAACGGACGGCGGTCGTACTCCTCTTTCATGAGTTCCGATGAGTTTTCCAAGTCGCGCTCAAAATCAGCCGCCAGTTTGGCGACGAGGCCGGCATCGTAGAAGAGGCAATTCACTTCGAAATTGAGGTAGAGGCTGCGGTTATCCAGATTGGCCGTGCCGACCGACGCCCAGGCGTCGTCCACGAGCATGACTTTCGAGTGCATCATCCCCTTGCGGTATTGGAAGACGCGCACACCGGCTTCGAGAGCGTCGTTCCAATAGTAACGGCCTGCGAGGTACGGCAGCCACTTGTCCGGCTTGCTCAAGCCCAAGAAACGAACATCGACGCCCAGGCGAGCGGCCAGGCAGAGTGCGCCGAGGAGACCGGAGTCGGGGACGAAATACGGCGACGAAATCCAGAGTCGCTTCCGCGCTCGCATGATCGCGGCGAAATAGATTTCACGAATGCTCTTCACCTGCTGGTCCGGGCCGGAATGAACCACCTGCACCAGGTGGTCGCCGCATTTATCCACTCGCGGAAAGTACGGCGCGCCATGGATCAGCTCGTTCGTAGCAAAATGCCAATCCTCGGAAAAAATGCGTTGTAAGTCGGCGACGGCCGGCCCGTCGATTCGCATATGCGTGTCGCGCCAGTAGCCGAAGTGTCGGGACTTGCACAGGTATTCTTCACCGAGGTTCAGCCCGCCGGTAAAAGCGATTTTGCCGTCCACGATCAGGATCTTGCGGTGGTTTCGCATGTTAACCTGGATGCGCCGCCGCAGGATGTTCAGCGGCAGAAACGCTCGACATTTCGCGCCCGCGTTGACCAGCGGGCGAATCATCTTATTGGTCAGGCGATAGGACCCCATCGCATCGTAGAGCACGCGGACTTCGACGCCCTGGCGTGCTTTTTCGGCCAGAACCTCGAAAAACTGCCGTCCGCATTCGTCCGGCTGAATGATGAAGTATTCCAGATGGATGTGATGTTTCGCTTCGGCGATCGCGGCGAATTTGCCGTCGTAAGCCGGTTGCCCTTCGGAATAAAGCTCGACATGGTTGCCGCTCGACGGCGGCGAGGCATCCAATCGGCTCGCCAGTCGAGCCATGCCGAGCCAGGCGCCTTCGAGCTGCGGGTGCTCGCCCGCCTCAATATCCGGTTTGCCCTCGATTTGCACGCGATAGGCTGCGCGATGGCGACGCTTGCGCCGCAGCGGCCGATCGATGTGTTGATAGCCGAGCATCAAAAACAAAAACGCGCCGAAATACGGCAGCAGCAACACGGTCAAGCACCATGCCCATGCCGACATGGGGTCTTTTTTGACGCTGATGATCCAGGCGATAAAGATGATCGAGAGAATGACGTTGATGACCGTGGAAACCGCAGTGATTTCCGGCCAGTAGTGGTTCAACGATTGCCAGAGTTCAGTCACGATGAATCCTGACTTCCGCTAGCCGACGTGTCGTGCGGATCGGATAATGCCCGCGAGTCGGTCGCTCGTTTCCATCCTAAGAATGGAGAGCCGGTCTTGAAAGCGCTCGTCTACGAGAAACATGGGAATCCGGCGGAAGTTCTGCAGGTGCGCGAGTTGCCGGCGCCGAAGCCGGGCTTTCGCGAGGTCCGCGTACGCATGTTGGCAAGCCCGATCAATCCGTCCGATTTGTATACGATCCATGGGCTGTATGGCGTCACCCAGCAGTTGCCGGCTACGCCGGGATACGAAGGCGTCGGCATTGTCGAAGAAAATGGCGGCGGCGTGCTCGGCTGGCTTCGAAAGGGCAAACGCGTCGCCGTGATTCACGAGGGCGGCGGCGCCTGGGCCGAGCAGGTCGTCGTGCCCGCTCGCCGCGTCTTTCCCGTCCCGGACAACGTGCCCGATGAACAGGCCGCGACCTTTTTTGTCAATCCGGCAACCGCCCTCGTTATGACTCGACACGTGCTTCGCGTCCCGCAAAGCCAGTGGCTATTGCAATCGGCTGCCGGCAGTGCGCTCGGAAAGATGGTCATTCGCCTCGGCAAACTGTACGGTTTTCGCACGATCAACGTCGTGCGCCGACCCGAGCAGGTGGAAGAACTAAGGGAACTCGGCGCCGACGAAGTGGTTTGTGATTCCCGCGAAAAACTCGTCGAGCGCGTCATGGCGATTACACAAGGGCAGGGCGTTCGCTACGCCATCGACCCGGTCGGCGGCGAAACGGGTACGTGTGTCGTTGAGTGCCTGGGCCGCGGCGGCCGGGCGCTACTGTTTGGCCTGCTATCGGGCCGGCCGATTCAG
>Ga0073934_10010398_pt1 | contig 11572 bp, 9 predicted proteins | sample LarsenN4metaG_FD_76834 | JGI IMG/M metagenome (GOLD analysis project Ga0073934, IMG submission 76834) | Hot spring sediment bacterial and archeal communities from British Columbia, Canada, to study Microbial Dark Matter (Phase II) - Larsen... ...
AAGCGAGCAGGCTGACAAGGTTCGAAGTCCTGTTATCAGCTTGTCAGCTTGTCGGCGGATAGGGCTCTATGACTACCCCCACTGCACAGATGGTTCGTATCACGATTGACGGAATGCCGATCAATGTCCCGAAAGGGACATTGGTGATCGAAGCGGCTCGTCGCGTCGGAGTGATGATTCCGCATTTCTGCTATCACCCAAAACTGAAGCCGGACGCCAATTGCCGTATGTGCTTGGTTGAAATCGAAAAGATGCCCAAGCTTCAAACAGCCTGCAGCACGCCCGCCGATGAAGGCATGAGCGTCCGCACTGCCACCACCGTGGTCAACGACGCCCATAGATCGGTGCTCGAGTTCATTCTGGCCAATCATCCGCTCGATTGTCCGGTCTGCGATCAAGGGGGAAAGTGCGACCTCCAGGATTTTTCACACCAATACACGGCGACCAGTCGGTTTGTTGAAACCAAGCGCATTTTCCAGAAAGAGTATTTCAGCCCGCTCATCGAAACGCAGATGAATCGCTGCGTGCAGTGTCTTCGCTGTGTCCGCTACTGCGATGAAGTCATGGACGTCAAGGCGCTGGCGCCGGTCGGTCGCGGCACCATGACGGAAATCAAGCACTTCGGTCCTCACCCGCTCGACTGTGAGTTCTGCGGGGGCTGTGTCCAGATCTGTCCGGTCGGAGCGATTACCAGCCGACTGTCCATGTATGAGTACCGGCCATGGATGCTGAAGCGAGCCGAAACCATCTGCGGCTACTGCGGAGACGGGTGCCAAATCACCGTGCAGACGAAAGAGCAGGAGCTCATTGAGGTCAATTCCGCGCATGGAGCGGGACGCAACAACGGCGATCTGTGCGCGCGCGGGTTTTTTGGATTCCATGCGGCCAGCCATCCGGATCGCCTGACTCACCCCCTCATTCGGCGAGACGGCGTACTCGTCCAAGCGACATGGGAAGAAGCTCTGGAGTATGTCGCCGACCGTGTCCGTGACATTAAAGCCGCTCATGGAGGGCAGAGTTTCGGAGGATTGATTTCGGGCCGTTGCACGAACGAGGAATTGTACCTGTTCCAAAAATTTCTCCGCGTGGTCGTCGGCACCAACCATATCGACAGCAGCGCCCGCTATGGCCATGTCAACGGACTGCATGCCATGCAACTCGTGCAGGGGACGCATCGGTGGACCGTTACCTTCGACGACATCTTGGATGCAGATGTCCTGATCCTCGTCGGCACGAACATGACCGAGACGAATCCCATCACGGGCCTCAAGGTCAAAGAGGCGGTGAAGAAACGCCGGGCGACATTGATCACAATCGAATCGTTGGAACCCGTCGTCGACACCATCAGCAATATCGCCAATCTTTCGCACCATCATTTCCGTATTCCGACCAGCGACACGCACCATGCCATCCTTGGTCTCGTGAAGGCCGTCGTGGAACGGAATTTGACCCAGCCGGACCTCGTCCAACGGCATCCGGCCTATCTCGATGCCATGACGCGGGCTTTACAACAGACCTCCTGGCAAGACCTACAAGCGGCGACCGGTTTTGACCCGGAGTCGTTTGTGAGGGCGGCCGAAACAGCGGCAGGTGCACGCCGGATCGTAATCTTAGCCGGACAGCCCTTACTGCGGAGCGAGCATGGGTACGGCGCATGTGTGAACCTCCTCGATTTGCTTCTTTTGCTCGGGAAGTTGGATCAACCAGGCTGTGGCTTTGCGCCGCTCGCCGAGGAAAACAATGACCAGGGCGCGGTCGAAATGGGAACCGTCGCCGAATTTCTGCCCGGCGCCCGCCCTTTCACCAGCGGGACGGATCGCGAGAGGATCGCGACGCAATGGAAACGCGCGCTTCCGACCGACAGAGGAGCTTCTCTCATCGAGATGTTGGATCGAGCCGACAGGGGATCCATCAAGGCGATGTTCATTGTCGGAGAGAATCCGGTCGCAAGCCTCCCCGCGTCGATTCATGCCGAAGCATCGTTGCGCAAGCTCGATCTCTTGGTGTGCCAGGAACTGTTCATGACGGAGACGGCGGCTCTAGCTCATGTGGTGTTGCCGGCCGCTTCGTCGATGGAAAAGCATGGGACGTTCACCAATACCGAGGGACATGTTCAGGCCGTTCGTCCGGCGATCGAGCCGATCGGAGAAAGCCGCCCCGACTGGGAAGTCTTCTCCGCGCTTTCCATCCTATTAGACACGCCGATGGAGTACGCCGAAAGCAAAGAAATCCTCAAGGAAATCCGGAGCCTCATTCCCGGGTATGGCTCGTTGGGGCCCACACCGTTGCCGCCCAAAGTCGATCGATCCGCCATGGAGCGCTATCTCAGCGCAGAATACCAGCGCGACCTGGCAGCGAGGTATCGGCCGAGCCCTCGAACGAGCAGACCGGATGGAACCGTGCGGTTGGAACTCGCCCAGAGCCTATTCCATTCCGGTAAATTGTCCACGCGATCGAAGGGATTGTTACAACTCGAGGATCGCGGCCGGCTCCGAATCAGCCCGCTTGACGCAGCGCGCTTTGCCTTGTCCGACGGGGATCGGGTCCGCCTCTCGAGCACATCCGGCGAAATGACCACCGAGGTCAAAATCATGGATCGCGTCCCACAAGGGACCGCCTGGTTCCCTTCTCACTTCGCTCAAGCGGCCGTTCGACTGTTTGAATGCGCCGTCGATCCGACCACCCATGTGCCGTCGTTCCGAACCGCGACGGTATCCATCATGAAGGTGGCGTGATGACTATGCCAACGAAGGAGCCCCGTTGTGACTGAATTCGGATTGCGTCTCGCTATTTCCCTTACCCAGATCGCCGCGGTCATGGGCATCGTGGTCGTCACGGTGCTCATCCTCACCCTTGCTGAACGAAAAGTCCTGGGTTGGATGCAGGACCGCATGGGTCCGATGGAGGTTGGGCCCTACGGCATCCTCCAGCCGTTCGCGGATGCCATCAAGCTCTTTTTTAAGGAAGACATCATTCCCGCCGGTGCCAACAAGTTCCTATTCACCATGGCTCCGATTCTTTGCTTAATTCCGGCGTTCATCGGGTTTGCCGTGATTCCGTGGGGACCGAACTGGACGTTCGAGATCAACGGCGTCACCGTAAGACCGTTTGTGATCAGCGACATCAACATCGGCATTCTATACATCCTGGCCTTCGCCTCGCTCGGAGCTTACGGCATCATCCTGGGGGGATGGGCGTCCAACAGCAAATACTCGCTGCTCGGCGGGCTACGATCCGCGGCGCAGATCATCAGTTACGAACTCAATGTCGGGTTGGCCATCGTCGGCGTGTTGATTTTGTCCGGTTCACTCAGTCTTGTAAAAATCACCGATGCCCAGGCCGGATGGTTCTGGGACTGGTTTATTTTCAAGATGCCGGCTCCACAGATTGTGGCCTTCGTCGTCTATGTGATCTCAGCGGTGGCTGAAACCAACCGAGTACCGTTCGATTTGCCGGAAGCAGAGAGCGAGCTGGTCGCGGGATTCTTCACTGAATACAGCGGCCTTCGATTCGCATTCTTCTTCCTGGCCGAGTACGCCAACATGGTGTTAGTGTCCTGTGTCGCTGCCGCACTGTTTCTCGGCGGCTGGCACGCGCCGTATCCTGGAACCATTATGGAGCTTATCGGCCTGTCGTCCTGGTCCTGGATCGAGAGCACGATGTGGTTTGCGGTCAAGACGTACTCGTTCTTGTTCCTCTTTTTCTGGCTTCGAGCCACATTACCGAGACTGCGATACGATCAGCTGATGAGATTCGGCTGGAAGGTGATGCTGCCCATCGCGTTGGGCAACATCGTCGTGACTTCCATTGCCGTGTTTCTCTACAACCGATGACGGAGCGTATGGGATCGATATGTCGTCAACCCCGACAACCAAACGTCTGAACCTGTACGAATGGTTCAAAACGATTACGTTCTACGAGATCCTCGTCGGCATGAAGGCGACCCTGTCGCACCTGCTCAATTATCGTCCGGTGACATTGCAATACCCTCACGAAAAACGCACACTGCCCGACAATTACCGAGGCATGCTCGCACTGCTCCGTTACGACGATGGGACTGAGAAGTGCGTGGGATGTGATCTCTGTGAAGCCGCCTGTCCGTCCCGCGTCATTCGCGTCGTCAGCGCCGAAGTGCCGGGCGAACCGACGAAACGTTATGCAAAAGAATATTACATGGACATGACCCGGTGCCTGTTCTGCGGGATGTGTGTGGATGCCTGTCCCGTTGATGCGCTGGGCATGACGAGAGAATTCGAATGGGCGGTGTACGACAAGCGGCAACTCCACCTGAATAAACAACAATTACTCGCGATCGGCGATCGTTCGTTTCCAGTCCGCGAGAAACGCTTGGAACTTCAACATCCAAACGTCGCGTTTTTCAACGTGGCATTCAAGCACCTGCCGCCAAAACCGGACTGACTCTCAAAGATTACTCATCGGACGAACAATGACTGCAACACCGGGGGCTTAGTCTGGTCCAAGCCGATATTGAATCCGGGAACCGTCTTATGTCACAGCTGTTTTTTGGATACTTTGCCGGGATGATTGCCATCACGTCCATCCTGGTGGTCGCGCTGAGAAATCCCGTGTACAGCGCACTGTCCTTACTGGTCATGTTTTTTCACATCGCCGGGCTCTTCGTCACACTCCATGCCGAATTTCTGGCAGCCGTGCAAATTATCGTCTATGCCGGGGCCATCCTCGTGCTGTATCTGTTCGTCGTCATGTTGCTCAATGTCAAGCAAGACGACCGGTATCATGGCCAATGGCGAATCGCCGCATTTGTCTGTGTACCGTTGCTGATCGAGTCCATCGTGCTGCTCTCCGGTGGAACGGGAGCAACCGATCCGGACCGTCAACCGCTCCAATCCGGACCGCATGACGCAATCGCCACCGACAATACGCGAGCCATCGGTGAGACGCTTTTTTCAACCTATTTATTTCCCTTCGAGGTCGCCTCTTTGGTTCTCTTAGTGGCCATGATCGGGGCCATTGTCCTCGCGAAACGCGACATTGGAGAAAACGAGGCGTAAACCATGACACGAACGGCGGTTGACGAATGACCATTCCCATCTCGTACTACCTCATCTTGAGCGCCATCGTGTTCTTGACAGGTGTCGTAGGCGTGCTCATACGACGCAACATCATTGCGATCTTGCTGTCGGTCGAGCTGATGCTGAACGCGACCAACATCAATTTTGTCGCGTTTTCCGAACACCTTCAGGATCTCGGCGGTCAGGTATTCGTCTTTTTTGCTTTGACAGTGGCGGCTGCGGAGGTCGCGGTCGGACTCGCGATCATCATTGCCTTGCACCGGTCGAGATCGACCATCAACGTCGAAGAGTTGAACCTATTGAAATGGTAAAGGAGTCGTCTCTCGTGAAGCGTGAAACGTCCGTCGCAAGGAATCACAAAGCGTTGCGGCTATTCTTTCCTCTTGCGCTTCACGAACGACGAATGACGAGGGACGGGCTCTGATGCTGTATGCCCTCATCCCACTCCTTCCCCTGGCCGCCTTTCTTGTTTTAGGCTTGGCGGGATTTTCCATCAAAGACCGCGCCCACTTGATCGCGGTCCCGGCGGTCCTGTTGTCGCTCATCTTGGCGGTGGCGGCATTTTTTGAAGTGGCGTCCGGCTCCGTCATTTCTGTTCAGCTGTATACCTGGCTGACATCCGGGAATCTCGATATTCACATCGGCCTCCATATCGACCGGCTGACCGCCGTCATGCTTTTGCTGGTAACCGTGGTCAGCTCGCTCGTCCACGTCTATACGATCGGCTACATGCATGGCGAGCCAGGCTATGCTCGCTTCTTCAGCTACATCGCCCTGTTCACTTTTTCCATGTTGATGTTGGTATTGGCCGATAACCTGTTGCAGCTCTTCGTGTTCTGGGAAGCCGTGGGACTGTGTTCCTATTTGCTGATCGGTCATTGGTACGAACGTGCTTCCGCCTGTGCGGCTGCCACGAAGGCGTTCCTCGTGAATCGCGTGGGTGATTTTGGGTTCATGCTGGGCCTTCTACTCATCTGGTACAGCTTTGGGTCGCTGAACTACCTCGACATCTTTCCCGCCGCACACGAAGCAGGTGAGTTAACCCTGAACGTGCTCGGTCCATTCGGTGGCACCTGGGATGTTTCCGTCTTTACCCTTATCGCACTGTTACTCTTCACCGGTGCGGTCGGCAAATCGGCCCAAGTGCCTCTTCACGTGTGGCTACCGGATGCGATGGAAGGGCCCACGCCGATTTCGGCTCTGATTCACGCCGCCACGATGGTGACTGCCGGCGTCTTCATGGTAGCACGGCTCGCTCCGATCTATAACCTGTCTCCAACCGCAATGAGTGTGGTCGCCATTACCGGCGCGGCGACCATGGTCCTCGGCGCCACTATTGCTTTAACTCAAACCGACATCAAACGTGTCGTAGCCTATTCGACGGTCAGCCAGCTCGGTTACATGATGATGGCATGCGGGCTCGGAGCCTACGCCTCTGGCATGTACCACCTCTTAACGCACGGCGCTTTCAAGGCCTTGCTGTTTTTGGGCTGCGGCTCCGTGATCATTGCCCTGCACCATGAACAAGACATGAGGCACATGGGCGGACTGAAGGATAAACTGCCGATCACCTACTGGACATTTGTGGTCGGCTCGCTGGCGCTGGCCGGCTTCCCACTCACAGCCGGATTCTTCAGCAAAGACGACATCCTCGTGTCCGCTTGGTCCTCGGGCTCCCTTGGCCAGATACTGACGCTCTTCGGTTTGCTGACGGCTCTGCTGACCGCCTTCTACAGCTTTCGCCTGGTGTTCGTGACCTTTTGGGGTCCCTCGCATGTCGATCCACACCACGCAGACCATGTTCATGAGCCGTCACAGACGATGACGACGCCGCTCCTGATTCTTGCGCTACTCAGCATTCTGACGGGCTATCTCGGCATCCCATCCTTCCTCGAACCGGTCTTTTCGACCGGGGATGAAGCTGTTGTTCACCACGGCTCGGCGGGGGTCGCCATGATGATGGCGGCCACTGCGATGGGCCTACTAGGCATTGCCGCAGCCTACTATGTCTATGTGTTGAACCCCGATCTCCCCGAACGCTTGGCCCAACAGTGGAACATCCTGTATCGAGGCTCTTTGAACAAATGGTACGTGGATGAAGCTTATGACCGCCTCTTTGTCGGACCAACGTTCGCAGCTGCGTCCGGACTCTGGAAGCGAGTCGACGTCAATTTCATCGACGGAGCAGTCAACGGCATCGCTCGTGGTGTTGCGTGGGGTGGATGGTTGTTGAGGCTGATCCAAAGCGGACAGGCCCAGCACTATGCGTTGGCCACGGCAATGGGAATCGTTATCTTGACGGCGTACCTTCTGCTTTGATGGACAGAACCATCGCGATGGACCAGTTGGTTGCTATCAGCATAACGTTGTTCGCTCGTCATTGTTCGTTGGAGCTCTGATGACCGCCTTTCCTTGGCTCACGATACTGATCTTCCTCCCGCTGATCGGGGCAGCTGCGGTCTTTGCCGTGAAGGACACCTCCGCTCGGATCATCGCCCTGGCCGTCGCCGTCGCCGACCTCCTGATCTCCCTCCCGCTCTGGTGGTTGTTCGATGCCTCCTCCAGCCACATGCAGTTCGTGGAATCGGCCGTGTGGATCTCCTCGCACTCGATCAATTACCGGTTGGGGCTCGATGGCATCAGTTTACCGCTGGTCCTCATGACGACAGTCCTGATGCCGCTCTGCATCCTGATTTCTTGGCACTCCATCGAATCGAGAGTCCAGAGCTTCATGGCGATGCTGCTGATCATGGAAGGCGCCATGATCGGTGTGTTCTCAGCCCTGGATTTCGTGCTGTTCTATGTGTTTTGGGAAGCAATGCTGATCCCGATGTATCTCCTCATTGGAGTCTGGGGTGGGCCGAATCGCCTCTATGCCGCGATTAAATTCTTTCTCTATACCCTGGCCGGGAGCGTCCTGCTGCTGGTTGCGATTTTGGTGTTGTATTTCCAGGGTGGCCATACATTCGACATTCTTCAATTGAGTCAAGGCGTCTATTCCAAGTCGCTGCAATTCTGGCTCTTTCTGGCGTTCTTCGCCGCATTCGCCGTCAAGGTCCCCATGTTCCCGTTCCATACCTGGTTGCCCGATGCGCATGTGGAAGCGCCGACCGCCGGCAGCGTAATTCTCGCCAGCGTCCTGCTCAAAATGGGAGCCTATGGATTCGTGCGTTTCAGTTTGCCGATGTTGCCGGATGCCTCTCGAGCGTTTACGCCGTTGATGGTGATCCTCTCGATTGTCGCCATCATCTATGGCGCGTACATGGCGTTGGCCCAGGCCGATCTGAAAAAGCTCATCGCCTATTCGAGCGTGAGCCACATGGGGTTCGTCACGCTCGGTCTGTTCATGTTCAATATTCAAGGCATCGAAGGTGCCGTGATGCAAATGGTGAATCACGGCATCACCACCGGGGGACTTTTTCTCTGCGTGGGAGTGATTTACGAACGCACCCACAGCCGACAGATCGCCGACAATATCGGGCTGACCAAGCCGATGCCGCGGTATGCGACGTTCCTGGTTATTTTTGCCTTGTCTTCATTGGGGCTTCCCGGCACCAACAGTTTCGTCGGAGAGTTTATGGTTCTCGCCGGGACCTTTCTCTGGAGCAAGATCGCGACGGCATGTGCATCATTGGGAATCATCCTCGCCGCAGCCTACTTACTCTGGATGGTTCAACGTGTCGCCTTCGGCGTGCCGGCCCCGCACATGCTTCAGAAACTACGCGATGTCAACCTGCGCGAGATGGTCACCCTGGTTCCGCTTGTCGTGTTGATCTTTGTGATCGGGTTGTTCCCGAACCCCATGCTGACCCGCATGCACCCTAGCGTGGAAAAGGTCCTCGCTCGCATCTTCCCGTCTGCTCCTGAGCAGCCTTCAACCGTGAGTAAAGTTGACCCGTTCCTTCCAGTCATGAATGACAAAGCTTCTACAAGCAAACTAGCGTTCAGCCGAGAGCCGAACAACGTTTCGGACTCGCTCGCCTCGCGGCGAAGCCGAGAGCCTCGCGGCGAAGCGGGCTTCACCAGTACCGAGCAGGAAAACCGGCCATGACCTTCTCTGTTGGAGACCTCTTCCTCATTCTGCCGGAGCTGTTGGTCGTCACCGCCGCCTGCATTGTGATTGTACTCGACCCAGTATTGCGTCCATCCGACAAAGACGGACTGGTGTGGCTGAGTCTGGGAACACTCGCCATCTGCATGGGCTTGACGGCCTCACAGATGAGCGCTCCCGTCGGGGCTTTCAGTGGGCTGGTGATCATCGACGGTTATGGAGCCTTTTGGAAACTGCTGCTCTACTTTGTCACCGGCCTCACGATTCTTCTTTCGCATTCGTATCTCAAGGAAGAGCGGCTGTACTTCGGCGAATACTATGGCTTTGTCCTGCTCGCCCTATCCGGAATGATGGTCATGGTATCGGCGGACGACTTGCTGACGATCTATCTGGGCACCGAACTCATGTCGCTCTCACTGTACGTGATGGCCGGACTGAAGCGATCCGAGCCTCGTTCGCTCGAAGCATCGGCCAAGTATTTCGTACTGGGCGCGTTTTCATCCGGCATTCTCTTGTACGGCATCTCACTCCTCTACGGCGCGACCGGAAGCACCAGGCTTCCGGCCATTTCCACAGCAATCGCAGGACGAAGCCTGGACGATCCACTGCTGTTGTTCGCGACAATCCTATTGGCGGTTGGATTCGGGTTCAAACTCGCCGTCGTGCCGTTTCATATGTGGACGCCGGATGTTTATCAAGGCGCCCCAACCTCGGTCACCGCCTTCATGGCCGTGGCATCCAAAGCCGCCAGCTTCGGCGCGTTCCTCCGGGTATTCATCGAGGGACTTGGCGGCTTGAAGGCCAATTGGTCCGCCATCTTCCTCCTGCTCTGCCTCGCCACCCTCGTATTAGGAAATGTCGTTGCGTTGGTGCAGACGAATATCAAGCGGATGCTCGCCTACTCGAGTATTGCCCATGCCGGCTACGCCTTGATCGGCGTGGTGGCGGCTGGACGACTTGGCAACTCCTCGGCTATCGCCAGCGTGTTGCTCTATCTCGCGCTCTACACATTCATGACCTTCGGTGCATTCGCCATCGTCGCCATGCTTCGCAAAGACAAGATTGAAGGAGATGAGATCGAGGACTTCACCGGTCTGTCCAAACGCCATCCAGTGGCGGCGCTGCTCATGTTGATCTTCATGGTCTCCTTGGCGGGCATTCCCCCGACGGCGGGATTCATCGGAAAATTTTACGTCTTCATGTCCGCAGTCGAAGCCGGCATGACCTGGCTGGCGGTCATCGCGGTTATTTTTGCCGCCGTGTCGGCCTATTACTATCTCCGACTCGTGATGGTCATGTACATGCGTGAGCGGGATGAGGCCCTGGGCATCGCTCCCCGTTTGGTCATGTCGCCGACGCTCTCCATCGTATTGGCCTGCGCAGTGGCCGGAGTGGTCATCTTCGGAATCTACCCCAATCCGCTCGTGCACCTCGCAACACAAGCGGTGCTGACCTTAAAATAAGGCAGCCGTGTGTTGCTCATCCGCGTGCGGAGCCTCATGAATATCCTCCGCTTCCTTCTTGACGTCCTCAAGGCCTTTTTACAGCAAGGCTGCGCAAGCCTCGCTGCATCGTTGGCTTTTTTCTCCTTGCTGTCGCTGTTTCCGCTCTCTTTTCTCCTTCTGTACGGTGTGAGCTTCTTCATCAGCCAAGATATCATCGGGGAACAATTCATGTTGAGCTTTCTCAAAGGATTTCTCCCCTCACTCGGAGAACATCTGGCGGAGGAGCTCCATCGGATCAGTGCGTTGGAAAGCGTGCGATGGCTCGTGTTTTTGTCGTTCTTCTGGTTCGGAGGACTTGTTTTTTATGAATTGGACTATACCCTGAACGTCGTCTTTGAAAGTACGCATCAGCGTCATCCGCTGATTTCAACGGCCATCTCCATCGCGCTGATCGGCTCCACCGGCCTTCTGTTGCTTGTGGCCTATGTGGGCTCGCAAACTATTGCCTTCCTAACCGCGTACGCTCCTCGGCTCTGGGGGCTGGATCTTGTCGCCCTGGCCGCGCATGATTTTCATCTCACCTATACCCTGCCCTTTACCCTCGCATTCCTGGCAGTCAGCCTGTTGTACCGCCTTGTTCCTCGCCGCCGTCCTCGGTGGCGAGCTGCAATGGCCGGAGCGCTGACCTTCGGCCTACTCTGGGTTTCAGCCAAGTTGTTGTTCGTCAGCTATAGCGACTATGCCACAGTGTACGCCCGGCTCTACGGGTCGTTGCTGGAAGTCGTGCTCTTGCTGCTGTGGGTGTACTACTCCGCCAGCCTCTTACTATTCGGCGGCATCATCGCCCATAAACTACAACAGCGCGTCCGTTTGTCACCGACAACAACGACCGATGAGGGATGAAGAACCCCGCCCTTACAGGCGGGGTCTCCTTACAATTCAAGCTGCGCTTGACCCGTCTCCTGCTCGCCTTGGTGCCGCACATACTGGCGAATCGTGGCTTCGTTGATGCCCACCGTGGA
>Ga0073934_10010399_pt1 | contig 11571 bp, 8 predicted proteins | sample LarsenN4metaG_FD_76834 | JGI IMG/M metagenome (GOLD analysis project Ga0073934, IMG submission 76834) | Hot spring sediment bacterial and archeal communities from British Columbia, Canada, to study Microbial Dark Matter (Phase II) - Larsen... ...
CCAGCCGCTGCCGCCGTACTCGGCGCGGGAGTCGCTGTTGAGTACTTCCTGCCAGTAGCCGCCGCGAGGGACGCCGAGGCGGTAGTCGGTGCGGGGCACGGGAGTGAAGTTGCAGACGACGAGAATGAGGTCGTCGGTCGAGCGCCCGCGGCGCAGAAAGCTGACGACGCTCTGGTGGGAGTCGCTGGCGTCGATCCATTCGAAGCCGCCGGGGTCGAAGTCGAGCTCGTGCAGGGCGGGCTCGGCGCGGTAGAGCCGGTTCAGGTCGGCGACCCACTGCTGCACGCCGGCGTGGCGGTCGTACTGGGCGAGGTGCCAGTCCAGGCTGCGCTCGTGGTGCCACTCGTCCCACTGGCCGAACTCGCCGCCCATGAAAAGAAGCTTCTTCCCCGGCGAGCCGTACATCAGGCCGAAGAGCAGGCGGAGGTTGGCAAACTTCTGCCAGGGGTCGCCGGGCATCTTGCCGAGGAGCGAGCTTTTGCCGTGGACGACCTCATCGTGGGAGAGCGGCAGGACGAAGTTCTCGAAGAAAGCGTAGAGGTAGCGGAAAGTGAGATGGTCATGGTGGAAGCGCCGGTGGACCGGGTCCTTGGTCATGTAGACCAAGGTGTCGTGCATCCAGCCCATGTCCCACTTCATCCCGAAGCCCAGCCCGCCGAGGTAGGTGGGCCGCGACACCATCGGCCAGGCGGTGGACTCTTCGGCGACGGTGACGACGTCGGGGTGCTCCTTGTAGACGTCGTGGTTGAAGCGGCGCAGGAAGCTGATGGCGTCCAGGTTCTCCCGCCCGCCCCACTTGTTGGGCAGCCACTCGCCCGGCTGGCGGGAGTAGTCGAGGTAGAGCATGGAGGCCACCGCGTCCACCCGCAGGCCGTCGGCGTGGTAGACCTCGAGCCAGAAGAGCGCCGAGCTCATCAGGAAGCTGCGCACTTCGTTGCGGCCGTAGTTGTAGATGAAGCTGCGCCAGTCGGGGTGGAAGCCCTTGCGCGGGTCGGCGTGCTCGTAGAGCTGCGTGCCGTCGAAGTAGCCCAGGCCGTGCTGGTCGCCGGGAAAGTGCGACGGCACCCAGTCGAGGATGACGCCGAGGCCGCGCTGATGCAGGTAGTCCACCAGGTACATGAAGTCCTGCGGCGAGCCGTAGCGGCTGGTGGGAGCGAAGTAGCCGGTGGTCTGGTAGCCCCAGGAGCCGTAGAAGGGATGCTCCATCACCGGCAGGAACTCGATGTGGGTAAAGCCCAGGCGCTCGACGTAGTCGGCCAACTGCGGGGCGAGCTCGCGATAGGTCAAAGGCCGGTTGCCTTCTTCCGGCACGCGCCGCCAGGAGCCGAGGTGCATTTCGTAAATCGACATCGGGCTGTGGAGGAAGTGGTTTTTCTTCCGCTGCTCCATCCACGCTTGGTCGCCCCAGTCGTAGTCCAGCTCCCAGACCACCGAGGCGGTGCGCGGCGACACTTCGGCGTAGAGCGCGAAGGGGTCGGCCTTGTCCACCCGGTAGCCGCGATGGCGCGAGGCGACGTGGAACTTGTAGTTCATCCCTTTCTCGACGCCGGGGACGAAGCCTTCCCAGATGCCGGACGAGCCGCGCGGGCGCAGCGCGTGGCTGGACTTGTTCCAGCCGTTGAAGTCGCCCATCACGTGGACGCTCTCGGCGTCGGGCGCCCACACGGCGAAGCAGACGCCTTGCTCGCCGTCGCGTGTCAGGGGGTGCGCGCCCAGCTGGCGATAGAGGCGGTAGTGGGTGCCCTCGTTGAACAGGTGCAGGTCGTCGTCGGTCAGCAGGCTGACGTCGTAGCGCACGGGCTCGGTTCGGGGGCGGCTCATAGGGCGGGCGCCTCCGGCCGGCGGCAGCGGCTGATCTCGCCGAGCAGCCCGACCACCGCGCTCTGCCGCCGCAGCTCTTCCAGGCGGAACCGGGCTTTGCGGCGCCAGTTCGGGTGTCGGCGACCGCTCCCGGGAACGTTTTGCGGGTCGCGCTCGCCCCAGACATCCTCGAGATTGAAGACGACGATGGGGGCGGGGCTGGCGGCCAGGAAGCGCGCCGCGCCGGCGAAGATGTCGATGGGCTTCGCCGAGGGCCGGGGCAGCCAGCCGTCCTGCCAGAGGAACATCCCCACCGCCTCGGTGATGGCGGCGCGGTCGCGGCGCTCCCGCCGCGCCCCGTCCGGCTTGAGCAGGCGCAGGCGCTGGCGGGCGCGGATGTCTTCGCCCGACCAGTAGGCGGCCAGCGGGTACATGTCGTGGGTGTTGAGCCCGGCCAGCTGGTCGGCGGCGGGCGGGCGGATGGCGGCGCGCGGGTCGCTCTGGAGCTCGAACTGCAGGATCCACATCTTCAGCAGGTGGTGGTGGCTCATCGTCGGGTTGACGTAGTCGGGCACGATCCCCAGGTTCTCTCCGATCACCGCGCAGTGGTTCCGCTGCGACTCCAGCGTCAGGATAGCGTAGAGCTCCTCGGCGTGGTAGTGGACGTAGGCGCCCTCCCCCGGCGCCGCCCCGCGGGGAATCCAGAAGAGCCGGTGCAGGCCCATGACGTGGTCAATGCGCAGCAGGCGGGCCTGCTCCATGGCGTGCCGCAGGGTGTGGACGACGTAGCCGTAGCCCCGCTCGCGGAGCCGCTCCGGGTGCAGCGGGGCAAAAGTCCAGTCCTGCCCGCTGGTGAAGACCGGATCGGGCGGGGCGCCCGCCGACGCTTCCAAGGCGAAAACCTCGCGGTGGCGCCAGGCGTCGTAGCCGGCCTGGTGCACGCCGAGCGGCAGGTCGAAGTAAAGCTCGACGCCGTTGGCGCGCCCGCCGCCGCACAGCGCCGTGATCTGCTCGTGCGCCTGCCACTGCGCGTAGAGATGGTAGAGCCGGGCATCCTCCGCGTAGTCGCCCGCGCGGAGGTCGCCGTCGCGCTGCCGGGCTGGCCAGGCCGTCCAGGGGCGGCGCTGGCGCTCGCCGGCGGCGCGGAAGCGGGCGTAGTCCTGGAGAATCGGGTGGGTCTCGACGTAACGCTCGAACGCCGCCAGGCGCTCGCCCCGCCGGGCGAAGAGACACTTCACGAGCTTTTCCAGCGCCTGCCGCTTGAGCGCCATCGCCCGGCGGTAGTCCACCAGCGGCGCCCGCCGCAACGACTCCACTTGCCGCCGGAAGCTCGCCGACCCCGCCAGCGCCCGCGCCGGGCGGCAGTGTTCGAACTCGGGAATGCGGGGCACGTCCACATAGAGCTCGTTCCAGAACAGCCGGCTCACCGGCGAATAGGGGCTGGGCTCGAAGGGCTCGTCGAGATAGCAGGCGAGCAGCGGCAACGTGGCCACGATGTCGCCTCCCAGCTCGCCGACCCACCGCATCAACATACCTAGGTCGCCGAAATCGCCCACGCCCCAGTCGCGCGCCGAGCGTAGAGCGTAGAGCGGCAGGAAGACGCCCCAGCGGTGGTCGGCGCCCTTCGGTGGCAGGTAGGCGTGCACCGGAGAGGAGATGATGAGAATCTCGTGCGGCTTCCCGGCAATCTCCGCTGTGAGCCGGTGGTAGCCCCAGGGCAGCCCGCCGGGCAGGGGCAGCCGCTTCCGCACAAAGCGCTCCCCCTCGACTTCGCTCGCCTCTTCCGCGGTTACGCCGGCGAGTTCGGTCACCCAGCGGCGCTCTTCGCCGGACTCGAGCCGCAGCGCGCAGGCCACGGCCGAGTCGCCGCACGAGGCCGGCAGGCGCAGCTCGACTCCGGCGCTGGTGCCATCCCAGGCCACCGCCACCGGCGACGCGGCGCGCCGCCAAACCTCCTGCAAGCGCGCCCGCCCCGCCGCGGCGGCGTCGCTCGCTCGTTCGACCGGCGCGCCCAATGCCCGCAGCACGCCCAGGAGCGTTTCGGGCGCAGCCTGCCGCACGCGGTGGTTGACCGGATCCCAGAAGGAAGTCTCGACGCTGTAGAGCGACGCCAGCCACTCTAGCGCCGCCCGTTCGTGACTCATGAGGCGTGCACTATAGCCTGTCGGGCGAGGAGGGACAAGAAAGGCGCGGCCGGGCGGGAGCTTAGAGGCCGAGGACTTGCAGCGCGGGGCCGCAGAAAGCGAGCGCGGCGCCGGGGCTCAATCGTCGGTGACCGGCTTGGGCGCGGCGGCTTCGACGTAGCGCAGCACGGTGTGGTTGGTCACGGAACTAAACCACTGCTCCCGGAACTCCTTCCCCTCGGCTGACATCAGCCACTGCCGAAAGCGGTCGGCGTGCTCCTGGTCGGGCCAGAAAGCTTCATTCAAGTACTTGGGCCGCCGCTCGGCTCGGCCGCTTTCGTAGTTGCCCTGGATTCCGTCGAGGAACATCCAGGTCCGGCGTTCCAGGCAGCCGAAGCCGCGGGTGATTTCATCGAGCCGGCTGTCGAGCCACTCGATGAAGGAGTGTTCCACCACTCCCGGCTTGACGTCGAAGGCATGAATGATTCGCAGCATGGTGACCCATCCTGGCGCGATTAGGATTGAGCCATCCTAGCGCGCCCCGCCACGATTTGCAATTCCCTCTAGGGCAGGCGCCACAAGAGGTAAGCCGCGGCCAGGCTTCCCGCGAGCGCTCCGCCGTAACAGAAGATGACGATCGGAATCGTAAGATGCTTCAGCATCAGGCCGTCGTAGAGCGTATAGCGGAAGCGGTGCGCCCAATGGAAAAGCGGCAGCGAAATCAGCCCGAAGAAATAGAGCCGGGTCAGGGGGTGCTTCAAAAGCGACAGTGAGGATTCGTGCGAGGGCGGCTCGAGCCACCCCAGCGGAAACGCCAGCCCCGTCAGGAAGAGATGAATCGGATAGAGGAAGGCGGCCAGGGTCCCGCCCGCGCTGAACAGGATCCACAGGAGCGGCGTCAGTCCTCGGCGCATTTCACCCTCGTCGCAACACCCACACGGCTACGGTGGAGACAACCAGCCAGGCCAGGTAGTTGCCGGCCTGGATCGCCCAATCCGGCACCCGCACTCCTCCCACACGAACCGGCATCGCTTTCGGCGCCAGGTTGAACCAGGTGATGGCGTGGTACAGCACAAAGAGAAAAGCCACGCCGTTTAAGGCAAGAAAGATCGGACTCTGCATGCGCTCGAGGAAGCGGCCGTAGGCCTCGGGGCCGGCAGCGATGGCGCGGATTTTGAACAGGGCCAGCCCGGCGAAGAAGGCCACGGGCAGGCTGGTCAGCTCCCGCAGGACGAACTTCGTGTAGCGCCAGCTTTCGAGCCACCACCAGACCGACACCCGGCGGCGGTACCAGCGCGGGTGGAAGGGAGCGTGGCGAGTGGCGCTCATTCCCCTCCTCTCAACGCGAACCCCAGGGCAAGAGCAACGACTTGAACCAGTGAACGGCCCCGGCGAGCTTGAACTGCTGGATGGCGCCGGCGGGATCCACGTTCTTGGGGCAGGCCTTGGAGCACTCACCCACGAAAGTGCACTGCCAGATGCCGTCGTGCTCCGAGCAGCGCTCCAGGCGCTCGGTGGCGGCCTGGTCGCGCGAGTCGCGGTTGTAGCGCTGGGCCAGGGCCAGGACCGCCGGGCCCAGGAAGCTCGGCTCCAGCCCGTAGACGGGGCAGGCCGCGTAGCAGAGCATGCAGTTGATGCACATAGAGAATTGCTTGTAGAGCTCGAGCTGCTCCGGGGTCTGGCGGTACTCGCCTGCGGAGAGCGGCTTCTCTTCCCGCCGCACAATCCACGGCTTGACCTGCTTGAGCTTGCGCAGGAAGTCGGTGATGTCCACTACCAGGTCGCGGATGATGGGGAAGTAGCTCAAGGGCTCGACGCGGATGGGGGCCCGCGCGTAGTGCGACAAGAAAGTCGCGCAGGTCAGCTTAGCCTCGCCGTTCACCATCATCCCACACGAGCCGCACACGCCCATCCGGCACGACCAGCGGTAGGAAAGCGTCCCGTCCAGCCGGTCCTTGATGTAGTTGAGCGCGTCCAGCACCACCCAGTCTTTCCGGTAGGGGACTTCGTAGGTCTGGACCGTCGGCGCGGCGTCCTGTTCCGGCCGGTAGCGCGTGACCTCCAAGGTGACTGTGTCCGCCATCAATCACTACTTTCCGTAGACGCGCTGGCCGGGGGGCCAGCGGGTGATGGTAACCGGCAAGTACTGGATCCGGGGAGCGCCATCGGCGCCGCGGGAAGCGAGCGAGTGGGACAAGAAATTCTGATCGTCCCGCTCCGGGTGGTCGGTGCGCTGGTGGGAGCCGCGCGACTCGCGGCGGGCGAGCGCCGAGGCCACGATGGCCTCCGCCACCTCGAGCATGAAACCAAGCTCCAGCGCGGCCAGCAGCTCGGTGTTGAAGGTGAGGCTGCGGTCGTCGAGCGAAACCTTCCGGAACCGCTCCTGCAGCTGCCGCAGCCGCCCGGCCGCCTCCTGGAGTTTGGCACCGTCTCGGTAGATGCCGGCGCTTTCCTCCAGCGTCTTCTGCATCTCTTCGCGGAGCGGCGCGATCCGCTCTTTGCCGTCGCTCCGGCGATGATAACTCTCTTCAATCCGCCGCTGTTCGTCCGTGGCCTGGGCGAGCACGGCCGGGCGCGGATCCTTTTGCGTCGCCGCGAAAGCCGCCGCCGCGCGTCCGGCGCGGGCGCCGAAGACGAGCAGCTCGGTGAGCGAGTTCGAGCCGAGGCGGTTCGCGCCGTTGATGCTGACGCAGGCGGCCTCGCCCGCCGCGTAGAGTCCCGGCAGGGGCGTAGCGCCGCGGATGTCGGTGTGGATGCCGCCCATCATGTAGTGCACCACCGGCCGGACGGGGATCATTTCCTTGACCGGGTCGAGGTTCTGGTACTTCAGGCAGAGCTCGCGCACGAAGGGGAGCTTCTTGTCGATCAGCTTCTCGCCCAAGTGGCGGATGTCGAGGTGGACGTAGTCGCCGTAGGGGCCCTTCAGCGTGCGCCCTTTTTCCTGCTCCTTGACGAAAGCCTGTGAAAGCCGGTCGCGCGGCCCGAGCTCCATCGAGCGCAGCACCGGTTTGGGCTCGGGCTTCCCCAGGTCGTAGTCCTGCAGGTAGCGGTAGCCGTCCTTGTTGAGCAGCCAGCCGCCCTCGGAGCGCGTCGCCTCGGTGATGAGGATGCCGGTGAAGGGCAGCCCGGTCGGGTGGTACTGGACGAACTCCATGTCCTTGAGGGGCGCGCCGGCGCGGTAGGCCAGGGCCATGCCGTCGCCGGTCTTGATGGCGGCGTTGGTGGTGAAGGCGAAAACGCGGCCGCAGCCGCCCGTCGAGAGGATGACGGCTTTGGCGGTGATGGCCTGCACTTTTCCCGTGGCGACCTCGACAGCCACTACGCCCTGGCAGCGGCCGTCGTCTTCGAGCAGCCGCGTGACGAACCATTCGTCGTGGCGCTGGATGCCCTCGTACTTCAGGCTGGTCTGAAACAGGGCGTGCAGCATGTGGAAGCCGGTCTTGTCGGCGGCGAACCAGGTGCGCTGCGCCTTCATCCCGCCGAAGGGACGCACGGCCACACTGCCGTCGGGCTCGCGGCTCCAGGGGCAGCCCCAGTGCTCGAGCTGCAGCATTTCGGCCGGCGCCTCGCGGACAAACGCTTCCACGGCGTCCTGGTCCGAGAGCCAGTCGCCTCCGGAGATGGTGTCGTAGGCGTGCTCGTCGAGGCTGTCGTTGGGCTTGATGACCGCGGCGGCGCCCCCTTCGGCCGAGACCGTGTGGCTCCGCATCGGGTAGACCTTGGAGATGACCGCCACCCGCAGCCGGGGATCGGTTTCGGCGACGGCAATCGCCGCTCGCAGGCCCGCCCCACCCCCGCCTACAACCAGCACATCATGGGAGAAGACATCCATGGGGTTCTTTGCGACCCGGCCCGCGTCGCCCGGTCCGGAGAATGTCCAGCTTCAGGGTTCGCCCGAGATGGCGGAAAGGTACAACAAATGCCGCCGGCTTGCAATCGAGCGGCGGCAGGCTAGAGGCGGAAGACCTGGAGGGCGACGCCGCAGAGGGCGAGCGCCGCACCCGCAAGCGCGTGGGTGTAGCGCTCGAGAGGCCCGAGCGGCAGCCGCTCCACTCCCGCCTGGAGCACGGCCACGGCGGCGAGCATGGTCGCGAGCGTCGCGACGCTGAAGACCGCCGCCACCAGCGCCACTCCGGCCACGCTTTGCTCGGCCGCCGGCACCAGCACCAGCGGGATGAGCGGCTCGCAGGGGCCGAAGATGAAGAGCGTGAACAGAATCCACGGAGTCAGCCGCGTAATCTTCGCGCCTGCGGCGTGCGGATGCTCGTGCTTGACCGGGTGGACGTGCAGGTGCTCGGCTTCGTGGATGTGCTCGTGGAAGTGCACAGTGCCGTCGCTGTGCGCGTGCGGATGCGCGTGCGGCCGGCGACGCGCCGCCCGCCGCAGGCCCCAGACGAAGTAGACCAACCCGAAGGCGATGAGCGCCCAGACGGCGAGCTGCTCGCGGAAGGACTCGATGGCCGCGAGGCGCGCCGAGGCCAGCCCGAGCGCCACGCCCAGCCCGGCGAGCGCGAGTGAGCTCCCCACGTGGCCGAGGCCGCAAACGAAGGTGATGGTGAGCGTCTTTGGCCGTGACCACCGCGCCGCCCGGCCCATCAGCACGAAGGGCAGGTAGTGGTCGGGTCCGAGCAGGGCGTGGAGGAAACCGATGCCGGCCGCGGTCGCGGCCAGCAGTGCCAGCTCGTGCGTCATCGGAAAGCTCTAGGCGACCTTCTCCGACACCACCTTGGCTTGGAGGAAGAGCAGCAGGTAGTCGCGGCCACCGCTCTTCGAGTCGGTGCCCGACATGTTGAACCCGCCGAAGGGATGGGCGCCCACCAGCGCCCCGGTGCACTTGCGGTTGAAGTAGAGGTTGCCGACGTGGAACTGCTCGGCGGCCTGGGCAAGCTTGGCCGGGTTCTTCGAGTAGACGCTGCCGGTCAGGCCGAACTCGGTGTCGTTGGCGATGGCGAGCGCGTCGTCGTAGTCCTTGGCCGGGATGACCGCCAGCACCGGCCCGAAGATCTCTTCCTGGGCGATGCGGGCGCGCGGGGAAACGTCGGCGATGACGGTGGGCTCGAGGAAGAACCCGTCGCCCGGGGCCCGGCCGCCGCCGGTGATGAGCCGGCCTTCCTTCTTCCCGATCTCGATGTACTCCTGGATGGATTGCAGGGACGACTTGTTGACAACCGGGCCCATGTAGTTCTTGGGGTCATCGGCGGGGCCGACGGTGATCTTCTTGACGCGGGCTTCGAGCTTCTTGAGGAACTCCGGGTAGACGTCGCGCACCACGATGGCGCGGGAGCAGGCCGAGCACTTCTGTCCCTGGAAGCCGAAGGCGGAAACGGCCACGCCTTCGACGGCGGCGTCGAGGTCGGCTTCGTTGTCCACCACGATGGCGTCCTTGCCGCCCATCTCCAGCACGGTGCGGCGCACCCAGCGCAGCCCCGCCTGGGGCTTGGCGGCGAGCTCGGAGATGCGCAGCCCGATCTCCTTCGAGCCGGTGAAGGCGACGAAGCGGGTCTTGGGATGGACGACGTAGCTGTCGCCCACCGCGCTGCCGCGCCCGGGGACGAAGTTCACCACCCCCGGCGGCAGCCCGACTTCCTCCAGGATGTCGACGAACTTGGCGGCGATGGCCGGCGAGTCGCTTGAGGGCTTCAAGACCACGGTGTTGCCGGTGACGATGGCCGCCAGCGTCATCCCCACCATGATGGCGGCGGGGAAGTTCCAGGGCGGAATCACCGCCCCCACGCCCAGCGGGATGTACTGGAGATAGTTCTTTTCACCCTTCACCGGGGTCAACGGCTGCGGCGGGCCCAGGCGGAGCATCTCGCGGCCGTAGAATTCGCAGAAGTCGATGGACTCGGCCACGTCGGCGTCGGCCTCGGGCCAGGTCTTGCCGACTTCATAGACCAACCAGGCGTTGAGCTCGAACTTGCGCCGGCGCATCAGCTCGCCGGCGCGGAACAGGTACTCGGCCCGCTGGTCGAATCTGACCCGCTTCCAGCTCTCGAAGGCGCGGTCGGCGGTTTCGATCGCCTTGTCAACCAGGGCCGCCGTGGCGCCGTGGAAGACGCCCACCACCTGGTCGGGCCGCGAGGGATTGGTCGAGGTGATGCGCTGGTCGGTGCGGAGGCGCTCGGTGCCGATGCGCAATTCGTACTCGCGCCCGAGCTCCCCGGCCACCTTCTTCAGGGCCTGCTCCATCCGCTGGCGGTTCTCGGGCACGGCAAAATCGGTGAAGGGCTCGTTTACGAAATCGCCCACGGGCGTCTTTACTTCCAGCGCTTGTCCGGACATGTGAACACTCTCCTGCGGGGCTCGCCCCGTTCCAAAGCCCGTGGCCTGGTCTTGCAAAGTCGCGGTCGCCGCACAGGCTTTGGAACGGGGCACGCGGCAGAGATTCATCATACAACAGGTTTGGCTTTTTGCGGCGGAGAATGGTAGAGAAGGAGGCGATGGGGAAGACCTACGACGCCGTGATTGTCGGCGGCGGCCACAACGGCCTGGTCACGGCGGCCTATCTCGCCCGCGCCGGGCGGCGGGTGCTGGTGGTCGAGCGCCGGCCGCTCGTGGGCGGCGCCTGCGTCACCGAAGAAGTCTGGCCGGGCTACAAGGTTTCGACCGCCGCCTACCTGTGCAGCCTGCTCCAGGAGCGCATCGTCCGCGAGCTGGAGCTCGAGCGCTTCGGCTACCGCATCCTGCCCAAAGACCCCGCCTTCTTTACGCCGTTTCCCGACGGCCGCCATCTCCTCATGTGGGCCGAGCAGAAAAAAACCTGCGAGGAGATCGCCAAGTTCTCGAAGCGCGACGCCGCCCGCTACCCCGAGTATGAAGACTTCTTGGAGCGCCTGGCGCGCTTCGTCGAGCCGCTGCTCTTGGCGCCGCCGCCCGACTTGATGCGCAAGCGCCCGCGCGACCTCTGGGAGGCGGCGCGGCTCGCCTGGAAGATGCTCAAGCTCCCCGAGCGCGAAGTGGTCGGCCACCTGAAAATCCTGACCCAGAGCGTCGCCGACTTCCTCGAGCCGTGGTTCGAGTCCGAGGCGCTGCGGGTGACGCTTGCCACCGACGGCGTCATCGGCACCTTCGGCGGCCCGCGCTCGCCCGGCACGGCCTACATCCTGCTCCACCACTGCATGGGCTCGACCGGCGGCCACCGGGGCTTGTGGGGATTCGTGCAGGGCGGGATGGGCGGCGTCAGCCAGGCGCTGGCGGCTTCGGCGCGCGCCGCGGGCACCGAGATCCGCACGGACGCGGACGTCGAGCGGATACTGGTGCGCGACGGGCGGGCCGAGGGCGTCGCGCTCAAGGGCGGGGAAGAGATCCGCGCGCGGCTCGTCGTCTCGAACGCCGACCCCAAGCGCACCTTCCTCGGGCTGGTCGGCGAGAAGAACTTCGACCCCGAGTTTGCCGAGGCGGTACGCAACATCCGCATGAGCGGCTGCTCGATGAAGATCAACCTGGCGCTCGACGGGCTCCCGCAGTTCAAGGGCTGGCCCGCCGCGGCGGGCGTCCAGCCGCCCCACCGCACGACGATGCACATCTGCCCCGACCTCGACTACGTCGAGCGCGCCTACGACGAGTCGAAGTACGGGCAGCCCTCGTCGCGCCCGATGCTGGAGATGACCATCCCCACGACCTACGACCCGGCGCTCGCTCCGCCCGG
>Ga0073934_10010400_pt1 | contig 11571 bp, 11 predicted proteins | sample LarsenN4metaG_FD_76834 | JGI IMG/M metagenome (GOLD analysis project Ga0073934, IMG submission 76834) | Hot spring sediment bacterial and archeal communities from British Columbia, Canada, to study Microbial Dark Matter (Phase II) - Larsen... ...
CGCCGTACTCGCGTGGGGAAATCCCCATCAGGCGCTTGAAGGTCCTCTGCAGATGCGCCGGACTAACGCCGAGCCGGGCTCCGAGCGCGGCCAGCCCGGGGCCACTCTCCGATTCCTCGTCGATATACCTGCACGCACCATGCACGAGCGCGGCCGCCGGGTCGGGCGGCGAAGCGTCGCGGGGGCGACAGCGCCGACAGGGCCGGAAACCTGCGCGCTCGGCCGCCTCCGGCAGCGGAAAGAAAACTACGTGCGTTCGCCTGGGTCTCCGCGCGGGGCACGATGGGCGACAGTAGACCCCTGTCGAGCGCACGGCAAAAACAAAGCTCCCATCGAGGCGCGAGTCACGTTCCAGGACGCCCCGCCAGTATGTATTCTCAGTCTTGGGTCTCCACATGTTGGTTGGCCGCCCGCACATTGATCTGGCCGCGCCTCCTGCGCCGGCAAACCTCTCGACGCCGGACGAGTCGCTCACCTATGTTCAACCGCCAGCATAGTGCAGAATCCAAGCGCCGCGCTATCCGATTCTTGCTCTCAAACGGCCCTCGATAGTTCTCATAAGACTGGGCGGCTTGAGTCGTTCCGGGATGTTTCTCACCCCGCCATCTCCGTGGAATATTCACTTGTTGGCACAGACTTCCCGATATAGAATCGCTTGGTTTCGGACCGATGGGACACCTGCTCCCGAACCGTCGTTGGGCAAGAGCGACAAACCCTGCACGCAGCCACCGTTTGGCGGAATACGTGGGGTTGATTCTTTTCGCCGCTGCTATCCCATTGCCCATCTCTGCCCCAGCCCAAGTTCTGACCCGTCCGGTCAACCTGGCATTTCTCGCCCCACGCGCCGACCTGATTATCCAGGGTCGCGTTGTCGAGGCCCGCTACGAGGGGCTTCCGAGCTACCCCCACGTTTCGACCGTTCTGGTCACGCTGGAAGTAGAAAGAATGCTGCGCGGGCCGGACACCAAACGCTACACGTTCCGCCAATATTTGCCGGGCGGACAACGCGCGCTGAAGGGTGACTATACAGTTGGACAGCGGGTTCTGCTGTTCCTTCCGGTGCCGTCCTCGCGAGGGTTGAGCAGCCCCTTGGCACTCGAGCAGGGGCATTTTCGCATCGTGCCGGACAGAAGCGGACAGGAGCTGATTGTCAACCAACGTGGAAACGTTGGCCTGTTCAAAGACCTGCCCGACACCGCCGCCCGTGCTGGCATCACACTAGACGAGGATCATCTTCGCCTCGTCTCCCGGACGCGCGGGGCCGTCCCGGTGGGGGATTTTGTCTCGCTGGTCGAGCGCTTGATGTTGTTGCCGAGGAACGAATGACGCTTGGACGCCGGTTTCGCCCTCTCTTGCCTCTTGTTCTGATCGCGGCTACTGCTCCAGCGACGGCGGAAGGACCGTTGAATGTCGGCGGACCGCCCTTCTCAGCGCCGGACTTCCCCAACGGCATCCCCAATTCCGTGCCCGGAGTCCCCTTTCGCTGGAACGCCAGCGGCTTCCCGCTTACTTATTGGACCGATCAAGGCACGCTGGGCGCTCTGACAAACACCCAGGCGAACGACCTCGTCGAGCAAGCGTTCAAAGTGTGGAATGATGTGGAGACCGCCTCCATCACTTTCAGTCGGGCGGGCGGATTAACCCAGAATGTGACGGTCTTGAACTACCTCAGCGTGGAGGATGCCATCTACGATTGTTCCACGCTGCCCGGGCCGCCAGCAGGGGGCACCGCGCAGCCGCGCACGATTGTCTACGACAGTAATGGCAGCATCATCGATGATCTCTTCGGTCCGGGGCAATCGGATTCGGTGCTCGGCTTCGCCAGCGGTGTTTGTCTCACGAGCGATGGCGTTGAGAATTCCTACAACCGCGGGATTTCCGTCCTCAACGGAAAGGACGTCAACAGCCCAGCGGACACCGTGGATCTGAAAGCCGTCATGATTCACGAGTTCGGTCACATGATTGGACTCGATCACTCGCAGCTTAATGTTGAGTGCCTTGGTTTCTTCGGGTGCTCGGGGGCGGCGCTGGAGGGGCTACCAACGATGTTTCCGTTCCTGGTGGATGGCTCGGCGATGTCCACTCCCAGCCCCGACGACATCGCCGGCTTGTCAGAGCTCTATCCGGAGACGGTCAACGACCCGGCCAACGGCAAAGTGGTGTATGGGACGACGACTGGCGTCATCACCGGCCACATCCTCTTCTCAGACGGTGCAACCCCCGCGGAGGGATTCAATGTAGTGGCGCGCGCGGTTGACGATCCTGCCACGCCGTCGGTAGACGAATCGAAGAGCCGCGCGGTTTCGAATGTCTCCGGCTATCTGTTTACAGGAGATGCGGGCAATCCCATCAGCCAATTCGCGGGATTCACGCCCAGTCCCTTCGGCTCGCGCGACACGTCGTTGCTGGGGTTCTACTACATTCCCGGTTTGCCGCCGGGCAACTACACGGTCGAGATTGAGGCTGTCGACGAGAGCCTCACGGGTAGCTCAGGCGTGGGTCCGATTGGCGCCATCGGCATTCAATTTCCCATGCCCGGCACGTGCCCCGATGGCGATTTTCTGGACGCCAGCGAGTCCGATCAGGAGGATTGCACGGACTCGACGCCGGTGACGGTCACGGCTGGCGCCACGCTCTCGACCGGCACGGACATCGTCATCAACGGCACGGGACCCCGTTACGATGCGTGGGAGGATGGGCCGTAGAGCCGGCATCCCGCCGGCACAAGTTCGCAGGACCGCCTGGAAGGCGGCGCGAGAGGCATTAGAAGCGTGAACAGCAAGCGCACCACTCGCCCATCCCGCTACCCCGCGATCGTGTTTCTAGGGACGCTCCTGCTGCTAGCCCTCGCCCTGGCGGGCTGCGGCGGAGGCGGAAGTGCTCCGCCTCCGGCACAAAACCAGAACCCGCGTCCGACTCTGACCTCCCTCTCACCCACCAGCGTGAATGCCGGGGATCCGGAATTCACGCTCACGGCGAACGGATCCTCCTTTATCGCCACTTCCAAGGTGCGCTGGAACGGCGCCGATCGTACCACCACCTTTGTCAGCAGCACGCAGTTGACCGCCACCATTCCGGCGAGCGACGTGGCTGCGGGCGGCACTGTCAACGTCACAGTGTTCAACCCGACGCCCGGCGGGGGTACTTCCACTGCGGCCACCTTCACCATCAACAACCCTGCTCCCACGCTGACCAGCATCTCGCCCAATTCTGCCAGCGCCGGGGCGACGGACATTACGCTGACGGTGACCGGCACAAACTTCGTTCCCGGCTCCATGGTGCGCTGGAATGGTGAGGACCGCACGACCACCTTCTCGAGCGCCACGCAGTTGTCGGCAACGATCCCGGCCAGCGACCTCGCTGCAGGCGGAACAGCTCAGGTCACGGTCTTTAACCCCGCTCCGTCGGGTGGACTAACTGACCCGCTGCCCTTCACCATTAACAATCCGGCTCCGACCATCACCTCGATTTCCCCCTTGAGCGCGCTTGCCGGAACCGCGGGTTTCTCTCTCACCGTCAACGGAACGGGGTTCGTCACGACCTCGGTTGTGCGCTGGAAGGGTATCGACCGCCCGACGACGTTCCTGAGCGCCACGCAACTCGCGGCCGACATCTCCGCCGCCGATATCGCCATCGCAGGCGCGGTTCAGGTGACCGTCTTCAATCCCGCGCCTGCCGGCGGACTTTCGGCGGCCAGCACCTTTACGGTCACGGCCGCGCCCGCGGTGATCGTAAAAACCACCCAGTTGCCCGCCACGGGCAGCGGCAAGGAGTATGACTTCACGCTAGAGGCCACAGGCGGGATCACACCTTATACCTGGAGCATCTCCTCGGGGGCGCTGCCCGGCGGCCTCACCCTTGACGCGACGACGGGGCGCATCGCCGGAACGGTGCCCACGGTCGGCAGCGACACGCCCTTCAACTTCACCGTGCGCGCCGCAGATTCGGCGACTGTGCCCACTACCGCTACGCGCCTGCTGAGCATGCTGGTGCGCGCCGCGGGCAACCTCGGCCGCAACGACGCCTGCACGGCGAACTCGACCGCCGGTACGACGCAGATCTCCAACGGCCGCATCCGCGCCACTATCAGCCCTTACGGCGATATCGATGTCTACTCCTTCCAGGGCACGGCGGGCCAGCAGGTCACCATTGAAATCTTCGCCGAACGCCTCGACCTCGACGGCAATCCCTTCAACCGCGACTCGTGGCTGGATTCCGTTCTCGAACTTCTCGACAATACCTGCCCCAATGCGTCGCTCAACGGCACCAACGCCTTGGCCTTCGATGACGATATCATCACGGGCGAACTCCAGGATTCTCACATCGAAAACTTCACCCTGCCTTACACGGGCCTCTACTTCATCCGCGTCCGCGACTTCCGGGGCGACGGCCGCCCGGATTTCGTCTACGAGCTCACCCTGTCCGGCGCGGATTGAAGTAGCGCCAGACTCACGGTGCGGCCTTGTGGTTTCCGTCGTCGGCCTTGTGACCGGCAGAGCTGCAAGACCATCGGGCCTTACCCGCTCCACTTTGTCGCCCCACCTGATTGACATCACTGGCCGGTGTGTGTGTGTGCCTTACACTTGTAGCCAAGCTTCATAGCCCAGATAGTTGGCTCGAGGGCTGGAAACCCGGCGATCATTGGGTGGGCAGGGGAAGCGCAGCAGAATAAAAGGTAGTCTGTGGTCGGGATAAAGGCGGAAGTCTGTTGAAAATAAAGGAGTTATCAAGCACCAGGTTTTCGACCCGGCCTCTAACACGAGAAGTTCTTGACCAGAAGTGACCCCATTCAGGCGGGAATAGTGAGCGGCTGGGGGCATCCCATCACGAAAGGACGGCATTGCCTTCGCTTCCTGGCGAAAACGTGGGCTGCGGAACGGGTCGGGTCACGTCCGCTTGCTCGGGGGGACGTAACCGGGAGGGAGTTCTACCCCGCCCCCGAAGAAGAACTGCTCCATCTGCTGGGCGATGATTTCCTGGTGCTCTTTCCGAGCGGGCTGCAGGCGGTATTCGTTGATCATCATGCGCAGGCGATCGAGCCACATGTTCCAGGCGTCCCGAGAAACGTTCTCGTAAATTCGCTGCCCGAGCTCACCGGCCCAAGGCGGCTCGTCCAGTCCCGGAAGTTCCTGCTTGAAGAGCACGCACTGCACCATGCGTTGTCCCATAGGTTCGCCTCCACCAGATTCCGATGTGATCCAAAAGTTGCCCGGGCGACGTCCCCAGTTGCCCCTCGCCTCTTCGATTATACCCAAAAGCGGGGACGCGTGATGCGCCCAGACCGCGCCTGATTTGGTGCTCGATGGCCCGCGTGCCACTGGCGAAGCTGGCTTCCATACACATCGAGCGGAGGAGCGCCGTGCATATGCACGTAGTCGGCGTCGATGTAGACGGCGAAGCTCGTGATGTGCCGAATTCCACGCGAGGAGTAAGTCGTGAGATCGGCGGCAAACGCTTGCGGATAGAACGGCAACTTTTGCGCGGGCTTCTGGTAGTGGGAGAAGCGCGAAACATCCAGCCAGTATTCGAGCGCCTGGGCGCCCTCGCTGCCGAACACCGCGAGGTTGGCATCCAGCGCCGCCAGGTGCCGCTGGTTATCGAGATGGCCGGCTTGCTCAAACGGCACATCGTAGCGCCGGTTGATGGGCGCGAATTCCAGAAATACGCCCGAGGCGGGCTTGACGACTTTCGGCGGCTGGAGCGTATTGGCATAAGCAAGGTGCGCCAGACGTGCCTGGGGATCACGCGCGCGAATCGCCTTCTGGAGATGGTTGTTGACGATCAGCGCTTGATCGCTGTCCGAGAGCGTCACGCACTTGGGGCATCGGCACCACGGCGCGGCATCGTCTCCCCAGAAGAAGTATCGGCTGCTTGTCGGCGGAAGCAGGGTGGCGAGTTCGAGCGCATTCTCGCCCGCGATCTCCAGAGCCTCCGGGGAGTGAACGCAGAGATTCTTGTCGGGGACTCGCTCACCTTTCTCATTCATTCGGAAAAGCCTTGGATTCTTGCGGAACAAATCGCGCGGCAGTAGGTCGCTCATCGCGTGGAGTTCGTATTCGACCGCGAGGCCGAGCTTGCGGCACTTCGCGAGGAACCGCGCGCCCTGGGGCGACTGAACGAAGCGCACGACGTTACGAGCGGAGCGCCCATCATGGAGAGCGATGGTTGTCAGGCCGGCACTCTTGGCCCGCTCCGGCCAGTCTTCGAGCGTAAGGTCCTCGGGCGTAAGTACCACGCCGCGGGTGCGGAAAAAAGGCTCGCCTTCCTCACCGGACTGTCTGGCGCCCACGGCGCGGTAGGCTTGTGTAATCAGCCCGCCTCCCAACGAGGCCATGAATTGCCGCCGTCCGACCATTTTCGAGTGCTCTCTCCTCTTGGTTGGGCGACCCTTTCTACTACGGCGGAGTGCGAAGGGGCAACGATTTCGATTTCAGGTTGCGGAGCCATCAGCCGTAACTCTCCCCGGGGTAGAGCAGCTTGAGCCCGAGCAGGAAAAGTGGCTCGAAGATGAAATCGAAAACTTTCCAAGCCAGGAAGATCCCCAGGTAGGTGAAAGTGGGCTGGCGGCTCCAGGCGGTGAAGCGCACGGCCATCTCATCGCTCATCAGGAGGCCGACCGCGGCGTTGCCGTCGAGGGGCGGGATGGGAAGCAGGTTGAAAGCCGCGAGCAGCAGGTTGAGCGAGAACATCATGCTCAGAAATGTGGCTAACCCTTCGGGAAGGGCGCCGGGTGCCGCATCGACGACATGTCGGAAGTTGGCCCGCACCGGTGAGGCAAAGATGCCGGCCAGGATGCTCACATGAATCGCCGCGGCCGCCGCGAGCACCAGCGTCAAGTTTGCCGCCGGGCCCGCAAGCGCCATGAGCGCGGCGCGGCGAGGGTGGCGGCGTTGCCAGTGCGGGTCGTACGGCGCGCTCGCCCAGCCAATCATCCAACCGCTGAGCAGGAAGGAAGCGATCGGAACGACGATCGTCCCGATGGGTTCGCGCCGGATATGTGGGCGAGGGTCGAGCGTCACCTGGCCACCCAGAAAGGCCGTCGGGTCGCCACCCCACTTCGCCGCCAGCGCGTGCGCCGCCTCATGGCAGGTCAGCGAGAGCAAGAAGACGACAAACCACAGCGGCATCATCGCCAGCGTGTGGGAGTCAAGCGCCATGGCCAGCGCATTCATTTAAGTTCCCAAGATGCGGTCCGAAACTCACTTCCTGGATTTCTCTTCGAGCGTCCGCTGAAGAATGAGCAACGCCAGCTTGTCTTTCTCCTGCGCGGTTTCCTTTTTGATCCGGATCAGCGCCGGCAGAGTGAGCAATCGCACGGCAAGGCCCTCACCGACCTCGACGACTTCCGTTTCCGGCAGCAGATCCAGGTAAACATGGCCATTGCCGATTGATCCGAGAAGGTCGAGCGCGCCCGCCTCCGTCATCAAAAGGTGATGTCCAGACGACGCCAGGTGTGACTTCTGTGGCGCCGTGGATTCTTTTCCTGGCGTGCGATATCGGGCACCCAAGGACTGAAGTGCGGCAAGCAACCGATCAATGTTTTCAGCTTCGCGAGAATGAACGACGTCCAGGTCAAAAGTATTCAGGGGGGCGCCGTGAAGAACACCACAGACGCCGCCGACCACGATGAAATCAACTTCGTGTTCGAGCAGAGCGCGGAATATTCGTCGGAGGTTAGGAGCTGGATGCTTCACCGCGCATCCTCAGGATTGTCTGCAGGTGGTCTTCGAGCACATCCAGTCGCTGGGCAGGGGTGAGTGATAGCATCCACCGAATGAGCGTGAGGTCCACGCCGTCCTCGCTGTGGGTGGGTTCGTCGGGGCGATTCATTGGTTCAGTTGGTCTGTGCATCGAGTTGTACGCCGCCAGCGGCAAGCCCCGTCCCAGCCCACGTTAGTCAGAAGCACCTGGCCGCCATCCTACCGCTACAGGCTCGCCAGCATCATCGGCAAGGGCTTCAGCTCACGGCGCAACGGATCGAGCGACAAACCCAGCGCCTCGAGGGTGAAGAAGCCCAGCAGCGTGCTGTCGCCTTCTTCGCCGAAAATAATGTCAGCCCCGCCCACGCGCTGGCCATATCGGAAGAGAGCGATCCCCTTCCACCGAGTGATCTTGGAGCCATCGGCCAGACGGAATTCTTGCGTCCCCAGCCGCTGAATCCCAAGCCTCTCCAGCAGCGGCGCCGGCACGACGGAGTAGATGGTCCCCGAATCGATGAGAAACTCGATCTTTTCCGTGATCTCAGGGGGGGCGGGATTTCCGACTTCCACCTCAAGCACTGTCAATCCCAAAATACTCCTCCCTAGTCCTTGCCTCACAACAGGGTACTACGCCCAGTAGTTCCGGTCGAGCGAGCGGTAGTGGATGGCTTCGGAAATATGCGTGGGGGTGATGGTTTCGGCGCCCTCCAGGTCGGCGATGGTGCGCGTGACTTTCAGGATGCGGTCATGGGCGCGGGCCGAGAGGCCCAGGCGCGTCATAGCGCTTTCGAGGAGGCGCTCGCAGTCGGGAGAAATGTTGCAGTACTTGCGCATCTGCCGCGGGCTCAACTGCGCGTTGCAGTAGATCTTCTCGCCCTGGTAGCGCCGCAACTGGCGGTCGCGGGCCGCCATGACCCGAGCGCGAATCTGGTCGGACGCTTCCCCGCCCGCGTCGTCGCGCAGCTCGCGATACTTCACGGCAGGCATGTCGATGTGGATGTCGATGCGGTCGAGTAACGGGCCAGAGATCTTCGAAACGTAACGTTGGATCTGCGGCGGCGTGCAGGTGCATTCCCGCGAGGGATCGTTGAAGAATCCACACGGGCAAGGGTTCATCGCCGCGGCCAGCATGAAGCGCGATGGAAACGTCAACGACATGGCGGCGCGCGCAATCGTGACCACACCGTCTTCGAGTGGTTGCCGCATGACTTCCAGCACGTTGCGCTGGAATTCCGGCAACTCATCGAGGAACAGCACGCCGTTGTGGGCCAGGCTGACTTCCCCGGGGCGCGGGACCGCACCGCCGCCGATCAGTCCCGCGTCGGAGATCGTGTGGTGCGGGGCGCGGAACGGCCGTGTGCCGACCAAACCCAGACCCGGTTCCAGCACCCCGGCCACGCTATGAATCTTGGTGGTCTGGATGGCCTCATCGAAGGTGAGTGGCGGGAGGATGGTCGGAATGCGTTTGGCGAGCATCGTCTTGCCCGCGCCGGGCGGGCCGATCATCAGGATGTTGTGTCCGCCGGCGGTGGCGACTTCGATGGCGCGCTTGGCGTGGAGCTGACCTTTGACGTCACGGAAATCGACAGCGTATTGGCTCGCCGCGGCGAGCATTTCCGCCGTGTCGACCCGGGCGGGAGCGAAACGGCGCGTCTCGTTCACTAGGTCCAGGACTTCCGGCAGCGAGCGCAGGGCGTAGACTCCCACGTCCGCAACCACGGCCGCCTCGCGCGCGTTCTCCTGCGGCACAACCATCTTGCGAATGCCTTTGTGCCGCGCCAAGCCCGCGATCGAGAGCGCGCCCTTGATGGGCCGCAGTCCCCCGTCCAGCGCTAATTCGCCGAGGAAGAGGTAATCTTTCAGCTCGGGCCGCAAGAGGACGCCCGTCGTGCCCAAAATCCCCAGCGCTATCGCCAAATCGAAGCCCGAGCCCTCCTTCTTGACGTCCGCCGGCGCAAGATTCACGGTGATGTTCTGGAAGGGAAACTCCAGGCCACAGTTCTTGATGGCGGATTTGATCCGCTCGCGACTCTCGCGCACGGCGGCGTCGGGCAAGCCGACCGTAGTGAAGTTCGGCATGCCGGCGGAGATGTCCACTTCCACCTCGACCAGATAGGCATCAATGCCGTAAACCGCTGCGCTCAAAGTCTTGAAGAGCATGGAAGGAAATTACGAGATCAAGTTGCGTGCGGACTCGGGCTTGCGATCAAGATCTCATGAGGGCAGTTGCCCGCCAACCCGAACCCACACCAGCGCGAAGGCAGGCAAATTATACCAAAACGTTACGGGGTTACGAAAAGAAGTACCAGTTAAGCGTGATGACAACAAGACGAACGCGGCAGCGACGCGAATTGCCGGTGCTGACCCACTCCGCGTCGTTACTTCCTCGGACCTCGCATGTGGGCCACCTGGCGTGGGCGGGGCTGACAGCGCGGGCAGAAGTGGCTGCTGCGGCCGGCGATGACAATGCGGCGGATTCGGGTTTGGCAGCGACGGCAGGCTGCACCCGTGCGCTGGTAAACGCGCAAGCGCGGCCAGTAGCCGCCGGGCCGGCCCTCGATGTCGATATAATCGCGGAAGCTGGTTCCCTGGAGCTCGACTGCACGCGTCAACACTTGCTTGACGGCTCTGTAAAGGGCGCGCGCTCGGGCGACCGAAATCCTCGCGACCTGCGCCAGAGGATGGATGCGCGCCACAAAGAGTGCTTCATCGGCGTAAATGTTACCGAGGCCGGAGAGCAACGCCTGGTTCATCAACCAGTTCTTGATCGCGCCGCGTCGGCCGCGCATGGCCTGAAGAAATTCCTCTTGCGTAATCTGCTGCGCATCCGGCCCGAGCTTCCCGAAGACTTCCTCCAGTCCCTCGCGCGTTGAGCAGCGGAGACGACCGAACCGGCGAGGGTCGCGGAAGCGGATCTCTTCTTTCCCTCCCTCAAGCCCAATCCGCACGTGAGTGTGGGGTTCGAGCGGCGCCAGAGTCGGATGGACCGTGACTTGCCCGGTCATCCCCAGACGAATCAGCAGGTAGGATGATGGCTGACCATCCGGGGCGGCCAGCGCGATGGCCAGGGCCTTTCCCTTGCGCTCGAGAGCCACGATCGAACGGCCTTCCAGATGGCGCGCGAAATCCTCGGCCGATCCGGCAATGGCCCCCAGATGGCGCACCTCCACATTCAATACACGCCGGCCAAGCGCGCGCGCCTTCAGGCCGCGCAGGACGGTTTCGACTTCCGGGAGTTCAGGCATGATTCAACTGTTCGTTGTCCATTGTCCGTTGTCCGCAGTGACGTCCAAGAATACTCCACATCCCGGAAATTCGACCAGCGGCAGCGAAAACAGGTGCCCGGAAAAGAGGAGGCGAGCGCCGGAGAGGACATAGGAGGAGTGTGAGTAGAGTCATCAGGAGGAAACACCAGCCAGGAAGCCCAAGCGACCACAACTGACCACGGACCATGGACTGCGGGCTACACAGCCACTTGAATTTCGTCGCCGACGACCTGGACGGGGTAGGTTGAAACCTTGATGGCGGGATTAGCGAGGAATTCGCCGGTGCGGACGTTGTATTCCCACATATGCCAAGGGCAAGTGACGACTTCGCCCTCCATTGAGCCTTCCCCGAGCGGTCCGCCGTGGTGCAGACAGTTGTTATCGATGGCGTAGACTTGACCGTTGACATTGAAAAGGGCGACCGCTTTGCCGTTCACTTCCACCGGTCGCCCGGAACCCGGGGGAAGTTCCGCAAGGCTCGCCACCTTCACAAACTCCGCCATCAATGAACCTCTCAGCAGGACAACTTCCAGACCATCCGCACCCTAGCCCACCTGAACCAACTCCGGCGTGCCCACCTTGCCGATGCGGATGTTCTTCTTGAA
>Ga0073934_10010401_pt1 | contig 11570 bp, 10 predicted proteins | sample LarsenN4metaG_FD_76834 | JGI IMG/M metagenome (GOLD analysis project Ga0073934, IMG submission 76834) | Hot spring sediment bacterial and archeal communities from British Columbia, Canada, to study Microbial Dark Matter (Phase II) - Larsen... ...
TGCCTGTAATCTCATATCCAGGCAGGCCGAGTAGAGCATTTGGATCGATCAAAACATTTCCTCCCTAGGTTGTTTTGTCGATCAGATCTTATAACGGCCTGCCCCCAATAATGATCTAGAGCCCAACCGGGCTGACACCCTGTTCCCAGATTTAACCTAACCCAGAACAGCTAAGCGCGAAGAGGCGCGTCTTCCTGAGAGCCGCACCGTGCGCGAATTGCGCCGAGTGCCCCGAAGATCGGGATGGCGCAGCCCAGCACCAGTAGACCGAGCCCGAGATTGGTCAGATTCAGCCAAAGCGTAGTGGGGTCGCTCCAATTCACTCCAAACATGGAAGTCTCGTTTCGTGAACACCTAGATGCACGTGGAAACCCCAAGTCGCCGACGCAGCGGAATCAGCCACGTACGGGAACTCCAATTTGTCAGCGTGTAGGATATTCAGACCGTCAAGCCTGTTTCACCCACACGAACCCGTCACTTCCTCGCATTGCGCAGGTAACTTTGGTCTGAATCGATGAAACCTCGGGCTGCAAGAACTCGCCTTCTTCTTGATATATTCAGACTGGTTTTGCGGAAAGGATTCGACGCGGTGAGTCACGGTAACTTCTCAAGACGCTACTTTTTCTACGGGACACTTCTGGCGGGCGCGGTGCCACAGGGTGGATTCGGCAGCACGCCTTCTCTGTCGGCGCTGGGCTACAAATCGCCGAACGAGAAGCTCAACATAACGGCCGTGGGCATGGGTATCCGCGGTCCTGCAATCCTCGTCGGGGCTGCCGCTACCGAAAACATCATCGCCGTCTGCGATGTCGACGAGGCGCGTTCCGCCAATGGCTTCAAACAATATCCGAATGCCAGGAAGTACAAGGATTACCGCAAGATGTTCGAGGCTGAAGCCAAGAGCATGGATGCGGTCATGATCGCGACTCCGGACCACATTCATACACCGGTTGCGTTACTCGCCATGCAGATGGGCAAGCATGTCTACTGCGAGAAACCCTTGACCAGAACGCCATGGGAAGCGCAACTTCTGGTGGACGCGGCCGCAAAATACAAAGTCGCGACCCAGATGGGCAACCAGGGTTGGAGTCACGAAGGCACCAAGACAGCTTGTGAGATCTTCTGGTCGGGCGAAATCGGCGAAGTGAAGGAAGTACATTCATGGACCGGAGGCATTTATGGCGGCCAGCCCAAGATCGCCGAAACCGGCCCCGAGGCGGCGCCTGTCCCGGCCGGGCTGGACTGGGACCTATATCTGGGCCCCGCCGAAAACCGGCCGTTCAATCCATTGATGACCAATCAGTGGCGCGCCTTTATCGATTTCTCAACCGGCGGGTCGCTGGGCGACTGGCTGGTTCACAACCTCGGACCTGCCCATCTCGCACTGCAACTCGGCAAAGTCAGCCCGACCAGCGTCGAGTGCGTGTATGTCGAAGGCAGGAACCCGTGGATTTGGCCGTTGCGAGCGCACCTGGTGTTTGAATTCCCGGCGCGCGGCAGCATGCCTCCCGTTACTGTGCATACTTACCAAAACATGCGTGGCGATTTCGAGAATCCTCCTGGGATGGCGGAAGGCGAGCGTCTATTTCCGCCCATGAACAATCTCGCCGAGAAGGGGCGGCCTTTCGTTCAGGGTGGCGATGGGATGATGCTCGTCAGCACGCAGTTAGGTGTCGATGGAAAACCGCTGCCGCGCCCGGGTGGCGGAGGAGGCTTCCCGGGCGGCGGATTCCCCGGCGGCGGCCAACGGGCCGGCGCGCCCGGCGGCGGTCCCGGAGCACCGGGCGGAGGTCGTCAGGGTGGCCCTCCCGGTGGTTTCCCCGGAGGCTTCCCCGGCGCCTCGTCCGACCCCAAGATGCGCGCTCCTGGCAACGGTACCATCCTGGTCGGCTCCAAAGGACACCTCGCAACCAGCGCGCGCGGCGAGGGAGTGTGGCTCCTGCCGGCGTCCCGCTGGGCCGATTACAAACTGCCCACGCAGATGCTTCTGCGGGGCGTTAACCACCAGCAGGATTGGATCCGCGCCTGCAAAGGCGGCGCTCCGGGTGTATCCGAGTTCTCCGTGGCGGCTAAGTATATTGAGTGGCTAGCCATCGGAGCGATCGCCTTGCGTGTTCCCGGAAAACTGCTCTGGGATGCCAACAAGCGCCGCTTCACCAACAGCGAAGAAGCGAATCGGCTGTTGAAGCCTTATATTCGTAAGGGCTGGGAAATGAAGCTCTAGACCCCCGGCGGCCGGCGCATTGTCTCTTGTGGAAGTGGCATCGTACAATGTCACTTCCTAATCGGAAATCGACACTTATGGCAAAACTCGGATTTCTCGGTCTGGGCATCATGGGGTATCCCATGGCCCGCCACCTGCGTGCGGCTGGGCACGAGGTCGCTGTCTGGTCGCATACTGCGGCGAAGGCACATCAGTTGGCCCAGGAATCCGGAGCCGTCGCCTGCGCCACTCCCAAGGACGTCGCCGCAGCCTCGGACGTGGTCTTCCTTTGCGTCGGTGATTCCGCGATGTCCGCTTCCGTCACGCTGGGCCAGAACGGTCTCATCGAGGGAGCTGCCCCTGGAACGATCATCGTGGACTGTAGCACCATCTCGCCGAGCTACGCACGCCGCGCAGCCGCTGACCTTCAGGCGAAGGGTGTCTACTTCATGGACGCGCCTTGTACCGGCTCCAAGCCCGGCGCCGAGGGGGGAACCCTTACCTTTATGGTAGGGGGAGACGCTAAGGCTTTCGAGAAAGTGAAGCCACTGCTCGAGCCGATGGGCAAGCAGATTTACTATTGTGGCCCGCTGGGCATGGGCCTGCACGCCAAGCTGACCCAAAACCTGATTCTTTCCAATCTGTTGCAGGCGTTTAACGAGGGCCTGGTTCTGGCCACCAAGGCGGGCGTCGATCCTGAGCTGATGCTCGATATCCTGAATAACAGCGCCGCTCGCAGCGGTCTGGTCGCCTTCAAAGCTCCGTATGTCTTCCGGCGCGACTTCTCCACCAACTTTTCCGTAAAGTGGATGCACAAAGACATAGGACTGATGTTGGAAACGGGAAATGAGCTCGGAGTACCCCTTCCGCTGACCGCTGTCACCCAGCAGATGTTCCGTGCCGCAATCGCCAAAGGGCACGGCGAGGAAGATATCTGCTCTACAATCAAGGTTTTAGAGGAAATTTCAGGAGTGGAAGTGAAATCCTCCAAAAAAACGTAGAAAGTTCTTGCATTCCGCAAAGTCATATTCTAGAATTGGAAGTAAGCCAGGGAGGCAACTCCCACCAAAGCGAGACTAACCTCAAAAAAAGACCCCTGAAGCATCCTCCCTGGCGCCCGAAAGGGTCTTTCCCCGCTCCCCTCAAAGTTTGGTCCTGATGGTCTCCAAGCTGATAACTGACTGCGGAAACTGATAGCGTATGAAAGTGGCCCTGACCCGCCTCGCCCTACTTGGCTCAACTGGCAGCATAGGAACCAGCACCCTCGACGTCGTGCGGCGGTGGCCGGACCGGTTCCAAATCTTCGCCCTAGCCGCCGGCCGCAATCTAGACCTCCTTGTTGCCCAAATCAAGGAATTCAAACCTGAAGTCGTAGTTATTGGAACGGAATCCGATCTCGCGAGTCTAAGGGAACGTATCTCCTCGTGCGGCCTGCCTCGGGACGCCTGGCCAGACCTGTTGGCTGGCGACCGGGCCCGGGTAGAGGTGGCGACGGCGGCGGAAACCGATTACGTGGTCTCAGCGATCGTTGGCGTTGCCGGTTTGAAAGCGACTTACGAAGCGGTCAGGAAAGGGAAAAGGGTGGGCCTGGCCAATAAAGAGACTCTCGTATCGGGAGGCGCTCTGGTGATGAGCGCCGCGGCAGCGGCTTGTGCAGAGATTATCCCAATCGACAGCGAACACAATGGCGCCCATCAGTGCCTCCGGGCGGGGCGACGGGACGAAGTCACCAAGTTGATCCTCACCGCTTCGGGTGGTCCTTTCCGTAAGACGCCGAAAACCGAACTTGCCTCTGTGACACCCGAGCAAGCTTTGAATCATCCAACCTGGAAGATGGGTCCGCGCATCACGATCGATTCGGCCACACTGATGAACAAAGGTTTCGAGGTGATCGAGGCCTGCTGGCTCTTCGATTTCGCGCCGAAAGAAGTAGAAGTGGTGGTCCATCCCCAGTCCAAAGTGCACGCGATGGTGGAATACAATGACGGCAGTGTCGTCGCCCAAGTCTGCGCCACCGATATGCGGATGCCCATTCAGTATGCGCTGACGTATCCGGAACGGGCTGTCGCGCCCGTGCCCAGGCTGAACTGGCAGCAAGCCTGTAGCTGGGACTTCGAAGCGCCGGATTTTGACAAGTTCCCGCTGCTCCGTCTCGCCTACCAGGCTCAGGAAACTGGCGGTTCGGCTGGATGCACACTCAACGCCGCCGATGAGATAGCTGTCGAGGCGTTTCTCGCTGGTGCGATCCCGTTCACGGGGATTTCGGAAGTAGTGGAGGAAAGCCTGGCGCGCGTTCCAGTGCGCCGCGCTGAATCCGTGGAAGAATTGCTGGCAATCGATCAGGAATCCCGAACCGCTGCCCGGCACATTGTGGCCGCGGTTGCGGAACGCCGCGCAGCCGTCGCGGTTCCGGCCGCTTCCTGACACATAGGTGGTGCATGGGCTTCGTTGAAAACATCTGGTGGCTGCTGGTTCTGCTCGGCGTGATGATTCTCATCCACGAGTTGGGACACTATTGGGCTGCGCGCTACTTCGACATCCGCGTCGACACGTTCAGCTTCGGGTTCGGGCCGCGCTTGTTCGGCTTCCGCAAGGGAGAAACTGATTTCCGCTTCTCGCTGATCCTGTTCGGCGGTTATGTGCGGATGGCCGGCGAACATCCCGGCGATGAAGAGGACCCCCGCGGTTTTCTCGCCAAGCCCCGCTGGCAGCGGCTGATTGTGGTCTTCGCCGGCCCGGCGATGAACATCGTCCTCGCCGTCGCACTGATGACGGGCCTCTACATGTTCCGCTACCCGAAACTGGCTAATGCCGATGCCCCCGCCACGATCGGTGTTGTCGCCGCCAATTCGGCGGCTGAGAAAGCGGGCGTCAAAGAAGGCGATACGATTATCCAGATCGAGAACAAGAAGGATCCCAACTGGGAAGACGTCCTTCTAGCCGAGGTTTCCAATCCAAACCGCGAACTCCCGGTCATCCTGAAGCGGGGCGATGAGACAGTCCGCGTCGTCGTCAAGCCGGAAGCCGACTCCCGCAATGGCATCGGCGTCGCCGGGTGGGGCGAGCAGACCGAAATTGAGATTGCTTCCGTCCGGCCCGGTATGGACGCCGACAAACAGGGACTCAAGCCGGGCGACGTCATCAGCAGCGTCAACGGGCACCGTATCCGGACCATCGCCAAGCTGCACGAGATCATCCGCGGCTCGGAAGGGAAACCCGTCACCATCGAGTATCTGCGTGATGGGCAGCGGCGGGTCGCCACGGTCACACCGACCTTCAGCGACGCCGACGGCGGCCCGCCGCGCTATGTTATCGGCGTGAATCTCACTCCGCGGATGACCTATGTGAGGCTCGGCCCGGTGGATGCGTTTCGCGAATCGATCAAGCAGAACATTCGCGGCGCGGGATTGATCTATCAGTTCCTGCGCAACATCATCGAGCGGCGCATGTCGCCCAAATCGATCGAAGGGCCCATCCGCATTGCGCAGCTTTCTACCGAAGCGGCCCGCGAAGGTCCGACGTCGTTCATCACGCTGATGTCCACGGTCAGCCTGAACCTGGCGATTTTCAACCTGCTCCCAATCCCGATCCTCGACGGCGGCGTCATCCTCCTGCTGCTCATCGAGATGGTTCGCCGGCGCGACTTGAGCATGCCGGTGAAGGAGACATTCTTCAAGCTGGGTTTCGTGTTCCTGATGATGGTTGTGCTTTTCGTGCTCTACAACGACATCGTCAAGACGCTGCCAGGCTAACCGGAAGCAGTTCGTTCTAGTTCGTCGATGGCACACCCAGGCGGAAGCTGCTCGCAACGGCCATTTGAACCGGACATCGCATTATGTTGTACTCGATTACATGCTGCGGTTCTGCACATTTGCACTTGTCCTGCTCTCGCTTCCGGCGTTGGTGACTGCCCAGGTGAAGTTCACCAAGCACGCCGACAAGATTGACGTCGCTATCGATGGCAAGCCTTTCACCACCTTTTATTACGCGGGCGATGCGCCCAAGCCCTACTTGCACCCGTTGCGGGCCGCGAGCGGAAAGATCGTGACTCGCATGTATCCGATGGAACAGGTGGAGGGCGAAACCCGCGACCATCCGCACCACCGTGGGCTCTGGTTCACGCACGGCGATGTGAACGGGCTTGATTTCTGGATCAATGAAGCAGGACCCAAACGCAAGCCGAATACCGGCGTCATTGTTCCCTTGAAAGTCATGGAAATAAAGGACGGCAAGAATGGCGTGATCAAAGCATCGTTCGAGTGGCGCACGCCGGACGGGCAGCCGTTGCTTGAAGAAGTCCGCACCATGACGTTCTCGGGCGATGCGAACACGCGCCGCATCGATTTCGATGTCACCTTCACCGCGAAAAAACAGCCTGTGAAGTTTGGCGACACCAAGGAAGGATTCTTTGCCATTCGCTTGTCTGACAAGCTCAAAGAGGAACGCGGCGGCACGGGCACGATGACGAATGCGGAAGGGATGAGCAAGGAAAAGGACGTCTGGGGCAAGCAGTCCCCCTGGGTGGACTACTCCGGTACTCTCGATGGCGAGAAAGTTGGAATCGCGATCCTCGATCATCCCGGCAATCCGGTGCATCCCACCTACTGGCACTCACGTGGCTACGGCTTGTTCGCCGCAAATGCATTCGGCAAGCGGGATTTCACACGCGACAAAACACAGGATGGCAGCAAGACGATCCAACCGGGCGAAAACATGCGCTTCCGCTATCGCGTGCTCATTCACGCGGGCGATACCGCCGAGGCAAAGATCGCCGAAGCATATCAGCAGTACAAGGCCGGTAAGTAGAGCCTGTTTCCAATCTGGTCATCGATTGCGGTCACCCGCGTAATAATCCACCCACTTTCTGCTGGTAGCGGGAGGCTTTACGATCGGGAGTTGCACTTCTACAGAGGCGCCTGCATGACTCTGCCGCGCCTATCGCGTGTAAAGGGTCTTCGTCTTCGGCCGCAATCGCAAACATAGTAGTTACCGTTAGCCGTGTGCATCAGGACCTCGGCGGTGGAACGAACTCCGGGCCCTGGACGCCAGCCGTACTTGCCGGCCGCAGTCGCTTCAGCCAGTGCAAGGGTCTGCTTCGCCGCGTGCTCGAACCCGCTCATCCAGCCAGTCCCGGCCTGGCCTGGCCGAAAGACATACCAGCCGCCTGCGAGCAGCAAACCAGAATTCGCGTGGTTGTCGTAAACATGTAGCAGAACAAAAGCACGGCTTACAATAGTTGCGGCATGGCAAAGCGGATGAGCGACGAGCAATTCCATCGAATTGCTCGCGCACTGGCCGACCCGCGCCGGATCGAGATCCTGGAGCGGTTGCGGGGCCAGCAGGAACTGGCATGCACGTCGCTTCGAGAGTGTGTGCCGGTTACTGCCGCGACCATGTCCCACCACCTGAAAGAACTCGCCGACGCCGGGCTGATCACTTTGCGCCGTGAATCCAAGTTCGCCCACATTTCCTTATCTGAAGCGACGCTCGAAGCGTACGTCGCTGAACTTTCAAGACGCACCGGCCTCCGAGGCTGAATCTCCAACGCACGCGCTTGCATCTGAAGGAACGTCGCCATATTGTTAGACACACATCAAACAATACGATGGCGATCGAACAAACAAGGAGAGAAACGGCATGTCGCAACTGGCGGGAAAAGTTGCTCTGGTTACGGGAGCGTCCAAAGGGATCGGCGCCGCAATTGCGGAGCGTCTTGCGGCTGACGGGGCAGCCGTCATCGTCAACTACTCGCGAAGCAAAGATGAAGCGCAACGACTGGTACAGCGAATCGGGCAAGCCGGCGGCTCCGCAATCGCGTTGCAAGCGGATGTCGCAGAGGAAGGCGAGGTCGAACGCCTGTTCCGTGATGCCCTCGCTTGGCGCGGGCGGCTGGACATTCTGGTGAACAACGCCGGTGTGTATGACTTCCGTCCGATCACTGCAGTGGATTCGGCATTTATCGACAGGCAGTGGGGTCTGAACGTACGCGGGTTGTTGCTGGCTTCACGCGAGGCGGTACGGCACTTTGAACAGAACGGCGGAGGCACCATCGTCAACGTCAGTTCCGTAGTTTCCGACACGCCCCCACCCAACAGTAGCGTGTACTCCGCAACGAAGGGGGCAGTCGACGTCATCACGAAGACGTTGGCCCTGGAACTGGGAGCGAAGGGCGTGCGGGTAAACGGTGTAGCGCCTGGGTTGACGTTGACCGAGGGCGCAAAAGACATCGAGAGCACCGATTTTGGCGCCATAGCCCTGAATCGAACACCCTTGGGCCGGCTCGGTAAGCCCGAAGATATTGCAGACGTTGTCGCGTTCCTTGTGTCGCCGCAGTCGGGGTGGGTCACTGGCCAGACGCTGGCCGCATCGGGCGGCTTGCGGCTCTAAGCTGGAAGGCGGCGGGAAGGCCGCCGTTGACGGCAATACGGACTCGCTGGCTAAATATCAGGTCCGATGCCACCTTCATCAGGTCTGCTGATTCAGCAATCAATGGACGCAGTCACGTTCACGTCGCAGCCTATGCATTGGGCTTGGATGTTGGTAGCAATCCCGATCTGGGGTTACTGGCTGCGCGAGCGCGGGTCACGTCCATGGGGCGCTGCGGATGTTGCCATTGCTTGGGGACTCATCGAGGTCACGATCCTGATCATTGTAGTGGTGACTAATGCCAAGGTCGTTCGGGTAACAGCCGGCGAAGTAGTTCACGACAGCTTTCGGAGCCAGCGCCGGATCCCGCGAGGTGAGATCGAGAGTGTTCACTTCTGGCAGCGCGCCGTCCAGCCACGCGACCTCTCGCAGGGAGGTACGCAGCCATCCTGGAGCGCCGGAGTCAAACTGAGGAACGGCCCGTTCCTCGCGCTGTTAACAGTCGGTTCGCGCATTGAGGACTCCGAATCTCTGGCGCAGCTGATTGGCGAGCGACTGCGACTGCCAGTAACTCATGAACCCGCCGCCGCGAGAGGCGAAGAAATAGAGTGGGCCGCGTGGGGGTGGGCGGTATTTGGATTTGCTTCGCCGATCGCTGTGTACGTGATCGCCCGGCTGGCTTGGGGGTTCGCTACCTGATCGTGAAGACAGCGTCATCGGACTGCAGCGCATCGCTTTTCCGTTCGCCGAACTGGCAACCCGACAAAGCCGGGAGTAGGTGACGGTGGCGTGTGAGAAAGCACGGGCGGGTCCAAGAGCAAGGAAAGTACCCGCCCGGTCAAGTGGCTACCGGCTATGAGGCAGCCTGAGCCTAGTCTCTCCGCCTCAATTGAGAGGCTCAAGCGAGATTAAACGCAAGAATGCGCAAAACTCGACAAGTTCGCCGCTATGTCGGTCATTAACGGTTATACAGGCGACCCCAGACCGGGAGTTGTCCTCCGGAAGAGATTGCTGTGGCTGGGTCAAGAGCGCGAACTATGGCGGAAACTCTGCTTTCGGCTCAGAAGGAAGAAGCGGATTTGGTGGGTTGCGCCTGGCCGGTACCATACCCGGACCGAGCGCTACATCGTCGCACGGATATTCTGAAACTCAGCCTCGAACTCAGCCTTGATGGCCGGCCAGAGTGACTGGAGTTTTTCCGTTTTCAAGATCTGCTCGGGTGTCGCCGCTCGCTCGATGTCGATTTGGGTGACCCCATGACCCAGGTGGTTGGCCAAACCGTTTGCAACGTGAACCGCACTACTCAAGAGCCATCCGGCGTCCTGCTGGCCCGCTCCGGGTTCTCGTTCGCTGTGATGATGGAAACCGACAGCACGTTGAATCGGCGCTGGGATGTTCCAGCGGCTCAACGCTGCGGCTGACAACTCAGAGTGGTCTGTGTTCAGGAGTTCGCGCTCGCACTCTTCCAGGCTGCGGTCGGAATTTGCGAATTGCCGAAGAATCTCCTCGAACTCGTCCGGCAGGGCGATGGCGATCATCAGCCGACCGATATCGTGCAGTAATCCAGCGGCGAACGCACCCTCGGCATAGGTTACCGGAATCCGCTGCACCAGCAGGTCGGCGAGCAATCCCGTCGCGACCGAGTGAGTGTTGAAACGCGCCATGGACCAGGTCGGCGGTGTCCGCAATTTGGCCCACAGGCCCGCTATCGAGAGCCCTAGCAGGTAGTTACGCAGCTTGTTGATTCCGAGGATGGAGACGGCGTGCCGCACCGAACTGATGGTGCCGCGCCTGCCGTACAGCACCGAGTTCACCAGCCGGAGCACGTTGCCCGAAAGGACCGTATCCCGCTCAATCTGCGCGGCCAATTCGGCGAACGATACATCCTCATTCGCCAGGCTCGCCATCAGGTGATTGAGCACCTGCGAAAAGGGCGGCAACTGGTCGAGGCTTCGCAGTGCCAGGTCGCGATAACTCAGCCGGTTGAGCGTGGCTTGGCTCACATAGAGTGAATCGGCGGGCTTGCGCCAAAAGTTGAGGGAATCCGTTCAGAAAATGGAGGCTCACGCGCGCGTTACCATAAGTACTGCAAGATGAGCGAGCCATCCGCCGAGTCCCCGCAAGCGGTGAATCAACCGGAGGAACCGGTGTTCAGTCCGGGCCAACCTGAGTTCCACGCCCCGACGGCATCACCTCTGGCTATACGTGTCAATGACTTGCGGAAAGTCTACGGCAAGAAAGCGGCGGTCGACCGGCTCAATCTCGCTGTGCCCCAGGGCTGTTTTTACGGGTTCCTGGGCCCAAACGGAGCAGGCAAGACAACCACCATCCGAATGCTGATGGGGCTGGCTCCGCCCACCTCTGGCGAGATCGAACTGCTCGGCTTGCCGATGCCGGACAAAGCAGTCGACATTCGACGCAAAATCGGGCTGGTCCCCGACGAATCCCTGCTGTTCGACCACCTCACCGGCCCGGAATATGTCGAGTTTGTCGGGCGCATGTACAATCTGCCGCGCCAACAGGCCAGGGAGCGCGCGCGTGAGTTGATGGCGCTGTTCGAACTCGATAACGCCGGGCGCAAGATGATCTCGGAATACTCCAAAGGCATGCGCAAGCGCGTCGCCATGGCTGCCGCGCTCATCCACCGCCCCAGCCTGTTCCTGATGGACGAACCATTCGAGGGCGTCGACGCGGTCGGAGCGCGGCTGATGAAGGACATCCTCATCGACCAGGTTCGCGGCGGCGCGACCATCTTCCTCACTTCCCACGTTCTTGAGGTAGTGGAGCGCCTGTGCGACCGCGTCGCCATCATCGCCAACGGGCGCCTGGTCGTCGAAGGGCCGATGAACGAACTGCGTTCGGGGTCGGAAACGCTGGAAGACATTTTTGTCCGTGTAGTCGGGGCCAGCGGGCGCAGCCCCGAAGTGCTCGACTGGCTGTGAGGCAGCGGGAGGTCGCGCGGTGACGGTGAACAAGCTGTTCGACAACCAGATCGGCGCCA
>Ga0073934_10010403_pt1 | contig 11566 bp, 12 predicted proteins | sample LarsenN4metaG_FD_76834 | JGI IMG/M metagenome (GOLD analysis project Ga0073934, IMG submission 76834) | Hot spring sediment bacterial and archeal communities from British Columbia, Canada, to study Microbial Dark Matter (Phase II) - Larsen... ...
AATCGAAAGGTGCGGCGTCAACCAAGTAGAGTAAGTCTGAAGTGTGAAGGCTGAAGTCTGAACAGCATGAGCGGAGCCGCCTGGAATTCCTTCGCACTTCATCCTTCATCGTTTTGGGGCGACACCCAAAATCTCGCACCCGTAACCTGGTTGCCGAGGGCTGATGTCCACGACCTCTAACTTACCCGCCGATCTCTACATCACCAAGCCGAAAGTCTACGTCGTCGGGCGGCAGATCGTCGTGAACGAGGAGGTGCACCGCTTCCTCGCCGACGAGGGGGTTGTTTTCACCACCGACACCGAAGCCGCCTCCGAAGTCCTCACAGAGATTGCCGGGCGCACGTGCTACATGTCGTTCGGCAAAGGGCGAAAAACCAATCAGGAATACCTGGCGAACATCCTGGAATCGAAGCATGGCAGCGTGCTGGAGCACGCGGTGTGGTGCCTGCTGATTACCGGGGTCAGCCGCGCACTGACGCACGAACTCGTTCGCCACCGGGCCGGCTTCGGCTACTCGCAACTTTCACAGCGCTACGTGGACGAGAGCGATGCCCGCTACGTTGTCCCACCGCTCTTTCAGGAGAACGATGGACTGCGCGCCCAGTGGCAACAAACGATCGAGTGCCTGCGCAAAGCTTATGTCGAGCTGGCGGAAGCCGCGGCCCAACACGTCCAGCAGAAGTATCCCGATCTTGCCCCGCGCGACCGGCGCAAGTGGGCGCGGCAGGCGGCGCGCTCCATCCTCCCCAACGCCTGCGAGACCAAGATCTTCGTCACCGGCAACAGCCGTTCCTGGCGGCACTTCCTCGAACTGCGCGGCAGCGTTCACGCCGACACGGAAATCCGCCTGCTCGCCGTGGAAGTCTTCCGCGTCCTCAAGAAAGAAAGCCCCAACATCTTCCAGGACATCGAACTCGTCGATGAACCCGACGGCATGCCCTCCGTCCGCGTGGTCCATTCCAAGGTATAGTGAGGGATGATCCTTCGCGGCGCCTTGCCCGACGGCACGACTTCGGAGACTTTGGCGGACGTCGGCCTGAGCAATGCTCGAATCGATGGTTCCGAAAGCCCACGGCGGTTTCAAACGACGACCATCCATCGCGGGTATGAATCGCTCAGCTCCAACAACTCGAACTCACCCAACTCATCAATGAGGCCCCAAATTCTCAGGAATCGAATAGCCTGTCAGTTCCTCAATCCGATCCAGGGCCAGATGACAAATCAAGCTCTCCTCATGAAGCCTGAGTTCCGCTTCGACCAGAGTTCGGAAGTTGTACAGAACTGACATGATATCAACCGCGCCCCCTTGGTTGGCGGCCAAAGAGGACTCAACAGCCACGCGGGCTTGAGGAATAACCTTCTCCGCGTACACTTTGGCGAGCTGCGAGGAGGTGTTCGCGCTCAGGTATTCGTTCCTGATCTGAAACTCGATCGCCCGATTGGCAGCCTGCAAATCGTGCCGAGCTTGGTTCAGCTCGTGAAGGTTCTCGGCTACGCCAGACCTCTGCTTCCTCCAGAAATACAGGGGGATCTTCAGGCTGACCTGCAATTCATAGAGGCTGGGCATTGAGCCCATGTGAAAGTAGCCCGCCGATATCGTGTAGTCGGGGAAGTACCCCCTTCGCGCTAACTTTGCGGAGAGTTCGGCCCTTTCGACAATCTTTTGTTCGCGACGAAGCGCCGGAACATTCGGTCGGCTCCGGGCTAGGAGCTCTTCGGGCCCTGCCAACAGAGTGGGAGCCGTTAGGTCAATGGGGCGGGCTAGGGGAGAGTCAGCAGGGCGATTAAGCAGGCTGTTGATTTCCGCCTCCCGGCTCCGCTTGTCCTGCGCAAGTCTCCGAATGCGGGTCTCCAGAACTGCAAGCTCGGCTTCTCCCGCCCCCCGTATGGTGATTAAGGGGGCTTGGGTGGCGCGGAGGAACCTCCGCAAATGCTCGCTACTGCGACTCAACATGTCGATCGCGGCGTAGGCATATTGAAGTCGGTGATAGGCTTGTTTGAGCTGGGCAACGACCCGCAACCGGGCCACCTCATATTCGTGATAGTCAGCTTCCGCCTCCTTCAGAGCGATTTGGCGACGAAGTCCTCGCTTCCCCGGGAACGGAAACTCTTGCGAAAGTACAAGGCCCATATGACTGACTTGCAAAATTCCCAGTCCGGCGCCGGGCCAAGGCTTGCCAACGCTGGCATACCCGGGGGATATGACAGGGTCGGGCAGGCTGCCCTCCTGGCTGGGGCGTTGGTGCGCGGCTTGAGAACGTTGATGAAAGGCGAGGATCTCTGGGTTCCGCTCTAGCGCCTCAGCCACTAGGTCTGCAAGTTGGAGGCGCTCTTCTTGTGCATGAGCCAAGAAGACAGAACCTCCGAGGAACAAAGCGGCAAGAGCACATCGCAATCGCATGGACTCCTCCCTACATACAGACTCCCGGCAGGCCGTCTGGTCTACCATATTCGGTAGCCGACTTCCTATTTCAAGAGCCGGTCAAGACTGTTCCTTGATACGGGCGCCTAGAGGTGCCAGTGCAAGCTGAGCAATTCGTTGGACATCTGCCCAGAGGCGACCTCCGTGATACGAACCATCTTGCTTGGCAACGGAAATGCCTGAAGCAACTATAAGACCGACCCAAAGGAACCTTCTGTCCGGTCGGGACAACGGGAATGCGACTTTTTGGCAGCTTCCTGCTCGGGATTTCGTTGTTCTGTACCGCCTACATCTTATCAAGCGCCGAGGATACAGAAGACCGCGAGTTTCCGCTGCAAATGATCGTGGTGAGCAGTCGCGTTGAGGCCGAAGCGATCCTTCGTCATCTGGAAACCGGAAAATCGTTTGAAGAACTCGCTAAAGAATACTCTGTCGATGCTGCGGGCCCAGCAGGTGGGTATTTAGGCATGGTTAAGTTGTCGACGCTGCGTCCTGAGGTCCGTGAAGCCTTGGAGAGTATGGGCTCTAGTCAGGTAACAGAGATTGTCCAGACACCTTCTGGGTATATGATTCTGAAGGTCCTTACCGAGGCGGAAAGACTTGAGATGGAGGCTGGACCAATCCAAAAGCACCAACTGGCCATCGCGGGGGGTCATCGGATTGCGACGCAGGTCGGGGGCTTTGGGACGGTGGACACTTTCTTTAAGCGCCTAAATAAGCCTCCCGCTTTCTACTTGGATTTGCCCACCGTATGCGAAACCAAGTTGAAGGCGCTTGAAATTGGCATCGGACGCGTCCAACAGTTTCTGGCTGACCGTGCGACCGAGGAGCTAGGAAGCCGCGAGCGCATGGGGCTCATCGACCTCTATGAATGGCAAGGGCAACTCTCTGCCTACCAAGGCGATCTCGAAGAGGCCCTCAAGTATTTCCAGAAGGGCTATGAACTCTCCGTTGCGCACGACTTACAGGACTTGCAGCTTCTTTTCGAGGAAATGATCGGGGCCACCTATCTCCGCCGCGGCCAAATCGAACACTGCACGACAAATCACAACCCCAGATGCTGCCTCCTGCCTCTGGGACCGGAAGGCAGGCACACGCGAGGGTCGAATGACGAGAACGCCATCAAACATTTCCTGAGATTTCTCGAACAAAAGCCCGACGACCTGGAAGTGAAGTGGTTACTCAACATCGCCTACATGGCTTTAGGCAAGTATCCACAGGACGTTCCCGAAAAACACCTGATTCCACCTGCCGCTTTCGAATCAGCCGAGGACATAGGCCGGTTCGAGGACGTAGCGCCGTCGTTGGGCCTCGATGTCTTTAACATGGCGGGTGGGGCGATTATGGATGATTTCGACAACGACGGGTTCTTCGACACTGTGATTTCGAGTTACGGAAACTGCGACCCCATGCATTATTTCCGCAATCAGGGAGACGGTACCTTTGCGGACCGGACGCGTGAGGCAGGCTTGGCCGACCAGCTTGGCGGATTGAATCTTATCCAAACGGACTACAACAACGATGGCTGGCTGGATATATATGTGCTGCGGGGGGCATGGGAGCTCCCTATGCGGAACTCGCTCCTGAAGAACAACGGCGGTGGGACCTTCACCGACGTGACGCGCGAGGCGGGCCTGGCAGTCCCCGCCACGGCCACCCAAACCGCCGCCTGGGCTGATTTCGACAACGACGGGCACATCGACCTCTTTGTCGGAAACGAATTCGGTCGCAGCCAGCTATTCCACAATAACGGGGACGGGACTTTCACCGACGTCGCCTATCGTGCCGGCGTAGACCGAGTCGCGTTCACGAAGGGGGTTGCGGCCCGCGACTACGACAATGACGGATACGTGGACTATTATGTTTCGAACTGGGGAGAAGAAAACTTTCTGTACCACAACAACGGCAACGGGACGTTCACCGACCTCGCCCGGCAGTTGCAGGTGGAAAAGCCCATTGACAGCTTTCCGGTTTGGTTTTTTGACTACGACAATGACGGTTGGGAGGACCTCTTTGTCTCCAGCTTCGTCATTTCCCTTGTGGCCGTGGTCCGGAGTCATCTGAAGCTTCCGACTCAGGCCGAGACCCAGAAACTTTACAAGAATGTCGACGGACGCTCTTTTCAAGACGTCACAGGGAAGGTCGGCCTGGACCGAGTGCTAATGCCGATGGGTGCCAATTTTGGCGATGTGGACAATGATGGATTCCTGGATTTCTACCTTGGAACGGGGACGCCCTCTTTCGTCGCCTTGGTGCCGAACATCTTGTTCAGGAACCACGATGGGAAATACTTCGTGGATATAAGCACCTCCTCTGGCACCGGCCACCTCGGCAAGGGACACGCTATCGCTTTCGGTGACTTTGATAACGACGGCGACCAGGACATTTTTGAGGAGGTCGGGGGAGCCGTCCCGGGCGACCGATATGCCAATGTTCTCTTCCGCAACTCCGGTCATAGAAACAACTGGATCAGTCTGCGACTGGAGGGTGTAAAGACGAATCGGGCCGCCATCGGCGCCCGGATTAAGGTCACTGTGATCGGGCACGATCAGGCCCGACGGTCGATTCATCGTGTGGTGAGCAGTGGAGGATCGTTTGGGGCATCACCTCTCCAACAGCATATCGGACTGGGAAAGGCCAGACACATCGAGGCCCTCGAAATCTGGTGGCCCACCAGCAACACGCGCCAGACCTTTCACAACGTGGCGCCGAACCAATTCCTCGAAATCAGGGAATTCGCCAAGGACTTCGTCAAACTCGAACGCCGAGCGCTGCCGTCTCTCAAGGTCCAGCCGAAACCGAAGGATCTGGCCCATGCGCCGGGCTGAAGCTTGGCGCTACCTCCCGTAAGGGCGCTCGACTAATAGGCGAAATCCCACCGCCTCGTACTTCCACATAATTGACGAGCTCCGGCCTTCTCGCCGAAACTGGCGGCCTTTACTCAGGGCGTCGTCGGTGCATTTCGGTCGAAACTGAGAGAAACAAAAAGCCGAGCTTCGGGCGGAGGATGGGGTGTGTCTTCTGCCCGAAGCGCGTGGGAGGCGGTTTGTGAACAAGTGGATGCCGAAATGCGCTTTGCTTTTCTGTTTGGCGGCCCCCGCCGTGCAACTCCTGGCGCAGGATCCGACCGGCACGATCGAGGGACAGGTCTTCGATAAGTCCGGGGCGGTGATTCCGGGCGCCACGGTGCGGGTCACGCAGGTCAGCACGGAAGTGAGCCGCACGCAGCTCACAGATGATTCTGGGACATTCAGTTTTCCTTTTCTCCCGATCACCTCGTACACGCTGGCGGTAGAAGCGGCGGGCTTCTCGGCGTATCGCAGCGGCCCGCTCACGCTGAACATCAACGAGCGCAAGCGGATGAGTGTCTCATTGGAAGTCGCGGCAGCCCGGGAAACGATCCAGGTGGAGGGCATCGGGACGCAGGTGGACACGAGCACGAATGTGCTCGGGAAAGTAGTGACGGAGCGCGAAATCCTCGACCTGCCGCTCAACGGACGGAATTTCACGCAACTGGGTTTGTTACAGGTGGGCGTCGTTCCCCTTACCCAGGGCGTGCTCACCGCCGGCGGAACCCTGCGCTCGGGGCAAGCCTACGCCGTGAACGGCCAGCGGCCGGAATCGAACAACTACTTGCTCGACGGCACGCGCATCGTGGACCGGGTTGATGGCGCCTTCACGCTCAAGGTGCCTCTCGACGCCATCAGTGAGTTCCGCATCCTGACGCACACGGCGCCACCCGAGTATGGTGGCACGAGCGGCGGCACCACCAGCGTTGTCACGCGTTCGGGATCCAACGAGTTTCACGGCAGCGTCTACGAGTTCCTGCGCAACGACAAGCTGGACGCGCGCAACTTCTTTTCCGAGAACACCGAGCCGCTCAAGCAGAATCAATTCGGCGGCACCGTGGGAGGCCCGGTCGTTCGCAACCGCACGTTTTTGTTCGCCTACTACGAGGGCTTCCGCAATCGCCAGGGGATCACCAAGGCGGCGACCGTCCCCACGCCCGAGCAACGCGTGGGAGACTTTTCTAGGATGGGAGCTCCACTCATCAACTACCTGACCGGGCAGCCTTTCCCGAACAACCAGGTCCCGATCAATCCCATATCCCAACGCGTGCTCGAATATTATCCGCTGGGCAACTTGACGCCGTCGCTGTTCGTCACGACGCAGATTGCGACCAACAATAGTGACCAGGCCGGCACCCGGCTCGATCATCAATTCGGCAGTCGAGACAGCCTCAGCGGGCGCTACTCCTTCGGCCGCGGCTCGAATGTGAATCCGCTTTCCATCAAGGGCGCGGATGTTCCGGGCTTCCCGGTGGGCGACGACCTGACCACGCAGTCCGTGACCATTTCGGAAAACCATTCGTTCTCCGAGCGGACCATCAACACTCTCCGAGTATCGTTCTTCCGCCACGCGTTTCTCTTCGACCAGCGCTTCAACCATACGCCCCCGCGCGAGCTGGGCTTCCAGTACGAAACGACGCTGCCAGTCGCCGAGGGCCCGCCGTTCTTCATCGTCAACGGCTATGCCAGCGTCGGGAACCCCATCACCGGCCCACGCGATACGGTGCAGAACACCTTTGAATTTCAGGACTCGCTCGCGCACATCGTGGGTCCTCACACCCTGAAGTTTGGCGGAGAGTTTCATCGCACCCAGATCAACGCCATCCAAGGGATCGCTTCAAACGGATTCTTCGTGTTCGCGCCTTTCCCTGCCAGCGATCCCTTCGCGAGCTTCCTACTGGGGATGCCGGTGGTCTTCTTCCAGGTGGGTGGAGAACTGGACCGCTACTTGCGCACGTGGGAAGTCGCCGGTTTCGCCCAGGACGAATGGCGGGTCAGCCGCAAGCTCACGATCAATTACGGCGTGCGCTACGAGATTTCGACGCCCTACGCAGAGACCCGGCGCCGGCTTAATGCCTTCGTTCCCGGCGTGCAATCCTCTGCGAACCCGAGTGCCCCGGTGGGCCTGCTCTTTCCCGGCGATCCGGGCGTTTCCGAGCGCATCGCGCAAATCTACAAGAAGGGCTGGATGCCCCGTGTGGGGTTTGCTTGGGACCCAACCGGCGCGGGGAAATTCTCCATCCGTGGCGGCTATGGAATCTTCTTCGACCCGCAAACCAACGGCGTGGGCGGGCCGCTGCAAGCCGCCATCAGCGCCATTCCCTGGACGCAGGCGCGACAGGTGCCCGGTCCATTCCTGAACTTCGCCGACCCCTTTAACGGCCCGACGCCGTTTGACGTTACGACCTTCCCACAGCCCATGACCGTCCTGACCTACGAGCAGATCATGAAGCCGGCCTATGCACAGGATTGGAACCTGACCATCCAGCGTGGTTTCGGGGGCGGGTACTTGCTCGACGTGCGATACGTGGGGACCAAGGGAACACACCTGCCGCGCTTCGTGGAAGCTAATCCCGCCGTAGACGGGCCCGGAGCGACGGCGCAGAACGCGGACCAGCGTCGCATTTACGCCGGGTGTCCCGCGACCCCGGGGCCATGCACTTTCGCCTCCGTGGGCCTGTTGACGAACTCGACCAGCTCCACTTACCACGCCGGGCAACTGAGCGTCTCGCGGCACTTTTCGCGCGGCCTCGGATTCCTGGCGTCGTACACTTTCTCGAAAACCCTCGACTACGTCTCCAGCCTCAATCTTTCAGGGTCAGCGCCGCGTCTGGCTTCTGGTGAAAACGACCTCGCGCAGAATCCCTTCGACTTGGCCGCCGAACACGGCCCGTCGCTCTTCGACGCCCGACACCGATTGGCGCTCAGTGCAATTTACGAGTTGCCACGGCTCGAGTCCGCGAACCGCTTGGTGCGCGGTGTGTTCGGCGATTGGCAGATCAACGGCATCGCCTTGCTTTCCTCCGCCACGCCCTTCACGGTCTACGACAGCGCGAATGTAGCCATGCAGGGCTCGCATCCGGAAATTTCCGGATTCTCGGAGGCGCGACCCGACTTGATCGCCAATCCCAACGCGGGTCCCCACACACCCGAGTTGTGGACCAGCCCGTCGGCGTTCCGCCGGCTCGATCCGGCGACCGAGGCCGGCCAGTTCGGCAACGCCGGCCGCAACGTCGCCCGCGGCCCGGCCTATGGTACGCTGGACGTCGGTCTCGCGAAGACGTTTCACCTTTCGGAGAGCACTCACCTCCAGTTCCGGGCAGAGTCATTCAACGTTACGAATCACCCTAACTTCGCCCTGCCCGTTAATGACTTGGCCTCGCCCAACTTTGGCCGGATTCTGGAGAGTGGAGCGCCGCGCTTGATCCAGTTTGCGCTCAAGCTCCTGTTCTGAGGTATGGACGTGGAACCGATGTTTCTTCGCGACGTCGAGAATCATCCCGACCGCCACAGTGGCTACGTGGGATTGATGAAGCAGTTGCAGGCGGCCCGCTTTCCGGTCTCGCAGATTTTCTATTTGTTCGCGTTCAAGCCGGATCGAACGAAGCACCTGGAACGTTTCACGCAGGGGGTGATGCGCGGCCCGTCGCCGCTCGCACCGGGCCTGAGAGAGTTAATCGCCGCGTTCACGTCGCAGCAGAACCGCTGCCTATTCTGAATTCGCAGTCACGCCGCAGTTGCGGCGGAACTCCTCGGCGACCAAGCGCTGGTGGACGCGGTGCTCGACGACTACACGCAAGCGCCCCTCAGCGACCGCGAGAAGGCCCTATTTGCCTTCATCGCCAAGGTGAACCAGGAATCGTCCACGATTAGCCCGGCCGACATCGAAATCCTGCACGCAGCCGGCTGGGGTGATGAAGCGATCTTACGACGCGATCACCGTGTGCGCGCTCTTCAATTTCTATAATCGTTGGATTGACGCGACGGGCGTCCACGAGATGCCCGAGGAGGTTCACCGCGCCGGCGGGAAGCGCCTCGCCGAACGGGGCTACGTGGTGACGAAGGTGGAAGGAGAAAGCACGTGAAATTCTTGCGCCGCGTGGCGGCCAAGCTTGCGCTGGTTCTGGTCGCGCTGTACCTCGGGGCCTCCGCGGGACTTTATTGGGTGATGCGACAGCCACCCGAGTCCTTTGGGCGCGTGATGAGGCATGTCCCCACGGTCGCGCTTATTCTGCTCCCTTTCAAACGCCTCTGGCTGCACGCGCGCGCCGGGAACCTGAAGGTTGGCGATGCTGCGCCAGACTTCACGCTTCATTCTTCTGACAAGAAAGAACTTGTCCAGCTTTCTTATTTCCGCGGCGAAAAGCCCGTGGTGCTCGTCTTTGGCAGCTACACCTGACCGCCCTTCCGGCGGGAGGTTCCTGCCCTGAACAAGCTCTATCAGGAATACAAGGGTCGTGCGGCCTTCTACGTGGTGTATATCCAGGAAGCGCACCCGAGTGACCTCTGGCAAATGGACAGCAACGTCAAAGAAGGCATTGTCTTCGCGGACCCTAAAGGCTACGTTGAACGCGTGAACCTAGCAGGGACTTGCGCCGTGAAGCTCGGGCTCCATATCCCCGCTCTTGTGGACGAAATCGATAACTCCACAGAAGTTGCTTACACAGGATGGCCCGACCGCTTCTACGTCATTGACCGCGACGGACGAATCGCCTATAAGAGCGACGCCGGGCCCTACGGCTTCAAGCCTGAGAAGGTCCGAGAAACCCTCCAGCGGCTCCTGCCACGCTGATCACGTCTCCACCTCCCTGACTCGCAGACCCCAATCCACGATGTCCGCGGCAGCCCAGCTCAGAACAGCACTGCCTGCGCTGTCCTGGTCTTGCGCCCGGTTTGGGCTGAGGGTTCTACGCGGTGGGTGGGGTATTCATGTTTCCTGCCTGCCAGCGTTTGCGCGATGGTCAGGATTTGGAGGCGAGGATAGCGGCCCGGAAACTCCTCCGGTTCGTTCGGGCCCCTCGCCGGACCAGGGAGGATCCGCTGCTCCGACACCTTTACGGCTTCTTCGAGTCTTTTTTGCCCGGAGCATTAGGGACCATGCCGGAAGTTTCCATACGCCGCATGATCTTCCGCGTAGGCTCTGCGTAACTGCCGTGCGGGTCGGCACGCAAATACTCGGCCATTTCCGCATGAGCCTTCTCGTAGTTCTGTGAATTCGGGTAAACGTCGGCAATCCTCAAATGGAACTCGGGTGGGACTTCGGGGTTGATGGATTGTGCCTTCAGCAACGCCTGTTCGGCTCCCGAGTAGTCGCCGGCGCCGTCCTTGGCGATCCCGAGTTGATAATGAAGCTGCCATTCGTTAGGAAATCGTCGCAGACCCTGCCGAATTGCCGCTTCGCAGTCCGGGTATTTATTCTGGGCGTTCAGGACAACGGCCCGTTGGATGTAGGCCTCAACGAATCCGCCATCGCAAGTGATTGACTTGGCAAAGGCCGATTCCGCAGTCTCAAACTGGCCGCTCATGCTGAGCGCCACACCGAGCACGGTATGGGCGCGCGCGTAGCACGGATGTTCGGCCACGGCCTTTTCCAGATGTTTCCGGGCTCTGCCGAAATCTCCATGTTCGAGGTCGCACAGGCCTTTTTGATACTCGTTCCGCGCCGTCTTAAGAGATGTCTGCAAAAACAGGATGACGGGCCCTTCTGGGGCGTCGCTCTGTGAGCGGCGAAAGACGCCGGTCCCTTCCTACCGCAGGGCAGGCTTCGGCTGGCGCTACAGCAGCCATGCTGGAACATAGCGGGGTCGTCCGCACCCTGCTAGACTCCCGCTGCTTTGCGGTAACGGGTCATGTGGCTCTGGTACTCGCGGTTTTTCGGATCGCGCTTGAGGGCCTGGGCTTGCGTCCTCACCGCCTCATCGTATTTCCCGTTGGCATATAGGGCCTCCGCCAGCGTGTCGATGAACGCGGCCTCTTTCCAGTCGTTTAGGGCGACGGCCTCCTGCGCGTGTTCGAGTGCGCCTGGGGGATCGCGAAACTGCGGGTCGTCGCTTGTGGCGAGCAACCAGGCCAGATTGTTGTGGGCAACCGGGTTGTCGGGTTGGAGCCGCAAAGCTTCGCGATAGTGCTGGACAGCTTCAGAGTAGAGTTTCTCCTGGAAATACAGGTCACCCAGCAGACGCTGGCCCTCCGCAGTCCCGAGCCCCTCGCCCAACATTTCTTCGAAGAGCTTCCTGGCGCTCGCCAGATCACCTTTGCGACGGTAGGCGCGAGCCAGCCCCCGTTGAGCACGGTC
>Ga0073934_10010404_pt1 | contig 11566 bp, 9 predicted proteins | sample LarsenN4metaG_FD_76834 | JGI IMG/M metagenome (GOLD analysis project Ga0073934, IMG submission 76834) | Hot spring sediment bacterial and archeal communities from British Columbia, Canada, to study Microbial Dark Matter (Phase II) - Larsen... ...
CGCACGCTGTAATACTCAGCAGAAACAACCCGATCTGAATCAAACGACAAGGACTCGTCATCGATTTCGGTAGCTCCATGTCGAACTCCTTCGTCGTGGCAATTCGTTCAGAAGTCTACCCGCAAGGTTTGTACCGATGTCAGCGCGGGAATATTCCCACAGAAGTCCATGGAAAACAAGGAATGAGGATGAGTTCCATCGGTGACTACTAAGATGTGGCGATTAGGTGGGTAGTCAGAATCGTACGACTTAGTCCGAATTTGTTACCCTTCAGGAAAAATAGGTTGGGTGATGACGGGAAGGAGGTGAAAGCTGTTTCTCTGATACAGGGACAACATAGGACTGGGAGGCTCTCTTCTATTGAGTAGAAAGCCCCCCAGCCAGCCTCACCAAGAGTGAGTCTTACTTGCCGCCCTTGTCCTTCTTCTCCTCGCCGAAGGTGTCGGCATGGCCGCCCTTCTTCTCTTCCTTCTTGTCGCCGAAGGTCTCATCAGCCTTGCCGCCCTTGTCCTTCTTCTCCTCGCCGTACACCACGACATGGCCGCTCTTCTTCTCTTCCTTCTTTTCGCCGGCAAACGCTGGCGCGCTGAAGGTGACTGCCACTGCCACTGCCATAACTGCCATCAACATGCTCTTCATTGAGAACCCCCTATGAAGTAAGAAGTTATAAAATATGTGTGCCACTCGCTTGGCACTTGCCTGAATACTCAGCAAAGATAGTGCCGTTCTGCCCTATGTCTTAGATGAAACGAGGACTATTGGGTAATCAGCAGGTTACAGAATTCCTCTCATGAAACTGCGAATGAATTGTCCTACAGGGTGCTGTAGCAGAATGGCATGGATACGACTAAACCGCCTCATTTCGAAGTTGATGGGGGGTGGCAGATGCTTTGAGAGCTCAACCTTCTATAGGCTGTCGCGGATATGATCCGCGAGGGTTCGATCTTTTGAGATTAAAAAATAGAACCAAAGATATTCGTGTTCATAATTATTTGAGGCATGGCACTCTGTCGCGATGTTAGCAAGATCACCATCATCGATCCGGGGATAAAAACAGCAGGGTGGATATTATGACAAGATCTAACGATCTTACCCACCTGAAATTACCGGACGGATTTCGATCTGATCCTTGTCGGAGAGCATCTCGTCCTCAGTCACTAATTCGTCACCTCGAATGACCAAGTGTGCTTCAGCCAGAAGATTCAATTCACGCAGCAAGTCCTTGGCTCGCTTCGGCCCCTTGATTTCGATGGAGCGCGATGGGTGGCTTAATTGCACGTGCATGGAAGGATGATAAGCGTTCCTGCGACCAAGGAGCAAGGGGTATTCAGAAACTGCCAGAGCGTTTGAAAGACCGGAAAACAAGAACTGATCAGCATGGAGCGGAGAGTCGGCTCTTTAGGTATGTGAGGCCTTCTTCCAGTGTTCCAAATTCTCCATCAAGTTGTGCCTCATAACAATCGTCGAGGAGTCGGCCCATGTCAGGACCTGGTGGAACTCCCAACTCCAACAGGTGACGACCCATCACAATAGGAGCAGGAGCTTGACGGTCTACATCCAGTTGTTTCGCTCGGGTCAACAGCCACTCACCGGCGGGAAATCCATCAAACTGTTTCGGCGGACGGCCTGCATGATCAGCCCGTGCCACGCGCACCAATCGGTCGATGCGGTGGACTTGCCTCGCCAATCGACGGATTGCACTGTCCGAAGCGTTGGCGTCATGGAGGGCGCGAGGACGAAGATGGTAACACACGAGAAGGACCACCTCATCGATGAGGTCCCGCTGGTTGGTCAGTCGCTCAAGAAAACGCCTCGTTGGGTCTGCTCCTTCCGATTCATGTCCTCGTGAAGTGACGCGTCCATATTCTTCTCTGGTCGTGGCCGGTTTGCCGAAATCGTGGCAGAGTATACCGAAGCCGACAGCCAGGTCATCCGGTTCCTGACCAGTTCGCTCTGCCGCGAACCAGTCCAGACAATGGAGCGTATGAATCCAGACGTCCCCTTCCGGGTGCCAGATTGGATCTTGCGGGCAGCCTTCGAGGGCCGAGAGCTCGGGATAGAAACGGAGCCAGCCGCAGTGACGTAAGAACTGCAAACCCAGCGAGGGCTTGCGTCCTTGAAGGAGCAGTTTCTTCCATTCTTCCCATAGACGTTCGCTCGACTGACCCTCTTGGGACAGTGTTTGGCACAGGGCCACGGTTTCCGGCGCAACGGTGAGCTCAAAGCGGGCAGACAGTTGCATGCCACGCAAAACCCGAAGTGGATCTTCGGCGAATCGATCTGATGTGTGGCGCAATATCCGTGCATCAAGGTCGCCACGACCGTTGAAGGGATCGCGAAGCTCCATGGTGTCCGGATCCCAGGCCATTGCGTTGATGGTGAAGTCTCGTCGTGCAAGCGCTTCGTCGATCGGCATGTTGGGTTCCGCTTGTCTCAGCAGCCCGGGGACGGATGTGTCGTCAGCGACCATGCGGGAAGGAATGGAAAGATCGACCGGCAGACCATGCAGCTTGAAGACCTCGAACGCTTTTCCGACGAATTGAACGGAGAAGTGCTCAGCGAGCAGTGCATGGACTTGACCGGGCGGGAGGCCGACGACTTCGAGGTCCAGATCACGGGGCTGGCGACCGAGCGCGAGATCGCGGACACAGCCGCCGACCAGCCAGACCCTTCCACCCCCACGACGGATTGAATATTCTACACGGCGAAGGACTTCCCTGAGGGCAGAATTTTCCAAGCGAAAGCGGGTCGGCACTTAGATCACCGCTTCACGGAGAAACATCGCGGCTTCTTCCGGTGACACGGGATTGATGTAGAAGCCGGTGCCCCATTCGAAGCCGGCGACTTGCATCAGTTTGGGGATGATTTCCAGATGCCAATGGTAGTAGTCGCCGGTCTTCTCATGAAGGGGAGAGCTATGGAGAATGAAGTTGTACGGGGGACGGGACAGCACGTTGTCCATGCGGCGCAACGACTCCGAAAGGATCGGGGCCAGAAATTCGAACTGCGACTTCTGACTTTCCTCAAAATACGCCGCGTGACGCTTGGGAAGAATCCACATTTCGAATGGGAACCGCGGTGCGAACGGCGTCACACAGAGGAACTCTTGGTTCTCGGCGACAATCCGATCTCCATCCGAGAGATCTTGCCGGAGAATGTCGCAGTAGATGCAGCGCTCCTTCTGCTGATAGTGATTGCGGCATCCGTCAAGCTCCTCTTGCACGTTGGTCGGGATGATGGGCAGGGCGATGAGCTGAGAATGGCTGTGTTCCAGTGTGGCGCCCGCGGACGCCCCATGGTTCTTGAAAATGAGGATGTAGCGAAACCGAAGATCCTTTCTGAGATCGATCATACGGTCTCGATAGGCCCACAGCAGGTCCTCGATCTTCTTGGCCGGAAGATCGGCGAGACCTTCGACGTGGTTGGGTGTTTCGATGATGACTTCGTGGGCACCCACGCCGTTCATGCGGTCGTAGAGTCCCACCCCCTCGCGACCCATTTCACCTTCGACTTGCAGCGCGGGAAATTTATTCGGGACGACACGTACCGTCCAATTGGGAGAGTTGGGTGCTCCTGGCTGCGGTCGATAGGCCATGATTTCTTTCGGCGTGAGCCGTTCCTGTCCCGGACAAAATGGACAGAGGGCTGTCGAGATAGGTCGGGTCGGTTGGAGTTTGATAAAGTCATGTGGACGACCTCTTCGTTCGGTGGAAATGATCACCCAGCGACCCACAATAGGGTCACGTCTTAGTTCTGGCATGCCTTCCTCCGTGAAACTCGAATTGTGAAACGTAAAATGTCCATTTTCTTAGTCCGAGAACAACGCGTTCGATCTCCACATTCCACTATTCAGGTTTTACCGTTCACCCTGGCCTCAGACTCTCCACAGTTCGGCTTCAAAGTCAGGCCCAGGTACGGTAAGGACGGCCGGACGATGGCCAGGATACCGAGCCACTTCAAGGCCGTGTTCTCGTACGATGATCGACATCTGGAAGGTATTTCCTTGTTCCAGGCACAATGCTTTCCAGGGGACGGCCAACTCCAGAATGGTGTGGGCGCTGATCGACTGATAGGAGCCGATCTCCTGCCAGGTATCTGCTTGGGTCTGGCGCGACAAGAGAAATGCTCTCGGTCCTGGCGAGGAAAGCGGAAACGTAAGGCGAAACGTGAATTGTGGGCCTTGCAACGTAATGTCAACATCGAGGCCCTGCCGTGTCGCACTCGCTTCGTCGGGGTCGAATCTTATCATGAGGTGTTCCAGGTTCCAGCCGAATCGGATTGCGGTGAAGAGCCCGTCAGCTTTCCACATCGCGCCAAGCGGGGGTCGGGTGTTGATGTTTCCCGCGCCGCGCCATTCGAAAAAGTCGGTCACCATGCCGTCGATCGTGGGATTCAACAGAACGAGCGGCTGTTGGACCGAATCGGATTCGGAGACGATGACTCTGGTGCAGATCGGATAGTTCAGTTGATCGGGAGGCTGGACGCCCATATGCGTCCAGACATTGCGGAGATGAGTCCGAAAGAGCCGGTCGAATTCAGGTTTGAAATCGGTATCGAAATCATCGCCATACCACCAGAACCAGTCGCTGCCTTCAGCAGCGTACAGTTCTTGCCAGGCTGCTTTTGCGCGGTCGGGCGGAAGACTCGGTGTGAGACCCATCAGCTGTGTGCGGGTATGGCCGAGGAGATCCCATCCGCGATTGTCCTCCTGGTGCCCGATCCAGATCTTGTAGTCGGAATTGATCCAAGAGCCTGAATGGAGGCAGGGCAGTTGCTGTGTCGGCTGAACGGAGGTGAGTGCGTCGGAAATAGTCGAGGCTTGAACCGAGATCTGTCCGGCTTGATCCAGCTCGTGGTTGGTGAAGGCCTCGTACAAAAGGGAAAGGAATCGTTCACCGCCGTCGTGATAGTGCTCCCAGGGGTTTTCACCGTCCAAAGTGATGGGGATGACGATTTTATCTTGTGGTGCATCGCGGATGATGTCGCGCAGACGCCGTACGACATCCTCGGCGGCGGATTCCGGCGTCGTCTTGTGGTAGACGAATCCGAATGCATCCGAGAGTTCGCGGTCGCGGAACAGTGCGGTCAAAGAATATTCGGTTTCACCGATGCGATAGGCGATGCGATAGGGTTGATAGAGTGCGGACTGTCGATGCCATGGGCGACCACACATGCCCAGAGAGCGTGCGAGGATGCCTTCGTCCGTGGCAAACCAGCGAAGGTGGACTTGATGGAGAAGCGGCAGCATCTCGGGACAAACCGACCCTTCGGACGGCCACAAGCCGATTGGAGGACGGCCGAACGTGTGATGATGAAACTCGACGGCCTGTTGAAGTTGAGCTGCGGCATCATCCGGGGCATGGAAACGAGCGGGCAAGGGGAGGTCGGGTCTGGCCCGCCGATTGATATCGGTGTCGATGACCAGCGGCAGAATGGGATGATAGAAGGGCGTTGTAGTCAGTTCGATTTGCCCCTCCTCCAGGAGTCGTTGGTACAGGGGGATGATTTCTCGCACGACCATCCGTTGCAGTTCCAATACTTCCTGTTTTTCGTCTTCGGTGAAGCCGCGATTTTTCTGGCGCAGTGCGGCCAGACGAGGATATTGTTGAACGGTGCCGTATCCGAACCAGGCGAGGTTGTGCCAAACTTGAAGATCCAGCAGCTCTTGTGTGGAGAATTGACGGGCGACGCGGTGGAGATCCTGTGCCGGGATGTCCAAACCCCGTTTCACCAGCAACTCATGGTACCGTGGAAAGGGGCGTACCATCGTTGCCCAGTTGGCGGAAAAGAAATGGCGGACCACAAAAGCCTTTTCTTCAAGGGTGAGGGTGGCTGCTGGACGTTGTGCATGTTCGAGAAAAAGGTCGAGGATTTTTCCAGTGCCGATTTCCTGTAACTGCAAGAGGAGGGAAGGGGTAAAATTGAATGTGGCGCGAACACCCGGAAATCTTTTCAAGAGATAGGCCATGTCATAATAGGCTTTGGTCGCATGCAGGCGTACCCACGGCATGCTGGCTGATCCAGCCACCGGATCGGTGTAATAGGGCTGGTGCATATGCCACAGGAAGCACACGTAGACGGACTTCATCTACCGATTTCTCCTTTCGACGAGTATGTCATAGGGGGTATGAGCATGCAATTCGACGGTCGATTTGTGATAGACAGTGGCATGAGGAGCTTGAGATGGTGACATTTCTTCGATACTGGGGGCCGGTGTGTGTGTATGCCGGCATCATTTTTTATTTTTCATCACTGTCTCACCCTGAAGAGCATCTGCCGTTCGTCAGCCATTTCAGTGATAAGGTTTTGCATGCCGTCGAATATGCCGTATTAGGGGCGTTATGCTTGCGGGCTTTTCATGGAACTCTTAGCGTTTCGTGGAGACAGTGGGCGAGTCCAATGGCCGTTGTACTCGCCTCGTTGTATGGCGCCAGCGATGAGGTCCATCAGTCGTTCGTTCCGTTTCGGTATTCGCACGTGCTCGATTGGGTGGCGGATACCGTCGGGGCTGTGATCGGAGTCGTCACCATGCGCTGGATGCTTAGCCTGTGGCCGGTGAACTCCGTTCCGGAGGCCCTACAAGAACCGAGATCGAATGAGATGTCTTCGTGACAAGTCGCGGGACCCTCGCTATATTGCCGAGTATGTTACCGGTCAATAAAACGCCTTCCAACGCTCCGTTGTCCCCTCCTGATCAAACACTCATTGCACAGACCGTCGAAACTCGTCTTCCTCCCGGCCTCGTCTTGAGGGCGCTGACGCCCTTGGCAGGAGATGCCTCCAATCGGCGTTATTATCGAGCGGTCGTTGCCGGCGGACCACCCCATTCTATGATCGTGATGCAGCTCGCTGAGCCGGAAGGATTCAAACAGTCTGAAGAGGCGGTGAGCGGGAGTATCCATCAGATCTCCGAACTGCCTTTCGTCAATATCATGTCGCATCTGGCTAACGCGAGCGTGCCGGTGCCGGCACTCCACTACTATGATCAATCCGCAGGGCTGCTCTATTTGGAAGATTTCGGCGATGTGACGTTGGCGGAGGCCGTCAGCCAGGCGGATGCGCCGAGTTTGGAGTCGCGGTACAAGCAGGCCATCAACGTCCTGGTACAGATGCAGATCAATGCCACCACACCGGCGGATCCTGGATGCGTGGCGTTTCATCGTAGCTTCGATGTGCCGTTGTTGATGTGGGAGTTCGATCACTTCCTTGAGTATGGAATCGTGGCGCGGAACGGCACACCGTTGTCTGATGGGGATGCCACGGCAATACGGCGGGAGTTTGAAAAGATTGCGGACCTACTCGCCGGGCAGCCACGCGTTTTCACACATCGCGATTATCACTCTCGCAATTTGATGGTCGACGGGCTGCGGCTGGGCGTCATCGACTTTCAGGACGCCTTAATGGGACCGGCGACCTACGATCTTGCCTCACTCGTCCGGGACGCCTATATTCAGCTCGACGAAGCCCTCGTTGACGACTTGTTGGGATACTACCTCGATCAGATGGCCGAACGACGGTTCGTCTGGACCGATCGTGCCGCATTCCGAAGGCTGTTTGATTTGACGAGCATTCAACGCAATCTAAAGGCGGCCGGTCGGTTTGTCTACATTGATCGAGTCAAAAATAACCCAAAATTCTTGGCCGATATCCCGCGCGTCTTACGTTATGTCAAACGCAATCTGGAAAAATATCCGGAGCTGGATACGCTCCGCAAGCATCTCAGCCCTCATGTGCCGGAATTGCAATAGAGGACTGAGGGTTGAGGATTGAGGACTGAGAGTCGGATCATCGACTCAGCACTCAGCACTCGGCCCTCAGCACTGATGGCGTGAAAGCCATGATTCTTGCGGCTGGTCTTGGCACCCGCCTGAGGCCGCTGACGAACACCATTCCTAAACCATTGCTGCCTGTCGGCGGAACACCCCTCATCGTTTGGAACCTTCTGCTGCTGAAGCGGCATGGGTTCCGTCAAGTCGTCATCAACCTGCATCATCTGGGTCCGATGATCGAACAGGCGTTGGGGACAGGGTCGAAATTCGGGATTCGGATCATGTACTCCCATGAACCGGTCATCCTGGGGACGGGCGGGGGAATTAAGCAGGCCGAGCCTCATTTTTCGGGAGAACCGGTTCTGATTCTCAACGGGGATACCCTGGTGGAGTTGGACCTTGAAGCGCTCTGCGATTTCCACCGCACCCGTAATGCGGCGGCAACGCTGGTGCTCCGGGAAGATGCGGATGCCGCCAGTTGGGGGCTGGTTGAGGTGGGAGACATGGGACAAATCCTGCGCATCAACGGGAAAGGGCTATTGGATTCCGTTCCAGCGGCGCCGCGCATGTTCGCCGGCATTCACATCTTGCATCCTCGGTTGCTCCGGCAGGTACCGAAAGGAGTGGCCTTCTCGATCATCGATCCTTATGTGAGGGCCATCGAACAGGGAGAACCAGTGCTGGGGTATGATCTGCGGGGATACTGGTCGGACATCGGCACGGCCGAGCGTTATGCGCAGGCGGAACGTGATGTTCGAGCCGGACTGATTCGTTTGGAAGATCGGCAGTCTCTGGAGTCGTGCTTTCCGCCCAAGTAAGAAGCGTGTGCTCTCAACCTCGGCGCTTCATCGACCTCCAACCGGCCCTCCATCGGTCCTATTCCTTTTGCTGTTTGAGTAACCGAGCCAGATAGGTTCGCTGGAGTTTGAGCGATTCAGCGGCTTTCGTCTGATTGCCTTCGGCTCGCTCCATCGCACGGGCGATGATGTAGCGGCTGTGTTGCTCCATCGATTCATGGTAAGGGAGGTTCAGATACGGCAGTGGAGCATCGTCTCTTCGATGGAGGATGGGGTCATCCGCCAGAAGTGCCAACATTTCCGGTTCAATAGTGTCTTTCGGGCTCAAGACGACGGCGCGCGCGATCACATTATCCAATTCTCGAATGTTTCCCGGCCAGGGATAGCGGGTCAAGGCATCGAGCGCAGCCGGACTCAGAGTCATGCCTGGTCGTTTGGCGTCTCTCGTATGTCGATCCAAAAAGAATTGGGCCAGGGCCGGGATATCTCTCGATCGTTCGCGAAGCGGCGGCAGGGTCAGGGTCACGACGTTGAGTCGAAAATAGAGGTCTTCGCGGAACTGGCCTGCTCTCACCGCCTGTCGAAGATCCTTGTTCGTGGCGGCAATGATGCGAATGTTCACCGAGACGGTCTTGGAGCCGCCAACGCGGTGAAACTCTCGGTCTTGCAAGACACGTAACAGCTTCGCTTGTAACGGGAGGGACATGTCTCCGATCTCGTCGAGGAAAACGGTCCCGCCGTCGGCCATTTCCAGCTTGCCCTTCTGCTGTCGGTCGGCCCCCGTGAACGCCCCTCGCTCGTGTCCGAACAATTCATTCTCCAACAGCGTCTCCGTCAAGGCGACGCAATTGATGACGATGAGCGGCATGGCACACCGATGGCTCCACTGATGGATCGACCGGGCGAAGAGTTCCTTGCCGGTCCCGCTTTCGCCGAGGAGCAACACGCTCGCATCGGATTTGGCGGCCCGTTGTGCCGCTTCTACGACGGACCTCACGGACGGGCTATTGCCGACGATGGAGGCGTACCGGCCATCGACCTCAGAGCGAAGGTACGCCACCTGGCGTCGCAGCGCATCCCGTTCCAAGGCTTTGCGGATCACGATTAAGAGATGGTCTCGGTCGAGGGGTTTGGTCAGAAAGTCGTAGGCCCCTTCCTTCATCGCTTCCACCGCGGCTTCAATGGATGCATGCGCGGTCATGACGATGACAGGAAGATTGTCCGACGGCTTCATCTGGGACAGACGCTTGAGCACATCGAGTCCCGACACTTTGGGCAGGGTGAGATCCAGGAGAATCAGGTGCGGAGACTCGTGAACGATTTGGTCAAGCGCCTGCTGCCCTTCGGTGGCGACGACGGTTTCATACCCCGACGCTTGTAACCGATCCTCGAGCATCATGACGATGTCGGGGTCGTCATCGACGATAAGAATTTTGGCGTTCATCGGAATAACCCTAGCCTCCGGTCATCGGCCGGCCGTTACGGACGAATTTTCCAGAAAGCCATTTTGCCATTGACAAGCGGCGATATGGAAGGCGACCCCCAACTTAACCGTTCATCACATTGATGACGAGTCCCGTCAATGGCTTCGGGTAAAAATACGTTGATTTGTGCGGCATTCGCTCGCCGGCAGCCGCGACGGCTTGCACCTCACTGACCTTCGTGGCGTTGAGCAGGAATGCGCCCGTCCCTGCACCTTTGGCGACCCAGTCCAGCGCTTCGTGGTCATCTTTGGTATACACAATGGCTTCTTGTTCCTGCTGCGTCGGACAGAGTTTCGTCACGATCAGTTGTTGCAGCAGGGAGACGTCGAGTTTGGCTCGAGGTGACGCCTGAGTGGAAGGTCGATGGGCCGGCTTCAGCGTGAGCGTGATGTATCGGTCGTCACCTTGTCGCACCAGCCCGAACACAGGGGCATTTTTGCCTTCCGTCCGCAAGCTGGTCAGGAACTGTGCGCGCGCGTGCTGTTGTGTGGAGGCGCTGAAGGGAAATTCTCGAAACTCGAACAGGTCGCCCAGTCCCGCCTTGATCTGGTCCGAAGAAGGCAAGGCGGTGGTCGCAACTCGGTGTGTCGGTAATACCGTCAATCCTGGATCTTCAAGCGGGGTAAGCAACATCAATACTGAATCATAGGGCTGTATTCCCGTCTGAGAGCCGGCCTGCTGTCTTCGGAGTTTTTGATAGTTCAAGGCCGTTTCATAGCGATGGTGACCGTCGGCGATGAACAGCGGCTTGTTGTGCATGGCAGCGGTCACGTGTTTGAGTACGGTCTCATCGGTCACGGTCCACAGGCATTCTCGACAGCCGACATCGTCTTGAAAGTCGTAGCGCGCCGGCTTGCCCTTTGTCGCGGTTTCTAAGAGTTGGATGATGGTGCCGAGCGGATCGGAATAGAGAGACCAGATCGGGCTGAAGTTTGAGCGACAGGCTTCGATCAGATTCAGGCGATCCGTCTTGGCCGCGGCGCGTGTGTTTTCGTGAGGGTAGATATGTCCGGAATCGAGTGCCTCCAGCTTTGCCAGCGCCAGAAATCCCCGAAGCACCTTCTTCGGAGTATCGGGGGCTGAGTAGGGAGGCAAATACTCAATGGTATGGTAGTAGACGGCAGGTTGTGCGTCGCGTTTGAGAATACCCTCGTTCAGCCAGGTTTGCAGCGTTGCGGCTGCGCGGGTATAGCGGTTGTGGGCGGGGCTGTCGCCGGGTTGGTCGAGCCCCAATTCCATTCGGATAATGTTGTGGGGATGGCGGTCGTGAAGTCGTTTCTGTCCCTCCGCATCAATAATGTCGTATGGCGGGGCGACCACATCCTTGATGGAGCCCACGAGAGTCTGGTCGTACAGCATGCCCTGAAACGGAAAGATCTGTGACATGAGAAACCCCTTGGCAATGTCGCGACGGCGACGACGGTTTGTTTGATGGTTACAGAAGAGAGCGGGATCCTTTCGCCCTGCGCCGCGCCGCTTCGACGGCCCAGCGCACTTCCAGCTGGCGGGACGACAG
>Ga0073934_10010405_pt1 | contig 11564 bp, 7 predicted proteins | sample LarsenN4metaG_FD_76834 | JGI IMG/M metagenome (GOLD analysis project Ga0073934, IMG submission 76834) | Hot spring sediment bacterial and archeal communities from British Columbia, Canada, to study Microbial Dark Matter (Phase II) - Larsen... ...
AGGCCGAGGCGCGTGCGCCTCGGATGCTCCAATCGTGCGCGGATCCGGGCCGACGGGGGGCCGGGGCTTCAATGAGGCCGAGGCGCGTGCGCCTCGGATGCAATCTAGCTACCTATAGGCAATCGAACCGGAAGGAAATGCTTCAATGAGGCCGAGGCGCGTGCGCCTCGGATGCTCCTACCCTACAAGTCCCTGGGAACCAAGACAATCTGGCCGCATCTTCGACCGGTCATGCCCAGCGAACCGGCGACGCCCGGTGGATGCAGGCCGCAATCGTATTCACCATGTCAAAGAGCCTTCGATTCCAGCAATCTGGCAGGATTCGAGCGGGTACGGCATCTCGCGCGTCACGTCGCCGCTCGAAAGCACCCGGCGGGAGGGGACACGTTCGGTCCGCCTACCTTCCTTCCAGGAATCGCGAAATTTTACTGCATTCTTTCAAATGACGGTAGCGCGGCGTTCCATCTTCGAGAACGACTTGCCGATGCTCTCCATGGCCAGCTCGATCCTGTCCGCCGGACCGACATCGATCAAAAGGACGTGGTCCTCTCCATTCTTGATGAGATCGCGCAGCCGCGCCTCGAGCTCGGCGCGGCGCCGCCGCGTAAGGCGACACTGAAAAACGGAAAGCTGGAGCCACTCGCCATATCCGTGCATGGCCTTGAAAACGCGGCGCCACCGTTTCGGATTCGAAATATCGTAGGTGACAATAAACAAGCGTTCTTCCATCTGGCGTGCTCAGCGCGGCAGAAAATGCGGATAGCTCGACAGCTCACCCAGCAGGAAGCGCGTCAGCAGCCGCGCTTGCACCAGAAGCAGCCGGCGCATGCTTACCTGGTAGCCGAAGATGGGATGTGTCGTCTCCTGCGACAGCCGGCGCTCGAAGGCCTCGACGAACCGGCGGCGCCCGGCTTGCGTCAGGGCCGTGCCTGTCGCTGCGACCACGAAATCGTTCGGCCCGATTTCGCCGGTATTGACCGCCGACAACACGACGGAATCAGCAACGATCGCCCGGAACGGCTCCATAAGGTCGAGCGCCAGCGCAGGGCGGCCATATCGCGGCGCATGGTAGAAGCCGCGATAAGGATCGAGACCGACCGAGGCCAGCGCGATCGTCAGGTGCCGGGTCAGCATGGCGTAGGCGAGCGACAGCATCGCATTGACCGGATCCGTCGGCGGCCGGCGATTGCGCGCATCGAAACGGAACGGCGCGAGCTCGCCGCCATCTGGCTTGTCGTCGGGCGGCTTCAACAAACTCGCAAAGGCACGGAAATAGATAGCCGCAGCGTCTCCTTCGACACCGAGGAGCTGCGTCAGCGTCGCCGCACCGTCGGCGGACTTGCGCGCGGCGGAAAGCCGGTCGAGCGCAGCCTGCCGCTCTTCCGCCGTGCCGCGCCAGTTCCGGCGAAGAATGGTCCGCTGGTTCGCGATCTTCGCCGCGACCAGGTCCTTCGCGAATCTGAGGCACGCGGCCTCGTCGAAGCTCATGCGATATTGCGCCGTGCGGACCTCGACATTGCGATGGCCGATGCCGTGGGCCACGCCGCGAAACCAGCCGCTGTGACTGTGAAACGTGACCGGAATCTCACGCTCGAGCAGCGCTGCGAGCGCCGGTGCGGTGATCGACACATTTCCGAACAGCGCCACATCCGAAATATCGATGAGGCGCACCGCCGTCTCGCCCTGCTCCTCATCGACGATCCTGAGCGTCTCGCCTTCCTTGCCGATCCGGGCACGCTGGGACTGCACGACAAGCGGGAGAGCCTCGTCGGGCGGAACGGCGATCGTACGCGGTGCAACCGATGAGCCCGAAAGGGCGCGAACCTCATCCGGCAGGCAGACCGTTACAAGCGCGCAGCGTGGGCATTTCGGGCTGTCCCTGAGCGGCGGGGGGATGCGGCCTTGCGAGACGGTCAGGCGTAGCTCGCTGACGGCCGCTCGCGCCGCAGTGCGCAGGGAATCGTCCAGCGCGATGCGCACGCGCTCCCTGCTCTCCGCATAGTAGATGGCACCCTCCTCGACGCGGTAGCCATGCTCTTCGAGCAGCAGCGCCTGGAGGCAGATCTGGATGCGCTCCGGCTCATATGCGCCCTGCGCCACATGCGGGCGCTTGCCGCGCTTGTAATCGACGGGCGTGACGACGCCGTCCTCCGCCTCGGCGATGTCGAGCCTGGCGATGACGCCGAGCGCCGTCGACGAGAGCGTCAGCGAGCGACTGACGATCCTGTCATCCTCCGGCGCCTCATCGCCTTCGAGCGCCTGCGGCGCCGGCAGCGGCGCACCAGGCTTGTCGACGCGCGCATGAACCCGATGGCCTTCGACCGTATCGCCCGTCTCCGCCCACTCGCCTTGCGTCCACATCAGATATGCAAGCCGCGGGCAATAGACGAACTCGTTCACCATCCGCGCGGGGATCAGCGGCGTGTCGCCGCTGACCGGCGGCGCAGGAAGGTGAAACTCGAGCTGGGTGTCGGCCATCGCCACGCCCCCGCAGTCTCCGGACTACCCCGCTACCGCAAAGAGCCCTCCGCCGAAATGCCGATCGCGACCCAGTATCAAGGGCCCGGCCACCGCGGTACGAAACGTGAGCTCCGCATGGCCGAACAGGCCCAAGCCCGGCTTTCCGAAGGTTTCAGAGACCTCGATCCGGGGCGGCGGAAGACCTTCGCGAAGGCATTCGGCGACAATGTCTGCTTCAAGCGCCGCAGCGGCAGCGTGGAGCTTCGCATGCCGCGTGACACGATACGGCGTCACGCTCTTCCAAATCGGCGATGGCGCGAAGAGCGGATCGGGCTGCTCTATGAGCGTGGGAGCCAGAACAAGTTTCCCGGCCGCCCCCGCGCGCAACTCGTGGAACTCCGCGACGGCATCCTCGAGCAATGGAAGATACCTTTCGCGCTCGGCCTTCGAAGCGTCGCGGCGTGCGAGGATATGCGGCGCGACGATCAGCAGTCTCTTGTGCAGCGTGTCGAATATGAAAGCCAGATGCTCGTGCCGGCCGGGTCGCAGCGGCGTTCCATCGGCTGCGTGGCCGGTGAAGAAAGCGGGCAGCGTCCCGCGCCCCATTTTTTCCTGCACGCGCGCCATCACGGCACGGCGCAAGGCGCGGGCGAGCGCCAGCGGCTCGACCTGCTCCGTCAACAAGCCATCCATAATGGCGAAAGCAAATATGCCTTCCGTGCGCCGGACCGGCGCCATCAGCCCGAGTCCAACGTACCGGCCATCGCCGATGAGAAGCGGACCTTGGATGGCTTGCGTGAAAGCCACCTCCACGTGCCAGAACCGCTCCTTTACGAAGCGCGTTTCCTTTGCGAAGGCTTCCGCCCGCCGTCCCTTACCCTCGAACGGCTCGCGCTGGACCCGGATCGCTTGCGCCGGCACATTGATGCCCGCATGGCGCAGCGCCTTGCGCACCGCGCTCTCCGCAGCCGCGTTTTCCCGCGCCCGTTCAGCGCCGCCCTTTGCTTCTTCGTACATCCTGTGAGGATCGATGCGGCGGCGCACGGCGCGCTCCGGCAGGGTCGCGGGCGTGACGGTGCGCCAGAGGCGCGTCGGCGCTGCATCTTCCACGCCGTAATGTTGGAGCATCGTCCGGTCGCCGGCCAGGACCAGTTCGATGGTTTCTCCCGTCTCCTTGTCGCTTCCGATCGCAAGACCCGAAAATGCCCAGGCGACATCTTCGGCGGCGATGGGGCAGTCCGGCGGAACCGTGACGAGCAACCGCCGGATCGAGCGTTCCACTTGTGGATGACCTATGGATGGCAGGGGCGTGATGCGGATGCGCCGCGCCTTGTCGGCTTCCGTTGCATCGCGGCCGAAAAAGACCCTTTCGATCCAGAATTCGCGCTTCGGGGCTTCACGGCTCCAAATGGAAGCTCTCAATCGCTCCGCAGCCAAATCCCTGATCGTCTCCGCCAGCGCGACAATGCGGTCAAAAGGCTGAGGCTCAAAACCATCGCCCTTTCTGATATCGAACAGAAGAAAGGTCGAGGGACTGTTGTAGGGAACAGGCTTGAAATTCGGTTTCGGCGCCTGCGCGAACAATAGGCTCGCCTTCTTGCCTTGCCCGATCCTCTTGAATCGCCCGCGCGCCTTGTTGAACCGTTCGATCAGACTCGCCAGCGAACTGGGACGAGGACATAGCAGCGTTTCGCCAACGCCTCTCTCGTTGGGGCTCCACCGAACGCCGCCATGCGTACGAAAGCGCGCCTCGATCTCAGCCTCATCGGCCAACGTCTCGCCTGTGGCCCAAACCATGTCGACGCCGCGGCCAAGCTGATAAATTCTGTCCGCTATCTGGTTGATCGTCCCCGCGTGGCGTTCGGCCTCCGCGCCGTTCTCGAACGTCCACGTATAGATCAACGGAACGGTGGCATCGAACAGGCGCGGCCGAATGTCCTTGGCGGTCCGTATCTCGCCAATCCGGGTAAGATCGCCGCCCACTGCATCGAGATCGTTGTTCGGAACAAAATTCCTGAAAGGTCGTCCCGGATAAGCCGATGGCGCAGCAATGAGTGGCGGAGCCAGACCTTCGAGCCACTTCAACGCTTTCACGACTTCGTCCGACAACGTTACCCCGCGTGCGGCGCCGGCAACCAGAGCCTGGAACAGCCGCGCGGGCGACGGCGGCCAGTCGCCCATGCCATGATAGCGGCCGTCGTGGAAGTGGACGGAAATGAGAAGCGCAGGCATGGTTCAGGTCGTTGCTGTAGCTCTTGCCTTCGTCCTCTTCTCCTTTTTCTTGTCCAACTCCTTCAAGTCGGCTTGCGCCAACTCCTTCTTGAAGGCGACGCGGCGATTCTGTCCCACACCAAACTTGTCTGCCGCGGCTTTGGCGTACTCGCGGGCAATGGCCGCTGTAAGCTCGACAGGGGTGCGGCTTCCGCTGCGAGCAACCGCAATCCATTGGGCCGGCGATTTCTCATCCGGCACAAGCAGGCAGCCCTGACGAAGAAAGCCGTCCAGCGGCGCCGTCGCCGCCACCAGCGCAAGGCCGAGAATGTATCGCTTTATATTCTGCGAGTTTTCGCCATCGAGCTTTCGCAACGCCACGAGATTGACGGTGACGACGCGCTCGATCGGCCCCCTCGCGATTACGCCGCCGTGCCCTCCTGTTGCTGGCACGTGCACAAACCCGCGTTTGGCGAGATCATTGTCCGGCTTTCCCTCTGCCTTTTCTTGCTCGGCCTCAGAGATCACGCCCAACTCAGCGTAGTTGAGGGCGGGATTATATTGTGCCGAGCGCGTCAGCGGATCCACATCCCAGGCACGGATGACGGATTGCACGAGCCGCGGCAGCTTCGTCTGAGTATCGCGCGAATCCCACACACCGAAGACCAATGAGGTTGGCGCCAGCTTCGCCAGTTTCGACGCATCGCCTGTGTCAAGACAAAGCTTGAATGCTGCCTGCGCCTCGTCCTTCAGTTCGGACGAACGGATCACGGCATCGCCGAGGCGGTGGCCGGCATCGAGGATCGAAACGGTCTTCTCATTGCCGTAGGCAATGTCGATCTGCGGCACGAGCTTCGATAGCGGATTTTCCGTCTCGGCCGGCTTCGCTGCCTTGAAGATCGGCTCCATGCGGTTGGCCTGGCTGCCGACGCTATCGATGGTCGCAACCTTGGTGCCGTCCGACAGTGTGTCGATGTTGTAGCCGATATCGGCGTAGGTCGGCGGGAAGATGACGCCCCCTTCGCCCTCGACCGGCAGAAGCTTCTGCTTGCAAGTCAACGCGACAGGTCCTCTCGGATCATCTGCCCACGAATTGATAGTGTCGGCGGTGACTGGGATTGCCTCTGTCATATTGTGGTCTCCTCCTGGGCATCGACAATACAGCGCGCTTGCCCTTCCTGACCGGGCCAGCCAAGACGCATACGGAACACACGCATCGGAAATCCAAGGCCTTCGCAGCCGATTCCGGCGCGAACAAAGACTGTCGGTAGCATGGCGTTGGACACGCCGTAGCGGTAAGCAAGCTTGTTGCGAGGATCGACCCGAGCCGGCCTTGCATTCTGCATCCCGACGGCTGCGAGGAGCTCGACGACCGGGTACCCGACCATCTCGATGCCGCCGTGCTCATTCGGCGAGAATCCTGCGTCGAGAGGGATATAGTCACGCCGCCAATCGAACCGGAAGCTGCTCGATTGCGGAGCCGAGAAATTGAAAGGATCTTGGGCCATGGCAGCAAGCGCATTGTCGCCGAGACCACGAACGAGATTCAGCGCATCGCGCGCAAGAGCCGCGCCGGGATAGCCCGCGGCCCCGGCCCAAAATTTCATGTTGTCTCGGTCCGACCCGTCTGCCCAATGTTCAATCACTATCTCCGTATCCCCGTTCTTCAGGAGCGCGGGTAATGCTGCTGGCGAATCTGGAGCGTCACTTGGAAATATGTTGTCGTCACGGGCACGCGTTCTGACCACCCACTTGTCCGTGGATAGGTCTGAGCGCATCGGCGAAATCGCCAATGCCTCCGCTCCAACAAGGAAACGCAAACACTCCGCTATGGGATCCGGTGCACCGTCCACCCGCAGCACAAAATCGGCCGACGTTTCCGCATCTTGGTAGTTGAACCTGCCCTCACAAGGGCCGCACAGGATTTCAGCCGCCTCCATGAACCCGAGGCAGGCAAAGACCTGGCCAGGATTGAGCAGATCGACAGGGATCGATGCCTCTGCCATCAAGCTTCCTCCCGGCGCTGCGAGCTCACACTGACGCGCCTGTCGTTCTCGCGCGAGGCTTGCTGGTCGGCGGCGCGCAGAAGCGCCTCCCACCAGGCGAGGCCCCATGGCCCCCAGTGCTTCTGAAGTCGCGCAAAGCGCAGCGCGACATCGCGGGCCCGCGCTTGGAGCGCGGAGGGCGGCGCGTCCTCGCAGCCGCGCGTTTCGATGATCGGCCGCGCCCGCCCGTGATGAGCGGCGATAAGATGCAAAAGAAGGTCGCGCCACTCCTCGGGCAAGGCCTGGACTCTGGCATGCGCCTCCGCAACGGGGAGGGACCCGAACTCGTGCCGGTAGCCATCCAGGATCGCCTGATCGATCGGCCCGCGCGTCTTGGCAAGTGGACCGGAAAGCCCGAATTTCCTTGCGTCGCGTTCTGCTTTGAAAGCGCGCTGCCAGCGCGACGCCTTCTTGCCCTCATCATGCAGGAACGCGGCAACCGCCAAGGCTTCGGCGGCATGTCCGGAAAGGCCGATCCGTTCGGCAATAAGCCGCGCCTTCTGCTCGGCGCAGCGTTGATGCTCGGCAAGCCCCTGCGGTCGTGACACCGAGCGAGCATCCTCCGACCGTGCCGTACTCTTGTAGTGTTCGACGAGAAGCCACTCATAAGGTTGACCTTCGGCATCGCGCTTCAAGATAAAATCGTCCTCGTAACGCCAATCGTCCTCCTTGTTCTCGTCAGTCTCCGATGTCACCCGCCGCAACCGGAACTCGGCGTCTTTGTTCCAGCTGTCGTCCGCATCCGCTGTCGGGAAAATATCGTCGCCCTTCGCGTCCAACATGCCGTCTCGCAGACCGCCGAAACGCACATCTACGACAAGAAGCCTTTCGGCGAGCTCCCGGTGAAGGTCATATTTCGCGCCGCTTTTGCGCGGCTCGGCCAATTCCTTCAGGGTAAAGCACCGCGCAAAGCTGCCGTCGGGCAAAAGGACAAAGATGACGACATCGTCGCCGTGCAGCGGCCTCGCCTTTGGCATGGCGGATAGCGGCTCTCCTGGCAGCGTGTCGGAAGGATCGGCGTCAGATGTTTCTGCGACGGCACCAACTTGCTCTTGAGGGACGCTTGCTTTGCGCTTGAGCAAATCCTTGGCACGAGCTTGCAGCCAGTCAGCCACACGCCAGGTTTCCGTCTCGAGCTTTTCGCTCTCATGCGGCGACGCCGCCTCGAAGAACACTTCGATCTCTTTCCTCTCGGCCGAGCTTCGCGGCCAGTCGGCAACTCCTTCACGTACCGGCAAGTGCGTGCGCCAGATCACGGTGGTCTGAAAATCCTCATCCACCCAGCCGCGTAGCCACGGCGCAATTGCAGGGCGTCCCGTGTGCTGTTTGAGCGAAGTCATCGACCACGCATCGGCCAACGCGCGCGTCAGCGCCGGGCGTAGCGGTTCCGGTGTTGTCGCTTCTTCGATTTTTTTGCTGAGCGCTTTGTCGGTCTCCGCCCGCAACTTCAACTCACGTAACGTGCTGGGACTTGCATCTTTTCCATCGCCGCGCTCCGGAAGCTCTTTAAGCACCGCCAGCGAGCGATAGCTGACAACCGCGCGCATCTCTTGGGTCGTAGGCGTATCGGATTTTTTCGGCTTCGGCTCGTCGCCGTGAACGACAACGATCTTCGCGTCTCCCTTGCCGCGGCGATTCACTCTGCCCAGGCGCTGCACCATCCGCTCCCAGGGAACGAGATCGCAAACCATATGGTCCGCATCGAGATCGATACCCACTTCGCCGGCGGAGGTGGCGATCAGGAACGCCGGCTTTGCCTGTTGCGGCGAGCCTGCAAGGAAACCGTGATTTTGCAGCCAAGCCCGCGCATTCTCTCGCTCCCTTATCCGGCGAGCGCCAACGAACAGCTCAACTTCTGCCTTTGGCTCGCCTCCTTTCGCATCGGGCTTGGAAAGCGTGTCGAGCCTTTCTTTCGTCTTTTCCGCGACCTCGCGGCTGTCGGCGTAGACAAGGCACCGGACAGGCCTTTGCCCTTCCCCAGAAAAATCCCAGGCCCGCCTCGCCAGCGCCTCGGCGAGCGCATCCTTCTCGTCGCCGATCTTGACGAGGTTGAGCGCCTTCTTCGCCAAAAGGCGCTCTTGGACGATCCGGTCAGATAGATCGTCTTCTTCGAGCGAGAAGACGTCTGCTGCGGCGTCGACACTCGATGCCGGCTGCACCCGGCCGGTCGCCGACAGCGACAACAGGATGAATGGCGGAACTAGTCTGGCTTTGCCGTTGCAATGGGCACCAAACTCTTTGGCTCCATTCGCGATGCGGCTAAGCAGGGCCTCAAACGGCGGAACGAGATGCGCCTCGTCCAGAACTACCAATGCATCCGCCCCGAGCAGGCCCGCTTGATAGGGGCGCATCTTGGGGGAAACGCCGTAACCTTCGAACAGAAGCCGCGAGCCGATCATGTCGACCGTGCCGACAATGATCGCCGGAACTGCCGGATCGTCGAGCCACTCCCGGTTGTCGACATGCGCGCCACGTAATGTGGAAATCGGAAGTCGCGTTTCATTCAGGCCAAGCAAGGCCTTCAGATGCTTGGAATCGCATTCCAAAGCGTTGCGAAGCTTTTCTGCCTCTTCCGTCGCCTGATCCACCACCGTACGACGGTCGACGACATAGATGAGGCGGCGCGGAATGGCCTTGAGGATCGCTTCGTCGGCAAGGGCGCGGGCAATCAACCAGATCGCCATCACAGACGTCTTGCCGAGTCCGGTCGGCAGATCGAGGGCGTTCGGTATCGATCCTGTCAGAAACAGATCGAACAGCCGCCGCTGCCACCGCATCGGCGGTGAATGGCCGGTCAGACGGGAGAAATTGTCAGAGAACGAGTCCATGTCGGCGTTCATTCGGACGCCGAGCAGGATTTGTTATTTTTCAGGATGGACGCTGAACCGATTGTCCTTCCCATTGTCCCATTGCTCCTCTTGATTGCACACACTGAGGACCGTTGTGCCCCGATTTGAGCCTCGGTATCGCTGGCCAAAAGTATTACAAGTTCCGGATGCAACTCAAGGTACACATGTCAGGACAAACGCGCCGCCGACCGACTAGGCATCCGCGCAACGACACCTCACAAGTCTGACCGATGTTTGGATGGCCGCTACGGCGCCAGCTCCGCGCATCGAGTCCTGTAGGACCGCCATGCCAGATCGGCGTCTCCTGCAAAGGCAAATTCCGCGCAGTCTGCCTCGCCTACAACCCGCGTTAAGAGCGCAATCTCAACGGAGCATTCCGCAGCGGTTACCACGAAGTGAGACTCGGCAACGGCCCTGGCAACCGGCCCTTCTGCAAGCGCACCGCAAGGGAAGCTCCTCGGGCGACGTGCCGACCAAGGGCACCGAGTCGAGGAGAATGACCGAGATTCCTTCGATCCCAATCGGCTCAGCCTTCCGCCATGAACCGCCAGGATCCCGCCGGTGACGCCAACAACCTTCTTGGTCTTACCCTCGCGACGTTGCGTCATGACTGAAGGACCACGCACACGGAGAAACTACCGCCGCCCCTCGATCGCCGGCATGATCTGCGCGGCGGCGGCGCGCACCAGGTCGGTCAGCGCATCTGTGATGTATTTCGAATAGTGGCGTTCGATCATCGCGGCGCTGGTATCGTGCATTGCAGCCACCAGGCGCACCGGCAGATTGACGCGGAGCGCGGCAACGATAGATGAGTGGCGGAGTGCGTACGGGATGACATGGGCCGGCAGCTTTGCCCGCGTCAGAATCGCTCGCCACGGCCGCGTCAGTTCAGAGGCAGAGCGCCACGGCATGCGACCGACTTTCGTCCACACGGTTGGCGAGAGCTGCTTCCACCGGGGCCGAAGCAGAAGCACGTCGCCGGGACGCCGGCCGGTAAGCGCAGGCCGGAGCGCGGCAATCACGTCCGGACTGACCGGAAACCTGACCGGAGTAAGGCTCTTGCCTTCCTGCCCCTTGCGGGACGCCGGCACCATGAGTGCGTCGGCAAGCACATCAGCCACTCGCATGCGACGCACCTGAGAGAATCGCGCGCCCGTAGCCGCAAGCACGATGACGAGGCGTGCGAGATCGCCGTCCCAATCGCCTGCCGTATCCACCTCGATCGCCGCGCCCACGATTCGCACAATGTCGGCGGTGGGGAGTATCAGGTTGTCCGCGACCTGACCGGACTCGACGGCCTGGCGGCCGCGCGCACCCTTGGGGAGCTTGAGGCCGTCCTTTACCGCATCGCGGTCGACCTTCGCATCGTTCAGCGCCGCACGTAGATCGTTGGAGAGCCTCCGCACGGTTGAGCGTGCGAAGCTTGCCGGCAGACGCCTGAGCCATCCTTGCAAGTCGTCGGCCGTCAGCGCGTGCAGCGGCACGTCGGCCAGCGCCTTGTCGTTGAGGACATGCTTCGTGAGCCGCAGTCGCGCGTCACGCGCATTCCCGGCACTCCCATCCTTGGTCGCGCGGGCTTCCAGATAGCGCTCCACCGCCGCCGTGACGGTCGGGACGGGGCCGGTCGCTGCCACCGCGGCGAGCGCGCGTGCCTCGACAACGGCTGTCCTTGCGGCTTTCCCGGCCTGATCGAACGAAAGAACCCTGTTGCCGTCCGCTTTGAACACATCGTCGGCGGCGGCGAGTGTCCTCTGCCGGTAACCCTTGCCGACACGCCAGCGCACGAGCCAATGGCCGCTGCGTCGGCCACGACGGTAACCCAAATGAACCTCATTGCCCTTGTCGCTTGCGACAGTGCGCCAATGTATTCCGGCGCGAAGTTTCGTTCGGGCGCCGGGGGTGGTAAGGGGTGCGTCCCTGACGACCTTCGACATGCCGCTTCTGTCCGCCCGTCAAATATCCGTCAAATATCATGCCCGGACGCGCACGAACACTCGTG
>Ga0073934_10010406_pt1 | contig 11563 bp, 7 predicted proteins | sample LarsenN4metaG_FD_76834 | JGI IMG/M metagenome (GOLD analysis project Ga0073934, IMG submission 76834) | Hot spring sediment bacterial and archeal communities from British Columbia, Canada, to study Microbial Dark Matter (Phase II) - Larsen... ...
CAAATGTGGGTAAATCAACGCTGTTTAACCGGCTGGTAGGCCAGCGCAAGGCTATTGTCGAAGATTTGGCCGGAACCACCCGGGACCGCCTCTATGGCGAGGCCGACTGGGCCGGCCGGGATTTTATTTTGGTTGATACCGGCGGTATCGAACTGGAGCTGCCGGCGCCAGCCTCAACCGGTAAGGTCGCCGGCTTCCAGGCCGGCGTTTCGAGCGGCCTCTTTTTGAGCGAAATACGGCAGCAAGTTGAAGTTGCCATTGCCGAGGCTGACGTCATTGTTTTTGTGGTCGATGGCGAAATTGGCTTGACCCCGGCTGATGAAGATGTGGCCGAATTACTGCGGCGGACGGATAAACCGGTCCTGGTGGCGGTTAACAAGGCCGATAATGCCCGGCGGCGCGCTGAAGCTGTTGAGTTTTACGCCCTGGGGCTGGACGATCCCTTTCCGGTTTCGGCCATGCATGGCGCCGGCACCGGCGATTTGCTGGATGCGGTCGTGGCCGCGTTACCTCCGGTCGAAGCCAGCGACGAAGCGGAAGAGGACGATTCGATCAAGATCGCCATTTTGGGCCGGCCCAATGTTGGCAAGTCGTCGCTGCTCAACAAGCTGTTGGGCGAGGAACGGGTCATTGTCTCTGATATTCCCGGCACCACCCGCGACGCTATTGATACCTTTATCACCTATGAGGGGCTAGATTTGGTTCTCATCGACACGGCCGGCATCCGCCGGCGGGGCAAGATCGAGCCGGGCGTTGAAAAGTACAGCTCCCTGCGCTCGCTCAAGGCCATCAGCCGGGCCGATGTTTGCCTGCTGCTGATTGACGCCACCGATATGGTGACCGCCCAGGATGCCCATATTGCCGGCTATATCCTGGAAGAAGGCAAAAGCGTGGTGGTGCTGGTCAACAAGTGGGACGCCATCCCGGACAAAACCGGCCACACCATCAACGAGTACACCGCCAAAATTCGGACCGAACTAAAGGTTCTGGAATATGTGCCGGTTCTATTTATCTCGGCCAAAACCGGCCAGCGGGTCGATAAAGTGCTACCCCTGGCCTTGCAGGTGCAGGAGGAACGGTTGCGCCGGGTACCTACGGGCGAGTTAAACCGGCTGGTCCACGAGGCCGTTGCCAAGAACCCACCCAAGGGCGGCCAGCGCCACCGGCTCAAATTTTTCTACGCCACCCAGGCCAGAACCGACCCGCCGACCTTTGTCTTTTTTGTCAACGACCACACCCTGGTCCATTTCAGCTATGAGCGCTATCTTGAAAACCAGATACGGGAGCGGTACGGCTTTGCCGGCACGCCTATCCGGCTCTTTTTCCGGAGCCGGCGGGAGAAGAGTTAGCTTTGCCCTTTGTTTCAAGAAAGACCCGCCGAGAAACAGAGAAATGAGTCACGGATAGAAAAGAACACGGATGATTGAATTTAATTTTTTATTGATCCGTGTTTTCTTCTATCTGTGAGTCAAAAGTTTGCCCCATTTGTTCGAGATTTATCTGATCAATGGGACTTTCTAACCTGTAAACCTTCTAACTTTTAAACTTGTGTTAACAAGGAGGTTAATTAATTGGAGTTAACCAGCTCAGGCTTGCGTGTTCTCATCACCGCCGGCGGGGCCGGCATTGGCCGGACCATCGCCGAAACCTTTTTACAAAACGGGGCCAGGGTTCATATCTGTGACGTCGACGAAGCCCGCCTGCAGGAGTGCCAGGCGGCCTGGCCGGCGCCTGGCATAACGGTCGCCGATGTATCCGACCCGGCCCAGGTGGACCGCCTGTTTGAAGCGGCGGTCGCCCATCTCGGCGGGCTGGATGTGCTGGTCAATAACGCCGGCATCGCCGGCCCAACCGCGCCGGTCGAAGAGATCAATCCCGAAGATTGGGACCGGACCCTGGCCGTCAATATCAGCGGCCAGTTCTACTGCGCCCGGCGGGCCGTGCCCCTGCTCAAGGCCGCCGGGGGCGGGGCAATTATCAACCTCTCCTCCGCCGCCGGCCTGTTTGGCTATCCCCTGCGCGCCCCCTATGCCGCCTCAAAATGGGCCGTCATCGGCCTGACTAAGACCCTGGCCATGGAGCTGGGTGAATTCAACATCCGGGTCAACGCCATTTGCCCCGGCGTAGTCGCCGGGCCACGTATGGACGGGGTCATTAAAGCCAAGGCCGAAGCCCGTGGCATCAGCGAAGCCGAGATGCGCGAACAGTATCTCGGTTTGGTCTCCATGCACACTTTTGTGACCATGCAGGATGTGGCCAACATGGTCCTTTTCCTCTGCTCCGAAGCCGGCTGCCGCATCTCTGGCCAGGCCCTGGCGATTGATGGCAACGTGGAGACGCTGCGGACATAACTACATTTGGTTAACAACCTGTAACCACTTCTAGCACTATCGATGAGACATCTTCAAGACTTCGCCTTAGCGCTTACCCTGACTTTATGGTACTTCATCAGCGTCTATTTCGCTGTTGCCGCATTATATCCAAGTCTGGCCTTACATATGAGTTTCATCGCAGCACTGTTAACCCTTCTGATCTTCCTGGCCCTCGTTTTAAGCGAACGAGATACACCCTTTTTGTTAGCCTTATTATTCGTTTTGCCGACAAGCTGTGTTGCTGCCGGAATCATCTGGTGGATGTTAAGATTGTTTGGGCTATTTGTAATCAAGTAGTGTAGGAATATAGAGCAATGAGGATGGCCAGGACAATGACTGCGTTGATGACCCTGACTCGTTTATCGGGATGCTGCCAGGATTTTATGGCCTCACCTAACCTGGTAAGCATTTCTGAAGAGTTTTTTACCACATTCATACTGTTATTTATAACCTTAGTCCCTAACAGAATACATAGCACTATTATATAACCAAATCTTAATTTGTGCATCTAACAAGCGGGTGATAAAACAAAGATTTGCCTTTGTCAATAGGGTTAGGTATAACAGGTTATAGCCTCTCATATCTGAATAATGATAACGGAATAGCTTGCTGCGGAAACATCGTTGTTCCCAGCGAAAGGAGTGAATGATGAGTGACAATGGCGCGGAGAATCCCTATCTGCACAGCAGGCGGGAGTGGGAAGAGACGACCCTGAAAGAGACGTTGGCCCGTATGCCCGAACGGCCTCAAAAATTTATGACCACCTCTTCAAAACCGATCGACCGGCTCTACACGCCCAAAGAGACGGACCCCGACGCCTATCTGCAACAGATCAACCTGCCGGGCCAATACCCTTTTACCAGGGGCGTCCACGCCACCGGCTACCGGGGGAAATTGTGGACCATGCGGATGTTTGCCGGCTTCGGCGCCGCCGAGGAGACCAACCGGCGCTTTAAATATCTCTTGGAGCAAGGCCAGACCGGCCTATCGATTGCCTTTGATATGCCGACCCTGTACGGCTACGATACCGGCGCGCCCCAGGCCCTGGGCGAATTTGGCAAATGCGGGGTTGCCGTCTCGACCCTGGCCGATATGGAAATCTTGCTCGACGGCCTGCCCCTGGACCGGATCACCACCAGTATGACCATCAACAGCCCGGCCGCGATTCTGTGGGCCATGTATATTGCCGTGGCCGACAAGCGGGGCATTCCCCGCCAGCAGTTGGGCGGCACCATCCAAAACGATATCCTCAAAGAGTATATCGCTCAAAAAGAGTATATCTTTCCGCCGGAGCCCAGCATGCGGCTGGTGACCGATACAGTCGAATTTGGGACCAGGGAGCTGCCCCGCTGGAACACTATCAGCATCAGCGGCTACCATATCCGCGAAGCCGGCAGCACCGCCGCCCAGGAGCTGGCCTTTACCCTGGCCGACGGGATGGAATATGTGCGCTGGGCGATAGAACGGGGGCTAGATGTCGACGAGTTTGCGCCCCGTTTCAGCTTCTTTTTTAATGCCCATAATGACTTTTTTGAGGAGATTGCCAAATACCGGGCCGCCCGCCGGGTCTGGGCCAGAGTGATGAAGGAAAAGTTTGGGGCCAAAAACCCCCGCTCCTGGCTGATGCGCTTCCACGCCCAAACCGCCGGCGTCAGCCTGACCGCCCAGCAGCCCGAAAATAACGCCGCCAGGGTCGCCATCCAGGCCCTGGCCGCCGTATTGGGCGGCGCGCAAAGCCTCCACACCAACTCGATGGACGAGGCCCTGGCCCTGCCCAGCGAGACGGCGGTCCGGGTCGCGCTGCGGACCCAGCAAATCATCGCCCACGAAAGCGGCGTCGCCAATACGGTCGATCCCCTGGGTGGGAGCTACTTTGTCGAGGAGCTGACCGACCAGATGGAGGCGGAAGCCTGGGCCTATTTCGACAAGATCGAGGCCCTGGGCGGCGTCTTGCCGGCGATTGAAGCCGGCTTCTTTCAGCAGGAGATCGCCGACGCCGCTTACCGCTACCAGCGGGAACTCGACACGGGCGAGCGGATTATGGTCGGCGTCAACGCCTTTAATAACGAAGACCCAATTCAAATCCCGATCCTGGAGATGGACCCGCACGGCTACGAGACCCAATGCGCCCGGATCGAGGCGGTCAAGGCCGGCCGCGACAGCCGGGCCGTCAGCCGCTGCCTGGCCAACCTGCGCCTCGCCGCCGGTAACGAGAATGTTATGCCTTATCTGATTGAAGCCGTCAAAGCCTACGCCACCTTACAAGAGATGATGGACGTTTTTCGGGAGCTTTTTGGCGAATACCAGGAGCCGATTATCATCTAAATCCAAAATCAGACGATGAGTGAACAAATTCTAAATGGAAATCGGCGGGCGATCGCCCGCCTGATCAGTCAAATCGAAAACGACCGGCCCGAGGCCCAGGCGGTGCTGGCCGAGCTTTATCCCCATACCGGGCGGGGCCATCTGGTGGGCGTCACTGGCGCGCCGGGTACCGGCAAATCGAGCCTGGTCAACCAGCTTGCTAAATTTTACCGCCGCCAGGAGCCGCCCAAAAGCGTCGCCATTATCGCCGTCGATCCGACCAGCCCCTTCTCCGGCGGGGCCATCCTGGGCGACCGGATCCGGATGGTCGAACTGGCCGGCGACCCCGGCGTTTTTATTCGCAGCATGGCCAGCCGGGGCAACGTCGGCGGGCTGGCCAGGGCAGTCGATGACGCGGTCAAGGTGCTGGACGCCGCCGGCTTTGAGCTGATCTTTATTGAAACGGTGGGGGCCGGGCAGAACGAGGTCGAGATTGCCAAGAGCGCCCAGACGGTCATCGTTGTTGAGGCGCCCGGCCTGGGCGATGATGTCCAGGCCATCAAGGCCGGCATCCTGGAGATTGCCGATATCTTTGTGGTCAATAAGGCCGACCAGGCCGGCGCCGAGCGAGCGGTTGCGACCCTCAAGATGATGCTGGAGCTTGGCCGGCCTGCCAGCCGCCCGGTGCTGCACCATGGCCAGGTAATGGCCACGCCGGCCCCTGCCTCCGGCGGGGCTAAAGAACAGCCACCCGCCGGTTGGGACATCCCGGTCCTCAAAACGATCGCCCTCAAAGGCGAAGGGATCGTGCCGCTGGCCGCCGCCATCGATCAGCATCTGGCCCATCTGCGGCAGAGCGGCGAGTTAGCCAATCGAACCCAGGCCCGCCTGATCGACGAACTGGAAGCGATTTTGCAGGCTGAACTGATGAAGCGGCTCTGGGACCAACTGCCGCCGGACCTCCTGGCCAGCGTAACTATCCAACTGGTCGAGCGCAACTTAACCCCTCACGCCGCCGGCCAGATTCTTCTAGCCGAATTTTTTAAGGATGGAGATGGGCTGAACCAAGACCAGGCAGGAAGTAAGCAGTAAGGGGTAGGCTAAATTTTCGAGTATTCACCAGCCTTGCAGCGCCCCATCAATAATCAAAATACGCACTACGCACTTCTTCTCCCCATCCCCCCATCTCCCTACTCTTCCTCATCCCGCTCGATCACATACGCCACTGTCCCGTCATTAGCAATCGCCTCGCGCAGTTGCGTGGTCGCCGGGGTAGGGCCTTCGCCAAACAGCTCCTCAAATAGCTTGACGCAGTCCCGGTAAACCTTAAGCGCCTGGCCTTTTTCTCCGTTCAAATAATGTAGCCGCATCAGCCGGCGATAAACCCCCTCCAGCAGCGGATCTTTTTGCAGCGCCGCATTACCCGCCTCGATCGCCTCCCGGTACCGGCCCAGGACCGCGTAAGCATCGGTCAGGGTGATCAGCAGACGGCAAAAATCGTTGGCGATCGCCTGCCGGATATCGATCACCCAATCGGCGTAGCGATCTTCCTCCATAAAATCACCCTGGTACAGCCGGCGGCCCTTTTCCATCTCTTCAACTGCGGCGGCCCACCGCTCCTCTCGAACCAATTGCCAGCCCAGGCGGAACTGGGTCCGCAGCCGGCTTAAATCCCAGCTTACCGCCCCGCTAAACTCAAAAAAATAGCCGTTGGCGTCGCGCACAATAAAGTTGGAGTGGCGCGGCTCGATCTCCGGCTCCAGCATGCGGCGGGCGCTGCTGATCAGGGGCAGCAGCTTCTTCCGGCCGCTCTCCTCATCTGAGTCGGGCCAGAGATAGGTGATCAACTCCTCACTGGTCACGGTATGGCCGCCGGCCGCCCGGCGGGCCAGCAGCAGCTTCACCAGGATTTCAGCCTGCGGACGCTCCCACACCCCCAGCCGCTGGCCATCGCGCCAGATTTGAAACTGGCCCAGCGTTTGCAGCCGCAGCTTCGGAACCCGGGTGGCTCGGGCCACCGCCTCCTGTATCTTTTGGCGGCTAAAATGGCGCTTCTCGATAAAGTCGATAATCAGCGGATACTTGGTGACCAAATTGACCGCCTCGTCAGAACTGGCCCGGCCGCTTAACACCACTACCTTGGCCTTGAGGCCGCTTTCAACCAGGTGGTCAAGCAGTAACCAGCCCTGGGATGACCGCAGCGGCAGTTCATTCTCTTGCAGCTTCAAATCTAAAATGATCAGGTGGAAGCTCAGCCCATCCAACAGGTGGAGCGCCTCGTCGGCGCTGGCCGCAATCCGCCAGAAACAGCCCAGCTCCTCCAGCACGCCGGCCACAATCTTTTGCCAATCGGGCCGATTTTCAACCACCAAAACACACGGGCGCCCCACCGCCCGGCTTAGCGGCGGTGGGTCCGGCAGGGTGGGTGTATCCCACCTGGCCCGGTCCGTTTCGGCCGGCGGCGCTGCGGTAACCTGGCGGTTGATCAACCGGTGGACCGCCTCGACAAAAGCGGCCCGGTTAAAACTCTCTTTCATAAAAATTGGCGCATCAGGACATAGTTCGGCCAGGCTCACATGCACATCTTGGGTTAGAAAGCCGCTCAATATAATCACCGGAAGATTTTCCTGAAGCTTCCGGAGTTTGTTGATGGCGCCCAACCCTTCCCGGTTAAAACGAGGTTTAGCATCGTCCAGCACGATGTCGCTGATCGCCAGGTCAAATTTTTGCGTCTGCATGGCCAGGATCGCCTCGTCAAAAGATCCCGCCAGATAAGGTTTTAGGTTCTCTTTTTCCAGGAGGCGCTGGATAACCTTGCGCCAATCGGCCCGATCCTCAATTACCAGAATGTTATTTTGTGTGGTCATCATTCACCTCTATAACCCGTTTATTTATCTGCCAGCCAGAGCGGCAGCGTAATGATAAAAGTCGTGCCTTTAGCCGAACTGCTAAAATTGATCTGGCCTTCAATCTGGCGGATAAACGTTTCAACCAGCCATAGGCCCAATCCCAACCCCTCCTCTTTGCTGGAGAAGTGGGCGTCAAAGATACGATCCTGCAGTTCAGGCGGAATGCCGGGCCCATTATCGGCAATCCTAATTTCAAGCCAGCCTTCCGGCGAAACGCCGGTGCGGAGATAGATCTCACCCCCCTGCTGCGCCAGGGCCTGGATACCGTTCAGCAGTAGATTTTGAAAGACCGACTCCAGCCGCTGGCTGTTGGCCCTGGCCAGGGGTAGCTCCGGCTCGTACTTCTCGCGCCAGTTGACGCTGCTGGGCCAGGCGCAGCTCTGGATGGCCCGGGCCAGGCAGGCTTGAACATCGGTCGGCTCTAAAATAACTTTATCGTGGGGATGGCGGGCTTTGCTGATCAGCTCAATCGCTTCCTCCGCATTACGCAAAATCTCGGCTAAACCTTCTTGAAACAGCTTATCAGCCCGCGCCAGCGCTTCATCCTGTAAATCTAAAGTCCAGAAGCGGATCGCGCCGATAATATTGTTCATGGTGTGGGCAATATCCAGGATGATAGCGGCCATCGCGCTGCGCGCCTCGGCGGCGTGCCGCCGCCGCTGTTCGCTGGCCAGGCGCTGGTAGGCCTGGAGCCGCTGCTCAAATAGGCGGGTATTGTGGATGGCAATGGCGGCCCACTTGGCAAATTCGATCAGCTCCTCTTGATCCCGCTCGTAAAACGGCTGGCCATTTTGCTTATTGAGCGCCTCGATCACGCCAATAACCCTCCCCTCCACCAGGATGGGGGTACACAACAAAGAGTGAATCTTGTATCCAACCCGGTCAGCCACATCCGACATATAATCAGGGTCGTTCAGCGGGTCGTTGAGCAGGCGCGGCTGGTTGTGGGTCGCGACCCAACCGGCAATGCTCCCGCTCCATGGAGGCGTCAGCCGGATTTCAACATTACCCTCATTGGTGCAGTTGAGCACCAGATCCCCCGTATCTTCATCAATCAGAAAGATCGAGGCCCGCTCGGTGTGCAGGGTCGCATTGACCCCGTCAATAATAACCCGCAGCACAAATGGGAGATCCAATCCACTGACGCCCCTGGTCAAGGCCAACCCAATATCGTTGAGGCGGATCAGTTGGAGTGTCCGCTCCTGGGCCTCCAGATAATGGATAGCGTTTGCACGGCCAGACTGATGATGGGAGCGATCCCGCCCAACAGGCTCAGCCACTCTTCGCTGTAGCTCCGGCCCGTCCGGTGCATGACCATCAACACCCCCTTATTCTCCCGGCCTATTTTGAGCGGGGCCAGCGCCAGGGCTTTAAAGCCTGCGCCTGCCAGATCAAGCCGGCTGAGTTGTGGGTGGGCTTGTAGTTCGTCAATAATCAACAGCTCGTCGCTGTCGCGCTGGGCCATCAAATCGAGGCAAGCCTGGATCAGCTTTGTCTGTGCCCCGGCTAAGACCGGCTCTTGCGCCAGCCCCTCCGCAACTTGGCTGGGCTCCCCCGGATGATAAAACAGGCTGATCAACCCGGCCTCAGCCTCAAGCAGCCGGAGCGACTGTTTTAAGCCAAATTCAAGGATCGCTTTTAGCTCAAGCGTTTTGCCCAGACCCAGCGCCAGCTCGTTTAAGGCCCGGAGCTGGCGGGCCTGGCGCGCTTCGCGAAAGAGGTGCGCATTTTCAATGGCAATTGTGGCTGAGGCAGCAAAGGCCGAGAGCAAGGCCAGGTCTTCATCACGAAAGCCCTCCCGTTTTTTCGTATTCAGCACCTGTAACACGCCCAGCGCCCGCTGCTCAGCCTGCAAGGGGACGCATAACAAGGATTGGGTATTAAAATCGACCTCTACTTCACCGTACCAGCGCGGGTCGCCGGCCAGGTCATTTAAGCAGGCCGGCTGGCCGCTAGAGAGCACCCAGCCGCCAACACCTTGGTCTTTACGCAGGCGGGTCGATATCTCAACCGGCTTGCCGTTGGAAACCGAGGTGGCAAAATAAAGTTCAGCCCTGTCCTCATCCAGCAGCAGAACCGAACCGGTCTCGACATTTAACATTTCGGTGGCGGCGCTCACAATCTTAGTCAAGACTTTATCAAGATCGAGCACCTGGACAACGCTGCGGCTCAATTCATTCAAGTGGGTCAATTCATCGATTTTGCGCTGATGTTCCCGCGCCCGGTGGATGGCAATGGCGGCCTGGTTGGCAAAGGCGGTGAGAAAGTAGAGGTCGCTCTGGCCAAAGATGGCCTTCTTGGGATGATCGATATAGATGAGTCCGACCGGCTCCTGGCCGACTTTGAGCGGAACGGCTAACACCGAACGGATCTGTTTTAGCTTGAGGGTCTCCGGGCTGGCAATGCCTTCATAACGCCGGTCGGCCGGTAAATCAAGGACCAACCTGGGTTCGCCGCGAGCCAGCACGTCCTGGATGACGGTGCTGCTGGCTGCTTCCAGCGCCTGCTGTAACCGTTGATCATCCGGTTCTTCACCTCTTACCAGGGCAATCTCGCGCAGTTCGCGGGCCTGGTCGTTGCTCAATAACAGCAAGCCCCGGTAGCCTCCGGTCAGGTGGAGGGCCTTATCGACGACAAAGGTGAGAAGCTCTTCCAGGTCATAGACGCTGTTCATCCGTTCGATCAATTCGCGCAGGCCTTTAAGATGTTCCAGGGCTGTTTCTTGTTCAAATAGATCAGGTGCAATCAATCTCATCATCCTCGTCCGTTCTAGTGTTTGACCTCATTATAGCTCACCTACCTTGCAAAAAAGTTGCAGCCTGAGGCTAGCCGGCCCGCAAACAACAAAAAAGCCCGTCGGCAGGACCAACGGGCAGAGTAATGGGTAATTTAAGGGGTAATTCCCAATCTCCAATTACCCATTACCTGGCTCAAACTGCAAAGTTATTTCCGGACGATTTCTTACCGGTTATCCACTTATCGTCGCCTTAAAGCGGCGGATCGCTTCGATATGATCCTGGGGCGATTTCAAACCGGCGCCCATGGTATTCACGGCCACGTGGGTCGCGCCAAGCGCCCGCCACATCTCCACCTGGCTGGCCCATTCGTTTTGGGGCCGGTTGGCGATGGAAATCCGGCCATCGATCCCAAACTTCTGCGGGTCGCGCCCCTCCGCCTCAAGATAACCACGCATCTGTTCCAGCAATGCTTTTAACCGCTCCTCCGAGGCGCTGTTGGGCATCCAGCCATCGCCCAACCGGGCCGCCCGCCGTAAGGCCGGCTCGGCCATCCCGCCAAACCAGATCGGGATGGGCCGCTGAACGGGCAAAGGGTTGATCCCGGCATCGGGAATGGAATGATCCCTTCCTTTAAAGTCAACCAGGGGCTTGGTCCAGAGCGCTCTTAGCAGGGTTACCTGCTCCTCAATCCGCCGTCCCCGGTTGGTAAAGATCATATTTAAAGCTTCATACTCAACCTTGTTCCAGCCCAGACCCACCCCCAACCGTAACCGCCCGCCGGATAAGACATCCACCTGGGCTGCCTGTTTAGCCACCAGGGCCGTTTGCCGCTGCGGTAAAATGATCACCCCGCTCACCAGTTCGAGCTTGTGGGTCAAGCCGGCCAGATAGGCAAACAGCACAAACGGTTCGTGAAAGATATGCTGATAGGTATACGGGCCTTGCCAGCCGCCGGGCCGCTCCGGGTTAGCCCCCAGGACATGATCATAGGCCAGCAGATAATCATAGCCCAGGGCTTCGGCGGTCTGGGCATAAGCTTTAATAATCCCGGGGTCAGCCCCAATTTCGGTCTGTGGAAAAACCACGCCAAGTTTCATCACAACAACCTCCTCCGTAAATTTCACTACCATACACTTTTAATCAAACCGAGCGCAAGAAATAAAAAGAGAAAAGGATGGGTAAATCATTATTGAGAAAATAGTCTAACAAGCGTAAGCCCAGTTGAAACAGGCTCAAGTCA
>Ga0073934_10010408_pt1 | contig 11563 bp, 19 predicted proteins | sample LarsenN4metaG_FD_76834 | JGI IMG/M metagenome (GOLD analysis project Ga0073934, IMG submission 76834) | Hot spring sediment bacterial and archeal communities from British Columbia, Canada, to study Microbial Dark Matter (Phase II) - Larsen... ...
GCGGCGTAGGATCGGCGAGGAACTAGGGAGGGACGCCGTCCACCATGCTGGTACTCTCACGCAAGCGCAGCGAGCGGATCCTGATCGGCGACGACGTCGCCATCACCATAGTCGATATCCGCGGCGGCAAGGTCCGCGTCGGGATAGACGCCCCGGAAGACGTCCGCATCATGCGGAGCGAACTCTCGCGCGAGGCTGCCGAACGCTTGCGCCCCATCAAGACCAACCAGGATGGGCCCCAGGACTCTGCGTAACACTCACACGCACCGGCTAGGAGACCAGGAACCATGCCAACCACACCGCACGGCAAAACCCGCATCGAAATCAACGGGCGTTACGTGGGCGACGGCGAAGTCGAAATCAACTTCGACCAGCGCGCCGAGCAACCCGGCCCGAGCGGCTTTGCGGCGGCCGCGGAAAGCTATTTGCGCGAGACGATGGAACAAGTCTGCCGCGCGACGCAGGACAACCTGGCCCGCTTGCTCTTTAACCAAGCCCGGCCCTTGCGCGAAGCGCTCGACGCCGCGGAGACGCTGCGCTTGCGGCTATGGGGCGTCGGCGCCTGGAACCCCCATGCGCCCCAAGAATACCGCGCCCGCGTGCGCGAAACGCTGAGCCTCTGGCGTCAGCTCGCCCGGCTGGTGAAACGCCACGAGGTCGACAGCGTCGCCTGGCACGCGGCCGAGACGTGCGGCGGCTGGCCCTTTACCGACCAGCTCGTGCCGACCTTTATCGTGCTCACGCGCTACCTGCGCGATCATGACCAAATGCATGGCACCACGGAAAACGCACTCCGCAGCTTTGACACCGACCCGGTCGGACACGCCACGCTCGCGGCCGCGCTGGAAAAGATGAGCCCCGGCGAAAAGCAGCTTGCCTACGAGCTGGTGGCGCTGGCGGCCATGGTGACCTACCCGCCGAAGCGCTCAGACGCACCGAGCGCGGCGGCCGGATAGTCTAGACGCAATCCACCCCGCACCGCACGCACGAGGGCGGCGCATTGACGACGCCGCTCGCACGCGAGGGACCGATGCACGCACGCCCCGCGCTCGGCGCCATCCTGGCGCTCGTCGCCTTATGCTGGCCGGCCACCGCCCAAGACCCACACGCCTGGCGAGCGGGCGGCCGCCCGACCCGCGCCCTGGCCGCGCCCACACCGCACACCGCGCACCCGACCGGCGCCACGCAAGCGGCCGCCATCGTCCGCGTCTGGGCCAGGCAGGGAGAATATTCCAGCGGCGGCAGCGGCACGCTCTTGGCGATGGACGAGGACCGCCGCGGCCTGGTGCTCACCAACCGGCACGTCGTGGCCGGCGGCGGCCGAATCGAAATCCATTGGCCGACGGGGGAACAGAGCGCCGGCCAGGTGGAGGCCGTGGGGGGCGGCGACGACGACCTGGCCGCGATTTTTACCGACGTCCCCGAGGGGATCGAACCCCTCGAGCTGCGCGAAGACGAGCCGGCCACAGGCGAAACGCTCTGGATCGCCGGCTACGGCGGCAGCACGCAGCCCTTCGATTATGGCCCGGGGAGTTATCAACCGATCAACGCGGTGCACGCCGACGTTAACGGCACGCCCGCCCGCCATGGAGACAGCGGCGGCCCCATCATCGATGCCGAGGGGCGCGTGGCCGCGGTCCTCTGGGGCAGTACCGGCGACCATGGCGGCCACTCGACCGCCTGCATCCGACTCCCGCGCGTGCGGCGCTTTTTACAAAAGGTGGGCCAGCTCACGCAGTTTAGTTGCGGGCCGTGTCAGCCCAGCGGGCGCAGCGGCGGCGGCCGGCGCGGCATCGACCTCGATGCGCCCGACGTCCTGGACGGCGGCGATGAGCAAGCCAGCGGGCCCGTGCCACGTGACCCGGGGGACGAGCGCGACGACGAGCTGCCGCTCGCACCGGTCAAACCGCCGACCACGCCGAAAGAAGATAAGCGACTCGCGGAGTTGGAAAAACAACTCGGCGAACTCACCAAGCAAATCGACACACTCACCAAGCTGGCCGGCCAACCGGGACCGCCTGGCCCGGCCGGACCGCCGGGACCGCCGGGACCCGCCGGCAGTGCGGCCGACAGCGAACGCCTATTAGCGCTCGAGGAGCGGATCGAGCGCCACGAGCTGGCGATCGCCGAAGCCATCGATCTGGCCAGCCGGCGGCAGGAAATCCCCGCCGCGGAGCTGGAGCGCATCGCCAGCGCGGTGCAACGGAAACTGGCCGGTAGTATCCGGCTCCAAGTCGAGAGCGTGCCCAAGGGTGGAACCGCGCATGCCATGCTCACCCCAACCACTAGGACGACCCACCATGGCCGTTGACCTTCAAGAAATGTTTTCGGCGGACGCCGCCGAAGCGATCGCGCGCCGTCGCGATGACTCACAACTTGCGACCGCTCGCCAACGCGACGGCGCCGCTTACGACATGCGGATGTTGGGGGGCTTTATGACCGCCTCACTCTTCGCATCGGATGACCCCGAACGCTTTGCCGGCCTGAACTCCGGCGTGCGCATCCCAACCACCGTCGATCATCCCGGCATCAAGCAGGCGTAGCGCTAGCACCCGCTAGCGCCGACTAGGGCGCACGCTCATGGCGACCGAGGACGAACTCGCCGAGGCGATTTGGAACCGCATACGAGCGCGGCAGGAAAAGCAGCTCCAGGAGACGAACGCGCGACTCGAAAAAACGCTGGAAAAAATGGCCGAGGCGACTGCGTACATGCGACGCGTCGCCGGCGCGCCCGAGGAGACCCCAAGCGCGCCGGTCAGCACACCGGCGCGCGAAATAGGTGGCGCGGATGATGGACGAAATCACCAAAGCCCAAACGCGCCAGTACCTGTATGACCTGCACGTCGACGACGTGAGTCAGAAACAGCACATCCTGCGCGCGGCCATGGCCAGCGGCTACGGACTCGACGCCGCCAGTTTTACGCGACCCTTCCCAGGCTCGACCACCATCACCAACGTGACCAAGGAAGCCAAAAGCCCGCTGGCCGCGATCGCCGGCGGCGGCCTGGCGGCGCTGCTGACCGGCGGCGCCATCGCGGCGGCCGGCGCCCTGTGGCCCGAGAGCACCGGACCGAGCGTGGCGCAACCCGCGGCCGCGGCGACTGAGCCGGCGGAACTGCGCGTGAAATGGTGGATCGAAGACGACGAGACCGGCGGCAGCGTCGAGCAACTCCCCGCGGAGCAAACCGCGCCATGAGCGTCGACTTTGAACCTGACGAACCCGTCGCCGACCGCTATTGGCAGCGCACGTGCGACAGTTGGCCGGCCCCAGACGACCGCTTTTGGCGCAAGCACTGGCACCGCGTCGCGCTGGCGCTCATCGTGCTGGTGCTCTTTGTCGCCACGCTCGCCGCGGCCGCGCCGTGGAAAAGCGTCACCGGACACGTGACGAAAGTCTACGACGGCGACACCATCACCATCGAAACCAGCCGCGGCGACACCCTGCGCGTGCGGTTGGCCGACCTCGACGCGCCGGAACTAAAACAGCCGCATGGCCGCGCCAGCCGCGAGGCGCTCGAGGCTTTGCTCGCACAAGACGCCGGCGCGGTGACGGTCGAATATCGCAGCCGCGACAAGTACGGCCGGGCCTTGGGGACCGTCTACGCCGACGGCGTCAACGCCAACCTGGCCCAGCTGCTTAACGGCAACGCGTGGGCCTGGCGCGAGCGCGGCAAACCCACGAACCTGGCCGCTTGGAACTTGGAGCGAACAGCGAGAGAGGAAAAGCGCGGACTCTGGGCCGCCCAGCGACCACAAGCCCCTTGGGACTACCGGGCAACGAGGCGCCGCGCTGCAACGAGGCGCCGCGCTCAGAAGTAATTGACCAGGTTCCGGGGTAGAGTACATGCCGCCGCGCAGCATCACCGACGACCAGGTAGCGCAAGCCCTGGCGCTCAAGGGTAAAATGACCGTCCGCAGGATTGCCGACGAAGTCGGGATCTCCACCGGCAACGTGTGCAATATCCATAACGGCAAGTTTCGCACGGAGACCAACCGGGACCTGGAGCTGGCGCCCGGCGAGAAGTATTGCGAGCACCCGGTGCGCTGCAGTCAGTGCGGCAGCTTAAACCACGTGCTCCCCTGCCGCACCTGTCGCACGGAGGCCTACATGCGGAAAGTCAGGACCGGACCCGACCACACCTGCAAGCGTTGTGGGCGGACCGCCCCGGTGAACATCAAAGGCAACCAGGTGCGTTGCGGGAAATGCGGCAACTTTGTCTGCCGCCGCGACCAACTGGAGCCAGCGGCCGAGCGAGCGGCCGACGCGGCGGCCAACCCGGAGCCTGCTGACGCGCTCGGCAGACCAGCGTAAGTAGACGCCCACCCCAGGCGGCGCGAAGGTTTTTTTGACAGGCTGGAGACTGGAGGCTGGAGATTAGAGGTCAGCGCCTCAGAACCCCAGCCTACCACAGCCTACAGCCTCCAGCCTCGCGCCTGCCCCCATGAACGAGATCGCGCAGCTTGTCTCCACGCTCGGCCTGCCCACGGTCCTGGTGCTGGGCATCGCCCTGGCCGCCTGGCGCGTGGGGCGGTACATCGCCACCCGCTTGCTGGACGAGGACAGAGGCATCCTCACCCAGTTGGCCAGCCGACATAGCGCGTTTTTGGAGGACACGAGCGCGCACTTGAAGCGCCAAGAGCAACTCGCCGAGCAGAACGCCGTCGTCCTCACGAACCTGGCCGCCTTGCAGGCCAACCCCGACGGGCCCTGCAGCTCGGTCGGCACCAACGAGGCCATCATCCACCTGGCCGAGGCGCTCGAGAAAATCGCCGAGGACCGCGGCGTCGACATTAGCGACCAAGTCCGCGCCATCCGGCAACGCCTGGCCCGCGTGTGAGGCGGCAGGCTTGAGGCTTGAGGCCGGACCGACGACCTACAGCCGACAGTCTCCAGCCTACAGCCTGTTAACTGTCCACCCAATAAATGAGGATCACGCATGGCGAGAACCGCCACCCGCCGCGCAACCGTGCGCTATGACGCCGCCGAGCGCGTGGAGGATTATCTCCGCGCCTTGGACTCGGGGCGCGCCGCCTACCAGGAGGCCGACACGATCGTCGACGAGCTGTTGCGCGCGGTCGGCGTCGGCGAAACCATCCGCCTGGACGACGGCCGCGAGTATGTGCTCGTCGACCAGTTTGCCACGACCAACAAGGTCTGGAAACCAACCGGCGTCTCGCGCTACACGCTGGAAAAGAAACGCAGCTAGCCGAATGCCCGACTTCGAACCCTGCGCGCCGGTCCAACGAGAGCTGGCGCGGCTGGGCGCTGAAATCAGCCGGCTCGACGCCCAGCGCCTCGAGCTCGCCCAGCAACTCGACGCGGTGCAAACCGAGCGCGACACGCTGGCCGCGGACGTCGCCATGCTCCGCGCGGAACTGGCCCAGATCGCCGCGCTGGCGTCGCGCTGGCGCTAACCCTCTCTCTCCGCTCTCTCTCCCCTCTCTCTCACTCGCTTAAAGCACCATGGCCAACCGCTACTACGCGGCAGGACGCCACTACGTGCATCAAAACGGCCTCTCCGGCAAAGACGTCCGCGTCCTGCTGGTGATGACCAACACCGACTGCGACACGCTGGCCGAGGCCAGCATCAACTTTGTGAGCAGCTTCACGCTCGACGAGCACGACGGCTCCGGCTACGTCCGCAAACAGCTCACCGAAAGCTTTTCGCGCGACGACGCCAACGTGCGAAGCGAATTCACCGCGAGCGCCGTGACCTGGACCGCGCTCGGCGCCGGGACGCGGGCGATCGAGGGCGTGCTCATGTTCGTCTTTATCACCGACGACACCGCCAGCGTGCCGCTGGCTTTTTACGACACGAACAACATCAGCAGTAACGGCGGCGATATCACCTTCACGGCCGACGCCCAAGGTTTGCTCCAGCTCTAAACCGGCCCCGCCGACTCGCAAGGGACACGCCATGCCGCTGGCGCGACAATCGCTGTTGGACCGGCGCAGCCGCTTCGCCGGCCGGATGACGACGGCCGAGCTGACCGTGCCGGCCGACGTCAACACGCTGATCGTCCGCTTGGTGCCCGACGCCGCGGAATGGGCCACCAGCGGCAAGGAAATCCTATTTGGGATCGAGCGACAATCGCCGAGTGGCGTCTGGGAGCACGTCGTCAGCAGCTGGACCCGCACCGACGGCCAGCGACCGCTGGAGCGCGACGGCACGCCGCGGGTAGCACTCTACGTGCGGCAAATGCTCCAGCTCACCCGCAATGTCGGCGGCCGCGAAGTCAAGGCCGATGATTTTCTCTGGGCGGGGCAACGCGTACGGGGCTTTTGCCAGACCACGGCGCGGATGACCTACGAGCTCACGATCGAAGGCCAGCAACTCACCGACCAGGAGCGCATCGCCACGCTGGAAGTGCCCGCCGGAGTACTGTAAACGATGGCCGGCGCGCTCGTCCAAGCCCCCACACCGACCGACGGGACCGGCACGTCCCTCAACCGCACTTTTGGCGCGACGCCGACGGCCGGCAACTTGATCACCGCGCATGGCGGCGCGTGGAACGGCTCGCTGTACCGCACCTTCACGGCCAGCGACAACAAAAGTAACACCTATAGTTACTTCACCAACAACGTCCAGTTTTCGAATTTCGTCAACCTCCGCGGCGCGTACGTGCCCAACTGCGCCACGGGCGCCACGCACACCGTCACCGGCACATTCTCAGGAGCGGCAAATTGCTCCTTTGGCTGCGCCGAGTGGAGCGGCGTCGCCACGTCGCCGACCGTGGTTAGCAACAGCGGGACCGGCTCGAGCACGACGCCGAGCTCAGGGAGTGTCTCGCCCGGCGCGGCGTCGCTCGTCATCGGTGGCTGCGGCTATGACGGCAGCAGCACGACCATCGCCGTCGGCTCAGGCTATACGCAGGCCTTCGAAGCGGACGAGAACAACGACAACCAGGCCCAGCACGTCGAATACAAGGCCGGCGTCAGCGGCAGCCAGACGGCGAGCTGGACGCTGGGCGCCAGCCGGAGCTGGGGCGCGTATGTCGCGGCCTTTACCGAGGCCACGAGCGGACAAGAACTAGCGCCCGGCGCCATTGCCGCGAGCGCGGCCGTGGTGAGCGCCACGCTCGCGCCGGGCAGCGTCGCACTTGGCGGCGTGAGCGCCATCGCGGCGGCCGGCGGCGTCCCGAATGCGGCGCTGACGAGCACCTACGAACTCGCCCCCGCGCCGATTGCGGCCAGCGCGGCCACGCCAACAGCCACGCTCACCGTTGGCGCGGTCGAACTCGCGCCGGGCGTACTGGCGGCAGTGGGCGGAACGCCCAACATCACGCTGACGGCCGGCGCGGTCGAATTGGCGCCCGGGGTGCTCGCCGCGACCGGCAGCGCGCCGAGCGCCACGCTCACGGCGGGCGCCGTGGAACTCGCGCCCGGAGTGTTGGCGGCCGTGGGCGGCGTGCCGGCGGCATCGCTCAATACCGGACTCCAGGAGCTGGGGCCGACGGCCATTGCCGCGAGCGCGGCCGCGCCCGCCGCCACGCTCACCGCGGGCGCAGTCGCACTAGGAAACGTCAGCGCCATCGTGGCCGCCGGCGTGGCGCCGACGGCCACGCTCACCGCGGGCGCGGTCGAGTTGGGCCCCGCGCCCGTGGCGGCGAGCGGCATGGCCCCGGCCGGCGCGCTCAGCGTGGGAGGCGTGGCGCTTGGGAACGTGACGGCCATCGCGGCCGTCGGCGTGGCGCCACCGGCCAGCTTGGAAGCGCAAGCCGAAATCCAAACCGTCGACTTGGGCTACCAGGCCGACGGCGCATTGTTGCACTACCGCGCCGCCGGCGAGCTCCTGCACTACGCGGCCGCCAACGCGTTGCTCCATTACCGCGCCGACCGCGACCAATAACCCGAGCCCATGGCCAGCCAGCTCCATACCAAACTTGCCGCCGAGACGCTCACCATCGGCGTCGATTTTTCAACCCGCCTGGTGGACGGCGACACGCTCACCGGCACGCCCACCGCCACCGTCAGCCCAAGCGGGCCGACGCTCTCGGGCGTCCAACGGAACGCGAGCGCGGTCACCATTTTGAGCCAAAGCGTGCCGGCCAACCAAGCGGTGATCGTGACCGTGGCCGGCGGCACGGCTGGCGTGACCTACACCATCACCGTCACCGCCCAAACCACCAGCGGCCAAACGATGGTCGAGCGCTGCACGTTGCGCGTCGACGCGTAACCAGCCCCAGCGCTCAAACGAAAAAGCTCGGCCGGCCGCGTACCATAAACCTCGACCCACCAGGCCCCAGCGACCCCACGCGCCATGTATGAAACGCTGCATTTTCGCCAAGTGAGCGGCCCCACCGGCGCCGCCATCCCGCACATCAACGGCGCGGTCAAGTGCCGAATCACGGTCACCGGGCAAAACGTCCGCTATCGCACCGACGGCACGGCGCCGACCACGACCGTCGGCAATCTCATCTTGGCCAACGAGTCGCGCGAGTTCCGCCTGCCCAACGCCAACTTGAAGCTCATCGAGACGGCGGCCACCGCGGTCTTAAACATCGAATACTTGGGCCTGGGCGATAAGTTTGAGCCGCAACATCTCGCCAACCTGGTGTTGCACCTGGACGCCAACGACCGCGAGAGTGTGCAAACGGCCGGCGGCGCGCAGGCCAACGTCGGCGAGCGCGTCACGAAGTGGAAAGACCGCAGCACCAGCGCGCTGGAGCTGGAGGAAGTCAGCGGCAGCGGGCCGTTACTCAAGGCCGACGGCCCGCGCGGTCGGCGCTATTTGTACTTTGACGGCGGCGACTACCTACAGGAACTGGTCGCCGGTTTTCGCGGCAGCGACACAGCGGGCGAGCTCTTTATCCTGCTGCGCCCGGACGCCGACGAAGGCAACGCGATCATGGCCGCCATCAGCTCGAGCGACAACGCCTCGACCAACCGCTACTGGCAGGCCACGCACCGCGGGACGCTCGACTATTGGGAGTACTACCAGATCAACGCCGACACGCAGGACCGGCTAATCGCCAGCTCCAGCGCCACCATGTACCGCGCGCCCTCGAATTGCTGGTTGCTCCTGCACATCCGCTCAGACGGCGCGACGATCGTGATGGAAAGCCACAACGCGCCGATCACGCTCACCGCCAGCAGTGGCGCCAACAACGGCGACTGGCTGGGGGACACGGCCAACCGGGACGACCTCTGCATCGGCGCGCGCGTGCCCTCGAGCGGCGCCACCAACTTTTGGTTTGGGGGCATCGCCGAAGTCATCCTCACCAGCTCGGCGCTGACCACGACCGAGCGGCAAGCCGTGCGGGACTACTTTGGCCGCAAGTATGGCACCTTGCGCAACGTGGCCGCCTTGGGCGATAGCTGGGTGGCCAACGGCATCGCCGCCGCGCTCCAGGACTACGTCAACCCCAGCCCGTGGGCGCCCATCGCAGTCCACAACCACGGCGTCGGCAGCGAAACGATTACCCAAATCGGAGCGCGGTGGGACAGCAACATCGAGGCCATTGGCGGCTATGACCGGCTCGTCTTGGAAGGGGGCATCAACGACATCAAAAACTCGACGAGCGCGGCCACCGTGTACACCGAGTATAGCCGCATCGCCGGCGAGGCGCTGGCGGCCGGCCTGCGCTGCGTGTTATGCACCGTGCCGGCCTTTGGCACCAACGAAGAGTGGAGCGCGGCCGAAGAAGTGGAGCTGCAGGCCGTCAACACCAGCATCCGCGCGCTGGCCGCCAGCGACCCGCGGTACCGCCTGGTCGACATCTATGAGCTGACCCGCGAGCCGGGCACCAACCGCTTGGTGGACAACTACGTGCTGGCCGGCGGCTTGCACGTGGGGGGCGTGGCCAACGACATCATGGCCACGGCCATCCGGCGCGCCCTGTTGGAACTCGAATACTAGCGCCCCATGCCCTACGCGCCCAAGACCCACCGCGCGTTGCCGCGCGTCACGAAGCAGCCGACCGAGCGACGACCGAGCGCGGCGAAGCGCGGATATGACCGCGCCTGGCAATCCAAGCGGCTGCTGATCCTGGAGCGAGATAAGTATACCTGCCAGGTATGCGGACGACCGACCGGTAAGAGCGGCCACGTCGACCACATCCTAGCCAAGGCCAAAGGCGGGACCGACGAGGAGAGCAACTTGCGAGCGACCTGTCACAAGTGCCACTCGCGAAAGACCGTACGCGAAGACGGAGGACGACCGAGGACATGAGTGCGATCTTAAAGCCCGGCGAGGCGCGACTCGAAACCGAGATCATCCGCGCGCCCAATGCCTACCCGGCCAGCGTGACCGGACAAACCGCCGCGGGCGCGAAAGTGTTTGTCATCGGCGGCCTGACCAAACTCGAAACGGCCGCCATCCACATCGCCGCGGGACTCGCGGCGCATGGCTTGTATGAATCGCTCGACTGTGCGCACCGCGCGGTGGACATCGCGGCGCAAGTCCTGAAGGCCGCCGCGCTACGTGAGCGCGGCGAGACGTCGGAAGCGCACGCTAACTCTTAGCGGCGCAAGACTTTTTTGTTTTTGCTCTCTCCCACTTGGTGCGCACTCGCGCGCACCCTGCCAACACGGCCGCAGAGGGGAGGGGGGCCAATTTTTAACGCGTACAAACCACGTAGACCGCCGACCCCGCTAAACACGCGTCGCCGCGAAATTGAACTAGGGGGGGTGCCGCCGGCCGTCGCCGGTTCCATGACTCGAGGGAGGCGATGCGAGGCCGAAAACCGAAGCCGGCGGAGCTGAAAATCCTGGCCGGCAATCCGGGCAAGCGACCGATCAAGCCCACGGCCATCGACCTGCCGGCCGACATCCCCGACTGCCCCGAGCACCTGGACGCCGCCGCCCGCGCCGAATGGGACCGCGTCACCGCGCTGTTGGCCGAAACGAAGCTCCTAAAACAAACCGACCGCGCTGTACTGGCCGCCTATTGCCAGTGTTACGCCCGCTGGGCCAACGCCGAAGAGCAGCTCCGCAAGGTGGGGCCCGTGCTGATGACGCCGAACAAAATGCCGGTCCAAAACCCCTACCTGCAAATCGCCAACAAGGCCCTCGACCAATTGCGCAAATTCACCACGGAACTCGGCTTCTCGCCGGTGGCGCGGAGCCGCGTCGATGCCGAACCCAAACCGACCGCCGACGAGGACGCGGCATTCTTTAACCGCCGCGCATGACTCGGAAAAAGCAGGCCGCCCGCAACCCACACGCGCAACCCGCCGGCTACTGGTATGACCAGGCCGAGGCGGACCGCGTCGTCCGCTTTTTTTCGAAGTACCTGCGCCACACCAAAGGAGAACTCGCCGGCCAACCGTTCGAACTCGCCGCCTGGCAAGCCACCTGGTTGCGCGAACTCTTGGGCGCGCGACGCAAGGCCGACAACCTGCGCCGCTATCGCCGGGCCTACCTCGAAATCCCGCGGAAGAACGGCAAGACCACGCTGGGCGCCGGCGTCGGCCTCTACATGCTGTACGCCGACGGCGAGCCCGGCGCGGAAATCTACTCCGCCGCCGGCGACAAAGACCAGGCCAAGCTGATCTTCGACATCGGCCGCGGCATGGTGGAGAGTCACCCGCAATTGTTGCAACGCGCGAAGCTCTACAAGGA
>Ga0073934_10010409_pt1 | contig 11562 bp, 10 predicted proteins | sample LarsenN4metaG_FD_76834 | JGI IMG/M metagenome (GOLD analysis project Ga0073934, IMG submission 76834) | Hot spring sediment bacterial and archeal communities from British Columbia, Canada, to study Microbial Dark Matter (Phase II) - Larsen... ...
GCTGTGCGAACGAGACGAGCCCGCAGTCCTTGATCAGATCGGCGTCGAAGGCCACGAGATCGGGATGGCGATCCGCCTGACGGACGAGCGCCTGCTCGTAGGCCGCAATCAGGTTTTCCGTCGTGCGCGGCTCACGTCTCGGGTTCCGCAGGATCGGCTCGGTCGCAACCTCACCCAGACCCAGCTCCGTAAACAGCCGATTCGCGGTCGCACGCAGCTCCTTCAAGCCGCCGATGTACGCCTCCTCCTTCGGGGCGCCCGAGTGATAGGCGTAGAGCTCACCGGGCGCGAGGGCCGGTCCCTCCATGAACGAGACGCCCTTGCCTTTGATCGTATCCGCGATGATGACCTTGGGCTGGTCGGCCACCGCGTCGAGCGCGCGGAAGGTTCGCTCGATTGCGACCAGGTCGTGCCCGTCGCATCTGCTCACATGCCAGCCGAACGCGCGCAGCTTGCCTTCGAGGTCACCGAGGGGACTGACCTCCCGCACCCAGGTGTCCGACTGGATCTTGTTGTGATCGATGATCGCGACGATTTCGCCGAGCCGACGGGTGGCAGCCGAGCTCAGTGACTCCCAGAACTGCCCTTCCTGGAGCTCACCGTCGCCTGTCAGCACGAACACCCGCCGCTCGATGCCTGCGAGCCGATTCGCGAGCACCATGCCTTTCGCCTTCGACACACCCATGCCAAGCGAGCCTGTATTCGCCTGCACATACGGTGTCTCGACGTGCGGATGACCCGGAAGCCCCTTCAGGCGGCGAAGCTCGTGCAGCTTGCTTTCGTCCAGCAGGCCGAGCCCGAGCAGGACGTTGTAGAGCGCCGGCGCGTCGTGTCCCTTCGACGAAAAGAAGATGTCACAGGCATCGTCGCCCTTGTCGAGATCGCGCATCTCGTTCAGGAACAGCCAGCTCATGATCTCGAGCGAGCTGAAGCTGGTACCGATGTGACCGGACCAGGCGCCGGTAATCATGTACAGCGTGTTGATTCTCGCGAGCGCCGCGAATGCGGCCGCGCGCGCCGCTGCCGACGCCTCGGCATTCAGCAGCCGCCGGAACTCACTGACCGGCACGTACTGGAGCTCGAGGGACTCACCCTGGTCGGTTTGTAGGTCGCCCATGTTCTGGTCTTGATATGTAGTCGAACCGGGTACGGGGGAACTCGAACGAAAAAAGTTGGACGCCGCTCAGGCCTGCGTTCTCAGTTCTTCGTCCTTCGTTCTTCGCTCATGTACTTGCGGAAGCTGCACCAGGCCGTCGGCGAGCAGTCGCTCGGCGACCATCCAGTCGTATGCGTCGTTGATGTCGAACCCCTCGTACCCTTCGGTGAGGAAAGGCACGATGACGTCTCCGGCGATCGACCGGCGCTCGCGAACGACTCGCGTCCACGCGATCTCCAGCGAAGCATTCTGTACGTAGACGGTTGGCAACGCCTGGTACGGCGTGCTGTGCCACGGCTGTGACTCGGGACCGAACGGCAACAGCGGAAACATCCGCTGACCCCGCACGATCCACATCTTTCCCGGGTGCTGCGCGCACTTCTCGACCGCGCGAAGCGAGTCGACACCGTCTTGTGCGGTGAACAGCGCCCATGCGCGACGAATCGTGTCCGCCGTGCGAAACGGACTGGTTGGCCGGAGCAGGCTGAAGCACTGCCACGAGCGGCCGCGATGTCCGAGTTCCGCGGTGATGTGCTCGAGCCATTCGATGTCTGGCGACGTGTCGCCGGCAAACTCCGCCGGCCGCAGAAACGGGACTTCGGCGCCGTAGTGGCGAGCGATCGCAGCGATGTCCTCCGAATCGGTCGACACGATGACCGATTCGAACACGCCGCTGTCGCGCGCCGCCGCGATGGTGTACGCCAGCATCGGGTGGCCGCCCAGCAACCGCACGTTCTTGCCGGTCACACGCTTCGAGCCGCTCCGCGCGGGAATCAATGCGACGGTGCTCGGAGATCCCGCCGTTCCGTGTTCCATGTTGCGTTCGTGTTCCACGTTCGGGTTCACGGTTCGGCGTTCATTGTTCGGCGTTCGGCGTTCAACATGTTCATGGTTCCGCCCCAACATCGACCACCCGAACCTGGAACGCGGAACTGTTCATCTTCAGACAGCGTTCGGATTGTGATTGATGTAGATGGTCTTGAGGTCGGAGTAGACGTCGAGCGCCTGGGTGCCCGCCTCCCGCCATCCATTGCCCGACTGACGGAGGCCGCCAAACGGAAGGTGAGGCTCGCTGCCGTAGGTGCCGCCGTTGACGACCGCGACACCCGACTGGATCCGCGACAGGAACGTCATCGCGCGATTCAGGCTCTGGGTGTGAATCGACGCCGTCAACCCGAATGGCGACTCGTTCGCCAGCGCAATCGCTTCCTCGAACGTGGACACGCGGTAGAGGCAGGTGATCGGTCCGAACAGCTCGCTTCGCGAAATTTCATCCTGAGGACGCACGTCCTCGATCAGCGTCGGCGCCACGAAGAATCCACCGCCGTAAGACCCGCCGCTCAGCCGATGACCGCCGGTCAGGACGGACGCGCCGGCCGCCTTCGCACGCGCGACGGCCGCCAGCATGTTCGCCATCTGCTCTTCGTTGATGACGGGGCCGAAATCATCGCTGTCGCCGGTTCCAACCTTCAGCCGGCCCACGGCCTCGAGCAGCATCGTCTTGAAGCGATCGTAGACGGCGTCGAACACGATGATCCGGCTGCCGGCCGCGCATCGCTGTCCGGCATTGCTGAACGCCGAGCCGATCGTCCACGTCACCGCGTTCGTCAGATCCGCATCGTCGCACACGATCAGCGGGTTCTTGCCGCCGAGCTCGAGACACGTTTTCGCGAGCCGGCGGCCAGCAGCTTCCGCGATGTAGCGCCCGACCTCGCACGAGCCGGTGAAGCTGACGATGGCGACGTCCGGGTGCTCGACGAGCGGTGCGCCCGCCTCCTCGCCGAAGCCGTGCACTGTCGCATAGACACCGGCGGGCACGCCTGCTTCATGGGCGAGCGCACCGAACGCCCAAGCCGACAACGGCGTGTCCTCGGCGGCCTTCAGGATCGCGGCGTTGCCGCACAGCAGCGCGGGAAAGGCCTTCCATGCCACGTTGGCAATAGGGGTGTTGGCGGCGATGATGAGGCCGGCAACACCGAGCGGCTGCCGGACGATCATCGCGCTCTTGTTGGGCACCGCGCTGGTTGTGGTCTGGCCGTAAAAGCGCCGGCCCTCGCCGGCGACGAAGAAGCCCATCTCGATGGCCGCGTCCGTCTCGCCGAGCGCGTCCTTCCGCGACTTCCCCGTCTCCCGGGCGACGAGATCGGCGATCGCCGGGCGATGCTCCTGCATCAGGATCGCAATCCGGCGCAGGATCTCGCCGCGCTTCACGACGGTCGTTGCGGCCCATGCCGGCTGCGCCTGTCGCGCCCGATCGACCGCGGCGCGCACGTCGGCGGCGCCCGATCGCGCGACTTTGCAGATCTCCTTGCCGGATGCCGGGTCGATCTTGGAGAAGACGCGGCCGTCTGCCGAAAGAACGTCCTTCCCGCCAACCTGATTGGGAATGACGGACGGGATCGCCGACAGATTTATACCTGCACGCTCGGAGCTTGTCGTTAGCACTAAAGTCGAACCACCGGACGGAGCTGGCTGACGAGCTGATCCCACCCGTACTCCGCGTGCGCAATCTCGCGCGCCGAGCGGCCGATGCGTTCAGCGTCCGCAACGTCGGGGAGCTTCTCGCACTGGTTGATGTCGATGACGTTCTTCAGGTGGACGAGCCCGGCCGGCGAGTGCTCGTCGAGGTTCGTGATCACGGCGCAGCCGCATTCCATCGCCGCGTTGACGGTGGTGTTGTTCGCACGCAGACCCTTTTCGAAGAACGCCGCGAGGAATGTGCAATCGACGAGGTGATTGAACACCGCCGTGTCGGACAGGTAGCCCATGAAGAAGACCTGACCGTTGAACAGCGCCTGCAACTCCTCGAACCGCACCACGAAGGAGCCGTCGAAGCTCGTGTTTTCGTGCAAGGCCGTCGAGACGTACACCGAGTAGCTCTTTCCCGTTGCCTCGAGCAGATCACGCAGACGCCGGTACAGCGGCACGCGAATCTTGTGCGCCATGCCGAAGGTGAAGACCGACAGCTCGGTGCGCTGGAAGCGCTGCGGGTTCAGCAGCGTGCCCGGGCAGAACAGCTCGACGATGTCGGGGCGGGCAGGAGCGAGATCGTGCGAGAGCTCGCGATTGCCGCAGTAGACTCTGGCGGCCGACGCCATCAGCGAGTGCTCGATCTCGGTGTTGTCGAACGCATGCAGGAACAGCTCGTACCGGCCGGCATGCGCGCTGACCCACTCATGCAGCGCACGCGCATCGTCGGGCGTGAATTCCGAGAGCTTGAGTGAGAGCAGCGGGCGCCGGTAGCCCTTGAGATCGACGGAGCCGATGCCGACGACCGGCAGACTGAGGTGGCGCGCGAGAATCGCGTTGAATTTGGCGATACCACAGGTCCATGGGTTCAGGTGGTAGCCGGCGATGCAGTCGATCATCGGTAATCGAACCTCAGCGGGGAGGGCTCTATTCTACTGTCTCCTGTCGCCCGCGACCGCCGCAGAAACGCCGGCGGCGCGCGCCATCGCCTCGATCGCGTAGAGCGGCCGCCGGCGCGCTTCGTCGAGCGCGCGCCAGACATACTGACCGATCAGCGCCAATGCGAGCAGCTGACCGCCGAACAACCCGATCACCAGCGCGGTCAGCAGCCACAGCACAGATGCAGTCGCGGGATACATCACGGCGGCTGCGATGAGCGGAACGACAGCCACGACCATCGCGCCGGCGCCCGCGTACAAACACCACCAGATCGGAAAGTCGGAAAACCCGACGACGGAATCCACGACCAGCTTTATCTTGCGCGCCAGTGTCCAGCCCGATCGCCCGCGCTCGCGCACCTGTTTGTCGTATTCGATGAACTCCCGCCGGAAGCCGAGCCACATCAGCAGCGCGAACACGCTGACGTGCCGATCGGCCGCGGCCAGGAAGGCGTCGATCACCACGCGATCGATGAGGAAGAAATCGGCGCCGGTGGCAGGCATGTCGGTCAGGCCGACGAGCCGTCGCATGATCCAGTAGTAAATCGACGCAAACAGCGTGTGATGCTTCTCGCCGGGCTGCCGGCGCCGCACTGCCCACACGACCTGCGCCCCGTTGCGCCACCGGTCGAGCATCTGGACGAGCAGCTCAGGCGGATCCTGAAGATCGGATACGACGAGCGCCGCAGCGTCGCCACCTGCATGGTGCAGGCCGCACGTGATCGCAATGTGCGATCCCGAGTTCCGCGCGAGGCGGATTCCGCGGATACGTGGATCGAGCGCGGCCAGACGCTGAAGGACAGCGAACGTGTCGTCACGGGAATGGTCGTCAACGACGATCCACTCCCAGTCCACGTGCCGTAGAACGGCCACCAGCCGCTCGTAGAGCGGTGCGAGGTTCGACTGCTCGTTGAACGCCGGGGTGACGATCGAGATCAGGATCGCCCTCCGGCCGCCCGCGCCAGCTCGGCGACGACGCGGTCCTGGTCGGCGTCGGCGAGCTGATGGAAGAGCGGCAGCACGACAGCAGTCTCCCGGGCCTCCTCGCTCTGGCGCAGAGAACCTGCGGCTCGCCACGTGCCTTCGGGATAGGCATCCTCGCTGTGCGCGTTCATCGCCCCTCGACGCGTGGCGATGCCGGCGTCGAGCAGACGCTGCATGATCTGCTGCTGCCGCCCGGGCTCGACACGGACTGTGTAGCTCTGCCAGTTCGTGCGCGCCCACTCCGGCTCGTGCGGCACGTGAACAGCCGCAACGGTGGCGAGCCGCTCGTGATAACGCGCAGCGAGCTCTCGTCGTCGCGCCACGATCGCCGGCAAACGCTTCAACTGCTCGCGCCCGATCGCCGCCTGGATATCGGTCATCCGGTAGTTGTAGCCGAGCACCGGGTACTCTTCGCGGATCACCCTGGTGGCAGCGTGCCGCACCGTATCCGGCACGCTCATGCCATGGTGGCGCAGCAGGCGAAACTTCCGATCGAGCTCGGGATCGGCGGTGGTGAGCATGCCGCCGTCGCCGGTTGACAGCAGCTTGCGCGGGTGGAACGAGAAGCAGGCGACCAGCCCGTGCGGTCTCCCGATCCGCTCCCACCGGCCGCCCCACCGGATCTCGCTACCGATGGCGCAGGCGGCATCCTCGATCACGGCGACTCGTGTTCGTTCCGCGATCGCGAGGATCCCCGACAGATCGCACGGCATCCCGAATTGATGGACCGCCAGGATCGCTTTGGTGCGGGGACCGATGGCTTCCGCCACGCGCGCCGGATCGATGTTGAAGGTGTCGCGTTGAATGTCCACGAAGACCGGCGTGGCGCCGCAGTACCTCACGGCGTTCGCCGTGGCGATGAACGAGTGACTGACGGTTACGACCTCGTCGCCCAGGGCGACACCGCAGGCAGTCAACGCCAGGTGCAACGCCGTCGTGCAACTGGACACCGCGCACGCGTGCGGCGCGCCCACGGCGGCGGCGAACTCCTGCTCGAAAGCGGCGACTTCCGGGCCCTGCGTGACCCATCCCGACAGAATCACGCGGCGCGCCGCCTCTGCCTCGCGTTCGTCGAGCAGCGGGCGGGCGACCGGGATGGTGGTGCTCGTGGTCACGCGCGGACTCGCTCGGCGCGCCACCAGCGGACGAGGCGCGACAACCCATCCTCCAGCGGCACCGACGCGGTAAAGCCAAGCAGGCGCTTCGCCTTCTCGATGGACGCCAGTCGCCGCGGCACGGGATTCACGTTCCGCTCGGGGCCGTATTCGGGCGTCGCGCGGACGCCCATCGCGCGTCCGAGAGCCGCCGCAAGATCGTTGAGACTCGTCTCCACGCCGCTCGCGACGTTGAACGCCTCGTCGGAGACGTCGGAGACGAGGGCCAGCACGTTCGCACGCGCGACATCTTCGACGTAGACGAAGTCCATGGTCTGCGTCCCGTCACCGAGCACGAGCGGCGGCAGACCGGCGTCGATCCGTTCCATCCACCGTATCAGCACTTCGGTGTACTTGCCGTGGATGTCCATGCGCGGACCGTAGACGTTGAAATAACGCAGCGCGACATACGGCAGCGCGTACATGTCGTTGAAGGACCTGAGCAGTCCTTCGAGCATCAGCTTCGACGCGCCGTACCACGTGCGGTTGCCGTAGGGGTGATGCGCTTCCGTGGTGGGAAACGTCTCCGCCATGCCATACACCGACGCCGTGGACGCGGCGATCACCTTCTGCACCCCGGCCGCCTGCGCGGCTTCGATCACGTTGAATGCACCCGCGCACATCACCTCGAACGCGGCCCTCGGATCGGCCGCACACGCGGTGATTCGCAGCGCCGCCATGTGAATGACGGCGTCGGCTCCCATGATGACGCGCGCAACGGCGGCGCGGTCGCGAATGTCGCCCTCGATGACCGACACGCGCGGGTCTCTCAACGCCCGCTCGATGTTGCTGCGCGTGCCGCGCGAGAAGTCATCGAAGATCACGACCTCACGCGGAGTGTGCCCGGCGAGGAGAACGTCGATCGTCGTGGAGCCGATGAGGCCGGCGCCACCGGTGACGACAATCCGCGACTGATCGATGTTCACGGTCTCGCCGGTCCCGAGTCGTCGCCGCGCCGCCTGATCAATCTCGCGGGGACGCCCGCAACGATGGTGAACGGCTCGACGTCGGTCGTGACGACAGAGCCGGCGCCGACGATTGCGCCGCGGCCGATCGTGACACCCGGGAGGACGACGGCGTTGACGCCGATGTCGGCCCATGCGCCGATTCGGACCGGCTTGATTTCCAGGTCGGTCTGGATGATTGGGACGTCCAGCGGCACGCCTGTGTGCGTCGATCCCAGCACCTTGGCGCCCGGACCCCAGCCGACGTATTCCTCGATGATCAAGTCGCGGGCATCGAAGTAGCTCTGCGGGCCGATCCAGGTGTGGTCTCCGATCACGCACCGGCCGTCGAATCGCCCCTGGATGAATGCCTGCTCACCGATGAACACCGCATCGCCAATCTCGAAGGTTTCTGGGTGCGTCGCGATCGCGCCGCGGCCGACTCGGACACCGTGACCGAACCGGCGCGTCAGCGCCCGCCACGCGGCGCGGCGCATTCGCACATCCTGATCGCTCAGCCCATGCGCGTGCTTCGATGCCAGATCGAGCAGGTCTGCCCGGGAGCGCTCCCGGCGGAGCTGTTCGGCGAGTGCGAGCTCGTCCGGCGGATCGGGGGTAACCGCCTGCCGGCCGTGGACTGCAGGCACGACTCGCGCGATCGGAGGCGAATCAACCATCGATTCTCGAGAGGGAGTGGACAGGATGGCTGTATTTGCCGTGTTTGCCGATCACCGTCGAGTCTCCGCCACACCTACGCGGAACAGGCTCGCAATCGTCTCGATCTGCGCGTTCGTCAGCTCGGGATAGATCGGCAGCGAGAGCACCTCGCGCGCGGCGCGCTCAGCGACCGGGAAATCGCCGGCTGAGTAGCCCAGGTCGCGATATGCGGGTTGGAGGTGCACAGGGATCGGGTAGTGGACACCCGTCTGAACGCCAGCCTCGGCGAGCCGCGCTCGCCACGCGTCGCGATCCGGCACGCGCACCACGTACACGTGATACACGTGCCTCACGTCCGGCCGTTCGGCCGGCGTGAGGACCGGTGTATCCGCCAGTTGACGCGCGTATTCGGCCGCACGGGAACGGCGCGCGTCCGTCCACGCCTCGAGGTGACGGAGCTTGACGGCGAGCACGGCACCCTGAACGCCGTCCATCCGGTAGTTGAAGCCGCGATACTTGTGTTCGTAGCGAGTCTCCTCGCCCCACGAGCGGAGCAGTCGCATCTTCGCCGCCAGCGCAGGGTCGCTCGTCACCGCGGCGCCACCTTCGCCGTACGCCCCAAGGTTCTTCCCGGGATAGAAACTGAAACACGCGATCCGACTCATCGAGCCGCAGCGTCTGCCTTTGTATTCGGAACCGTGCGCCTGGCACGCGTCCTCGATCACCGTCAGTCCGTGCTTCTCGGCAATCCCGAGAATCGGATCCATGTCCGCCGGCTGACCGTAGAGGTGAACCGGCATGATGGCTTTCGTGCGCGGCGTGATAGCCGCTTCGATACGTGCTGGATCCATCGTCCAGTAGTCGGGTTCGACGTCCACCAGGATTGGCCGGGCGCCGGCGTATTCGATCGCCGAAACGGTCGCGACGAAGGTGAACGGCACGGTGATGACTTCGTCGCCGGGTTGCACGCCAGCCGCCAGCAACGCCAGATGCAGGGCGCTCGTTCCGCTGTTGACGCCAACCGCTTCAGTCGTGCCGCAGAACCTGGCGAATTCGCGCTCGAAGGCCGTCACGGCGGGTCCGAGGATGAACTGTGCCTCCGCGAGGACCTGCTCGATCGCTCGATCGATCTCCGGTTTCAGCGCCCGATACTGCGCCTTCAGGTCAACGAATGGAATCATGTCGTCACTGCGCTGCTGAGACTGACGAGCCGTCCTCGCTCCGCCATGGATTCCGACGCCGCTTCCAGGAGGCGGACCACGCGAAGTCCCGCCTCGCCGTCGGTCAGCGGCCGCCCGCCGCTGGTGATGCAATCGGCGAAATGCGCGGCCTCGACGCTGAGGGCCTCGCTCACGTCCACCTTCGGTGCCCACATGTCGCCCGTGCGGTAGCCCACGAGCATCTGGTAGACGTTCTCCGGACTCGGGTTGACCGAGATTCCCTTGTCATAGACCTTGACCTTCTCGCTCGTCTCCAGATCGTCGAAGACGACCATGCGGCGGCTGCCCCCGAGCAACGTGCGTCGCACTTTGACCGGCGCGAGCCAGTTGACGTGGACGTGGGCAATCAGCGAACCGTCGAAGAACATCGTCATGTACGCGATGTTCTCCGGCTTGCCGGGCACGTGCGCGAGCCCGGTCGCCGAGACGGCCGTGGGATGCCGCCGCAACACGTAGTCCATGATCGACAGGTCGTGCACCGCCAGGTCCCACAGCACGTTGACGTCGTGCTGAAAGAGGCCGAGGTTGATGCGCACCGAATCGTAGTAATAGACCTCGCCCAATTCGCCCTTGTCCACGAGATCCCGAATCGTCCGCACGGCGCTGGTGTAGACGAAGGTATGGTCCACCATCAGCACCACGCGGCGTCGTGCGGCTTCGTCGATCATGCGGGAGGCCTGATCGGACGAAGAAGCGATCGGCTTCTCGACGAGCACGTGCTTGCCTTCGCGGATCGCCATCATGGCGAGATCGAAGTGGTGTTCGACCGGCGTAGCGATGACGACGGCATCGACCGCGGGATCGTTGATGAGAGCGACGGCGTCCGTTGTCGCGTGTATCCCTGCATACCGGCGCTCGACCAGTGCCAGCCTCTCGGGGCGCCGGTCGCATACCGCCGTCACCCTGGTGGATGACAGGTCCGCGAAGTTCCGTACGAGATTGGGCCCCCAATAGCCGAATCCGATGACGCCCACGCGGATCATGCGCGCTGCCCCCGCCCCCCGCTCCGCAGGACGACTCGCGCCGGGACGCCAACCACCGTCTCGCCGTCCTGCACGTCGCGTGTCACGACCGCACCCGCTCCCACCATCGCACCCTCGCCAATCGTCACGCCGCACATGATCGTCACGCCGCTGCCGATCGACGCGCCACGGCGGACGCGTGTGGGCACGACGGCCCAGTCGGCCTCGGTCTGCAGCCGGCCGTCCGACGTTGCACGCGGGCGCGGGTCATTGATGAACATCACTCCATGTCCGATGAAGACCTCGTCCTCAATCGTCACCCCTTCGCACACGAAAGTATGCGACGAGATCTTGCACCGGCTGCCGATCACGGCGTTCTTCTGAATCTCCACGAACGTCCCTATCCGGGTGTCGTCGCCGATGCGGCAGCCGTAAAGATTCACCAGATCGCGATGAAAGATGACGACGCGTTCCCCGAGCACGACGTCAGCGGCGACCGGCATCTGTCTTCCTCTTCCACCGGGGCGTGCTGAAATCCGTCACGGTTTCGCGGCCGCGGCCGTCGGCGCCTCGAGCGGCGCCTGCATTCTCTTCGGGCGAGCGAACCGCTCGATCGCCTGCACCGTGATCGGTGTAGCGGCGCGCTCGATGCCGGCCGGCCGCAGGAATGTCTCGATGAAGGCCCGAATCGCCGCCGGATCGAAATCGCGCCGCACGGCCGCGGTCAGTTGCTGCCGGTGCGCATCGAAGTCGGCTGCAACGTCGACGAAGCCGCCGTGCTCCTTCAGCAGGTAGGAGAAGTGCAGCGTGCCTTGCTGCCCGTCCGCAAACTCGGGCGCCAGGATGGTGAGCACTGGACGGCCGAGGATGCCGGCCTCGAGCTGTGCGCTCGTGTTCAGCCCGACGACGGCAGCGGCGTGATGCACGGTGTCGAAAAGCGTCTGATCGGCGTTCATCGCATGCGGCAGCGATACGGCGACACGCGCGTCGGGCGGGGTAAACCGCTTCCACGGCTTCTGCTGCCTGGGATGCGGACGAATCAACACGCTGCACGCCTCGAGCGCCGGCGCCTTCCGTA
>Ga0073934_10010410_pt1 | contig 11562 bp, 10 predicted proteins | sample LarsenN4metaG_FD_76834 | JGI IMG/M metagenome (GOLD analysis project Ga0073934, IMG submission 76834) | Hot spring sediment bacterial and archeal communities from British Columbia, Canada, to study Microbial Dark Matter (Phase II) - Larsen... ...
ACGAAGATGTTGCCCGGGTGCATGTCGGCATGGAAAAAGTTGTCCCGGAACACCTGCGTGAAAAAGATCTCGACGCCCCGCACCGCCAGCGTGCGGCGGTCGATGCCGAGCGCGTCGAGCGTTTCGACGTCCGTGACCGGCACGCCGTGCATGCGGTCCATCACCAGCATGCGCTCGCTGACCAGCGGCAGGTGCATGCGCGGGATGTACAGCAGCGCGGAATGCTCGAACGCCAGCCGCATGCGCTCGCTGTTCTGTGCCTCGCGGCGCAGGTCGATCTCGGCGTGGATGGTGTCGGCGTACTGCTCGACGACGCGTGAGGGCTGCAGCAGGCGGGCGTCGGCGGAGACCGCTTCCAGCCAGCGCGCAAGGCGGCGCATGACGGCAAGGTCGGCGTCGATGGTGGCGGCGATGCCCGGGCGCAGCAGCTTGATGACGACGTCGCGGCCGTCGGCCAGTTGCGCGGCGTAGACCTGCGCCACCGAGGCCGCCGCCAGCGGCGTCGAGCCGACCTGCGCGAACACCTCGTGCAGCGGGCGGCCGAGTTCCTGCGCGATCTGCGCCTTCGCCACGGCATCGGGAAACGGCGCGACGCGATCCTGCAGCTTGGCCAGTTCGTCACAGACCGCGTCGTCGAGGAGGTCGCGCCGGGTGGCGAGCAACTGGCCGAGCTTGATGAAGATGGGCCCGAGTTCCTGCAATGCCAGGCGCAGCCGTGCCGCCACCGGTACCGGCGGCGCCGGCAGCCAGCGCGCCGGCAGCAGCCACAACAGCGCGCGCAACGGCCAGGCCAGCGGATGGCCCGGCAGCAGCGACAGCAGCCGGTAGCGTGCGACGGTGTTGAGCACGGTCAGCACGCGGGCTGCACGGCCGGGCGGGCGGGTGCCGTTGTGCCCGGCGGTGTCTCGTGAAGGCTGCGCGGGTTGCATGGCGTTCAGCGCCCGCCGTGCGCGAGTGCGGCCGTGCGTGCACGCGCCGCCTGCAGCCGCTGCTGCAGGCGGTCGACGTCCAGGCGCAACTCGTCGACGTCGTGCAGGAATTCGCGCATCGCCTGCTTTGGCGGGAACATCGCCAGCTCGTGGCGCAGGAAGTCCTCGCCGTCGCGGCGCAGGCTGGTGAAGGCGCGTGCCATGAACGTGGCGGCGCCACGCAGCAACTCGCCGACCTGCCGCGCAGCGACATCGCCGACGATGCGCGCCAGCGGCTCTTCCCAGTCGATGTCGACGTCGCGGGCGATCTTCACGATCTCCTGCACGAAGCGGGCATCGCCCAGCACCTGCACGTGGCCGCCGGCCGGCACCACCTGCGGGTCTTCGGCGGCGAGCTGGCGCAGCAGGCCGATGGCGCTGGCGCGCAGGGTGCCGTCGACGCTGGTCTCGCAACTGTCGTAGATCTCGACGCCGTCGGCGGTGAACAGGAAATAGGCGTTCACCGGCGGCTGCAGGCATTCGATCGCCAGCACCCGCCCGCGGTGCGCGGCCAGCCGCTGCCGGGTGGCCGGGTCGTAGCGCAGGGCATCGTTGAGCGCGCGTTCGAGCAGGCCGTAGACCGGCGCCATCAGGCCGGCCGCCGCGGCGGCATCGCGCAGGGCGGCACGCGGGCTGCCGTTGCTGTCGTCGTTCATGCCTTGAAACCCCGGTGCACGGCGACGATGCCGGCGGTCATGTTGAAGAAGTCACAGCGCACCAGGCCGGCCTTTTCCATCATGCCGCGCAAGGTCTGCTGGTCCGGGTGCATGCGGATGGACTCCGCGAGGTAGCGGTAGCTGTCTTCGTCGCCGGTGACGGCGCGGCCGATTTTCGGCAGCAGCGTGAACGAATAGAGATCATAGAGGCGCGACAGCGGCTCGAGCGTCGGCTTCGAGAATTCCAGCACCAGCACGCGGCCGCCGGGCTTGAGCACGCGGTGCATTTCCGCCAGCGCGGCATCCTTGTCGGTGACGTTGCGCAGGCCGAAGCCGATGCTGACGATGTCGAAACTGTTCGCTGCAAACGGCAGCCGTTCCGCGTTGGCGAGCGCGAAGCGGATGTTGCCGGCATAGCCGCGATCGGTGACGCGGTCACGGCCGACGCCGAGCATGGAATCGTTGATGTCGGTCATCACCACCAGGCCGCCGGCGCCGACGCGGTCGGCGAAGAGCATCGAGATGTCGCCGGTGCCGGCCGCGAGGTCCAGCACGCGCTGGCCACTGCGCACGCCGCTGACTTCCAGCATGAAGCGCTTCCACAGCCGGTGGACGCCCATCGACATGAGGTCGTTCATGAGGTCGTACTTGCCGGCGACGGAATGGAAGACCTCGCCGACGCGCTTCACCTTTTCCGCGCGCGCGACGGTCTCGAAGCCGAAGTGCGTGGTGTCGCCGGGGGATTTGTCATGCGGTGAGTTCACAGCGGCCTGCCCTCCAGGCGGAACGGGTCCGGTATGCCTGCCTCGAGGCGTGCGAGCACGTCTTCCTCGGCACCGGCCATGTCATCAAAAAGTTCGTGCGTGCTGCCGAGCGGGCGCATGACGCGGAAGCCGCGATCGAGGAAATCGTAGAGCGCGCCGAGGCCGTACTTGTGTGCCGGCTTCGCGGCGATGCGGAAGGTGGCGAAGATCAGCCGGCTGCGCACGTACTTGTCCAGGCCGTGGCCGAGTTCTCGGATCAGCACCAGCACCTGCCGGCGCTCGTCGAAGCGGCCCAGTGCGCGCACGGCGTCGATGTAGCGGTCCAGTTGCAGGGTGTCGTGGCCCTGCTGCTCGAAGTAGAGGGCGGCGAGCGCCTCGTCGATGCGCTGCATCAGTACCATCGCCTCCAGCGCCACCGTCGAGGTGTGCAGCACGGCATCCGGCAGCAGCCGCACGGCAATGGGCAGCGCGCGCTCGATCTCGCGTGCCATCGGCAGCAGGTCGATGCCGCCGTAGATGTCGTTCAGGAACAGGCTGGTGGCGTCGTGGTAGGTCGGGTCGGCGACCAGCGCGGCATGGGTGTGCTGCAGGCGGCGCGCCTGGAACGCCTGCAGCGCATGGACGCGGGCGCGGAAGGCGGCGTCTTCGTGCTGCCGCAGCGCGTGGTAGTGCTGCAATTGCCCGCGCAGTTTTTCGGCCGCTGTCATGGGTTCGCGTCGATGCAGTCGAGGGGCGGCCATAGTAGCGAATTCGCGCACCCGCCGGGCCTGGCGCGGCCCCGGCAGCGGATTTGTGCCCCGGCCGTGGCCGAGTGGCCGCGAGGCGCAGTTAGACTGCCACGCCATGAACAGCATCCACCCGCAACACACGCCGGAAAGCACGGACCCAGCCCGGCCCGGCCCGGCACAGGACCGCGTCGGCGGCATCTTGCTCGCCCTGGCCGCGCTGGCGGCGCTGGCCGTTGCCAACAGCCCGCTCGAGGGTGCCTACCGGCAGCTGCTCGACACGCCGGGGATCATCAGCATCGGCACGCTGGGCATCGAGAAGCCGCTGCAACTCTGGATCAACGACGGCCTGATGGCGGTGTTCTTCTTCCTGGTCGGGCTGGAGATCAAGCGCGAGGTCATGGAAGGCGAACTGTCGAGCTGGGGGCAGGTGGTGCTGCCGGCGGTTGCGGCCGTCGGCGGCATGGCGGCGCCGGCGCTGATCTTCCGCGCCTTCACCGGCGACCACGGTGATGCGCTGCTCGGCTGGGCCATCCCATCGGCCACCGACATCGCCTTTGCGCTCGGCGTGCTCAGCCTGTTCGGCCGGCGGGTGCCGGTGGCGCTGAAGGTGTTCCTGCTTTCCGTGGCCATCCTCGATGACCTCGGCGCCATCATCGTGATCGCCATTTTCTACACCAGCCAGTTGTCGGCGCTGTCGATGATGCTCGCCGGCGCCGCGCTGGCCGTGCTGCTGCTGATGAAGCGGATGCAGGTCGTGCGCCTGTTCCCCTACCTCGTCGTCGGCTTCTTCATGTGGAGCTTCGTGCTCAAGTCCGGCGTGCACGCGACGCTGGCCGGTGTGCTGCTGGCGCTGTGCATCCCGCTCAACGTGCCCGGCGGGCCGTCGCCAGCGCGCATGCTCGAACATGAACTGCACCCCTGGGTGGCGTTGTTCATCGTGCCCGTCTTTGCCTTTGCCAATGCCGGCGTGCCGCTTTCCGGCATCGGCTGGCAGACGTTTGCGGCGCCGGTCACGCTCGGCGTGACGCTGGGCCTGTTCGCCGGCAAGCAGGTGGGCATTTTCCTGGCGGCCTGGCTGGTCATCCGGCTCGGCGTCGCGAAGCTGCCCACCGGCACGACCTGGCTGCAGCTCTACGGCATCGCCCTGCTGTGCGGGATCGGTTTCACCATGAGCCTGTTCATCACCAGCCTGGCCTGGCCGCCGGGGAGCGCCTACATCGACCAGGCGCGCCTCGGCATCCTGGCCGGCACCGGCCTGTCGGCGGTGGCCGGCCTGCTGGTTCTTGCCCTCGCCCTGCCTCGGAAGCCGGTCACGTGAACCTCGACGTCGTCATCCTGTTCTTCGCGCTCGGCGCCTTCGCCGGGCTGGTCCGTGCCGACCTGCGACTGCCGCACGGTCTCTACGACACCCTGAGCCTGTACCTGTTGCTGGCCATCGGCCTCAAGGGCGGCATGGAGCTGGCACGCTTTCCGATGGGCGAGGTGCTGCTGCAGGCGCTGCCGATCATGTCGATCGGCCTGATCCTGCCGCTGCTGGCCTACCCGGTGCTGCGCTGGCTCGGCAAGATGCCGGTGGCCGATGCCGCCTCCATCGCCGCGCACTACGGCTCGGTGAGCGTGGCCACCTACGCGGTGGGCATCGCCCACCTCGACAGCCTCGGCATTGCCTATGAAAGCTACCTGCCGGTGTTCGTGGTGTTGCTGGAAATGCCCGCGATCGGCATCGGCATCTGGCTGGCCCGCCGGGCCGGCATCGGTGCCAGCGGAGGTGGCCAGCTCGCGCACGAGATCTTCCTCAACAAGGGCATCCTGCTGATGGGTGGCGGCCTGCTGATCGGTGCGGTCGCCGGCCCGGCCGGCGTCGAGCCGGTGGCGCCCCTCTTCATCGACCTGTTCAAGGGTGCGCTGGCCCTGTTCCTGGTCGAGATGGGCCTGATCGCCGCCTCGCGGCTGCAGGACCTGCGCCAGCTCGGCGTGTTCCTGGTGCTGTTCGGCACGCTGATGCCGTTGACCGGTGCGCTGCTTGGCGCCGCCGCAGGTACACTGGCCGGCCTTTCGGCGGGCGGTGTCGTGATGATTGCCGTGCTGGGCGCGAGCGCTTCCTACATCGCCGTGCCGGCGGCCATGCGCATCGCCATTCCCGAGGCGCGGCACAACCTCTCGATCACCGCGTCGCTGGCCATCACGTTCCCGTTCAACGTGCTGGTCGGCGTGCCGCTGTACACGGAACTGTTGACGCCCTGAGTGCCGCGCCACCGGCGCGGCGTGCCGGCCACCGAATCTGACTGGGACTGATCATGCAAGCCGACAAACCGCTGGTTGCCGTGGTGATGGGTTCGCGCAGCGACTGGGAAACCATGCGCCACGCCGTGGAAACCCTCGAGGCGCTCGGCATTGCCCACGAGGCGAAGGTTGTCTCCGCGCACCGCACGCCGGACCGCCTCTTTGAATTCGGCGCCACCGCGGAGTCCCGCGGCCTGCGCTTCGTCATCGCCGGTGCCGGCGGCGCGGCGCACCTGCCGGGCATGATCGCGGCGAAGACCGCGGTGCCCGTGCTCGGCGTTCCCGTGCAGTCGCACGCGCTCAATGGCCTGGATTCGCTGCTGTCGATCGTGCAGATGCCCGGCGGCGTGCCGGTGGGCACCTTCGCCATCGGCAAGGCCGGCGCCATCAATGCCGCCCTGTTTGCCGCGCAGTCGCTGGCGACCACGGACGCGGCGCTGCGCGCGCGGGTCCATGCCTGGCGCGAGTCGCAGACCGCGAAGGTGCTGGCCAGCGATGATCCGCGCCTGCCCGAAAACGGCTGACGCCGCCCCGCCAGTCCTTACTAGCCGCTCGCGCGAACCCGCCCTGACATGAAGACCCTTGGCATCATTGGTGGCGGCCAGCTGGGCCGCATGCTGGCGATTTCCGCCATTCCCCTCGGCGTCCGCTGCCGTTTCCTGGTGCCGAAGGACGATGCCGCGCTGCTCGACTTCGGTGCCCGCTACGCGCAGGCCGACGAAAAGGACATCCAGCATTTCGCGCACGGCCTCGATGCCGCGACGACGGAAATCGAGACGATCGATCCGCGCGTGTTCGCGCAGGTCATGAAGCAGTCGCCGCTGTGGCCGACGCCGGCGGCGCTGGACCTCAAGCGCGACCGCCGCCGCGAGCGCGAGCGCCTGACGTCGCTCGGGCTGCCGCAGCCGCGCTGGGCGCAGGCCGGCATCCACGCCGATCTCGCCGCCGCCTGCGCGCAGACGGGTTTCCCCTGCCGGGTGAAGGCGGCCAGCGGCGGCTATGACGGCCGCGGACAGTGGCGCGTGCAGTCGGCGGCAGACATCGCGCTGGTGCCGGCGGAAGCGGCGCCGTTCACGGTGGAAGCCGAAATCGATTTCCGTGGCGAATTCTCGTTGCTGGCTGCGCGCAGCCTGGACGCCGCAGGCCGCGAGGACCTGCGGTTCTGGGCGCCGTCCCTGAACGTGCACCGCGACGGCATCCTCGTGCGCACCGAGCCGGACATCAGCGGCGTCGTCAGTGCCGCCGAGGTGGCCGACGGCGAGCGCTGCGTGCGCGAACTGATGCGGGCGCTCGATTACCGCGGCGTGCTGGCGGTGGAGTTCTTCCGTACCGGCAGCGGCATCCTCGTCAACGAATTCGCGCCGCGCGTGCACAACAGCGGGCACTGGACCATCGAGGGCGCGCGCACCAGCCAGTTCGAGAACCACGTGCGCGCGGTGCTCGGGCTGCCGCTGGGCGACACGGCGCTGCGTGCGCCGGTGATCACCTGGAACGTGCTCGGTTTCTGGCCGTCGCGGCAGGACTTGCTCCAGGTGCCCGGCCTGGCCGTGCACGACTACGGCAAGGCCGAGCGCGCCGGCCGCAAGATCGGCCACGTCACCCTGCAGCAGCCGGATGCCGAACGGGTGCAGCTGGTCGAGCGGTTGCTGGGCTGGTGAGGCGCCGGCCATGAAAAAAGGCGGCGGGATTCCCGCCGCCTTTCCGGTTGCATCCGCTGCGCGCCGGCAGCCTGTCCGGTCTCACAGGATGTAGCGCGACAGGTCCTCGTCCTGCACCACCTCGCCGAGCACGGCGTCCACCCGGGTGGCATCGATGGCGAGTTCGTCGCCGGCTTGCCGCAGGGCGACGTCGGTGGCGTCGAAGGAAATGTCCTCGAGCAACTTTTCCATCACCGTGTGCAGGCGCCGCGCGCCGATGTTCTCCGTGCGCTCGTTCACCTGGAAGGCAATCCGGGCAATGCGCCGGATGGCGTCGTCGGTGAAGCGGATCTTCAGGTTCTCGGTTGCCAGCAGCTCGCGGTACTGCATGGTCAGCGAATTGTTAGGCTCGCGCAGGATGCGCTCGAAATCCTCGCTGGACAGTGCGTTGAGTTCGACGCGGATCGGCAGGCGGCCCTGCAGTTCCGGGATCAGGTCGGACGGCTTGGCGAGGTGAAAGGCGCCGGAGCAGATGAACAGCACGTGATCGGTTTTCACGGTGCCGTACTTGGTGTTCACCGTGCAGCCCTCGATCAGCGGCAGCAGGTCGCGCTGGACGCCTTCGCGTGACACGTCGGCGCCGCTGACCTCGCCGCGCCGGCACACCTTGTCGATCTCGTCGATGAACACGATGCCGCCCTGCTCGACGGCGCGCAGGGCCGCGTCCTTGATCTCCTCGTCGTTGACCAGCCTGGCGGCCTCTTCGTCGCGCACGAGTTTCAGCGCGTCCTTCACCTTCAGCCGCTGCGTCTTGCGGCGATCCTTGCCGAGCGCGGAGAACATGTTCTGCAGCTGGCTGGTCATGTCCTCCAGGCCGGGGGGCGCCATGATGTTGACGCCCACCGTCGGTTGCGCGATCTCCATTTCCACTTCGCGGTCATCGAGTTCGCCGGCGCGCAGCTTGCGCCGGAACAGGTTGCGGGTGACGGAGTCGGCAGCCTGGCTGCTGCTGCCGTTGGCATTGAAGTCATCGCGCGCCGGGCGCAGCAGCGCGTCGAGCAGTCGCTCCTCGGCGGCTTCCTCGGCTTGCGCACGCGAGCCGGCCATCGCCTGTTGCCGTTGCATCTTCATCGCCGTCTCGACGAGGTCGCGGACGATGGTTTCCACGTCACGGCCGACGTAGCCGACTTCCGTGAACTTGGTGGCTTCCACCTTGATGAAGGGCGCGTTGGCGAGTTTCGCCAGCCGGCGCGCGATCTCGGTCTTGCCGACGCCGGTCGGGCCGATCATCAGGATGTTCTTCGGCACGATGTCGTTGCGCACGTCTTCCGGCAGCTGCATGCGCCGCCAGCGGTTGCGCAGCGCCACGGCGACGGCGCGCTTGGCGGCATGCTGCCCGACGATGTAGCGGTCGAGTTCGCTGACGATTTCACGGGGAGTCATCGCGGTCATGCGCCGAGTTCCTCGATGGTGACGCTGTGGTTGGTGTAGATGCAGATGTCGCCGGCAATGCCGAGCGCCTTCTCGACGATGGCGCGTGCATCCAGCTCGGTGTTCTCCAGCAGCGCACGCGCGGCGGCCTGTGCGAAGGGGCCGCCGGAGCCGATGGCGATCAGCGAGTTCTCCGGTTCGATGACGTCGCCGTTGCCGGTGATGATCAGTGACGCCGTGTGGTCGGCCACCGCCAGCAGGGCCTCGAGGCGGCGCAGCGCACGGTCGGTGCGCCAGTCCTTGGCCAGTTCCACCGCGGCGCGGGTGAGGTTGCCGCCATGCTTCTCGAGCTTGGCGTCGAAACGCTCGAACAGCGTGAAGGCGTCGGCGGTGCCGCCGGCAAAGCCGGCGATCACCTTGCCGTTGCCGAGGCGGCGGACCTTGCGCGCGTTGCCTTTCATGACCGTGTTGCCGAGCGTGACCTGGCCGTCGCCGCCGATCACCACGCGACCGTTGCGGCGAACGGACACGATGGTGGTGCCGTGCATCTGTTCCATGGGGAATTTCCGGAAGGGGAAGGTGAGCGCCGGCCGAGATGGTGGCGGCGCGGACGGGATTCAATTCCCGCCCGGCGGCGAATGCAGGGGCGGCGGCCCCGGCGCGCGTGGCGAGCGGACGCCGTTACTTCGACTTGACCGCGAAGGTGTCGACTTTCATGCCGGCCAGCTGTTGCTGCGCCTTCTTCATCGCGGCCTCGTCGCCGAAGGGGCCGACCATCACGCGGAAGCGGATGTCGCCCTTGTCGGTGGTGGCCTGCTGCACGGTGACGTTGTGGCCGGAGAGCAACAGCTCGCCGCGGCGGCGGTCGGCCTCGGCGCGGGTGGCGAAGGAGCCGGCCTGCAGCGCAAAGCGCGCGCCGGCAACGGAAGGCTGCACGGGAATCGCGGCCGCCGGTGCGGCTACGGCGGGGGCAGCAGGCGGCGGCGCTGCCGCGGGCGCAGCGGCCGTGGTGGCCGGCGGCGTGGCTGCCGGTGCCGGCACCGCTACCGGTGGCACCGGCGGCGGCGTGGCGGCGGGCCGCGTGGTTTCCTTGCCGGCGACCGGCACCGCGGTCTCCTGCTTGGTCAGCATGTCGTAGAACTGGAACGTGACCGGGCGCTCTCCTTCGGCGGCGGTCGTCGCGCCGCCATCGCCGGCAGCCGCGGTGGCGGCCGGCTTGCCGTCTTCGGCGCAGGCCTGTTCATGCGCCCGCAATTCCATCGACGTCGGCAGCAGGTCGAGCAGGTAGACGCCGCCGGCGAGCAGCAGGCCGAACAGCGTGCCGCCGATGAACGCGACCAGCGATATCTTTGCGCCGGTGTTGCTGCCCGCTGCCGGGCGCGGTTGCGCGCCGCGCTTCTTGCCGACGTTCCTTGCCATGCCGGTGTTCCTCACATGCTCTCGGGTGCGCTGACGCCGAGCAGGCCGAGGCCGTCGGCGATGACGCGGCGCACGGCCTCGGACAGCGCGAGGCGCGCATTGCGCTCGCGGGCGTCGTCGACCAGCACCTTGTGTGCGTTGTAGTAGCTGTGGAATTCCTGCGCGAGTTCACGCAGCCAGTGCGTGAGCTGGTGTGGCGCGCGGTGGCGGGCGGCGCTGGCCAGGGTTTCCGGCCACTGGCCGAGCCGGCGCGCGAGGTCGCCGGCGGCTTCCTCGGGCAATTCCGCCAGCGCGGCCATGCCCAGGGCTTCGTCGTACTGCCACCCGCGTTCGCCGAGCGTGCGGAACATGCTGCACACGCGGGCATGCGCGTACTGCAGGTAGTACACCGGGTTCTCGTTGCTTTGCGAGCGCGCAAGGTCGATGTCGAACTCGAGGTGCTGGTCGCTGGAGCGCGTCAGGTAGAAAAAACGGGTGGCGTCGGTGCCGGCTTCCTCGACCAGGTCGCGCAAGGTCACGAAGTTGCCGCTGCGCTTGCCCATGCGTCCGGAGGCCAGCGTCACGAACTGGATCAGCGACACGTGGAAGCGGTCGCCCTTGCCGGACATGAACTCGATGGCGGCGCGCACGCGCGAGATGTAACCGTGGTGGTCGGCGCCCCAGACGTCGATCAGGCTGTCGTAGCCGCGCTCGAGCTTGTCGAGGTGGTAGGCAACGTCCGACGCAAAGTAGGTGAACGATGCGTCATCGCGCACCAGCACGCGGTCCTTCTCGTCGCCGAGGGCCGTGGTGCGCAGCCAGAGCGCGCCGTCCTTCTCGTAGGCGTGGCCCATGGCGCGCAGCTTGTCGATGGCGCGGTGCACGGCGCCGCTCTCCACCAGCGCGCGCTCGGAGTAGAAACGGTCGAATTGCACGTTGAAGGCATCGAGGGTGGCACGGATGTCGCGTAACTGCGCGTCGATGCCGAACTGCTGCACGGTGCGGTAATCCTCGCCGAGCAATTCGCGCGAACGCGCGATCAGGGCATCGAGGTGCGCTTCCTTGATCTTCTTGGCGTCGTCGCCGTCCTCGTCGGAATCCGGCGGCAGGTTGGCGACCACGTCGGCGTAGTGCCGGCGGAAGCGCTCGCCGTACTCGCTGGCGAGGTGCGTGGCCGTTTCCGTGACGTAGGCGCCCGGGTAGGCTCGTGACGGAATGCGCACCGGCGCGCCGAAGGACTCCAGGTAACGCAGCCACAGGCTGACGGTGAGCACGTCGGTCTGCCGGCCGAAATCGTTGATGTAGTACTCGCGGTGGACCTTGTGGCCGGTGGCCGCGAGCAGGTTGGCGAGCGCCGAGCCGTAGGCTGCGCCACGCCCGTGGCCGACGTGCATCGGGCCGGTCGGGTTGGCGGAAACGTACTCCAGCAGGACGGTTTCACCATGGCCGACATCGGGGCGCGCGAACACGTGCAGGTCGTCGAGGATGCGCCGCACGGCGGTGAACTGGCTGCCGCTGGCGAGGAAGAAATTGATGAAGCCGGGGCCGGCGATTTCGGTTCGCGCCACGAGGGTGTTGGCGGGCAGCGCGGCAACCACGGCCTCGGCCAGTGCACGCGGCGGCTTGCCGGCGGCCTTCGCGAGCATCATCGCGATGTTGCTGGCGAAATCGCCGTGCGACTTGTCGCGCGTGGCATC
>Ga0073934_10010411_pt1 | contig 11561 bp, 6 predicted proteins | sample LarsenN4metaG_FD_76834 | JGI IMG/M metagenome (GOLD analysis project Ga0073934, IMG submission 76834) | Hot spring sediment bacterial and archeal communities from British Columbia, Canada, to study Microbial Dark Matter (Phase II) - Larsen... ...
CGAACTGGCCGTGCTGGAGAATGCAATTCGTGCCGACCTGAACAAGGTTGCCCCGCGCTACATGGGCGTGCTCAAGCCTCTGAAGGTCGTGCTGACGAACTACCCCGATGGTCAGGTCGAAGAACTGGACGCGGTGAACAACCCGGAAGACCCGTCGCAGGGGATGCGGAAGGTGCCGTTCTCCAAGGTGCTGTACATCGAGCAGGACGATTTTCTTGAGAACCCGCCCAAGCAGTTTTATCGCCTTGCTCCAGGCCGCGAGGTGCGCTTGCGCTGGGGCTATTTCATCACCTGCCAGGAAGCCGTGAAGGACGCCGCGGGGAACGTCATCGAACTGCGCTGCACCTACGACCCCGCGACCAAGGGAGGCAACGCGCCCGACGGCCGCAAAGTGAAGAGCACCATCCACTGGGTCTCCGCGGCCCATGCGATTCCTGCCGAGGTGCGGCTGTACGACAAGCTGTTCACGATCGCCGATGTAGCCGACATTCCCGACGATCATGACTGGAAGAGCTATCTCAATCCTCAGTCCGAGGTAATCGTGACCGGGCAACTGGAGCCGTCGCTTGCGGGTAAGCCCGCGGGCTTCCGCTGTCAGTTTGAGCGGCTGGGCTACTTCTGCGTCGACAAAGATACCACGTCCCAAAAGCTTGTGTTCAACCGCACGGTGACGTTAAAGGACGAGTGGGCGAAACTGCAGAAGAAGGGCGGATGAGCCGGCTAAGAACCTCTAACACAACCGGTTGTGCACCCTCAAAAGCTTCCGAACGCCTGAGAAAACTCACATGCACAGAGGTTGTGTTAGAAACTCTAAGCTCGGTCCACAGATCTGACATAGAGCACATCGACCCGGTGATCCGCCTCGACGATCCGACAGTAAATCCCCAGAAGATGAGATCGGGCCACACGAACGGTTCCGGATCTGCAGGCACTACCATGCTCCGACGCTCACGACATCGGCCGGCCCGCTGGTCCCCTGCCGAGCGTTTCGATGGCTGAACGGCCGAGTACGGTTCGGTGGCGAACTTCGGCCGATCATTCCGTGAGGCGTTTCGGCAAAGGCACGTCAGTTGCTGCCCCTCTCGTTTCATCGCGGCCGATGGACTCGGCCGCTGGCGGGCCTGTGTGCCCTGCAACTTGCAGCAATTCACAAGGAGTTCCTCTGAACCGCCGACACCTCCAGTGGCTGATCGCCGCAACGGCAATCTGCCTGTTTTTGGCCGCAGTGCCCGCCTTTTCCCAAATTCAGAAGCGCGACGGTGTGCGACAGTCCAATCCCGCGCCGTCCGTCGAGAGATCGCGGACGACGACCACCACGCGCTCGTCATCGAGCAAGGAGATCCACAAGTTCAGCACCCTCGTGGACGGGAACGTTGTGATCCGCGAAGACAAGCCGGCCGGGCAAGTGGTCGACTTCGTGCTGACCGACCAGGGGTGTGTCGATTACGTCGTCGCGACGTACGAAGACGAGTACTCCCTCATTCCGTTCAGCGCCGTCGAATTCCGCTGGGCCAAGAGCGTTGTGTTTGTGGACATCTCGCAGTCGCAGTTCGCGAAGGTGATGTTCTTCTCGAAAAACGACTGGCCGGACATCACGGCGTCGTCGTTCCGCGACGAGGTGTTCTCCACGTTCAACGTCAGCGCCACGCGGCGCGACGCCACGCGGACGACCCGGCGCGAAACCGACGTGGACGTCGACCGGCGGGACCGCGACATCGATCACCGCGACAGCGACCGGCGTGATTCGAACATTGATCGCGATCCTCGCGACCAGGATCGAACCGGCCGCGACCAGCCCAAACGCGACGAAGCCGCACCCGATCGCTCAATAAAGGACAACCGGCCGGATCGCGACGCCCGCGATCTGAAGCCGCCGCCGAAGCCGGCTCCGAAGCCCGATGAAAAGAAGCCGGCACCGCGGGATACCGAGAAAAAGCCCGCGCCAAAGAAGGAAGCGCCTAAGGAGGTGCTGCCGCGGCAGCCGCTGCCGCGCGACGGAGGCCAGAACCCGAACAATCCGCAGTCGTGACGCGCGCACCCCGAGAGGGGAGCCAGGGATGAGGGGTGGACCCCGGTCGAACTCTTTCGATCGGGGTCCATTTTGTTGCGCGACGAATGCACGCTCCCCTCCGGGTCGCGGCTAAACGAAGACGGGTGTGCCGGTGGACTCGTCGGGCACTTCCACGTGATCCACATCGTCGCCGCGGTCTTTGAGCACGAGCAGCAGCCGTGCGCGGCCGATCTCGTCGTAGTCGGGCTCGCGGTATCCGTGACCGGCGTCGAACTTCGGTTCCTGACCGAGTTCGAAATTCTCCACCAGCACGCGGACGCCGGGCAGCCCCAGAAAGTGCCGGTCCTCGGCCCGCTGACGACCGCCGTGGACGTCGAACACCTCGAACATCACGCGCAGCACGCGGACGAACCGGCGGAACGAGACGCCGTCTTCCACGTAGATGAGATCGACCTCCAGCGCCTGGGTGATCTCGCGGAAGTGGTGCCGGGCTGCGCGGGGAAACGCTCGGTGGTACGGGGCGCCAATCACCGCTTCTGCGAACTCGCTCTCGTCCTCGTCGCGCGTCAGGCCATAGATGAACCAGTGCTGCAGGCCGATCCAGAAGCCGGAGCCGCGCTTCCATTTCCAGCGGGCCGCCTGCTTGAACAGCTTCTCCAGCCCGCGCGTGAGCGACCGGCGATGCTGAATCTCCAGTCGGCGCCGCAGTCGCCACTGTTCGTCCGGATCGGCCGCGGTGGGCAACACCGGAGCACTCTCCGGATTGAACAGGATGCCCGGCCCCACGAACCGCAAGATCTGCCATGTCATGGCGGACAGCCCCGCGACTCCAGTCCACGCCAGGACGGCGCCCAACGCGCGGGACAGGGGCATCGACGTGCCGGCATGATGCCACAGCGGCTGCACCAGCCGATCACCCATGCACAGCCATGCGAGCACCGTGACAAAGCCGATCAACACGGTCCCCAGCGAGAGCCAGCCCCATCGGCCGTCAAAGCTGCGCAGCACGCCCCCCTGTTTGGGCCGCCAGACGAGGATGAGTCCCGAGGGAGTCAGCCACAGTGCCGCCACGACGGCGAGTTCCAGCAACGCGTACACCACGAAGGCCCACGACACCGGCAGCCAGCACGCCGCCGAGAGCACCGCCGCCGCAAACACCGCCAACATCACGCGGTCGCGGCGGCTCGTCGGCGCTAATCGCCGCGGAAAGCTGAGCGACCAGCCGTTGATAAGCTCCGTCCAGGCAAACAGGGCCAACACCAGCAGCGACAGCCCCACGAGCACCCACAAGGCTCCCAGAAACAGCAGGTAGGCGAGATAGAACCGCGGCGCCAGCCAGTCCCGAACATTGCCCGGCGCGATGAGTGCCGTCGGAACCAGCACCGCCAGCGCGCTGCTGAGCGCAATCAGGCATACCTGCCAGTCGGTGGGAAAGCCGCGCGGGATCGGCGGCTGGAGGCGCAGGTCCACGCCGTAGTCGATCAGGAACAGCCGGGCCATTCGCGACAAACACCGCCGCGCGACGAGCTGGCAGCCCTGGACCATCGCCAATGGGCGCGTGCGATGCGCCGCAATCGTGGTCAGCCCCAACAGGCACAGGGCCGATAACAGCAGGGCATCGGCGAAATCGTTCACCGCCTCACGACCGGCCAGTTCCAGGCACGCCAGCACAACGCCCCAGCCCGCGGCGGCCAGAACGTCTCGCCGGCGGAGTCGCCATCGGCCCAAGTTCCACGCTGCCAGGAATCGCTGAAACTGAATCACGCCGCACCTCAAACGAGGGAGACTGCTCGATGAGCAGCCAACCAACGCCCTGATCCACTCTATCGGACGCGCTACCCGTTCAGCCAGTTCGTGTCGGAAGCCCGGCTTTTCCGAAAGCCGGGCTTCTCGCGAGGTTCTGACGCGCCCTCAGGGCGATTCAGTTGTTCACTGTAGGGTGACGCCGAGGCTCACCTGCTGGCAAGCACTTCCGGTGAGCCTCGCGGACTCGGCATCACCCGACAGCCGGCTCATTCTCGACTACTGAATCGCCCTGGACGCGCCGTCAGGTCGGACTCCCCACAACGCGGGAATCTGTTACATTAACAGGCGGGTTCCCGGGTGGGTCGGAACCGTTCCTGAAGGAGTGCCGCGTCGGCGGCGCAAATGCTGTTACGCAAAGGATGACCTATGCTGCGTGCCCACTGGGGGATGTTAACGACGCCGCTGGCGTTCGGCGGTTTGGGGATGATTTTCGCCGGCCTGTTTGCCATCAGCGCGTGGGGCCAGGCCGACCCGAAGAAGAAAGAGGACCAGGTCAAAATCGAGGCCCACCTGTCCGTCGATCGGCTGCCCGCGGGCGACAAATGCCAGATTCTCATTCGCCTCACCGTGCAGCCCGGCTGGCACATCAACGCCAATCCGCCCAACCCCAAGGAGTTCGTCCCGACCGAGGCGGAGTTCAAAGGGAAGCTCGGCACGAAGCTCACCAATGTCAAATATCCGAAGGGCAAGCCGCTCGAGATGAAGGATCTCGACACGCCGGTTTCCGCGTATGAAGGCAAGGTGGACATCCGCGGCGTGCTCGAGGTTCCCGAATCTGCGGCCGGGCAGACCGAGGAAATGGAAATCACCGTCCGCTACCAGGCCTGCAACGAGGAGCGGTGCCTCATCCCCACGAAGGTGAAGCTCACGGGCAAGTTGCCGGTGGCGAAGGTCGGCGAGGGCGTCAAATCGCAAAACGAGAAACTGTTCCCGCCGACGGCAGGCTGACAGGAAGTCCAGGGATAGCCATCCCTGGGGCTTCTGCATGTTGTCTTCCCAATCGCGAGGAGACCCAGGGATGGCTATCCCTGGGCTTCTGGAACGCGTAAATGGATCCACAACCGCGCATGTGGCGGCGGCGTTATGCCGAGGGACCGCTCATCAAAACCAAAATTGTGGCCACGCTGGGTCCGGCGTCTGCTGCGCCGGAACAGTTGCGCGAGCTGGTTGAAGCGGGCGCCGACGTGTTCCGCCTGAACTTCGCCCACGGCAACTATGAGTGGTTCGAAACACTGGTCGCGAACATCCGGGAATTGTCACAGCAGCTCAAGCGACCGATCGGCATCCTGGCGGACCTGGCGGGGCCGAAGATCCGTCTTGGCGAACTTCCCGAAGCCGGATTCGAATGCCGCCTGCGACAGAAGGTGGAGTTCGTCCGCACCCCAACTCCCGGCCGAACCGACCAGCTCACGTGCACGTATCCGGCGCTCATCGACGATTTGCAACCGGAAGATCGCGTGCTGCTGGCCGATGGGCTGGTGATGCTGCGCGTGGAATCGTCCGATCCCCAGGCGGGGCGCGCCGTGTGCGTGGTGGAACAGCCGGGACTCGTTCGCAGCCGCCAGGGCGTCAACCTTCCGGGTGTACCGCTCAGCACCCCGGCCATCACGGACAAGGATGAAGCCGATCTTCAATGGGCGCTCGACCATCAGCTCGATTACATCGGCCTCAGCTTCGTCCGCAGCGCCGACGATATCCGCCAGCTCCGCAAGCGCATCGTCGCCCACGGCACGGTCACGCCCCCGTGGATCGTCGCCAAGATCGAGAAGACCGAGGCTATCGCCGACCTGGAAAACATTCTCAAGGAAACGGACGCGGTGATGGTGGCCCGCGGCGACCTGGGAGTGGAGTCCGACATCGCCCGTGTGCCGACGCTGCAGAAGCGGATCATTCGCCTGTGCAACGAGCGAAGGCTGCCCGTGATCACCGCCACACAGATGCTCGACAGCATGCAGAAGAACGAACTGCCCACCCGCGCCGAGGTGAGCGACGTGGCGAATGCGATTCTCGACGGCACCGATGCGGTGATGCTGTCGGGCGAAACGGCCGTGGGCGCCCACCCCGTGGCCGCCGTGGCGATGATGAGCCGCATTGCCCAGGACGCGGAGCGACTGGTGGAGCCGCGGCCGTTCGGCGACCCGAATGCTGCCGAGCGCACGCGGGCCAAGGCGATTACCGAGGCCATCACCGTCGGCGCGGGGACCGCTGCCGATCACTTGGGCGCCGACCTGATTGCCGTTGCCACCCGCGGGGGCAAGACGGCCCTCGCGCTGTCGAAGCAGCGCCGCTACGTGCCCATCGTCGCGCTCACCGACCGCCCGGAAATTGCCCGCCGCATGATGCTCTTCTGGGGCGTCTACCCGGTGGAGACGAACGCCGTCGCCGGCTCGCCGCACGAGCAACTGCAATTCGTCGAATCGCTCGGCCGCGAGCTGGAGTTCCTGACCACGGGCAGCAAGTTGGTCCTCGTCGGCAGCAGCGACTGGGCCCAGGCCGGGCACGACATGCTGCTGGCCTTCGTCGTGCCGTGACGTCCGTCAGAAAAACACAACCGTCACCAGCACGAAAATCGGAATCAGCACGGCTGTCGAATAGATCATGTAGCCGAAGAAGCTGGGCATTCGGACGTTGTTCTCTTCGGCGATGGCTTTCACCATGAAGTTCGGACCGTTTCCGATGTACGTGTTCGCCCCCATAAACACCGCTCCGCAGGAGATCGCGGCGATAATCTCGGCGGCTCGGGCGGATGCCGGGAGCTTGAGGTACTCGGCGAGGTAGGCGCCCTCCAAGGGCACATGCTGGATGCCGCACGCCGTGGCGGCGAACGTGAGATACGTGGGCGCGTTGTCGAGGAAGCTGGACAGCACGCCCGTCGCCCAGAAAAAGTGCCACGGCTCCCGCAGCCCCATCTTGGCGCCATTGACGTTCAGGATCTGCAGCGCGGGGATCATCGTCACGAAGATGCCCGCAAACAGCACGGCGACCTCTACGATCGGCCCAAAGCTGAAACGGTTCTTCAGCCGCAACGTGCCGGGCGTAAGAACATAGCTGGCGAGCGCCGTGACCAGCATCAACCCTTCCTGCACGCCCCAAGGCCAGGGCACTCCGCCGTTGCCAAGACCCTCGCCACTGCTGTAGATGATGGTCACAATCGCGCCGAGAAACACGAGGTTATGAAGCCCCTCGAATCCAAATGTCTCCGGTGAATGCACAATCGCCGCTTCGGTCTCCATGATGTTCTCTTCGTGCGCGCAGACGATCGTGTCCCACACGAAGAAGACCGCCAGGAGGATCCCGTTCACGACGGCCCACTGGGGGGCCAGCCGAAGCGTGAATGTAAACTCCACGCCTTTGAGAAACCCCAGGAACAACGGGGGATCGCCCAACGGCGTCAGCAATCCGCCGCAGTTCGAGACGGTGAAGATGAAAAACACCACGATATGGGCGACCTTGGTGCGGCGTTCGTTCGCACGCAGCAGCGGCCGAACCAACAACACCGAGGCGCCCGTGGTGCCGATCAGGCTCGCCAGGCCGGCGCCAATCGCCAGAATGGCCGTGTTCAGCACCGGCGTGCCCCGCAACGTGCCGCGAACGTAGACCCCCCCCGAAATAACGAACAGCGCTCCCAGCAACAGCAGAAACGAGACGTACTCCCGCCCCGCATGTTCGAGCGCGTGCCAGCCGGCGCCGCCGTAGCTCGCAAGGTACAACGCCGTCGGCAGCGCCAGCGCGGCGGCAACGAAGCCCTTGTTGAGGTTCTCTTCCCACCAATGCGGCTTCGCCAGGGGAAAGACAGCGATGCTCAACAGCAGCAGCGCAAACGGCGCCACGGAATACGCCGGCAGCCGGTCGCCCAATTGCTCGTGAGGCGCCACCGCCGCCACATGAGCCCCCCCGGTTGTCGATCCGTCGTTCGCGAACAGCAGTGCTCCGCACGCCGCCATGATGGTCGTCAGCATCACCAGGACTGCGATCCGTCGTCCCCTTCCGCACACGCTCAAATCCCTTCCCAGAGAATCGGTTCAACCCCTCCGCGTGCGAATCGCGTGCCGGCAGTGTACATTTCGCCACGATCCACAACACGCCGCGCTGCCCCGGTCCGAAAGACAGGTTGTATCTGCATGGAAATCGCGTGACAATGAAGCCGTTCGCTCCCACCGCCGATGACACGACACGTTCGCCGCGTTTCCCTCCCCGAATGCTCCCGCCTATGGCCCGCCTGATTTGCACCGCCGTATCGATCTTGTGCGTTGTCGTCACTGCTTTTTCCGTACGCGCGGCCGACGAATCGCCCGCTCCCTCCGCCGAGCAGATCGAATTTTTCGAGCAGCACGTCCGCCCCGTCCTCGCGGAAAAGTGCTGGTCGTGCCACGGCACTAAAAAGCAACAGGGGGCGCTGCGGTTAGACAGCCGGGCGGCAATGCTCAAGGGCAACGAAAGCGGTCCGGCAATCGACTTGCAGAACCCTGCGGCCAGCCGGCTGCTGCAGGTGCTGGCCTATTCCAACGACGACGTGCAGATGCCGCCGCAAGGGAAGCTGCCGGCGGAACAAATTGCCGCCCTCACGCGCTGGGTGGAATACGGGGCGCCTTGGCCGGACTCGAAGGTTGCCGTCGATCCACACGAAGGTGTCGACGTCGCAAATCACTGGGCGTTCCAACCGATGCGGCACGTCGAGCCGCCGCCCGTCCCAGAAGCGGGCCATGCCGGCACGGTCTCTTCGAGCGATAAGGAACAAGACCGGGACGACACCCCCCGGCTCTTGTCCCCCATAGACGCGTTCATCGGGACACGCCTGGAAGCCGAGGGGTTGCAACCCTTCGGCTTCGCCGATCGTGCAACGTTCATTCGCCGCGCCACCTTCGACCTGTGGGGCCTGCCGCCGACCTACGACGAAGTGCAGGAGTACGTCGGCGACAGCGCCCCCGATGCCACCGAACGGCTGATCGACCGGTTGCTCGCGTCGCCGCGGTATGGCGAGCGGTGGGGGCGGTACTGGCTCGACGTGGCCCGCTATGCCGACACCAAGGGTTACGTCTTCACCGCCGAGCCGCGGTATCCCTATGCCTACACCTACCGCGACTACGTCATCGACGCCTTCAACAGCGACAAGCCCTACGACCGGTTCATCCTGGAGCAACTGGCGGCGGACCAGCTCGAGCTGCCAGCGAACGATCCCGCGCTGGCGGCGATGGGCTTCCTCACCGTCGGCCGCCGGTTTCTCAACAAGAACGAAGACATCATCGACGACCGCATCGACGTCGTGTGCCGCGGATTGATGGCGCTCACCGTCGGCTGTGCGCGGTGTCACGATCACAAGTTCGATCCGGTGCCCACAGCAGATTATTACTCCCTGTACGGCGTGTTCGCTTCATGCACCGAACCAGACGATCTGCCGGTCATCGGCGAGCCGGCCCAGTCGGCGGAGTACGACAAGTTCCTCGCCGAGCTGACGAAGCGGCAGCAGACGCTGGCTGACTTCGAACAGAAGACGCGCGAAGCCATCAGCCGCGAGTGCCGCACGAAGGTGGGCGCGTATCTCGAAGCGGCGGTCCAGCCGGCGTCGTCCGGTCCGCGGGAGGCGCTGCGGTCGTTGTTCGGCGGTGAGCTGCGGTCCACGATCGTGAAGCGCTGGCAGGACTTCATCACCCAGCGTGCGAAGTCTGCCGATCCTGTCTTCAAGCCGTGGCAGCAATGGGCCGGCAAGTCGGGCGACGAATTCCGCCAGGCCGTCCAGGCGTGGTGTTCCGAGGCGCTCCAGCCGGGGCAATTCGACACCGGCGACGAACGGATCAACCTGCTCGTGCGGCAAGCGCTCCTCGAACAGCCGCCGGCAACTGCCGAGGAGATGGCGCAGGTCTACGGCGGGTTGTTCGCGGAGATCGAACACCGCTGGCAGACCTGGCAAGCGGCCCACGCCGATGCGAAGGCGCTGCCCGATCCGAATGACGAGGAGCTGCGGCAAATCCTGTACGCCGACGGTACGCCGACCGTCCTTAATGCCGACGATGTGAAGGGCCGCGGCGTGTTCAACCGCGCCGAGCGAGACAAACAGCGCAACCTGCAGAAGCAGATCGAAGCCTGGCAGGCCACGTCGCCCGGCGCGCCGCCGCGGGCCATGATCGTCCGCGACCAGCCGCAGCCCATGCAGCCGCGAGTGTTCATTCGCGGCAACATCAATCGGCAGGGCCCGCAAGTGCCGCGGCAATTCCTCGAAGTCGTCGCGGGACCGGAGCGCAAGCCGTTCGCGAAGGGGAGCGGCCGCCTGGAACTGGCGCAGTCCATTGTCAGTCCCGAGAACCCGTTGACGGCGCGAGTGATCGTCAACCGCGTGTGGCAGCACCATTTCGACAAGGGGTTGGTCCGCACGCCGGGCGATTTCGGCATCCGCGGCGAGCCGCCCACGCATCCGGAACTGCTCGACTATCTCGCGCTGCAGTTCATCCGTTCGGGCTGGTCGATCAAGGAGCTGCACCGCGAGATCATGCTATCGGCAGTTTATCGGCAGGCGTCGAAGCCCGGCTTTTCCGAAAGCCGGGCTTCCACCGCAACAGAAGGCCGGCTTTCAGAAAAGCCGGGCTTCTTCGAGAGGGCAAGCCAAGTCGACCCCGAAAACCGGCTGCTATGGCACTTTCCTCGTCGTCGGCTCGATCTGGAAGCGATTCGCGACTCCTGGTTGTTCGTCGCAGATGCGCTGGACGAGCGAATCGCCGGGCGGCCGTTCGACAGCATCAGCGATCCGCAGCAACATCGGCGGACGGTGTACGGGCTGGTGAACCGCAACGACCTGCCCGGAGTGTTCCGAGTGTTCGACTTCGCCGATCCCGATGCCAGCGCACCGGAGCGGCCGCAAACCACGGTGCCGCAGCAGGCGCTGTTCGCGATGAACTCCCCCTTTCTGCGGGAGCAGGCGAAGCGACTGGCGGCGACGGCCAATGCCGGCGACGATGCGGAACGCGTCACGAAGTTGTACCGGCAGGCGCTCAGCCGCAACCCCGACAGCCACGAGCGCGAGCAGGCGCTGCAGTTCGTACGAACGGCAACGTCCGACGGGAAGTCGTCGCCCTGGGAGCGCTTGGCGCAGGTGTTGTTGTTGACGAACGAGTTTGCGTTTGTGGATTGAACGCGCCAAATGACGCTTGCGGCTTTGCGGCCCGTGACCAGTTCCGCACAGGTCGCGAAGCCGCAAGCGAGATGGGAGTGTCGATGATGATTTCCTTACCCCAATCGCGGCGCGAGTTTCTCGCCCGGTCGGGCACCGGTCTCGGTGCGTTGGCATTAGTCGGCGTGGCGCGCGATGCCGGCGCCGTGCCGACCTCGCCGATGCTCCCCAAGCAGCCGCACTTCACGGCAAAGGCCAAGCACGTCATTCACATCTTCTGCAACGGCGGCCCCTCGCACGTCGACACCTTCGACCCCAAGCCGAAGCTCACCGAATACCACGGCAAGCCGCTGCCGACGGAAAATCTCCGCACCGAGCGCAAAACCGGCGCCGCGTTCGCCTCGTCGTACAAATTCGCAAAGTACGGGGAGAGCGGCATCGAGGTCAGCGAGATCTTCGCCAATGTGGGGCAGTGTATCGACGACATCTGCGTCATCCGCTCCCTGCACGCGCTGGTGCCCAACCACGAGCCGAGCCTGATGCTCATGAACTGCGGCGACAGCACACTGGTACGGCCGAGCTTCGGTTCGTGGGTCACCTACGGCCTGGGCACCGAGAACCAGAACCTGCCGGGGTTCATCG
>Ga0073934_10010412_pt1 | contig 11560 bp, 5 predicted proteins | sample LarsenN4metaG_FD_76834 | JGI IMG/M metagenome (GOLD analysis project Ga0073934, IMG submission 76834) | Hot spring sediment bacterial and archeal communities from British Columbia, Canada, to study Microbial Dark Matter (Phase II) - Larsen... ...
GCGCCGGCATGGCGCCGCCGTCGTTGTTGCCGCCGCCGCCGTTGTCATTGGCGAAAACGGTGAGCGTGTTCTCCGCGAGGCCGAGTTCGCGCAGTTTGTCCATCACGCGGCCGACGTTGCGGTCCACGGCGCGAACCATGGCGGCGTATTTCCTGCGGTCGGGGCTGATGTCTTTCGCTTTGATGGCGGCCTGGTCTTCCTCAAGACCGTGCAGCGGGGCGTGCGGCGCGTTGAAGGCGAGGTAGAGGAACCACGGGCCGTCTTTTTGCCGCTGGATGAACTCGCAGGCCTCGGTGCCGAAGAAGTCGGTGAGGTAGTCGGGCGACTCGAAGCGCTCGTATTTGCCGTCTTTGAAACGGGCGAGTCCGGTGCCTTTCCAGAACTGGTGCATGCCACCGGTGATGCCGACGAACTCGTCAAAGCCGCGCTCGTGCGGCGGCTTGAACTGAAATCCGCCAAGCTCATCACCGCTGTCCGCGCTGCTGTTGCCGCTGAGGTGCCATTTGCCGATGTTGGCGGTGCGGTAGCCTTGTTTTTTTAGCACGTCGGCCAGCGTGGTCTGTTGGAGCCAGAGCTGGTTCTGCTCCGGTGCATAGACGTTGTCGAACACCCCGAAACGGGCCGGAAACTTCCCACTCATCAGCCCCATGCGCGAAGGCACGCAGATGGGCGCAACGGTGTAGGCGCTGGTAAACCGCGTGCCTTCGGCGGCAAGCCGGTCAATGTTCGGCGTGGGAATGTCTTTGCCTCCGTAAGCGCCGATGTCGGAGTAGCCCATGTCATCGGTGAAGAGGATGAGGAGGTTGGGTTGCGCCGGCTCGGCGGCGTGGATTGAACCGCAGAGGACGCAGAGAGCGCTGAGCAGGATGGAGTGGAGTGTTGGCGTCATGGGATGACGGCTTTCACTAGGGGCTTTGTTTTGGGGTGTTCATGGTTGTTTCGAACTGACCATCACATGCCCATTTGCCTGTGCAGTGATTGTCAGCACGCGATCGTGACAGCGAATGCGGCTGATGGTGAGCGAGGGCCAGTCTTTCGGCAGACGTGGATGCACTTCGTAGCCATCGGCGGTCGCTTGGAAGCCGAGGAAGCCGTAAAGCATGACCTGCGGCACGAGGACGCTTTCGAGGAACTCCTGGTCCATGCCGAGACCGCCAGCAGTCCCTCCGCCTTGGAGTGTGCCGCGTCCGGGCTTGGCGTAGTAGGCGCGGTAGCCGCCTTCGCTTTGCACCTCGCGGAACCAACGCGAGGATTTCGCGCAGGCGTTTCCAAGCATCGTCGGGACCGTTCGTATGCAATCGCGCCATCAAGTCGTGAAAGCTGAAGCCAAGCACTGCGCCGCCATCCTGAACTTGATCGCCCCATGTGATTTTTTCAGGCGCGGACCACGACCAGACGTAGGTGTCGATGTTGCGCCGCGTGGTGGCTCGCGGAGCGAAGCGCCAGTGATAAATGTCCCCGCCGCGTGAGGTGTCGGCGGCGATGTCGCGTTTGCAATCGAGCCAGTCGAGGATGCTGCGGGCCTGCTCGGGGCTGGCGAGGCCGTAGTGGATGGCTTCGAGGTTCACGAAGGTGAATCCGAAGTCGTGAACGCGATCGGTGACATCGATCCAGCCGTTGAATCGGCCCGTTTCGGCGTTCCAGAAGCGTTTTTGAAAATCGGCCCGCACGGCGTCGGCGAGTGTCGTGAGTTCCTGTGCATCAAAGGGCTTGCCATCGGTCGGAATGTGCCATTCGGCGTGAGTTTGGATGCCTTTTTCGAGCGTGGCCATCGCTCGCAGCGCGTCGTGCAGATACATCGTCGCCATCGCGTCGTGAGCACCGAAAGGCAGCAGATCCCAGTAGTTGTTGCCAATGCCAAGACCGGGGCGGATCGCCTTTTGGCCGTCAGGCCCAATCACGAGCCCGCTGCGGCCGTCGTGGCCCACCCACGGGACAAAGACGTGCTTCTCCTCGCGCACGCGAAACTCCTTCAGCGCAAAGTGCAGCGCTTTTCTCATGCGCCCGATGTTCTGCCGCAGGAACTCGACATCGCGCGTCCACGCGAAGTAATCGCCGCAACCACGCAGGAAGAGCGCATTCGTGATCGGATGCCGCGTGTCGATGGCGGTGATGATGGACTTCAAATCGATCTCCGCGCCCGCTGCGTGATCGAGTCTCAAACGATAGCGCGTGAGCACTCCCGCATGCTCCGGATGCCGGTAGAGCGGCACGTTCGCGTATTGCATCGCCTTCGGCGCGGAGAAGCCCACCACGCGCCCCTCCGGCCACGTCGGCTCGCCCTCCAGCAGCCACTCGATGCCGGCCTGCGACTCTGTCTTCAAGCCACGCGCCGCCCATTCCACCCGCGCAAACGGCGCGACGATCGTTCCACAGCGAAACGGCGGCGCGGCGAGCGTCACCACATCCGCCGTCGCCTTCAATCGCAGCCCCGCAGCCGGATCGATGCCGATCACCTCCGCGCCCGTGATCTCCCAGCCGTCCGTGCTCGTCAGCGGCTTCAACCCGAGCATCTGGATCGCCCAGGCTTCATCTGCCACGGAGAAATGAAAGCCCGTGCCCGTGCTCTGCTGCCACGCCGGAAACGGCCAGCCCTCGCTGTGCGCCATGCCGCGATGCTGCTGCATCGACACATAGCCCTCCGCGTCGATGCGCCGGTTCAGCAACGCCGCGCGATACTGCCCCCGCTTCTTCTCCGACGCCCAAAGCGTCGCCATCGGCAGCCAAGCATCCCACAGCGTGCAATCCGTGAACGCCGCGTCGCGATGCAGCGCGTGAAGGTCGTTCAGCGCCTTCATTTCCGCCTCGTGGTCGGGGACGATGAACTGCGGGAGGTCCTGAGCAGACGAATAGCCGCAAGCAGCGACGAACAACCTAGCCATGAGTATTGTGAAGAGTCGAGTCATCTGGTGGATTTCTTCCTGACATTGCGTCCGACTTTTTGAACGTCCCTGAGACCGGTGTGACGGCTGTCGGAGCCCGCTACATGGGTATCGCCAAGCTCCTTCCGGGCGGTTTCGGCAGCGGCGATGAGTTGTGCCATCACGGTTGGCTGCGATGCGGAGACGTCTACCTTTTCCGTCATGTCAGTTCCGAGGTCGAAAAGACGCGGGGTATCGAGCCTGAAGAATCCTTCTTTCTTTGGACCCGCTCCGCTGGCCCACCAAGGTTGATCGTCTGCAGCGCGTGGCAGATGCAGCTTCCAGCGACCCTGCCTGACGGCTTGGAGATTCGTGCCGTTGTAATAGAGCAGGGTGCGCTCCGGCAGCGTTTGACGCTGGGTAAGCGAGGGCAAGAGGTTGACGCCATCGAGGATGCGGTCGGAGGGGAGTTTCGCATCAGCAAGGGCGGCGATAGTGGGAAAGAGGTCCATGGAACTGATGGTTTCCGTGACGACCCGTCCTGCCGGAAGAACGCCGGGAAATCGCATGATGAGGGGAGTGCGGTGTCCGCCTTCCATCGTGGTATATTTGGTGCCTCTGAATGGAGCGTTTGAAAGCCGCCGCACGGAGCCGTTGTCACTGAGGAAAACGACAACCGTGTTCTTTTCGAGACCAAGACCAGCGATGGCATCGAGCAGTTCTCCGCATCGGGCATCGAGTTCCATGACGAAGTCCTCGTAACGTCCCATGCCACTTTTTCCCTGAAACTCGGGCGCTGGAACCAGAGGGCCATGGACGGCGATGTGCGGGAGGTAGAGAAAGAATGGCTGATCCTTGTTCTGCTGAAGAAAAGTGATCGCCTGTCGGGTGAAGTCTTTCGTGAGACGGTTCGGATCAGGCGATGCGTCAACGACCTTGCCGTTCTCGAAGAGGCGGGTGTCGTGCTGCAGATTGCTCATGAGGCCATGGAAATGATCGAATCCTGCCGCATGGGGTGTGTGCTCTTCGGACCGTCCGAGATGCCACTTCCCGATGCAGGCAGTGGCGTAGCCCCGATCCTTGAGCACTTCCGCGAGCGTTGTTTCTTCCGGTGACAGGCCGTAGCGGGCGTGTTTTTCATCAGGATTCACGGCCACGGGAACGCCGCAGCGCTGAGGGTAGCGGCCCGTGAGAATGGCGGCTCGCGAGGGGCTGCACACGTTCGCAGGGAGGATGCAGTCAGCGAAACGCACTCCTTCGGATGCCAGCCGGTCCAGGCGAGGAGTAAGCGTGGGAGATTGGCCACTGACGAACGCCCCCACGTCACCGTAGCCAAGATCGTCCGCCAAAATGAGAACGATGTTGGGCGGTCGCTTGGCAGCGGACTCTGGAACCAATGCGTCGGCTTTCGGCGCGAGGAACTCGCGGTGGAACTCCGGGCTGCGTTGCGGATCGAAGGGCTTGGCTGGCAATCCGACGGGTTTCAGTTTGCGTGACCACCGCCGGAGCATCGCTTCCATGTCGAGAACGCGCTGCGGATGCTGCTCCGCGAGGTTCGTCTTCTCAGGTGCGTCACCGGTGAGGTTGAAGAGCAGCTTTACGTCGTTCCCGGCGAGGAGGAGCTTCCAATCTCCCTGCCGGATCGCGGCTTGATTTTGAAAGCGCCAGAAGAGGGCATCGTGCGGAGCGTCAATGCGGGACCCATCAAGGAACGGCAGAAGATTGGTGCCATCGAGTTCGGGCGCATCGGAGGCGAGTCCGGCGGCGGCGAGCACGGTGGGCACGATGTCAAGGGAGATCACCGGCTGGCGGTAGATTTTCCCGCCTGCGATGCGGGCGGGCCATTGCATGAGGAACGGAACGCGGATGCCGCCTTCGGAGAGCATGCCTTTTTCGCCGCGCCAGGGTGTGTTGAGCGAACCGTCCCATGCGCCGCCTTTGACCGTGAGCGGCGCGTCCTTCAGGCCGTGGAGCGGCGCGCCGTTGTCGCTGGTGAAGAAGATGAGCGTGTTGTCGGCGACGCCCGCTTCCTTGAGTGAGGCGAGGATGCGTCCCACGCCGTCGTCCACCGCGGACATCATAGCCAGCGCCATGCGCCGCCGTTCCGGCATTTTGCCAGGGAAGCGGTCGAGATACTTCTTGTCGGCTTCGAGCGGAACGTGTGGCGCGAAGTAGCAAAGGTGCAGGAAGAACGGCTTGTCCTTGTGGCGCTTCATGAAGGCCAGGGCGGCATCGGTCTGCACATCCACACGGAAACGCTCATCCTGGATTCCCCTGCCACCCGGGATGTCGTTGCCTTGAAGATCGTAGGTGGCGAAATAGGAGTCCTTCAGGCCGTCGAAGACTTCATCGAAACCCTGCGATTCAGGCTGAAAGGCTTTGGTCTTCTCGCGGGACATTGCCTGCTCGCGGGCTGCTTTGCCGGTGACGCCGTTTGCCCGGAACCACTTCGCCGAGGCAGTCGAAACGTCGAGGTGCCACTTGCCGACAAAGCCGGTGGTGTAGCCCGCAGGCTTGAGGCGCTCGGCGAGGGTGACTTCGTCCGCAGGCATCGGGCATTCGGAAATCGCCTCCAGCCCGAAGCGCTGCTGATAACGTCCCGTGATGAGCCCCGCACGGGAGGGGCTGCACTGCGGCGCGGTGATATATCCATCGGTAAAGCGGACACCGTTGTGGGCGATCGAGTCGATATGCGGCGTGCGGATGTCGGGCTGCTGTCCCTGCACGGAAAGGTCGGCATAACCCAAATCGTCGGTGAGGATGACGATGATGTTGGGTTTCTCGACAGCGACGGCTTGGCCGCAGCATGGTGTGAGGAGAGCGAGCAGGACGCAGATGGTTTTCATGGGAAGTCTCACGGCAGTTCGTTCGCGGCGCGTTGATGAGCCGTGCGCAATCTTTCGAGCAGAGGCTGCGAGTCCGATTCGCGGGCGAGGTCTTTCATTTCATAAGGGTCGGTGCGCAGGGAATAGAGTGCCTCGCGGCGCGGGCCGTCCTGCTCGATGTAGCAGATGTATTTCTCGTCGCGGGTGCGGTAGCCCTCGGAGGGCTCGATGTGCTTGGGCGGTTCGGCTCCGTGGGTGTAGAGATGCTCCAGAAAGAAGCCGTCGCGGAGCGGCTGTGCCGGATTCATCAGCAGAGGCAACAGGCTCTGGCCCTGGGTCTGCGGCGGCACGGGCAAGCCGGCCAGCGTTAGAAAGGTGGGGTGCAGGTCGATATTCAGCACCATCTCCTCGCAGACCTTGCCGCGTTGAGCGGCGGGCAGGCGCGGATCGAGGATCAGTAGCGGCACGCGGATGGATTCCTCGTAGAGCAGCCATTTCCCCGCAAAACCGTGCTCGCCAGAAAAATGACCGTTGTCGGCGCTGAATACGACGATCGTGTTCCCGCCCAGGCCACGGTTTTCCAGCTCTTTGAGCACCTCACCGACGCAGAAATCCACGCCCTCGATGAGACGGTAGTATTGCCGGAAGGCGCGGTCGCGCGGGCCATCGAGCCTGGCATCCTTGGCGTAGCCAAGCCCGAGGTCGGAGCCCAGTGAACGGCGCAGGAACGCAGGCTGCCGCAGCGCCTCCGCTTCGTTCACATTGGGGCGGCGCGGGATCGGCTGGCCCGCAAAGTCTTTCACGAAACGCGGCGCGAATCCACCCCACGGCCCGTGCGGTGCTTTCAGGCTTACCGAGAGGCAGAAAGGCTTCTTCGGATCACGCTGGTCGAGGAAGGACCGGATCTTCGCAGGCACGAACTCTGTCTCCGCATGCAGAGGATCTTTCAATGACGGATGCGGCCCCTCCGCCTGCACACCCTCGCTGCGTCGGGCCGCCGCGCCACAGTCGCAGACGATCTTTCCCCGGTCAGTGATGCCATCACTGCGCACCCAGACGCACTCGCGGCTGTGCCAGTAGAGCGTCTGGTTCATGTCACCCGCCCAGAAGTCGAAGCGAGGTCCCCATGCGGCGAACTCGCTGCGCACCTCGGCGTTCACACCCCATTTGCCGATGAAACCGGTGAAGTAACCGGCCTCCCGCAGCAGCATGGGATAGGTCACGGACGGTTCACGCAACGGTGTGCGGAAATCGTTCACACCATGCCGCCGCGCATACTGCCCGGTGAGAATCGAGGCACGGCTGGTCGCGCAGATGGGCGTGGTCACGAAGGCGTTGCTGAACCGCATGCCGTCCCGTGCAAGGCGGTCGAGGTTCGGCGTCTTCAACAGCGGATTCCCGGCGCAGCTCATCGCATCCCAGCGCATGTCATCGGCCAGGATAAAGACGATGTTCGGGCGCGGAGCGGTATCCGCTGCAACAAGATCTGTAACAGCCGTCGAGATGCAAAATGCCAGCAGGCAGAGAAGATGGATCGCTTTCATGGAATTCATCTAATGTGTCATCGGGCTGGTTCCTTCTCGGCGGTCTGGGACGGAGGCTGGAGGGGCAGGTCCAGCCAGGCGAGTCCGATGTCGCGGTTCATGTGACTGATGCTATCACCGCCCGGTGCGTCATAGAGCAGGGCGAGCCTGTCTTTCATCTTCACCACGGTGGGCATGCCGATGCAGCGCGAGGACCAGGAGCAATTCTTGCCATCCAAAACGACGGCTTTGTTCGCAGCGTCCCATTTGTCCAGATCGCGGCTCCAATAGACCCAGATGGCGTCGGTGAACTCCCGGCCTTCCTTGTCGATTCCCACATGATTCGTGAAGAGAAACCACGTCTGGTTGGCGGGTTCGTAGTAAAGAGACGAGTTCTCGATCTGCTCATCCAAAGGCACAATCGGTGAGGGAGCCACCTGCCACGGGCCATCCAGGTTCTTTGTGCGTGCAATACCGAGGGAGCGTTTGAACGGCGGCCCATCTCCTCCGGCACTGTAAAACATCATAAACTGATCCTCCTTTCTCACGATGAAGCCGGGACTGGCCGTCATGAAGTTGTAGGTGCCTTTTTGCGGTCGGAACGGGATTACATCCGGCTGCTTGGTCCACGGGCCGGACAGAGACTCCGACCTTGCTTTGAGCGTGAAATAGGGAGCCATCGGGATGTGATGTGGTGCCGGAGTGGCCTGTTTGCAGCCGACATAAAACATGTGCCACATGCCATCCTCCCGGATGAACCAAGGTGACGTGGCCGTGCCACCATCATCTGTGCCGGGGGCGCCAAGGGAGAGTTTCACGCCATGCTTGGTCCAGGTCTTCAGGTCTGTGCTAGTAGCCAGACAGGCCAGCCAGGAACCCGGCCCGCAACCATCGTAATACAAGTGGTAAACGCCTTCGTGAGCAACGATACTCGCCTCGCGGATCCCGTTGATGTCGCACTGATCAGGGCCGTCACCGTGGCGGAGGATACGCCCTTCATCCCTCGCATCCATTCGTAGTGCAGCGACCGGTCGTCCGTCGCTGTAACCATCCACATCTGTATTAGCTGCCTGCTTCTGCGCCGGGGCGGAGTGTGCCGCTGCTTTCTTCCTGCCTGCCTTGCCCGCTTTGCTTCTTGGCCGTGTCTTCTCATCGCGCGAGCTGGTGTTCGCGCCGCGGGTGTAAACCGACCATTCCCGATGCACCTGGTCGTCCGCTTTCTCCGCCACGGGCGCGCGCTGGCCCGCAGGGGCCTTGAGCACATTTGCGGTCATCTCGTGCCACTGCTCGGCCATGCGCCGCACGATGTCCGGGTGCTGTGCGGCGACGTTGTGCAACTCGGCGCGGTCCGCGGCGAGGTTGTAGAGCTCCCAGGGGCCGCTTTGGAAGCTGACAAGTTTCCAATCGCCGTCGCGCAGGCCGCGATCTCTGGCAAAGAGCAGATGGATCGGCGGCCTGGACGCTATCTCGCGGCCCGCAAGCAGCGGAGCAAGCGAAACGCCCGCCAGTGGCGAAAGCTCGCGTCCTGGGAAAGACGCCGGCACCTTCGCCCGCGCGACTTCCGCCAGCGTGGGCAGCACATCCACGAGATGCGCGGGCAAATGCACCAGCGAGCCGGGTTTCTGTTTCAGGCCGGCCGGCCAGTGCATGATGGCGGGCGTGGCGATGCCGCCCTCGAACTGGTTCTGTTTGTAGAAGCGAAAAGGTGAGTTGCGTGCCCAGGCCCAGCCAGTGCTGTCGCTCCAGGAGACGCCAGGCCGGAACGGCTCCTGGTTCTGACCGGTGGTGTTGCGGTCATAGGGACAGGCGCCGTTGTCGGAGAAGAAGAGAACGAGTGTGTTGTCGAGTTCGCCCCTGGTTTCCACATCGCGCAGCAGACGCCCGATCTCCTGATCCAGACGGTCAATCAAGGCCGCATAGGCAGCCATGCGCCGCGACTCCCAGCGCTGCGTTTCGGGAGCTAGCTTTTCCCAGGCCGGTATGTGGTCGGGGCGCGGCGAGGCCTCCACGTCACGACCGAAGAGCCCGAGCCGCTTTTGTTTTGCAATTCGGGCGGAGCGCATGACATCCCAGCCGACATCGTAGCGGCCGAGATACTTCTTGTAGTCCGCCTCCAGCGGCTGAAGCGGTGCGTGAGGGGCATTGAAGGCCAGGTAGAGAAACCACGGCTTCTTCTCCGTCCGCGCCTCGCCGAGGAACTTCAGCGCATGGTCCACATTGGCCACCGTGGTGTAGAAGCCTTCCGCCGGCACGGACCACGGCTGGCCGTTGAGCCGAAAGCTCTTGTCGCCTTTGTAGTAGTTGCAGGCTCCGGAGAGGTGCCCGAAGTAGCGTTGGAATCCGAAGTCTGTCGGCTGCTTGCTGAGATGCCACTTGCCCGTCATCGCGGTGAAGTATCCGGCGGGGGCCAGCACCTCGGGAATCGTCACCGCGCGGCTCAGGCTCACATCTCCCGCCTGCTGGCACCAGCGCCCGGTGAGCAGGCTCACCCGGGAAGAGTGGCACTTGGCCGTGTTGTAAAACTGCGTGAAGCGCACTCCACCGGCGGCCAGGCGGTCGAGATTCGGCGTCTCAATCTCCGAGCCATAACAGCCGAGGTCGGAGAATCCGAGGTCATCGGCGAGAATGACGAGGATGTTCGGTTTCTCGGCGGCGTGGCTGAAGCCGACAAGGAACGCATGAATCGCAAATACGATGATGGCGATGGGTTTCATTGGCTGATGCTTTCAGTTCTCTTTTTCGCGGCAGATTGCTTCGTGGAATTGGGCCACCTTGCACCCTTCTCGTGAAAACGCGCCCCGCTGCCGGGGCCGTTGTGGCCACCAAGGTCGGCGCGGGATTCGTCGGCGAGTTTGGCGAGGAGCTTGACCACGGCGGGGTGCTCGGTGGCGAGGTTCTTGGACTCGGCGGGATCAGTGCTGAGGTTGTAGAGGGCGGTTTCGGCCAGAGCTTCGATGTGGCTGGTGACAAAGCCGGGCATGTAGGGCATCTGGCCGCCGGCGGGCCGGGCGAAGACGAGCTTCCAGTCCTGGTGCCGCACGGCAGTGAGGCGGGAGCCGTTGTGGTAGAAGAAAGTCTCGCGCGGACTGGCGGCAGCGGGCTTTGTGAAGAAGCCGCTCATGTCCACGCCATCGAGTCTTACGTCAGGCAGTTTCGCGCCTGCAAAGGCCGCAAATGTGGGGAGCAAATCGAGCACGCTTACGATTCCATCGCTCGTTTCGCCAGCGCGGACTTTGCCCGGCCAGCGCACGATGCAGGGAACTCGCCAACCCCCTTCCCAAGTGGTCATTTTCCCGCCGCGAAACGGACCGGGACTGCCGCCATGGTCACCGATCTGTTTGTCGATCCACGGGCCGTTGTCGCTGGTGAAAATGACGAGGGTGTTTTCGTCGAGCGACTGGATTTTCAACTCGGCGAGCACTTGGCCGATGGCATCGTCGAGTTCCTCAATGACATCGCCATACAGGCCGCGGCGCGACTTGCCACGAAACTTCTCCGTCACACCGAGCGGCACGTGCGGCATGTGGTAGGCGAGGTAGAGGAAGAAAGGCTTGTCTTTGCCGCTGCGGATAAACTCCAGCGCCTCGCGAGTGCAGTCGGCGGTGAGCGTGTCCATGTCTGCCTGCGTTTTGATGGTGCGCACGACTTCGCCGGGTTTGCGCAGGAAGGGCACGACGGCTCCGGGCTGAATGTCACGGGTAGTTCCGTTGAAAGCGGGTGTGAAGTAGCCGTGTTGGAAGCCCTGCGCGATGGGGTCGCAGCCCGCGCTCATGCCGAGATGCCATTTGCCGACGATACCGGTGCGATAGCCCGCATCGCGCAACATCTCGGCCATGGTAACTTCCTTCGTGTGTGGCAGCGTGTGGCCGTTCTTACCGTTTTTCACCTCACCAATGCGGATGGGATAACAGCCGGTCATGAGCGCCGCGCGGCTCGGCCCGCAAATCGGCTGCGCGTAAAACGACGTGAGCTTCAAGCCCTCAGCGGCCATCTTGTCGAGATTCGGCGTGCGGATGTCTTTGGCTCCGAAGCAGCCGACATCGCCGTAGCCGAGGTCGTCGGCGAGGATGACGATGATGTTGGGCTTCGATGGCGCGGCGGCAGTGAGCTGGCCGCAAAGGAGCGCAAGGAGTAATAGACAGTTCGTGAATCTCATGGCGTGAAGTTCCAGGTTTGCTGTTTGCCGTCGCGGGCGCGCAGGGTGATGGACAAGATTTCCAGACCGTGCGGGTTGCCGGGCTGGAAGCGCAGGTGAATGAGCCGGCCAGCGACGGGCAGGTCAACTTGGGCCGTGTGCGGATCGGTGCATGCGGGCCAGGTCAACGTGGCTTTGTTGTCGGGCAGGAAATCC
>Ga0073934_10010413_pt1 | contig 11558 bp, 7 predicted proteins | sample LarsenN4metaG_FD_76834 | JGI IMG/M metagenome (GOLD analysis project Ga0073934, IMG submission 76834) | Hot spring sediment bacterial and archeal communities from British Columbia, Canada, to study Microbial Dark Matter (Phase II) - Larsen... ...
CGGCGGCAATAATTCCGGGAACCGCCTTTCCTGAAAGCCTGGAAGCTATAAAGTATAATCCCAGGGCGGTTAGTATACTGTTTAAGGGACCTGTATATTTGAGTATATAAAGTGCATCAATAAATGAAAACTTAGACAATATGGCCAATATTATATGAAAGCCTTGAGGGTATATGCCGTCTACAAACAGCTGACGGCTATCGATGAATTTCATCCACTTGAGGGTAACATTGGAATCCGACATTGCAGGAGCCGCATTTGCCACTGCATCATAAAACCTTATATATACAGAGACGGCTATAACGGTTAAAAGCATTAACATGTTGACTGCGTTTTCCGGTTTGACCAGAGAGCTGCTTAAAAAGGATTTAGTTTTATGTTTTATATTGTAAAACCTGCTTTTAAGGGATATTACAGGATGAATGATTCCATCAAGCAAATCATATATCCAAACCTGCATGTCCGATATAAGCTCAAAAAAATCTTTAGCCTTCCTTTTTCGTACTAACTGTCTGTATGCCAGTATTGCCAATATTCCAATAATCGAAATCATCTCAAATACCTTTGTTATTACCATTAAATAACCCGTGATAATAAGAAGAAGCGACATTTTCATGAAGTTCGCCGCCATACTTTCAAGCAGAGAATCATCACTTTTCTTGAAAATAAACCTGGGAAACATGACAAAAAGCAAAAGGAAAGCAAATGTATAATGTATCAAACTGTTTAGTTGGTTGGATAAACTGGCGTACAAAGCCTTCCCCCCTTACGACAGTGCATAGATATAATAATCCAGATTTTTTAGCACTCTTACAACCTGCCTGCAGGACAGAACCAAAAACACCACTGCTCCGGATGCAAGTCCGAATACAGCAAAATTATAGCCTTCCGGGCCAGCCATACTTCCCCACCTGCTTAGAACAAATCCTACCGATACGTTCACAAGAAGTGCCGGTAAAATTGAACTGTTTACCAATTCAGGCTGTGACAGCGAAAACAATATGACTGCGTTCATCAGGGCGACAGCAATTACAGCGTACGAAAACAATGCAAATATGAATACCATATGGGACGTACTGCCTGAAATAAGCCTGATACGCAGTATTGCACCATAGTTTTTTTCTACAAAGAAAACTGCCGCATAAACTGCCGCAGCACATAAACAGGATATTATACATACCAAAATCAGCCGCTTCCTGTATAATGACAGAAAACTATCATTAAGCTTTTGTGCATCCTGCCCGGAATAATGCTTTTGACTGGATTCCAGCTGAAACATAATACCGTTTACAACTACTTCATTTAATCCCATAGGAATAATAAGCATTAAAAGAGCAAAGTCCAAAGCCAATTCGTATGACCCTCTAAACCATATTAAAAAAGGCATAAATATACTGTCATTGGTAGACCAGGCCACTATCCTGTCGGTATAGAGAAAGCTGAAATATATAAAACCGTAGATAAAATACGGCATTATGGAATAAAGCGTTATGGACATCCTGGGCATTAGAGGGTTTATCCCTTTCTCCATTTTGCTCTCAGCTTTTTTAAAAAGATACAGCACAAAAAGCAACCCGGAAAAAGCTATACAAAACAATGCTATTACCTGTGATACCAATATAGGAAGTCCAAGTACCTTGAAAAGGATCAGTACGGTAAATATTCCGAACACAAGAAGCCCGGTAAAAAGCAATTCCTTCTTTAGAATATACATTACTGTGACAGAAAGCCAAATGGCGCTTAGAAATAAGAAATAAACAGTTATCATTAAGGCCATCCTGAAAGGGAAGATGCTTAAAAGCATATTTATAACTGCAAAGGCGGCAGCCATAATACCGCATGTAGCAAAACCCACACGGATAAAATAAAAGGTAATACGCCTTCCCATATTGTAATATCCCTGAGTGATATAGAAGAAGCCACGTCTTGCAATAGCCTGGGTAAATCCCCCTACGGTAACAAAGCTCATAATTGTCCCTATGGCTATACTTGTAGCATCCTGTGTTGACAGAAATTCATAGGACCAAAGTGAAAACCTGAGTGTAAGCATGGAAAAAACCGATATTGCCATGGGAAGTGCAAAAATCAAACCTCTTAGAAAGCTTCTCAAAGCTTCGGCCATATATGCAAAAACGCTGTTTTTTTGTATAGGTGTATATGGTACGGCCGTTATCCGCTTTTGTATTGCATCCCATATGTCAAAAGAGAGCTCAAAAACATCCCTGACGCCAAAAACCTCTGCTGCCCTGGTGTCATTCCATCCGACAGACTCAAGGTAAGCGGCAATCTCGAAATGATCCTCCGGCTGCAGGCGTCGGCTCATTATCTCATCTACCAGCTGCTGCAGCAAATGGCCGTTGTTTGTATTCAAATTATCGGACCTGACCCCACTTGACTTCATAGATTAAGATTCCATCCCCGGTAAAATCATATTTATAATAAGCTCGGCAAGCTTCCCTTCCCGGTCTGCTCTTTCCACTATATCCTCAGTTATTATACTGTTTTTTGATATAATCACCCTACCGTTATTATCCAACAGGGTATCACCTGCAACCTTGCCCACAATATACCTGCTCCTGAGACTCGCAACTTCTTCAGTTATCTGCTCGCCTGAACGACTGTGTTCCTGCTGTACCGTATGCTGCCGTTTTTCCTCTGCAGGGTGTACAGGCTTAGATTGCCTGTTTTCTTTTACATTTTCTATATTCCGGTCCCCCAACCTCGATTGTTGTATATCTGAAACAGCAGCAAATTCGGATACTGCCTGAACAGCAGAGCTTAAACCAACTGGCTTCATAAGGGGTGACGGTTTCACAGCTTTTACATTTTTTGATTCTTCAGTATCATTCGTATCCCAAAAATCTGAGGGTAAAGGACTAATGCCCGATGACCCGGAATTGTTTTTGCAAGCAGTTCTGCCGGGCATCTGTATTAATTCACTGATTCTTACCGGCTTTTCATAATTACCTGTGTATCTGTGCCCCACGGTATTGACAGCAGTCCCGGCCGCGGATGAAGCCGTGATACCGTCCATCTCCCAGAAACCTTCCGGCTCTCCATTGTTCACAACTCTTGCAACATCATCCTGTCTCTTTTCCAGAGGCCTTCTATTTGTTTTTTGACTATTTATTTCATCTATTAGACTCCGGCCGGTAGTTCTTACCCTGTAGGGTACAACCTTGGATGCTGATATCCCTTCAGCTGGTTCATTCCGGGCGGTACTGACCGTATAGGAGCAGCTATCGTTTGTTTTTATATCTGAATCATCAATGGTTTCGCATTTTCTTGCTGTGTCTGAAGAAACGGCCGCTCCCTCTGCAATATTACCTGCAGCATTTGTGACACGGATTAAAGCTCCTTCCAGATATTTCACGGCCTCGTTCAGCCGTGCTTCAGCCATCTCCATGAACAGCCTGTCCTTTTCTATTGATTCTTTTGTACTCTTTAAAAGGTCGAGTTCATGTAAAAGCCGTTGTTTTTCCCGTGAAGCCTCATCAATTTTCAGCTTTATAGCCTCAATTGCAGCTTCATGCTGCTTTTTCATTTCATCTATTCGTTTATAAACCTGACCTTTATTAAGTCCAAAGAATTTACCTTTCATCCTGTCCCCCTGAAAAATGATAAAACTGTATAAAGCGGCGATGAATTATTCTTCTTCTTTTCCTTCACCCTTTAAAGCCTTGAAATATGCTTCAAGAAGTGTGTTTGAAATATTGCTGCAGGTATTTCTATACGCAGCTATCCGGCTTTTTTCCTTTTCAATTATTCCGTTAATGATCTCAATTTCATTCGTTAACCGCTGATATTCTTCTTCATAACTTTTTAAAGATCGGGCAAACCGGCTCTCCATTGAAGCCATTTCAGCTTCAACCTCTTCCCGGTTAAAACCCCATAATGCTTTTTTCATACAATTCACCATGTTTCCATATTACCAGGCAGCGAATTATATAGAGTTGCATGAATAAAGGCAGTATTTATGAATTATGCTGAATACCTGGCATTATTAATTTTTTCAAGCAATTCTGCTTTCTCAATTTCACCGGAAGCTTTTTCCTTTTGCCCCATCATACTGTAAATATCCGCCTTCAATGCAAGTATGGCAGGTACTCCGGGTGAATTCGGAGCTGCGTTTGCAGCATTTGTAAATTGTGCAGCAGCTTCATTATAGAAACCCAACCCCATAAGGGCCAGTCCTCTTTCAAGATACAGCTTTTGCTTTCTTGTACTTCCTACTGTACTCCTTGCCTTATTGACCTTGACCCCAAGGGTTATATAACTCTTCAAATGGTGTTCCAGTACTTTCCCAATGGTAAAGTAGTTTAATGCTCTTTGCCTTGCCTCTTCCCCCAGTGTTGTCCGGAGTCCGGCGTCTCCCAGAAGATTTGTAACAGCATCGGCCAATTCCTGCGGCTGTCGCGGGCTTACAACAATTCCGGTGTCACCCAGAGCTTCCTTTATTCCTCCTACATCGGTTGCTACAACAGGTTTTCCACACATCATGGCTTCCACAACGGAATAGGGAAATGCTTCGGATATACTGGAAAGTACAACAACATCGCCGCTTCTATAAGCTGCAGGCATATCGCTTGTATGTCCTGCAAAGACAAAATTCTCGCCAAGATTCAACTCATTTTTCAATGCAAGACACTCATCGTAATAAGAAGGAACCGATACCGAGCCATATACAATAAATCTGACCTCAGGAATCTTAGCCTTGACAATTGCTGCCGCTCTTAAAAGGGTCAGCATATCCTTAACTGGATCAACTCTTGCTATAGTGACTACAGTAGGATAGCTGTTCTTACCCTGCGAAGTCAAAGGTGAGAAGACATTTTTGTCGACTCCGTTATAAATTACTCTGATATTTTCAGGCTTTACACCAAATTTCCTTTCCCATCTGGTATTGTAATCACAGACCGGAGATACCTGATCTGCATATGCATAATTAAGGTTTACCACAGAGTGAATCATTCTTATGAGGAAAGTACTCAGATAAGATGAATACTTTCTCTGAACCAGTGATAGATATTGTTCTCTCAGATACACTCCGTGCTCTGTAAGCATATAAGGCGTACCATCCTTTATTTTTGCAACAACGCAGGGTATACCGCAAAATGCCGCTGCCGCCGAGTGGGTTACGTGGACCTTTGGCAGTGGAGTATTCAGTATGTTGAGAAATCTATATATCCACCCCATGCTTTGTATTAACGAATTAACACTGGGATTTTCCAGCTTGTTTTCAGCCTTCGATGCAAATTCCAGAGCTTTTTCCTTGTATGCATTCCATGTAAGCTGTGATTTGAAGCTTTTTTTATACTCATATTCCTGAAAGTATTTGTATAGCTCTACAAGTGTCATTCCAAGCCTGCAGGAGTTTTTTTCAACAGACAGCAGCTCGTCGATAAGCTCAGTAAAAAGCGGTATGAATTTGTCTCTAACCACCTTATCTGTAGTACGTTTTTTAGACATATATACCTGTGAAAAGGGTGTCGTCAGGTGTTCACTGGGCTCCTCAGTCCCCCATAAGGGTACTTTGATCAACGCTGCCTCTTCGGGAAGAGTGAATTTTTGTGTTACATAAGGGTTCATAATAACACTATAGACTACATAATCAACTTCCTTAAGATTATGTACCAGTATATCACACCAAGTGCTTACTCCTCCCTGGTGAAAAGGGTATGTACCTTCAGTTGTCAGCATGACTCTTAATTTATCGCTCATACACTCCACCACAGCTTGATTTGATATTTGTCAAACAAAACATGTCATAAAATTTCATATATAGGACTATTATACTACATCTAGGACCATATTACCATATTTATAGTCCAATAGTCCTAATTTTATTATACTTTACATCCCTTTAAATTTCAATTATATATAGTTTACGCTAAAATCCCGCATAATCTAAACAACAGTCCTGTAGAAGTACTCGAAGGTTTTTTTCACACCATCGATGAAGGAATACTCCATGTCCCATCCAAGAACCATCCTTATGCGGCTGTTATCAAGTCTGGACTTTAGTATATCCCCTTTCCTTTGTTCCTTGTAAACAACATTTTTTACGGGCCTGATTGTTTCTAATGTCTTAATAAGGCAGTTAATGCTTGTTTCAGTATTTGTAGACAGGTTGAATACTCCTGAGATATGGCCCAAGGAGGATTTATACACAGCCTGGGCCAAATCCTCAACGTATATGAAATCTCTGGTCTGAGTCCCATCACCGAATACAACCAGCTCCTGATTTCTTACAAGTCTTTCCATAAATATGGAGACAACCCCGCCTTCACCTTTAATACCCTGCCTGGGACCATATACATTTGAAAACCTGAAGCATAAAGTATTAAGACCAAATATCTCCTTCCACTTCATACAGTACAACTCACCTGTAAGCTTGCTTATACCATAGGGCGACAAGGGGTTTGCATTCATTTCCTCGCGAAGAGGAACCTGTTCGGAGTTGCCGTATACTGCTGCAGAGGAAGCAAATATGAACTTACCGGCACCATATCTGCAAGACAGGTGCAGCATATTTACCAACCCAAGAATATTGGAAGCGGCATCAAGTACAGGATTGTTTATAGAGGTATTTACATCAGCCTGTGCTGCCATATGCACAACAATATCCGGTCTGCTTTCCGCAAAAACCCTTTCACACTCAGCATCCTGTATATCAAGCCTGTACAGCCTGTATTCATCCTTTATATTATCTACAGCTCCGGTCGAAAGATTGTCGATTATGCTCACTTCACTGCCGGCCGCGTGAAATCTGTCGGCGATGTGAGAACCGATAAAACCGCATCCTCCGGTTACCAATACTCTCATGGCTATCCCCCTTTTTTGATTCAGTCAGTCATTTTTAATAATACCGTATTTTTCTTCCCTTTTAAACATGCTATTAACATCAAACGCAGCATGTTATATAATAAAAACATAAACCTATGCCTGTATGCAGAAACCTATTGATAAGTCAGTGTAAACTTATTGATCTCCTGTTAGGCAATGAACTGCGGTAGGTGTGATTTGCCCGGCAGGAAAAATCACTTTTACAGTGACTTATCTCCGTCCGGTATAATATATCGGTTATAAATGCAGGGAGAGTGATTGGTATTCTTACATTTGATAAAAAATCCAGCCTGGGTTTGGATTATTCCCATTACAAAACTACATATCCCGATTCATCACAATATAATTTTCATAATCATGATACTTACGAAATATTTATTATGATTTCAGGAAGTGCAAGTTATTTTGTGGAAAAAAGCTCCTATTCTATGGTTCCTGGGGACATCATACTTGTAAACTGCGGGGAAAACCATAGAATGGTTGTACATCCTTTTACCAGCTTTGAAAGTATAAAAATAAACTTTCGTAAAAGTATTACAAATACTGTTCCTCAACCGACTTTTGATATCATACACTGTTTTAAGGATAAATCCGCCAGAGGCTGCAGCAAAATCAGCCTGAAAAGGGATGATCTGCTTAAGCTTATTAATATCTGCAGTAAAATTGAACATACGGCAGACAGCCGTTTGGTAGCCTGCGAAGTGCTTGAATTAGCTTACTTTCTCGAATTAATGGTTTATATAAACCGGTATTATATGGATATTTCATCATCTGAAAGTGTTGGGTTCATCCCTAGAAATCTTCAAAACATTTTAACATATATAGACAATAATCTGCAGGGAGACCTTTCCTTAAAATCCCTGGAAGAAAAGTTTTATATAAACAGATACTATCTGTCTCACTTATTTAAAAAAGTCATGTGCTTTAATATAAACGAATACATAATAAGAAAGAGACTGCAGAATGCCAAAGCTCTGCTGTCCAACGGAGTAAATCCGGCAGATGCATGCAGGGCTTCGGGCTTTAACGATTACTCAAATTTCCTAAGGCTTTTTAAAAAAATTGAATCGGTATCTCCATCACAATTCAGGAAAAATACCTTAAAACCGGTCGAACCGGTAAATAGAAAAAATTCCGGCGACAATGACTCTACCATAATATCCCTGGTAAAACTACCTGATCTGGTAATAGCCGATATAGTCTGTACTCCACCAAAACCTTCTTCAGGAGATCTGATAAAGTTTAGTGCAGTAATACTCAATATCGGCAAAGCTGCAACGCCCCCGGGAGTTACAATTGGTGTAAGCTTTACACTGACAGGTATGAACAATGAGGAATTATTCGTAACCTGGTCCGATACATACAACAAACAGCTATTACCCGGACAGTCAGTCAAACTGACGGCAAACAGCGGTCATACGGGTACAGGCGCCTGGACGGCAAAGGAAGGTGTGTTCAGTGTTTTGGCAAATGTCGATGATTTGGGCAGAATTGCCGAAAGCAACAAGGATAACAATAAAATGGATAAAATTATTAAGGTAAGGAAGCGATCCTGAACTTCAATAAAAAAGCAGCGGATAAAATACACTTCCGCTGCTTTTAACATACCACGGTATTATTTGGTTCCACTGAAGGCTTCAGGATTTGGCTCGGGACCAAGTTCAAAAACCAGAGTACCCCCGTTTACGATATCCGAGTGTTTTATAAAGGGAGTATTCAACTGCTTGCCGTTTAAAGTTACCTTTTGCACATAGATGTTCTTATCGGAGAGATTTTTTGCCGTTATATTAAACTTAGCCTTTTTGTAAGGTTTGTCAAAGTATATTGTAGCGCTGTCAAGGATGGGGCATCCAAGAGCATATACATTGGTACCAGGAGTGACCGAATAGAATCCCATGGCGCTTAAAATATACCATGCCGACATTTGCCCGCAGTCATCATTCCCTACCAAACCGTCAGGAGCATTCTTATACTCGGAAGCCAGAATCTTCCTGACCCGCTCCTGAGTTTTCCACGGCTGCCCGCAGTAATTGTACAGGTATGCATAGTGGTGACCCGGCTGGTTGGCGTGTACATAGTGCCCGCCGCTAAAGTTTTCATCAAGCCTGCTGATAAAGGTATCTTTCCCCATTAAATCTACAAGACCCGGAATATCCTGCATTGCACAGAAAAGATATGTCCACGGACTGCCTTCCGAAAAGGAATTAACTAAGGTCCTCTCATCCGTCATCCAATTGCCCTTGCTGTCTTTAGGCATCATCATTTTTAAATCGGTGTTATACAGATTTTTATAGTTTTTGCTTCTCTTCATAAAGTAATCGTAATCGCTTGATTTACCTACAGCTTTGGCAAGCTGAGCTACGCAAAAATCATCATAAGCCCCTTCGAGGGTATTTGATACCGACTCATCGGTTTTATCGCAGGCAACGTAACCCAGTTGTTTGTACATTGTCAGCCCTGCTCTTACTTCATATCCGTTCCATGTATGCCATGCCGGATAGCGGAATACCGTATCCTTAAGAGGAGGTGTCATTGCATCCTTATATACCGCCTGATATGCCAGGTTCAGATCAAAGTTCCGTATTCCCTTGACATATGCATCGGCTATTACTGAGTCTGCATGAGTTCCTATCATGATATTGGTTTCCATAGGGTTGGGCCACTTGGGAAGCCAGCCCCCTTCCTTGTACATCTGCAGCATGGAGGTTATCATGTCCCCCGCTCTTTCAGGAGTAACAAGGAGGAGCAACGGGTGTTCCGCCCTGAAGGTATCCCAGAGGGAATAATCATTATAGGAAACACCGTTATGTACCTTGTCATCGAAAGCACTGTAGTATTTGCCATACTCCGAAAGGATTCTGGGAAAAAGCAGGGAATGATACATTGATGTATAAAAGTTTGTGAGTACATCCTTATTGCTGCTTTTTGCATCAACCCTGGAAAGCAAACTATTCCAGGTATTCTTTCCGTTTGTTTTGACCTTTTCGAAATCCCAGTCGGGAATCTCTTTTTTAAGATTTTCCCTCGCTTGGTCAAGACTTATAAGGGACGTTGCAACTTTTACCTGTATTTCCTCATTGGCCGCTGTTGTGAAGGTAGCATATGCACCGGCAAAAATCCCCTCTGCGGTTTTACTGCCTGCAGAAGCCTTATATTCGGGATTTTCCTTCTTGGGAGATGATGCCCACGTGCCGTAAGACTTGAAGGGCTTGCTGAACTTTACCACAAAGTAGCCCTTGAAGTTTTTTAAAGGCGCACCGATTATGGAAGTATCCCTGTTAGGATTATAACCGATAATTTCGCCGGTTTCGGGCAAAATCTGCACAAAGGCTTTTTTATTCGGACCTCTGCCGGCTTCTACCAGAATACTTGCCTTATCACTCTTGGGAAACTTGAATTTCAAAAAGCCGCATCGTTCGGTAGCGGTAATTTCGGTACCTATAAAGCCGTTCTTTCCGGTATCCAGCTTTACGTTATAATAATACGGTGTTGCCTTTTCATCGGAATGCTTGAAGGAAAGCTTTCTTTCTTCGGGTTTAGGCTTTACTTCACCTATCTGAGGCATTAAATCGACAGAACCGTAATCACCCATCCATATTGCAGGCTGCCGTGTCCCTACAAACCCCATTATCGTCGTATCGGCATAGCCATAAGGCACGGAACCCACGGAGTTGGGCTTTGTCATCGCCGTCCACTGCGTCATTCCAAATGGCATTGTCACACCGGGTATTGTACCTCCCGTATCATTCATTGAAGTATAGCCGGTGCCTATGTACATATTTACATAATCTACGGGTGAACCCGACGATACCGGAGGTTTTGCATTATCCGGCGCAGCGCTCGGATTGATCAATGTACCCACTGTCAAAAGTACAAAAACAATGCATAAAGCACAAATTTTAGAAAAGTATTTCATTACGTAGTCAGCCTCCCATTTGGATATAAAACAATAAATACCGGATTAACAAGTGTTTCTATAATAAATTATACAGTATAGCCCTGTAAAAATGTCGTCATTTATTGCTGTTGGTAAGGATAATTTTGTTTTTTATGTTTTAACATCCTTTACACTTTTTACAAGAGTTACGGTTACAGTCTTAGCCGAAGCCGGCAATACAACAGCACTCTCGATTTTATCAATTTTACCTGCAGTGGTTGATTTTATATTATTGTTCAAGAATGCCGGCAGGTTGAAAATAATATCTCCCTTGGGAGCCTGCCCGGAAAGAGTCAGTTTAACCTGGTTGTTGCCTATAGTTTCAATTTTTACTCCCATTCTCCTATTCCCGGTTACGGGATAGTTCGATATGTCAATTTCCTTACCCTTTGCTATCCACTCATTGGGGACGCCGCGGCCTACTATTACCTTTCCGTCAATTTTTTCAGCAATTATTGCTTCCGTTAAAAGCTTGGAGCTAAAGCTCTGTCCCCAGGAATGTGGGCACGAACCGCTGCCTCCCAAAGGATGAGTTCCTTCCCATGGAGATTTCTCAGGAAAACCTACGCCCTCCCACCATGAAAACGGACCGCTTTGAGTGTTGTCCAACATGAACTGGTAGGCGTATATGGCCTCTGCACGGTACTTTCCTGCACCCCTGAGGCCTGCACCTGCATATGCAACATTATAGGATGTTGAGTAATTATTGTCTCCTCCCGAGAAGCCACCGAAATTATGCGGAGGATAGCCTTTCTCCTTAAGTTTTGCAAAACCG
>Ga0073934_10010414_pt1 | contig 11558 bp, 9 predicted proteins | sample LarsenN4metaG_FD_76834 | JGI IMG/M metagenome (GOLD analysis project Ga0073934, IMG submission 76834) | Hot spring sediment bacterial and archeal communities from British Columbia, Canada, to study Microbial Dark Matter (Phase II) - Larsen... ...
ACATCAACGGCGTCCTCGCTGCCCAGGCGACCGGTTACACCACCGGCTACGAATCGTTGCCGTTGAGTGCGAGCGCGCGAAAAGCGCTGAAGCCAGGGAAAAACACCGTGGCCATTCACTGCCGCCAAACCGGCGGCGGCCAGTACATCGACTTCGGATTGGTTGAAGCGGGGAAGAACTGACGCCGCCCGTTCGGCTTAGGTTGAAACCGAGCCGATCCACGGACGCGTCCGCTTGGAGTTGGGGCCGGAAATGATCCCAATGACGCGCCGCGCCAGTTTGGCGTCTTCTTCCACTTGCCAATCGAACATCCCGACCAGGATGAAGTCCGCCCCGCTGTTGAAGGCGTAAGGGAACGCCGTTCTGGGGTGGATGGCGCCCGCGGCCAGGATCTTGAACGCGATCCAGGGTTTGTTCACTTTCGAGAACACCTGGATGACCTCGTCGGGATTGCTGCACCAGGAATTGTCGTTCGGACCCACGGCGGCGGTGTCGCCCGGCTTTGGCGCGGTGAAGTACTCGTGGCTGTGAAAGGTCTTCTGGTAGAAATCGACGTCCAGCTTGAGCTTCTCGCACTCGACGATTACCCGCAGGTCGTGGGCGGCCACACCGGCGATGCGCTTGCGCTCTTTGATGAACTGGATTGATTCAACCACTTTCTCGAATTGGTTCCTGTCCAGCAGCCCTTCACAGGTGTCCCCAGTCAGATGAACCCCCACGACGCCCTGGTCAATCGACTTCTGCATTTAGGAGAAGCCCCCGCCGCCGTCGAGCCTGGCCTGGGCGAACCACTGCATCTTGCCGCCGTTTTTCCAATGGTCGAAAATGCAGGTGTTGTCATCCTGCACCCAGGTGTTGATGGCGGTGATCCCGTTGCGCTCGCCCAGTTCGAGCGTCTCGCGCACGCGCGCCGCGGTGTTGTAACGCCGCATCAACATCGACACGTAGGGCAAATCCCGCGAATGGGCGTAGCCGGAGATCAGGTTGCCGCCCATCATCAGCCGGCTGAATTCCTTTCCGGCAATCCGGCCCATCGGGAACGGTTGACTCGCGCCGGCGCCGCCTTCAGAAGCCGGTGCGGCGGAATCGGCGGCCTGGACTTTCAAACCCAGAGGCAGCGCTGTGGAGGCCAGGAGAGAAGCTTTGACAAAGCCACGCCGGGAGATATGCCGTGTCATAGTCTGACGATGTGATAAGCCGCCTGGTCTGTCAATCCCATCCTCTGTGGCCTGCTGTGGCCTAACGCCGACAGGAACAGTAAGGAGGGAGCGCTACCCCCTCTGGACAAAAGCCCGTGGCGGACGCTGCGCGGTGCAACGCCGGAACACCGATCTTGCTTCGGCTACCGCCCCACCCCATCGGAAGGCCCAGTCAGCCTCTTCAGGCTTGGCCGATGGTGAATCGGACTGGCGAACGCCTACGCTCCCCCTGGAATGAGGCATGCCTTTGCCACAACAAATCCCGCAGCCTCGTGCCGACTTTGTCAACCGCCGTGTGCAATCCTTGCGTTCTCTTGCGGCTTGTTTAACTGCGGAATCAAGGGTGATACCCTTGGATTCCCGTCTTCATTAGCGTGCGATAGGCGCGGATTGGTGTTCCTCCGGACCCCCCTTATTCGGTCATGGCGGTTGCCAAAGCTGTTCGCGCCTCCGCCGACCCGGGTTTCAGTTTCACGGCGGCCCGCAAGTGCCGCACGGCGTCCGCCCGGCTGCCCGTTTTCAGGCACAGGGAGCCCAGCGCGTAGTGGGCGGCAAAGTACCCGGGGTCTGCTTTCAGGCAGTCCCGATAGAGGCGCATGGCTTCGGTTTCGTTGCCCGGCCGGTCGAGCAGTCTCGCCAGGTTGAAAGCGGGCAAGGCAGACTGCGGCTGAAGGCGGATCACCGCTTTCCACTGCTCTGCGGCGCCGGCAATGTCGCCGCAACTTTCCAACAGCAGCGCCAGGTTCCAGCGCAGGTCCGGATCATCCGGGTAACGCGCCACCTCCGCGGCGACCCGCTTCGTCTCACGCGCCAGTTGGGCCGGCTTCGTGGCTGGGCGATACCGGTCCAGTTGAGCATTCAAAGCGCCCATGCGCTCCGAGTGTCCAATTTGGTCTGTAAATGGATGCGTCTGGAGCCGATCAATGATGGTGGTGAGCGCCTCAAACCGGTTCCAGCCAGTCAGCCCAACCAGTCGAAAGCAGTCCTCCTGCGAAGCCCACGGTCTCGCCGACTCCAGCCGGAGCAACCCGGCCGCCTTCTCCGCTGCCGCGCGTGCCAGAAGGTAGTTGCCCTCCGGCGTGAGGTGAACGTGCTCGTAAAAATATTCCGCGCCCGGAACACCGTGCGGGCTGTTGGCTGCAAAGAGTTGCTCGGCATCCAGCAGCGAGACCCCCCAATCCTGGAATCCGGCGGCTGCCTGGCGAATCAATTCGTTGAGCTTTGTGTCCGCCCGGAATTGGAGCGCATCCAGATCGCGCGCCTGGCGGAACAGTTTCGCGGCCTCGCCGTCGTTCCCCAGGTCCAGGAAACAGCGCGCCCGCCGAAATGCAAGATCCGCGAAGTGGTCGTCGATTGCCGCGGCACGTTCGAACGCGTCCCGGGCAAGTGGAGCAAACATGCGGATTCCGTTGGCCGGCCCGCCCGCCTCAACGGATTTCGAGGTCCGGACCAGATCAATACCTCGTCTGTATGCCTCTTCCCATGTGTCCACCTCCGCGGGTGTGATGCCTTTGCGATGCAACGACGCGAACGGCGCGCAATCCCGCAGGTTCGTCGCCACCGTGCAGAGGACGATGGGCACTTTGGCCTGAGTGCCCGCTTGCAGAATGTCCTCCAGGTTGCGTTTGAAATGCCGGTGAACCCTGGCGGTTTCGGGGGCATCGTGTCGCACTCGTTGCCGGGCCATCATTTCCATGCCGCGCCATTCTCCGGGCGCCTGCTTGCCCTGTCTCAAGCGCGTGGCGACGGCATCGAGCGCCTGGCCCAATCGAGCCTCCTTCACCGCAAGCGCGGCGCGGACAGCCGATAAGGACGGCGCCCGCGCGCCGAACACCGAAGCGGAGCCGAACGGGCCGATCATCTCGTTGTTTCCCATGTACACCACCCAGAGATCGGCCTGCTTGTCCGCGCACTCTCTGGCGATCGGCAGGATCACATGCGAGTTGATCGCCACCATCGCGGTGTTCACGACCTCGAACTTTTTCTCCGGATAGCGCTCCCGGAGCAACACCTCGAGCAGGCGCGGCAGGCCGAACTTGAAGTCGGGGTCTCCCATTGCCGCGGACTCACCCAGGACAACAATGCGGATGGTGTCCTTGCTCTTCTCAGCGGGAAGGGTGAACACTTGCGGGACCCTCTCGAGCCCGCGAGGAAAGAACCGTTTGCCGAATTCGGGATTCTCCGTCCAGACCTCCCGGCCTTCAATCACGCGCTTCTTAAAAAAGCCGGTCGAGTAACCATAGCCTGCCAGGCGGAGCCCCAGCTCAGCCAGCCCAAGCACCAGGACCGGGATCAGCAGCGTTGCGGCAATGCGGAACCAGGCTGCGTATCGCCCAGTCAGTGCTCCCGGAGTTTGCGGCGGTTGCCTCAGCTCCGGACTGGGCGCTTTCGCCTGCGGGTTGTGTTTTTTCTTAGCCAACGACAGCAGGCTACCGTTCCTGTCCTGTGCCGTCGAGCCACTGCACGCCGCCAGTTGACCACTACCTGGCAACAATTCTCATGGTGGGTTTTTCATGCAAGGTTGCAGCGCTGTTCGGCGCGCTCGGAGAGACGCGCCCCAGACGCGCCCTACCGGTTTACTGAGGTTTTCAACGGCAAGGCGCGTCCGTCCCGGCGCGCCGAGGTCTGCCAGGCGGCGTAGTGAGAATTGCTGATTACCAGGTCGTGAAACTGGCAGACTTCATCGATGCCACAGTCGCTGACGTTTCTCCGCCCCGTTCCCGAACTCAGAGTGACAGATAAGTTCATCCGCCCTGAAGCGGGGCGGAGAGGGTGTGCCTTGACACCGCTTCGCGAATGCCGGAGCGTACGACGAGCCTGACGCTCAGGATATGAAATGCCCGGCTTGTTTCAACGAACTCACCCAACTCCTGGTGGGGAGCCTCACCACTGACGCCTGCCAGGACGGCTGCGGGGGAATTTGGTTCGACGCTTTCGAATTGCAGAAGGTCGATGAACAGCATGAGCCGGGCGACCCGCTCATGCACATCCGCCGGGACGAGAGCATCCGCGTGGAAAGCACCAGGAAACGCGAGTGCCCGCGTTGTGCGGGTGTGAAGCTGCACCGGCACTTCTTTAGCGCGCGGCGTCAGGTGCAGGTGGATGAGTGCCCGAACTGCGGCGGCTACTGGCTCGACGCCGGTGAATTGGCGCAAATCCGGGCTGAGCGGGCCGAAGCGGAGAGCGGCGCAAAGGCCCGTGGAGCGAGCGTCTCTTCCGAGTTCATCCGTTACATTTACCGGCTGCAGTCCGCCCAGGGCCGGATGCGAGCCGAAAGCTGATCCAGGGCTGCAACAGTCTCAGCGCTTCCAGTTGAGCGGCATCCAACCGTCCCCGGGATGTTCAAACGGCCCCGGAGTGGGGGTTGAGTCGCGCCTTTTCCCAAAGAAATCGCGGTTGATTTTCAGCGCGGAGCCGTCCGGTTTTTCATAGGGAAGGCCTGCAACCTTCGCTTTGCCCAGGGAGGCTGTTGATTCAATCCGTGTATCCGCCTGGAGCAGGCACGAAGGGGTCTCAAACTGCAGGCGGGGAAGTTGCCCGTCGAAATCGACCTCGAGCCCGGGGTCCTCGCGAATGATCACGCGAATGGCTTCCAGCGCATAGGGTCGTGCGCCATTGTAGAAGACGTTGCCCGCGGTGTACAACGGATATTCGCGTTTGTCGTACATGGATAGGCCATAAGCAGCCGCGTTTGCTTGGCCGCGCCCGACGAAGATGTTGTTGTAGAAGCGGCAATCGCCGCCCTTGGTGGTGGTCAACCCGGCCAGCGTGGTCGTGTGGGCGGGGTGATAGGGCGTTTCGCGGTTGGGTTCCGGCGAGCTCACAAGTGTGCCCCCAAACAGATTGTGCACGTAGGCGCCGCCTTCCGAGACGTCGAGCAGGCTCGCCCCCGAGGCGAAGACGTTGTTGTCCACCAGAAACGGCCCGTGGTTGACCTCCACGAACAGGTCACGGTCGTTATGGTGGAAAAGGTTTCGCGAAACTCGCGTTCCTTGCGCCATCCAGTCCAGCCACAGGCCGAGACAGGTCTCGTAGATGTGGTTGCGCTCGATCACGGTGTCGATCGCCGCGTGAAACTTGATGCCGGCCATTTCGGCGCCGGTAAACAGCCGCCGCATGTGGATGTTGTGAATCCGGTTGCCTTCCACCCTGCTAAAGGCGGCGCCGAGGCTGCCGACGATCCCGGCCTGCTCACAGTGAGAGATCGTATTGTTGCGAACCAGGTGGTGGCCGATGGTGTCGCGATTCCACCCGTTCTGCAGCCCGCGTTCGATGGTTTTCACATACCCCTCGGCCGTGTTCGCCGACGTGTTATCCCACTGGTCGCCGTGTTTGCCCAAAGCGATTCCGGAGCAGACCGAGTAGCTGACTTCGTTGTGTTCGATAATCCAGCCTTTGCTCCAGTGCGTCCCGATCAGCCCGATTTGTTCCGCCGTCGGCGGGGCCCAGGGAGTGGCCGCGTGCGACAAGTGGAACCCCCGCACGGTGATGTAGTTTCGTCCCGGCCGGTCCGGGTAAAACACGGTCTGGCGCACGTTGATCTCCACCTCCTGCTCATTAGGGTCCGCTCCCCTGAACTGCGCCCAGATCGTGGTGTGGGCATCGTCAGCTTTGGCATACCAAAGCTGCATTTTCGCCCATTTCTCCGCGGCGTCTTCCACCGGGCGCTGGCGGCGCGGCTTGAAGACGAGGCAAATGGTTTTGCTCCCGCTGACGGGCTTCAAGCGGGCGTTGAAGCTGGACCACGACTGCCACCCGCCGGTGTTCGGCACAGCGCAGGAGCCCAGCAACTCGCCCGTGGGCGAGTCGAGCCGGATTTCGATCCGGCCGCCTTCCGTGGCCGAGGCGGCGCGGATTTCCAGTTGCTCGGTGCGCTGCCCGAAGTCAACCCCCTCGTACCGGACCCAGTCACCGTTTTCGATCCACCCGATGCACTCGCCGCCTTCGGACGCGGGTGCCTTTTGCACCCCCTGTTGATCCGAAAAGTCGGCGGCGGCCTTCCGCTGGCTGCCGGTTCTGCGCGGCTGAAGCCACGCAACGTTGAGCAGGTATTGATCCCCGCCGCCCGTCAACCAGGCCGGAGGGGAACCGCCTGGGGACAGCACTTCCTCGAGTTTAGCCGCTTCGGTGAGCCAATGCCCATTCAAGTAAACCGCGCCGGTGTGGTGCTCACGCCCCCGGGGCTCAAACCAATCGCCACGGATCAGGTTTGTGTAGGGATTGAAGGCGCCGAAAAACGAGTTTGGCAACGTCACCTTCCAGACTCCGTCCTGCACGCGTTCCCAGCCCTGGATCCGCTCAGACCCTCTGATCTCGACCCACTCGCCCGGCGCGGCGCGATAGACAATGCGCTTTGAGGGCGAAATGCCCCCGCGCGGCGGGTTAACGCGTTCGCGGTAGGTGCCCTCGTGCACTGTGACCACATCTCCCGGCTGCGCGAGCTCGGCCGCGCGCTGGATCGTGCGCAAAGGGGCCGACTTCGTTCCGCGGGCGGAATCGTCGCCATAGGTTGCGACATGGAACTCCCTGGCGGCCACGGCGCTTTGCGCGCACGCATAACACAAGGCCAGGAGGAACAAGGCTGAGGTTCTCTTTTTCATAGCGGAGGTGGTCGGAGAGGTCATGAGAGCGAATGATCCAAATTCGCCCGGTTTCGACAAGTTCGAAGGCAGGTCCGTGCTCCCCCACCAGCTCCAACATGGCCAAGGCAGGAGCAACAGGCAGGGCATTTGCCCGGCCGAAGCCCGCGCGATGGCGGGAAGGCAATGCTGATGAGTCAGCGAGGGGATCTACAGAATCCCAGCCAGAAACCCTTCACCCCTTGATCCCTCTCCCCGCAAGCGAGGAGGGAAAGGGACGGCAGAGGAGGGCCACGAAACGTCAAGAAGTCGTGTCTATCCTACCATCCGCGGACTAGCCTTCCGCGGAGAGCTAATTGCGGTTCTCGGAAGCGGCGGGCAGCGGAATGCCTCAAGCCAGGCCGGAGCAGCAAGAGACGAAGCCTCTTGCATCTCCGGAGGCGGGTCAAGCTGCAGACGGAGGGTCTTTTCGAGAGAGGCTGCCAGCCAAATCTTCACCTTCGTTTTCGGCCCGAGCATCGCAAGCAAGGTTCCCTCCACCGCGGCGCTGGGTGTCGCATCAGTGTAATAAAACCGCAGCTTATCGGCCAGCCTCAGCAGCCGGTCGCGTGCGGGCAACAGGCTGATATTTCTGCCACACGCCGTGAAAGGCTTGTCCGGTTTAAGATTCCCACCGATCGCCCCCAGGACAATCTGCAGATTCCGGCGGAAATCCCAATGGCAAGGCCAGAGCATGTCGATCGCCAGGCCGAGGGACAAGGCAAGCGGAACACCGTCGCGCGTGTCGTGAATCATCGTGCAAACCGTGGCGAGCCAGAGACTTTCCTCGCTCCGGTATCGCGGCGGACAACGCGAGCTGTTAAGACCTTGAAACGATTGCTCGGAGTACAACAGCCACGTGTATGGTGAGGCCGCGTCCCGGCTTCTCCCCGGCCAATCCACAAAACTCCGGATTTTTTCGATCACCCGCTGCACCTGCCACACCTTGAGCGTCGACCGTTTGCCAAGGCAAGTGAGCAACTCAGAGGCCGGCAGGCCCGGGGCCACCAGCGCCAGCATGGCGCCCGGATCGCCCGCGCACCACGCGGACAGCACGCTGCAAACATTGGCCCAGAACTCCTCCGCCGGATGGCGAGTTCCGGGTTTGCGCGTGCCCAGGCCCTTGTTTGTATTCCCGGTCGAGATCGCCTCGAGAAGATTGTAGGCCCACCGCTCGGCTTTGTGGTGGCACACCTCGAAGGCCGAAATCAGCTTCCGAATCCGCACAACCTCAGGCGCCAAAGGCGAGATTGCGTCCTCCAGGCGGTCAATGACCAGCATCTCCCAATCCGACTCTATCGCGCAGTTCCGCCACCAGGATCTACAGGGCATTGGACCCTCCGTTCTCCTTCAAATACCGCCGCGCGCGCCAGGTTCCCGGCCGGCCGCGAGGCCGGATTTCCGAATATTGGATCGGCTCACGAAGGCTCGCCGCCCAAGCGACAAGCGTAAGCGCGGCTGCGATTACCCCGGCGAACAGCGTGCCGGACACTGGCAGGAACTCAGCCAGGAGATGGTTATGCGCCGGAGTCATGCGCAATAGAAGTCTAGTTAATTGTTGCGCATTAACAAGCGGAAAAAGCGGTTGCCAGCCGGTTCCGGAACGGTGACGCGAAACGCCGATCCGTGGACGGAGGAGACATTGGTTACCGGAGCCCAATCGGCGGCGGTTAAACTCGAACTTTGCTGCAGGAGGAAGCCGCTGAAGTTGGTCGGCCACGCCAGCGTGAGGGGGCCGCCTTCAGGCGCGAAGACCGAGAGCCGCGGCAACGCCACGAAGCTGGCCACCAGCGAGCGATGGACCGCGTTCGTAAAGGTATAGCTTGGGGAGCGGCTGACGACTTTGCCGTTCTCACTCCACGTCAGGAAAGCAAAACTGTCGGCGGGCGTGGCAGTGACCGTGGCGATGGTGCCGTTCGTATAGACACCATCGCCGGTGGTGACGCCGCCGTTCAACGGGGAAGCGATAGTGTCCACCGTGCTCCGGGGCGGCAGGGCGTCAGCGGCCGCGGCGTCTTCCGCGATGGTCAACGTGTAGGTCCGGCGCATGACCGGAGCGCCATCCGCCTGCGCCTCAACCGTGAACTGGTAGACACCCGCGGTAGCGGGTGTGCCCGAGACCGCGCCTGAAACCGGGTCGAAACTCATCCCCGCAGGCAGGTTGCCCCAGTTCGTGGAGACGAAAGGAGTTGCGCCGGCAATGACGATGGTGCGGGCCGGGTAGGGCTCGCCGGCGATTCCGTCCTGCAAATGCTCAATCAGACCTGCCGGGGCTGCAACATCGAACGCGGACATCTGCGCGCCCAGGTATTCGCCGACGACCTCGACGGTTGACAGGTCCACGTCCACCCCGTTGATCGGCTTCACGCCAATACCATGAATGCCGTCCGGCCCGACACGGTCCGCTTTGGCCTCGCCTGATTCATCATCCAGCGGCCCGACATACTCGTAGAACTCGTATCTTCGGGTGATGACTTCATCGCCGTGTGGCAAATCCTCGGGAGCCCCCGCCAGCTTGCCCCGGGCGCCGCCGTCGACCTTCTTAAACTCCCTCTGCAGCAGTTGCCACTCGATTTCGACCTCATCGGGCTCGCCGTTGCGCCAATCACGGTCGCCGGGGTCATCCGGATCATCCGTCACGAGATCGCGCAGCTTCACCTCCCGGTTGTTGTGGGTGGTGGTGCGGATCTCCTTCACCCAGGTCGGCACACCGAACTCTTTCACCGGCGGCTCGGGGGGCGGTTCAATCACCGCCTGCACCTGTGCCGGCGCGCCGACCTGGGCGGGGAAATACGTGAAGGTTGGAGTGGCCACCATCACGGCTGGGCCGCGCACCAGATTGCCCGTTCCGTCGTCTACCAGCCAAAAGTACGCAATGTTCGTGGTCGCAGTGCGATAGCCAACGCCGAAATGCTCGCCGCCCATGTTGATTGATGGATTCGTAAACCGGTGGCCATCCGTCGGCACGATGGGTCCCGAGGGAATGGCCGTATAGGCAGCCCACCCGCCGTTGGTGCGCGCACTCTCATAGCGGACAATGACTCTCGGTCGGGAGGGATTGGAATTGTCCTCAATGATCCTGGGAGTGCCGTAGTGGTTCCAATCATAGGTGTACGTGATGTCGGAGCTGTGAATGTCCTCAATCTCGATTTCGAAACCATGGCATTCGCGACCGGTGTCGTTAACCACGTCAAAATTGTTGATCGAGCCCCAGGCCGTGCTGGCGTGGGAGGATCCGGGCGCCCCCAGCACCAGCAGCGTAAATGCGGCGATTCCGGCGCGAAGACCCATTCGGGCCAGCCGCCCCAAACGGCCCGCCCAGTGTGAGTTGCATCGATTCGGAATCTGACTGTTCATGTGCTTCAGCGACGTGGCCTTTTTCTGGCAATCTGACATCGGTTTATGAAACGGCGGTGAACTCAAGATGAACTTTTGTTCATCGTTGTCCGCCGGGCGGGCGCGATGGGTTTCGGGGCCATAACAGCACGGCGAAGGGTTATTGTTGAGGAAGGCAGCCAACTGCTCACCGACCATGCCAAGGTGTTTGACTTCTTTGACCGGGTTGGCGGTTTGCATACGCTCGCGCGGCTCGAAGTATAAACAGAACCAGGAGGAAAGCTCCTGCGGAGAGCGCCAATATGGGGATAGTGGGGTGGGCAGAGAGGACGTTCCCGGTCGGCCGCGCCAGCGGATTCAAGGCTCGGGCAAGTCCCCGCCGAAGTTAATCCCGCCCGGTCCGCTTGTGTTGGCGGTGGGGAACCAGAACCGTTTGCTCCGCTCCAGCTTGAGGGCGCGGCTGGCGGTGACGGTTTCCACGTGGAAATCCGAGAACATCAGGTGTCCGCGGCGAGCGTGCCTTGCCGCCAGAGACCGGGAGCCGACCGAAGGCCCGACCTGCCCTGAGTAGTCGTTGCTCGCAAGTTCCGCCTCCATGAACAGCAGAGTTCGGGCGGGTGCGAGGAACCTGGAGGTGTCACTGACGTGGCAGAGGCCGCAATTCATGGCGTAGCTGTAATCCCGTTTGGCCTGGCTCCGCCCGAAGATCGGGGCTGTCGGGGCGTTCGGCATTCGTTTGCCGGAGCCCAGCGCGATTTTGTCCGTGGGGCACAAGTAGACCACCTTGTTTTTCAGATAAGGATACAACTGGCCGGTGGTCAGATCTCCGGGCCTGTTGTCATAGAGCCAATCCAGGAAATACGGCAGGCGTCCGCGGTAATCCAAGGTGTAAGTTGAGGAGGCAACGGAAATCTGCCGCAAGTTGCTCTTGCAGCAGGCTGCTCGCGAAGCCTCTTTCGCGCCGCTGAAGGAGGGCAACAGCATGGCCGAGAGCATGGCGACGAGGGCGATGACAACAAGCAGCTCTATCAAGGTGAAGCCCGAACACACCACCGACCGGCTTTGCACTGGAAAATGCCGCTCCATGTTTGAGTGGACGGGCCACACTACGCCCCGCAGGTCAACGCTGTCAAATGGAGGACCGGATGGAGAGCCCGTCCGGGGTTACCCGGAAATGGGAAATGGGGAAATCGGAAAGGAGGAGACGCGAGCGCGGGCAGAGCATCCCACGGCCCAGCCAGCAAAGATGATACGAAGACTCCCCGCGGAGTTACGGCTTTCGTTTCCGTGGCGTGCCGACTCAGGAGTTGCGGCGGCGGCGGCGATGCCGCAGGCTTCGCGTTTCAACCAACGAGCGACTGAGGAACCCAATGAACCCGAAGATCCTGATTCGCAGTGAAACGGA
>Ga0073934_10010415_pt1 | contig 11557 bp, 9 predicted proteins | sample LarsenN4metaG_FD_76834 | JGI IMG/M metagenome (GOLD analysis project Ga0073934, IMG submission 76834) | Hot spring sediment bacterial and archeal communities from British Columbia, Canada, to study Microbial Dark Matter (Phase II) - Larsen... ...
CTTCTCCGCGCCGGGCGTGAATTCGACCTTCTTCATGCGGGCGAGGAATGAGGAAGCCTTCTCGAACCCTTCGAGCCTGAGGTCTTCGACCTCGGCCCCCGTGGGGTCGAGAAAAATTATCGTCGGTACGCCGCGTATGTTGTAGCGGTCTCGCGCCCGACCTCCCTCCGTCTGAGGATCGTCTTTCGTCAGGTCCAGCTTGAGCGTCACGAACCGCCCGGACTCCCTCTTCACCTCGTCGTCGGTAAAGGTCAACTGGTCAAGCTCCTTACACGGGATGCACCAGTCGGCAAAGACATCGATTATCACCCCCCGGCCTTCGCTCCGAGCCTGCGCCAGGGCCTGCTCCGAGTAGGGCTGCCAGACGATGCTCGATTTCGGCGATGTAGGAACAGCAAGGACGACCGCTACCGCCGCCGCGCCGACGCCTATGGCCCGCAGCACCCACGCGAAATGGGCAGGCTTTGTCCTGCCGGCTTCCCAGAAGATCAGGTAGAGCGCCGAAGACGCAAAGAATGCTATAAAAATCGGGCCGGAGTAATCGCCCATCAAGGGCATGAGGAAGTATAGGGCCATCCCTATAAGCACCAGGCCGAACACCTTTCGGACGGCGACCATCCACAGCCCGGAACGCGGCAGCGACTTTATCGCACCAGAAAACGTGCCGAGCAACAGGTACGGAAGGCCGAGTCCGAGCGCAAGAACGAAGAACATGAAAAAGCCATAGACCGGATCGCCCTTCGCTCCCACATGCACCAGCAAACCGAGAACGAAGGGGCCGATGCAAGGGGCCGCGACTATTCCCATAGTCAGGCCCATCACAAGCGCCCCGACTAGCCCGCTCGTCGATTGAGTGCTGCGCGTGGCGAGGCGGTTGACCGACTCAGGGAGGCGAAACTCATATACCCCGAACATCGAAAGCGCAAGCCCTACCATCAACGCGGCAAGCCCGACGAGAACTATGGGGCTCTGGAGCGCCGCCCCGAAGAGCCCCTTCGTCATAGAAGCGATCACGCCGAGGATCGAATAGGTTATCGCCATTCCTAGAACGTACAGCGAAGCCATAAGGAACGTGCGGCGCAACCTTGTCGCCTCTCCCGAACCGCTCTGGTTGACAAAGAATCCGATAGTGATGGGGATGATCGGGTATACGCAGGGGGTCGCGTTAAGCGCGAGGCCGGCGAGGAAGACGAAGACCAGGGTCGCCACGATCCCTTTGCTTGCGATCATATCGGATATATCATTGCCGCCCTGTCCGCTCCCTTTGAACTGGGTGAGCCCTGCCGCCGGCTGGCCGTAACCAATCTCTTCCGCCCTTTTGAAAATATCCGCGTTCGCCTGAGCGGTCGCGGCTCCCGAAGCGACGACCTTGAGGGGTATCTCGACTGCGATATCAGAAGGCGCAAGACAGAGCGTGTCGTTACAGGACTGGACCTTTATTTTCGCGCGGATGAGCGAGTCGCCCTGGACGAGGGCGTTTTCCGCTTCGGCGTCCGCCGTGATGATGACGCGACCTTCATAGACCGCGAGCTCGCTGTCGGGAGAGAACTCGAACTTGCGAAGCTCGGCGGGAGGGTACTTGACTTCGCCGAACTTTATGCCGCTAACGGGTTCGAATACGATTTTTGTGGCTTGAAGGTAATCGAGGGCGGGGTTGTGCGCCGTCGGGTCGTTCGAGTTTATATGGTAGCCGCTGTCTATATCGAGCAAGACTGCGATCTTGAACCTGTCGCCCGGTCTCACGGCGTCGACCGAAACCACCCCGCCGGCCTTCACAACGCGCGAGCTGGCCTGCGCGAGCGCGGGCGCAGCGGATGAGGAAAGAGTCAGGATAAGAAATGCGATTGAGCCGATCAGCCTTTTTATATTCATAAGACAGCCTGTAATTATTATCCTTTTCTCAGGCGTTGAACCATGTCCGGCGTCACTTCGCCGAAGCCTATTAACGTGCCGCCATGCTCTTCGATAAAGAGGAGCGCGTCTTTCTTATATGCGAACGGGATCAGGTCCGGCCCCATAGGGCTTTTGACATTGCTCTGGTAGACGAGCGTGGCCTGATCTATGTCTATAGGGTTTCCGGAGTTGTAATCCTTGACCAGTATCTTTTCGACATTGGCCAGGTCTTTATGCGAATCCGGCACTTCATAAGTAATCGGCGAAGTGTAAAACATGAACATATCGCCGGGCGACTCGAATATGAGCTTCGTGCCGTCTTTGTAGTGGATCGTCGCCGCCCATTTGTCGCCAGCTTTGACGTTCATCTTACAGACGGGGCAATAGCCCTGGCTAGCGGCGAAAGGCACAGGACCACCGCGCTTTCCGCCGCAGGATAACGACACGACCAGGACCAGGAAACCGATCAATGCGACACTCGGCCCGCTCGCTTTCGAGGCTGCCCGGATCATCTATGCTCCGTCCTGCGACGCGATCCAGCCGCCGCCAGTTACGGTCTCGCCATCGTAAAATACCGCCGCCTGACCCGGCGTGATCGCCGGTTGCGGCTCGTCAAAGAGGATGCGGACAGAGCTTGCCGAGACCGGGGCTATAGTAGCTTGTGCCTCGCTCGCTCGATAGCGAATCTTTACGCCGGCCCTGACCGGCCCTTCGGGGGGCGGGATCGCGATCCAGTTGACGCCCGTGGCCAGAAGGGCCGAGCCGTAGAGGTCTCGCTTTCGTCCGACGACGAGCCGGTTTCTCGGCACATCGATCTTAACGACATAGAGCGGCTCGTCGGACGCGACACCGATTCCGCGACGCTGGCCCACCGTGTACCTGTGAAGCCCCGCGTGGTCTCCGATCACGCGACCGTCCGGGGTCGCAATCTCCCCCCTCTCGAGCGCGCTATTCACGTCTGCCGGTCCCTCCATCTCGTATCGCGCATAAGCTTCAACAAACCCGGCGTAGTCGCCGTCGGGCACAAAACAGATCTCCTGGCTTTCCGGCTTCTCTGACGTGTTCAGCCCCATGCGGCGCGCGATGTCGCGCACTTCTAGCTTCGTCATCTCGCCGAGCGGAAACTCCGCGCACGCAAGCTGCTTTTGCGTCATCTCGAAGAGAAAATAGGACTGGTCCTTGGAAAGGTCCCGCCCCTTCTTCAGAATAAATCTACCCGACCGCTCATTATATTCCACCCGCGCATAGTGGCCGGTAGCGACCCGCTCAGCGCCCACCTGCCGGGCCATATTGACGAGACGCGCGAACTTGAGCCTTGTGTTGCAGGAGACGCACGGTATAGGCGTGCGGCCCGAAAGGTAGTCCTCGACGAACGGGCGGACCACTGCGCGTTCGAACTCTTCTTCGAGATTCAGGACGTAGAACGGGAAGCCCATCTCCTCGGCCACCCGCCTCGCGTCATAGACGTCGTCGAGCGAGCAGCACCTCGACGGCTGAGGCTCGCGGTCGGGGCCGACACGGCGGCGCTGGTTCCACAATTGCATCGTGAAACCGACGACCTTGTCCCCCCTCTCTTTCAGCAATGCAGCGGCGACCGAGCTATCGACGCCCCCGCTCATTGCAACGGCTACTATCATTTGCTTCTCCCCTACATCTTTGCCCGCGCGCCGGTCAGATGCTATCATCGGTGTTTGCGGCTGGCATGTGATTCCCGCGCGGGCGCTATAAAGAAGTGAATTATACACGACGCGCGAAGCTTTTCGGAATGTGGAATTCGACACTTATAATTGACTGCTATGAAGATCGATCAGGAAAACATGGAACGGGCCATTGAGAAATATGTCATCTCGCGCGAGCCTTTTTACCTGCCTGTCGGCAAAGAGGTAGAGCTTTTCGACACCGCGTACCGGACGAAGCTGCCGGTCATGCTCAAAGGGCCCACGGGATGCGGCAAGACCCGGTTCATAGAATACATGGCATGGCGCTTGAGCCGGCCCCTGGTGACGGTGGCCTGTCACGAAGACCTGTCGGCGACCGACCTGGTCGGAAGGTTCCTGCTCGAAGGCGACGAGACGGTCTGGCACGACGGGCCGCTGACGACGGCGGTCAAACACGGCGCGATCTGTTACCTCGACGAGGTGGTGGAAGCGCGAAAAGATACTATAGTCCTGATCCACCCGCTCACGGACGACCGCAGAATACTTCCGGTCGAGAAGCGTGGGACTATTCTTCAAGCCCCCGATGATTTTATGCTGGTCGTCTCCTATAATCCGGGCTACCAGAGCGTGCTGAAAGACCTGAAGCAGTCGACCCGGCAGAGATTTATCAGCCTGGAGTTCGACTATCCGCCGGCCCCGCTCGAGATCGAGATTCTCATACACGAAGGGGGCGTCGACGACCAGACGGCCCGCGACCTGGTGCTTATCGGCGAGAAGGTCCGCAATCTCAAGGGGCACGGGCTTGAGGAGGGGGTGTCGACGCGGCTGCTCGTCTATGCCGCTCAACTGGTCAGCCAGGGCATACACCCGCATACGGCCTGCGAGGTCGCCATAAGCAGCCCCATCACGGATGACGCCGAGCTACAACGCAGCATCCGGGAGATCGTTACCACCGTCATCTGATTCAGGGCGGCTTCCCGCCGTTAAATGAGTCCTTCGGTAATTCGAATAGGCATTTCACCGCGGAGGGCGCAGAGGTACGCAGAGGAATAATCTATCCTCTGCGCCCTCCGCGGTTAATTATCTCACCCTGGTTCGATAACTGAAGGGCCCTTGGGTTTCCTCCTGCCTCCATGGCCAAGCTTGAAATGCGAGCCTCTTGTGTGGCACCTTGTAAGTGCGTCTCATCGAGCCTCTAATCGCGTAGATGATAGAATTATGCGCGCGTGCATGGTTGAGCAAGCATGATAAAAGGTCAACAAGCCTGGATACGTATTCGCGGAGCGCCTGACGACCCTGAATCCTTCAGCCTGGCGACCTGGACCGGCATCGTCTGGGAGATTCCAAGGACCAATTCGCTGGGGGATACGATCTTTATTCAGATTCCCGATTACATAGTCATAGAGACCATGCCCCCGTCGACAAGACCCGAAGATATTTATCGCAAGCTGCCTGACCCGCGCGAAAACAAGCATTGACGCTTCAACGCAAGCCTGCGACCGGGTTCTCGAGCGTCCCGATCCGATCAATCCGTATCCGCACCCGATCACCCTCTTTCAAGAATGTTTGCGGCTGGCGATACACCCCCACGCCCGACGGCGTCCCGGTCGAGATAATATCGCCCGGCTTGAGCGTCAGGTCCTGCGAGATGAACTCGATCAATTGAGGAACCTTGAATATCAAATCACTCGTGTTCGAGTTCTGCCGCGCCTCGCCGTTCACCTCCAATTCGAGGTCCAGTCCGTGCGGGTCGGGTATCTCGTCCTTTGTGACGAGCCACGGGCCGCACGGCGCAAAAGTATCAAGCCCCTTCGCGCGCGCCCATTGCCTCTCTCTCCGCTGAAGGTCGCGCGCGGTCACGTCGTTCATGATGGTATAGCCGGCGACATATTCGAGCGCGCGGTCGGCGCTCACGGACCTCGCTTCAGACCCTATGATGACGGCAAGCTCCGCTTCGTAGTCGATCATATCGCTTATGCGCGGCAGCCGTATCGGGTCGCCCGGCCCTATCAGCGCCGTAGTGCATTTAGAAAAGATGAGCGGGGTATCAGGCGGCTTCGCATTCTGCTCCGCCGCGTGCGCGGCATAGTTTAATCCGACGGCCAATATCTTGCCCGGATTCACAACCGGAGGGTTTAGCGCGACCTCGGAAAGCGGCTTGATTGCGCCCGCCCCTTTCAGCTTCTCGGCAAGCGCGCGGTCCGTTCCTACCCGCTCGATGATCGAAAGCAACCACCGCTCGCCCCGCCTGTATAGGTCGAGGGCGTCTCGAAGTCTTTCACCCGAAGATCCTTCGATCCTGAGGAGTTCGGATACGTCGAGGACCTCTTCGCCGAGCAGGATACCTGCGCGGTCTCCGTCGGCAGACTTCATCGATAAAAGCTTCATAATCCTCCACTCGCCTCACCGGGAGGGCGGATTATAACAAACCTGTGACGTCAGATGAGGTTGTTTTTTCCCGGTCGCATAATCTATCCTGATCTGCCTCGGAGCATTATCAGATCAGTAGAGAAGGAGCGACCGATGAAGATCGAGCAGTTCCAGATGGAGCGCATGCAGTCGACGTGGGAGAACATCGTCAGGTTTAACCTTTCAGAGAGCGGGGTCCACCCGCTCGCGATAGGCGAGTTATTGAGCGACCCCTCGGAACGAGAAGAGTTCTTCGGGCTGGAACTCGGATACAGCCAGTCGAACGGGACGCCGGAGCTCAGGCGGGCGATCTCGGCCCTGTATGAGGGGTCGAGCAAAGATAACGTGACGGTGACGATCGGGACGGCGGAGGCGAACTTCCTCGCGAGCTGGATGCTTACGGAGCCGGGCGACGAGGTGATAATGATGCTGCCAAACTACATGCAGCTCTGGGGGTTGTTCCGGTCATTCGGCGCGGAGGTAAGACCGCTCCACCTGGTCGAAGAGAGGTCGTGGTCCCCGGATTTTGACGAGCTCCGCAGCGCAATCTCGCCGAGGACAAAGGTCATAGCCGTCTGCAACCCGAACAACCCGACCGGTGCGATCCTTTCGGACGCAGAGATCGACGTGATAATCGATGCCGCGCGCTCCGCAGGCGCATGGATACTCGCCGACGAGGTCTACCGGGGCGCAGAGCTTTCGGGCGAGATTTCGACAGGGTTCTGGGGCAGGTATGAGAAGCTCATCGTCACAAGCGGGCTGTCGAAGGCATACGGGTTGCCCGGCCTGAGAATTGGGTGGATAGTCTCGACGGAAGAGTTTGCCGCCCGCGCATGGGCCTATCACGACTACACGACCATCGGCCCCTCGCCCGCGAGCGATTACCTTGCGAGGGTCGCGCTCCGCCCCGAGACGAGGCGAGGACTCCTCGACCGCACACGGCGCATATTGAACGCAAACTACCCAGTGCTTCGACAGTGGGTCGACAGCCGGGGCGGCCAGTTTTCGATCACGGACCCGAAGGCGGGGGCAATCGGATATTTGAAGCAGAACCTCGGCGTCGAATCTCTCGCGTTTGTCGAACGGCTCAGGAAGCAAAAGAGCGTGCTGATCGTCCCAGGCGAGCACTTCATTATGCCCGGATTTCTTCGAATAGGGTTCGGGTCGAATCAGGACTATCTTCGCGGCGGCCTATCGCTCATCGAAGAGCTGATCGCTGAGATTCAATGACCCGCTCGCCTCTACTCACGATGGAATTGAAGCTGGCCTTTATCGGATACGGCAATGTGGCCCGGTCCTTTTCCCGCATACTAGACTCGCGCGGAGAGAGTCTCGCGCGCGAATACGGCCTCTCATGTCGGACCGTCGCCATATCCACGGCAAGGCATGGCTCGGTAATCTCCGATGACGGTATAGACCCGGTCGAAGCTGCGGCAGCGGTCGAAGCCGGCGTGAGTCTTAGCTCAATCGAGGGCGTTCGCGCGGCCAGCGACCCTCACGAAGTGATCGAAGAATGCGGGGCGGATATTCTTTTCGAGACGACCACGCTCAACCCCGTGGACGGCGAGCCTGCCGCAACCTATATAAGGGAGACGCTCGAAAGAGGCATGCACGTCGTCACGGCCAACAAGGGGCCGGTCGCTTTCGCCTATCGTGAGATCATGTCTATAGCGAGGCAAAACAGGGTATGCTTTCGGTTCGAAGGCACGGTCATGGACGGGGCCCCGGTATTCAATCTCTACGAATACTGCCTGCCCGGCATAAGTGTCAGGGGATTTGCAGGCGTTCTCAACAGCACGACCAATTTGATAATTGACGGTATGGGGCGGGGCCTATCCTTCGAAGATGCGCTCTTCGAAGCTCAGAGGATAGGCGTGGCTGAAGCCAATGCCGATTACGACGTAGAAGGATGGGACGCCTCAGTCAAGGCCGTAGTCCTGGCGAATGTTCTGATGGGTGCCGAGATTCATCCGGCCGATGTGGCGCGAGAAGGGATACGAGGAATCATCGGTGTCGATGTGAGGGCGGCGCGCGAACGGGGAATGGCCATAAGGCTTGTGGCTCGCGGGTTGAAGGACGGGGACCGCGTGAAGCTCTCGGTAAAGGCAGAGCGCATCCCTGTTGACAGCCTGCTCGGCTCGACGAGAGGGACCACAAACGCGCTGATACTTCAGACCGACCTTATGGGCGAAATCGCGATAGTCGAGACCGATCCGGGCGTCGAGCAGACCGCCTACGCGCTCTTGAGCGATATGCTCGCAGTCAGGCGGTTTATAGGCGAAGCTAAAGATTGAGGCCGTTATTCAACGGGCGGGTCGGTTGGGAATGCGTCGTTCCCTATGCGGGCGCGGATGACGCCCGTCCGGTCGATATAGAAAGATCGGGTTGCGACAAGCGCCGATTTTCTCCTCGCCTTCCCCCACCATTGCGGGTCGTCCGTTAAATCGGAGTCTATGCTGTAAATGAAGGCGGTATCGTCTGCGTTCCCGCTCGAGTTCAGGGATTTGCTTATAAAATTACCCGTGACCAGGTCTTCATCAATGGTCGCGTAGGTCCCGTTGACCTTTTTATACATCTCTTGACCGGGCAGCCACGATTTCAGGTATCTGACGGCGTTTGCTTCATAAGCGGCTTTTCGCGCATTCAGGAGGTTAGGGATAGCTATTGCAGCTACAATACCGATGATTGCAACGACGATAAGAAGCTCGATAAGCGTGAAGCCATCCTGTTTCATGTAGCGACCTCAGGGATTCGTGATAAACCCTCCCCACAATCTCATTGCAAACCTGAAACCATATAATACAGCGCCCATAAAGCAGGCCACACGGCTTGTCAGAATCGATAAAAACGTCAGGTCTGATTCCCTTAACGGGTTAAGAGAGGCGAGGCGGGCCGCCTTGCCGTCTCATAAATCGAGAAGGATTATTCTTATTATCTACCATCAATTGTCACTCTCCGGGGGCGGCCAACTGACAAAAAATGGGATGGACAGACCGAACCCTCTTGCAATAAAGAGCGTAAGTGTTGCTCCACTTACAGGTTCTTATCGGGGGCGATAATCTATGCTCCTGGCACTTGAGATGCTATGAAGACCGGTTTCCAAAGCGTGGAGGAACTATGAGGTGTCCCAAGTGCTCTACTGAAACACCAAATGAAGCGCTATGCTGTCCTGGCTGCAAGCTGCCTACCCCAAAAGGTAATAACTACCTCAAGACAAAAGGAAAGTCGGTAAGACCCGACGCGGGCAAAAAGCCTAAGAAGCGGTCGAGGCAAAAAGATAAAAAGAGCATCAACCCGCTCATCGTCGTCCCTGTCCTTCTCATTGTAGTGATCCTCTTCGGGGCAGGGAGCTACATCGCCACGACCCTGTTTCAGGAAGCGCAGGCAGGTGATCCCGGTTCGATGGAAGCCATCCTGACAAAAGTTCGCGGTTTGCCTTCGAGCCAGGAGGGCAAGACCGTTGAAGATTACTTTGAAGACAAGGTCGAGGAGTCGCGTGACGCGGGCCGCCTGCGCGAAGCCGAAGGCTGGAACGTCAGGCCGCTCGATGGAAAACAGTATCTCGTATCATTCACTTTCGAGGAAATGGGCAACCAGAAACATCGGGCGGAATGGGAAGTAAACCTCGCAAGCAACACCATAGTTGCAAAGAATGATCTCGCCGCTAAGGTCTATAAAAGAGAGTAGCAATTCCCTCCCCTGATGCCGCGCCTGAATAACCAGGGTCGTTCAGTTCTCGGTATGAAAAGCCATTACTCGGTAAAAGTGACGGGATATCTACCGCAGAGGACACAGAGGTACGCAGAGGATTGAGCAGTTTTCTATAGAATTTCTAGTATTCCTCTGCGTCCTATGTGGTTATCATTCCCTGCCTCATTCGAGAACTGAGCGGCTTCTTAGCGTTAACTTGCTCAACGTCTCCGCAATATGCTATAAGGCTCTCTTTGTCACGACCACTCGAAAGGTGATCGTGACGGACGGTACACCTTGGCAATTCCCGGCTTATAGCTTCGAGCCGCAGGATTTCTCGACGAGGACAAGTCTGAACTATGGAGATATTGATGAACCCTGTCACTGCCGGTGTGGTAGGGGTAATCGGTCTGGTATTTGCCGCGCTGACCTACCTGGAAGTCATAAGAAAGCCGCCTGGCAATGAGACGATGATCGATATCTCCAACACGATACACGACGGGGCGATGGTCTTCTTAAAGCGCGAGTATACGATACTGGCGGTCTTCATAATCACAGTCGCCTTGCTGATAGGGATATTTCTTCCCTACGGGGTTCAGACTGCGGGCGCATTCGTTTTCGGGGCGATATTTTCTATACTCGCGGGCTTTTTCGGGATGAAGGCGGCCACTCGCGCAAACGTCCGGACGGCAGAGGCCGCCAGGTCGCGCGGGGAGGGCGACGCGCTTCTCGTAGCATTCAGCGGCGGCTCGGTCATGGGCATGTCGGTCGCGAGCCTCGGACTTTTCGGGATCGCGGCGCTCGCTTATCTTTACATCGTCCTGACCAGGATACGGCCCGAAGGTCTCGACTTCAGCGAAGAGGCGGCAGCGGCCTCGGTGCTTTCGGGGTTTGCGATGGGCGCAAGCTCCATCGCTCTTTTTGCCCGCGTGGGTGGCGGAATCTATACAAAGTCGGCTGACGTCGGCGCGGACCTCGTAGGGAAGGTGGAGGCGGGCATCCCCGAAGACGACCCGCGAAACCCCGCGACCATCGCAGACAATGTCGGTGATAACGTGGGCGACGTCGCGGGGATGGGCGCAGACCTCTTTGAATCCTACGTCGGTTCGGTGGTGGCCGCGATGGCCATAGCGGCAACATCGAATACTTATACGCCAAGCGGCGATTGGATGATCCTGCCCCTTATGGTCGCGGCGTTAGGGACGCTCTCTTCGCTTCTGGGGATAACGGCTGTCCGCTTTATGAAGAGAATGAACCCCGCTTCGGTGCTGAGGTATGCGACCTACCTTGCGACTATACTGATGATGGGCGCGACGGCGCTTATCGTCTACCTGTTTCCGCACAAGGCGGTCGGCTATTCGCATTGGGGTCCGTTCTGGGCCGTCCTGTCCGGAGCTGTCGCGGGCATAGTCATAGGCGCTGCGACCGAGTGGTATACTTCCGGCCCGCCCGTGACCAAAATAGCGAAGGCGTCCGAGACGGGACCCGCGACCAACATCATCACCGGCATGGCCATAGGCATGAACTCGGTGACGATCCCCGTTGTGATAATCTGCGTCTCGCTTCTGCTCGCGCACAGCGCGGTCGGCCTTTTCGGCATAGCGATGGCCGGGGTCGGAATGCTCGCGACGACCGGGATCATAATGGCGGTCGACGCCTACGGGCCGATTGCCGATAACGCGGGCGGCATATCGGAGATGAGCGGTCTCGGCCCCGAGACCCGCAAGATCACCGACGGCCTCGACTCGCTCGGCAACACCACGGCAGCCATGGGCAAGGGCTTTGCCATAGGCTCGGCTGCGCTCACCGCGCTCGCGCTCTTCTCGGCCTACCAGGAGAAGGCCGGGTTTACTGGCGGGAGGGGAATAACTCTGACCGAGCCGAGGGTGATAGTCGGGTTGTTGCTC
>Ga0073934_10010418_pt1 | contig 11552 bp, 6 predicted proteins | sample LarsenN4metaG_FD_76834 | JGI IMG/M metagenome (GOLD analysis project Ga0073934, IMG submission 76834) | Hot spring sediment bacterial and archeal communities from British Columbia, Canada, to study Microbial Dark Matter (Phase II) - Larsen... ...
GGCGCCACGTCCATCTCTCGCCGGACGCCGGGCGAGACGGCCCACGCGTGGAGGTGCCGGCGGGCCCAGCTGTCGGTGGTGCTGAACATGCCGAAGCCGCCGCCGAGCCACGGGCTCAGGTCCGTCGCACGGACGGTCCACATCTGGACCGCCGCGACGGTCGCGAGGAGCGCCGGGGCGAGCAGCCGGAGCCACGGCACGTTCGACACCGTCGATCAGTAGCCCGGAGGCGGGTTCACGATCACGTACGTGACGTCGTCGCCGCCGAAGGCGCGCGTGTACCAGGCCGAGCCGCACCGATAGTACGTCGTCGAGCCGACCACGACGGTCGTGGGCGTGCACGGGTAGGTCCAGCCCGGCGGCGCCGCGGCCGCGCCGACCGCGACGCCGACGGCGGCCCCGGCGACCGCCGCGCCCGCGACCGCGGCGCCGCCGTAGTAGCCGCCGTAATACCCACCGTAGTGGCCGTGCTCCTCGTAGTGGTCGTCGGCGTAGCTCTGCCAGTCCTCGCGCTGGTTGTTGCCGTACTTCTGCCAGTCCTCGCGCGCCTGGTCGCGCTGCGACTCGCGTTCCGGGGCGTCGCCGCTGCGGGCGCTCCGACGCTCCTCGGCCGCCGTCCGCGGCTCCTCGGCGCCGGCCTGCCGCTGCGCCTGACGCTCTCCGGCGCCCGCCTGCTGGAGCCCGCCGCCGGGCGCCGCCTGGCGCAGCCCGGCGCCCGTCTCGCGCACGGGACGCTGCCCGCCGGAGCCGCCGGCCGCCGGCGGCGCGGTCAGCGAGCCGCCCGCCGCCGGTCCGCCGCGCGCGTACCCGCCGGCGGACGCGCCGCCCCCGTGCGCCCCGCCGCCGTATGCGCCGCCCCCGTGCGCGCCGCGACCACCGCCGCCGAACGATCCCCGGCTCGCGCCGCCGCCGCGCGAGAACCCGCCCCCACGCCCCCCGCGCCCGCCGCCGCCCCGGCCGCCGCGCGCGAAGGCATCGAGGCTCCACGCGACGACGAGCAGCACCGCGAGGAGCGTCGCGACGCGCCGCCGGGTCATCGGGCACCCCGCGCCCCGCCGGCGGGACGCGGCACGACGAACGGGACCTTCTCCGTCCCGTCGGTCGCGAACGTGAAGAGCGCGTCGGGCGCGTCCGGCGACAGGTTCCAGTCGCTCAGATCGGCGCGGAACTGCGGCTGGCCTTCGTCGCGGCGGTAGGTGATCACGATGCGCCGGGGCAGCGGGTCGCCCTGGCTCGCGATCCACAGTTGGACGTCGGCGTCGTCGCCGCGGAGCGACAGGTGGTCGGCGAGCGTCCCCCCGACGTTCTCGCGGCCGACCCAGCGGGCCGTCTCCCGGAAGGGCTCGAGCTCCTCCGGGAGGTCGGCGGCGATGAGCTCGCGGAGCGGCACCCGCACCTGGAGGTCCGTCGTCAGATGCTCGAGCGCGGCATCGAGCGTGCCCCGGGCGGGCGCCGTCGCGTAGACCCGCTGATCGAGGTCGAACACCGCCAGCTCCCGTCCGTCGAACAGGAGGCCGCGGCGGCTCCCGCTCCGCTGGACCACCTCCATCCGCAGGCGATCGGGACGGCGGACGGTGACGGTGCGGAGCTCGCCGAACTCGATCTTCTCGCCGGTGGGCTGCACGACGTCCCACGCGCAGTCGATCCGGAGACCGAGCCCCTTCGCCTTCGCGAGGAGCTTCGCCATCTCCTCCAGGCGGGACACGGCGCGCTTCGCCGGATCGTCGTCGCGCCCCGCGGACGCGCGGGGAACGACGACGGCGAGCAGGGTGAGCGTCACGAGCGCCGTACGCGCGACGAGACGACGGGACCCGACCATGGTGCCTCCTGGGCCCGGTGAACGCTCCGGCGCGTGCCGCGGGCGGACGGCATGCGTTCGCCCGGCACATAGCCGACCGCCGTTCCCGAGAGCAAGCCGTCTCGCTGCCGCCCCTGCGCGCGGTTGCGCACCTCGGCACCCGTTCCGCGCGCGCGAAGACGCGCCGCTCGGGTGCGCGCATCGTCCGGCCGGGTCGGCGCGCCGGCCGCGCGACGCGGAGGGCGCGTGACCACGCCGGCGGCATTGGCCGTGCCGCGGCGCCGTGGTAGAGCGCCGACCGCCCCCGCGGGGGCCCGGAGGTGTGCGCGTGACCACACCGCGAATGGTGCCGCTTCTCGCCGCCGCGGCCGCCGTCGCCGTCGCGACGGCCGCCTGCGCGCCGCGGGCCTCGGGGCGGCCGGCGGCCCCCTCCGGGCCCGCGCTCCGCGTCGGCGTCACGTCCACGTCTCCGCCGTTCGTGTTCCGCCAGGGTGACGACCTGCTCGGGCTGGAGGTCGACTTCGCGCTGCTGCTCGGCCGCGCGCTCGGCCGCCGGGTGCAGCTCGTGGAACTCGCGTGGACGGACCAGATCCCGGCGCTCCTCGAGGGGCGGACCGACGTGATCATGGCGGGCATGTCGATCACGCCCTCGCGCCTCGCGAAGATCGCCTTCAGCGCCCCGTACCTCCGCTCGCACGTGATCCCGATGGTGCGCCGCGACGACCTCGGGCGGTACCCGAAAGCGGCCGAGGTGACGTGCACGCGGCCCGTCGGGGTCATCGAGGGGACGACGGGCGAGCGGATCGCACGCGAGCGGTGTCCGCGCGGCATGCTCGCGTCGTACGGCGACGTCGACGCGGCCGTGAACGAGCTGCTGACCCATCGCATCGACGCGCTGGTCCACGACGCGCCCATCCTCGGCTGGTATGCCGCGAGCGACGAGGCGAACCTCGCGCTCGTCGTCGACTCGCTCTCCGTCGAGGACCTCGGGTGGGGGATGCGGCGCCGCGACGACGCGCTCCGGGCCGGCGTCGACGGGGCGCTCGCGCAGTGGCGGACGGACGGCACGCGCGAGCGCGTTCTCGACCGCTGGCTGCCGTTCTGGCGGCGGCTCGAAAGCGCGGCGCCGCCGAGGTGACGACCCGCCCTCCTACTTCACGAGGATCGCGCCGCTCCGCGGGCCGAGGGTGACGCTCGTCACCGAGGCGCCGTTGCGGCGGAACGTGCCGCCGAGCGGCACGGCCCGCGTCGCGCTCGCGCTCGGGTTCACCAGCACGCGGCCCTTCGTCCAGTCGCGGCCGAGGATCTTCCCCGCGCTCGGGCAGTCCGGCGTCTTGCGGTACCCGTTCCCGGGGTCGAGGCACCAGAAGCCGCCCGCCGGGGCGCCGAGGTCGGTCGTCATGTCCGACTTCCACTGGCCGGCGCCGTTCAGCTGTCCGATCTGCGACATCCCCTCCTTCGTGAGGAGGTAGAACGCGAGCGGGTACTCGCGCGCGCTCGTGGTGAAGGCGCGGCAGATCGTCATGACGCCGTTCTTGTTCGCGTAGTCGAGGTACTTCAGCTGCGCGAGCACCTGGTTCTCGTCGTAGGCGCGCGAGCCGCCGTAGCTGAAGACGCAGTCCTCGATCTCCACCCCGTCCATCGTGGTGATCGCCTCCCGCTGCACGGGATCGGCGAAGACGTCGGGCTGCCAGGTCTGGGTGTGGTTCCCGATGAGGAGCTTGCCGCGCGCGTGGAACCGCTCGCGGAGCCGCTTCAACGCCCGCAGCATGTCGTCCCGGTACTCGCGCGTCGTGTACGGCTTCTTCGTCCGCGGGTTGTACGGCGCGGCGGACCACTCGCCGAAGTAGCCGCGGAAGACGTTGTCGGCCCACACGCCGTCCCAGCCGTGCCGCTCGGCCTCCGCCAGCGCGAAGTCGGCCCAGTGGTCGACGTAGGCCATGTTGCCGATGTCGGTCGCGAAGAGGCGCCCGATGCCGTTGTTGGTCGACACCATGCCGCCGCTCGCGTTCCGCAGGATCCACTCGGGGTGGCTCGTCTTGAAGCCGTCGTACAGGCGCTGGTCGAGGCAGCCGCACCGGGAGTCCATGTCGGTGAGGCTCAGGTAGAAGGCGAAGATCGCGTCCGCGTTGCCGGCGTCGGCCGCCTGCTTCTTGGCGTTCCGGATCATCGGACCCTGGACGTCGGCGCCGCCCAGGATGAGCGAGAGCCGGCTCGGCCAGAGCGCGTAGGTCTGGGCGTCGTAGACGCCGTAGTAGCCCGAGCCGTAGATCGACTTGTACGTCCGGCTCGGCGGCGGCGGGTCGGTGCACGTGCAGTCCGCGGCGCAGCGCCCCGGACACGCGGCGTCGCTCGCGCCGTCGCACTCGTCCGCGCCGTTCACGACCCCGTCGCCGCAGACCGGCGCGGGCGGCGGCGGGGGCGTGCAGACGCAGGCGGCCGTGCAGCGGCCGGGGCACGCCGCGTCGCTCGCGCCGTCGCACTGGTCGGCGCCGTTGACGACGCCGTCGCCGCAGATCGGCGGCGGCGGCGCGCAGGCACAGGCCGGCGTGCAGCGGCCGGGGCACGCGGCGTCGCTCGCCCCGTCGCACGCCTCCCCGCCGGTGACGACGCCGTCGCCGCAGACCGGCGGCGGCGGCGTGCAGGTGCAGCTCGCCGCGCACCGCGTCGGGCACGCGGTGTCGCTCGCGCCGTCGCACTCCTCCCGGCCGTTCACCGTGCCGTCGCCGCACCTCGGCGGCGGCGTGCAGGTACACGCGCTCGTGCAGCGGCCCGGACACGCGGCGTCGGCCGTGCCGTCGCACTGCTCCGCGCCGGCGCGGACGCCGTCGCCGCAAACCGGCTCGCCGGGCGGCGGCGCCGCGGTCACCGTGAGCGCGATCCCGAGCGTGCCCGCGAGCGGCCGCCAGCTCTGCCCGCGGTCGTCGCTGGCTTCGAGCCCGCGCGCCTCGACGCCCAGGTACGGGCGGCCGATCGGGAGGTCGGTCACGAGGGTCGGCTGCCGCACGCAGGCGCCGCGCCCGGCCTGGAGGTGGAGACGATAGGCCGCGCCCGGCTTCAGCATCGTCGGTCCGCTCGCCGCCGGCGCCGGCTCGCCGGGCGCCGTGACGTCGAACGACAGCGACGGCGATTCGCCGTCGCCCGGGAGCCGGACGTCGGTGAGCAGCATGGGGGTCGCGGTGACGATCGTCTGGCGGACGTGGTCGCTCCCGCAGAGCCGCGCCTGGGGACGCCGGACGTCGGCCCGGTACGGCTGTCCCCACCACGTGTCGTCCGAGAAACGGAGCGCGAACAGCGGGACGGCGCGCGGCGAGCGGCGGCGGCCGGCGGCGCGGCCGAGGTCCTGGAGGAGCCAGATGCCGTCGTCGGAGGGCGCGGCGTCGAGCACGTACGAGAGGCGCGAGCGCCCGGCGCCGCGGCAGACGACGACCACGTGGTACGGCTCGCCGCCGACGAGCGGGACGTCGACGTCCGCGCCGACCCAGCCGTCGCCGGCGACCGGCACCGCGGCGCCGAGCGCCTCGCCCGGCACGCCGAGCGCGTCGGCCCGCAGCTCGACCGTGCAGTCCTCGGCCGAGCTCCGCCAGTGCGTCCAGATGCTCGCGACGCGCACGGTGCCGGGGGCGCGGAACCGGATCCCGACCCCGTCGCGCGGCCGCACCGTGCGCTCCGCCATCGGCGCGGTCGGCACGCCGGACACGGTCGCGTACGTCATCTGCGCCGCGCGCGCGCCGGGGGCGAGCATCGCGATCGCGATGCCCGCCGCCGACGCGAGGGTCGCGGCCGCCCCGGCGCCTCGGGCGCGTGTGCGATCCGTACGGGCGGGCATGGCGGTCCTCCTTCGCGCGGCGCGTGGACGCGCCGGGAGCCGCAGGAAGGGCGCCGCCGCGACCGGGCCGCTGGGTGGTGCGGTGGCTTACCTGCACGGAGGTGACCGCTCAACGGAAAAAAGGGGACTCGGCCGAGCGTACGGCGGGGATTGCGGCGGCGCGCGGGGGCGAAGGCGCGCCGCGGGCGCGGCGCCGGCGTGCACGGCGGCAGGACGTCGCGCCGCCGCCCGGACCGCGGCGCGGCTCAGGCCGACACGTCGAGCAGCGACCCGAGCAGGCGGCGGGCGTCGCGCACGCCGGCCAGGCGCACCGGCGCGCGGCTCGGCTGCGGGCCGACGTGGATGCCGATGCCGCCGGGCGGCAGCGCGGTGAAAAGCTCCTCGTCGGTGCGGTCGTCGCCGAAGCCGACCACCAGCGTGTCGGGGTGCGCCTGCTGGACGAGCCGCGCGACGATCACCGCCTTCGACACGCCGTGCGGGCGGATCTCGATCACCTTCTCGCCGGTGAGGATCTCGACCGGCATGTTGCTCAGCATCTCGGTCAGGTGGAGCCGCAGCTCGTTCGCCTGGAACGTGCCGAACTCCGGATCCGCCATCCGGTAGTGCCACGCGAGCGAGACGGTCTTCTCCTCGACGAGCGACCCGGGCGTCCGGGCGGTGACGTGCTCGAGGATGGGGAGGACGCGGCTCCGCCACTCGGTCGGCGCGGTCGGGAGCGACGTCCACTCGCCGCCCGGCTCGCGCGACCAGAACCCGTGCTCGGCGTGGAGGCCGATCGGGAGCGCGCCCAGCCAGCGCTCGACGGTCTCGCGCGGGCGCCCGCTCACGACGTGCACCGCGGTGCGCGGGCGGGCGGCGAGCGCGCCGAGCAGGTGGAGGAGCGGCTCGTCGGGCGTGGCGAGGTCGGGGACGTCGGCGAACGGGACGAGCGTCCCGTCGTAGTCGAGGAGGAGGAGCAGACGCTCCGCCTCGCGCATCCGGCGCGCCACCGCGTCCACGGCCGGCGGCGGCGTGAGCGCGAGCGCCGGCGCGGCCTGGCGCCGGCTCGCCTCGGCGAGCGCGTCGAGGAACGAGCGCACCCACCGGTGGACGTCCCACGAGAGGACGCGGCGCCGGAGGCCGCGCATGCGCGCCCGCCGCTCGCCGGCCCCCAGCGAGAGCGCGCGCTGGAACGCCTGCGCGGTCCGGTCGATGTCGTAGGGGTTCACGTGCACCGCCTCCGCCAGCTCCGACGCGGCGCCGGCGAACTCGCTCAGGACGAGCACGCCGTCCTCGTCGGTGCGCGCCGCGACGAACTCCTTCGCGACGAGGTTCATGCCGTCGCGGATCGGCGTGACGAGCATCACGTCGGCGGCCCGATAGAGCGCGACCACCTCGGCCGGCGACAGATTCCGGTAGATGTAGTTGATCGGCACCCACCGCTGCGTCCCGAACGCCCCGTTCACCCGGCCGACCAGCCCCTCCACCTGGTGGCGGAACTCCTGGTACGCGTCCACACCGGTGCGCGACGGCACGGCGACCTGGATCAGGCGCACGCGCTCGTGCAGCGCGGGCGTCGAGCGGAGGAGCTGCTCGAACGCCAGGAGGCGGCGCGGGATCCCCTTCGTGTAGTCGAGCCGGTCGATGCCGACGAGGACGGCGCAGCCCTCCGGCCGGCGGAGCGCCGCCGCCTCGGCCCGCACCTCCGCGGTGTCGGCCTGGGCGGCGAACGCCGCGGCGTCGATCCCCATCGGGAAGATGCCGAGCGCGACCTCGCGGGAGCCCCAGCGGACGCGGTCGACGTCGGTGGCGACGCCCAGCGTGCGGAGGAGCGACGACGCGAAGTGCCGGACGTAGGCCGCGGTGTGGAAGCCGATCAGGTCGGCGCCGAGGAGCCCCTCGAGGAGCGGCTCGCGGAACGGCAGCGTCCGGAACACCTCCGACGACGGGAACGGCACGTGGAGGAAGAAGCCGATCCGGGCGTCGGGCACGCGCTCGCGCAGCAGGTGCGGCACGCGCATGAGCTGGTAGTCGTGCACCCACACGAGGTCGCCCGGCCGGTAGTGGGCGGCGACCGTCTCCGCGAACCGGTCGTTCACGCGCTCGTACGCGTCCCAGTCCTCGACGTGGAGCGGCATCTGGTCGACCCGGTAGTGCAGCACGGGCCACAGGACCTCGTTCGAGACGTTCTCGTAGAAGCGCCGCACGTCGTCGGACGCGAGCCAGACCGGCACCGTGCGGAGGTCCGCGAGCCAGCGCTCGAGCGCGGCGCGCTCCGCCGGCTCGCCGTCCGGCTCGCCGGGCCATCCGATCCAGAGGCCGCCCGACCGCTCGTGCGGTCCGCGCAGTCCCGTCGCGAGCCCGCCCGCGCTCGGCTCGACCCGGATCTCGCCCTCGACGCGGGTGACCGTGATCGGCAGCCGGTTCGACACGATCAGGAGCCGCGACATGCCGGTGGCTATAGCCCAGGACCCGCGGAGCGTCGAAGGCCGGCGCGCTTCCGCTCGGAGGGCCGGCACACCCGGGCCGACGCCGGTCTTGACAGCGCCGCACGCGGCGGCCTAGCGCCGGAGGCCGCGATGGCGCATCTCCGGGCGACGGACGTGGAGGGCATCCTCGGCTTCGTCTCCGACGCCTTCACCGTCGCGCCGCCCGGCGGGTTCCGCTTTCACGTCATCGACCGGCTCCGCGCGCTCGTCCCGGCCGACATGACGGCCTGGGTCGAGACCCGCGTCGGGCGGCCCGAGGTGCGGGCGATCGCGTGCCCCCACGACCTCCTCGCCGACGGCCCGCGCCGGTTCGCGCGGATCCGCGACCACCACCCGGTGCTCGCCCACTTCGAGCGCTCCCGCGACGGCGGCGCGGTGAAGCTTTCGGACTTCGTCGGCCGCGCCCGCTGGCACCGCCTCCCGCTCTACCAGGAGTTCTTCCGGCCCGCCGGCATCGAGCACCAGATGTCGATCGCGCTGCCGTCGAATGGCGCGCGCCTGGTGCGGATCACGCTGAACCGCGCGCGCGGCGACTTCAGCGAGCGCGACCGCCTCGTCCTGAACCTCGTCCGGCCGCACGTGGCCGCGGCGCAGGCCCACGCCGAGGCGCTCGACCGGCTGGCCGCCGCGCGCGCGAACGGCGAGCGGACGGCGGACGTGCTGGGCGTCGGCGTGCTGACGGTTTGCGCGGGGCGGATCGCCCACGCGAACGCGCGCGCCCGCGCGCAGCTCGCGACGTACTTCGGTCCGGCCGCCGGGCGCCGCGCGGACCTCCCCGCGCCGCTCGCGGACTGGCTCGGCGTCGAGAGCCGCACCGCCGCCGCCGCCGTCGCCTTCGGGCACCTCGCGGCGCCCTGATGTCGGCCGCCGCCTGCCGCGGGCGCGCTCGCCGGCGCGTCCGGGGCGTCGACCGCACCGCCGACCCGTAGCGCTCATGGAACGCCGCACGTTCCTCCGCTGGTTGGCGGCGGGCACCGCCGCCGTGACACGATGGCCGGGCATGACGCGTCCCGCCGGCGCGGCGCCGCCGTCGATCGAACCCGGCGCGAGCCGCTACGGCCGGTGGATCGTGCGCGCGGGGCTGCCGGCGTTCGCCTACGACCTCGACCAGGACGCCGAGCCGGCCGCCGAGTGGGACCCGATCCTCTCCCCGCCGACCCGCCGCCACTGGGTGATGGTCGGCAACCGCGCGATCCGCATGCAGGCGGCGAACGACGGCACGGTCGGCGTCTTCGACGAGGGCGACGGGCTCCGCTGGCTGGTCGCGCCCGAGCCCGGCGGGAGCGGCGTCTCGGTGCTCGAGGAGGAGGACGGCCGGCGCTGGGGCAGCGACTTCGCGCTCCGCGCGGGCGAGCTCCCGCCGCGGCGCACGTTCGGCCCGACGTGGTTCGAGGTGGAGGACGCGCTCGCCGGCCTCGTCCTCACCCGGACGATCCTCTGCCCCGAGGGCGAGGTGCCGTGGCTCCTCGTCCGCGTCCGGCTCGCGCTCGCGCGGACGGCCCGGGCGCCGCGGCGCGTGCGCCACGTCGAGCGGTGGCAGCTCCGGCCGCGCTTCCTGAACCTCCTCGAGCCGCCGGCGCTCCGGAAGACGCGCGCCGAGCTGGCGGTGACGTACGACGTCGCCGTCGGCGCGCGCGGGCTCGAGGCCGTCGAGCGCTTCGCCCCGCGCGATGCGCCGGGGCCCCTGGGCGACGCGGCCCGGAGCCTGATCGGTCCGCCCGCGACGCTCGTCCTCGAGCGGCTGGGCACGACCGGCGGCGAGGCCGCGCACCGGATCGAGACGCCGCCGCATCCCGTGCTCGAGATCGCGACCGCGCTCCGGCTCCGGCCGGGCGACCGGCGCGAGCTGTGGTTCCGCTTCGGGCGCGCCGACGGCTCGCGGGTCGGCGAGCCGAAGCGCGTCTTCACGCGCGCGCTCCGCGTCCTCGCCGGCCGCCTGCCGCGCGGCGGCGCGCCGGACGCTCCCGAGGCGGCGCACGAGCTCCCGTGGCACGCCGCGCTCCTGACCGGCGGCCTCGCAGCCGACCGGGTGGTCGGCGGCCACGGGCTCGACCAGGGGTCGACGTACGCCTACGTGATGGGGTTCGACGGCGCCGCCCGCGATCCGCTCCAGCACGCGCTCCCGCTCGTCTACAGCGAGCCCGACGCCGCGCTCTCCGTCCTCCGGAACACGTGCGCGTGGGCGACGCCCGACGGCGACCTGCCCTACGCGCGGGACGGCGCGAAGCAGCCGGCGAGCATCGGCTTCCGTCCGTCGGACCAGAACCTCTGGGCGCTCTGGCTCGCCGCCGAGTATGCCGCGGCGACGGGCGACCTCGCCGCCTTCGACGCGCCCCTCGCCTACCACCCGGCGCGGGCGGCCGCCGCCGTCCCGCTCCGCGAGCACCTCCGGCGGCAGTTCCGCTTCTTCGTCGACGGCGTCGGCCGCGGCGCGGGCGGCCACGTCCGCATCCTGAACGCCGACTGGAACGACCTCGCGATCCAGGAGTCGGGCGTGCCGCCCGCGGTGATGATCGCGGAGGGCGGGAGCGTCCTCAACTCGGCGATGGCGGCGTGGGTGCTCCCCGTCTTCGCGGGCCTCATGTCGCGGCTCGGCGAGACGGCCGTCGCCGCCGAGGCCGTGCAGCACGCGGACGACCTCCGCGCGCGGGTCGCCGCGGCGTGGAACGGCCGGTGGTTTCACCGTGCGTATGCGCCCGGCCCGGCGCCGGTCGGCGACGCCGACTGCTGGCTCGAGGTGCAGCCCTGGGCGATCCTCTGCGGGGCCGCCGACGCCGCGCAGGCGGCCGCGCTCGTCGAGCTGATCGACCGCGGCCACCGTGCCGGCTCGCCGCTCGGCGCGCGGCTCCGCTGGCCGGCACCTCCCGGCGAGGTCGCCGCCGGCCGGTGGGGCGAGGGCGTGCGCGGCGGCGTCTGGTTCTCGATCGCCATGACGCTCGTCTGGGCCGCCGCCCGGGTCGCGCGCGCCGTCGCCGTCGACGAGTGGCGCCGCCTCACGCTCGCCGCCCACACCGCCGCCTACCCGTCGATCTGGGAGGGCACGCTCTCCGGCCCCGACGCGTGGAACGCCCCCGAGTCGCCGCGCGCCGGCCGCACCTGGAGCGCCGCCCCGCTCTTCGCGATGCAGGCGTTCCCGGTCGCCAACATGCACAGCCACGCCCAGCCGCTCCTCGCGTGGCTCCGCCTCCTCGGCGTCGAGCCGACCCCGCGCGGCACGCTGGCCGTCGGCGGCGGCGGCAGCTTCCGGAGCCGCGTCTTCCACCTGGCGGAGAGCGGCCACGGGCGGCTCCGCGCCGCGGGGCGGGTCACGCTGGAGACGCGCCGGGGCGAGCGCACCGGCGGCCCCGGCACGCCGGCTTTGCGTTTCGTTCCGGGGCCTCCGGCTGCGCGTATCGGGCGTCGTAATTTGCCGAGCATTCAGCACGGAGCCGGGTCGTCCTGGGCGCCGGCGATTTCA
>Ga0073934_10010419_pt1 | contig 11550 bp, 10 predicted proteins | sample LarsenN4metaG_FD_76834 | JGI IMG/M metagenome (GOLD analysis project Ga0073934, IMG submission 76834) | Hot spring sediment bacterial and archeal communities from British Columbia, Canada, to study Microbial Dark Matter (Phase II) - Larsen... ...
GACACCATGCAGACTTTGTGCGCCGCCACGCGCTTACGGCGGATGAAGAAATAACCCGTCACCAACAAGACAGCGCTGGTGGAATTGAGCAGGGCGTTGAGAGTGGGCAAAAAGGAGAGGGGAACCACCGCGGCCTAGCCCCAGTCGCTGCCGACGGGCCGCTCGGCAATGAGGAAGGAAGCCAGGGCGGTGGCGAAGGCAAAGCCGGCGGTCACCGCCAAAGCCAGCGCCATCGAGGGCTCACCGCCGGGTCCCGCCGCGTCCCAGTAGAACAACCGCCGCAGGGCGGCCAGGCCATAGGTCAGTGGATTGAGTTTCATGCTCCACTGCAACCAGCCGGCGGCGCCCGAGGCGGGAAACAATGCGCCCGACAGCAGCCACATCGGAATCAAGAAGAGATTCACGACCGCGTGAAAGCCCTGGACGGAATCGAGCTTCCACGCCACTGCGAATCCCAGGCCGGCCAGAGCCAGCGCCACAAGGAAGAGCACGGCGCCGATGAGCGCAAACTGCGCCGGCGCCAGCTTCAGGCCCGCGGCCGGAGCGAGCAGAACGAAGAGCAGGCCCTGCGCGGCCGCGAGCGTCGCCCCTCCTAGGATCTTCCCGAGCACCAGGGTGAAACGGGGCAGCGGGGCCACCAGCACCGAGAGCAGGAACCCCTGGTGGCGGTCTTCGATGACCGACATCATGCAGAAGATGGAGGTGAACAGCACAATGAGCAGCACCGTGCCGGGAAAAAAATACTCCAGGTAGCTCATCCCCGCCGGAGCGGCGCCGTGGCGGAAGGAAGTCCCGATGCCCGAGCCGATGAGGAGCCAGAAGACCAGCGGCGTGCCCAGAGCGCCCAGCACGCGGCTGCGATGCCGGGTGAAGTGAAGCAGCTCGCGCCGCCACAGCGTCAGGACCGCCAGCCCGATGCTGGGCGCGGGCGCGTCGCCGCGGGAGGCCGGGGCAGAAGTCATGGTTGGCCCGGAGGTTTCTCCGGTGTCGCCGGGTTGCCGGCGGCGGGAGCCGCCGCGCGGCGCCGCTTCATCCGCTCCCAGAGGCCGGCGTCGCGGGCCAGCCAGAGGAAACAAAAGCCGAACATCGAGCTTAGGAGCAGGCCCACGGAAATCATCAGCAGGCCGTCGAGCGTCAGGATTTCTCCGACCAGGACTCCTTCGCGGGCGGCGCTGACCACAGCCCAGACCACGGCGCCCAAAGAGGCGAGCGCGATCAGCAGGCAGAGCAGGGCCAGAGCCAGTGTTTCGCGCATGTCCCGCACCTCATCAGTGAAAAAGTCTATCACGACGCCGACGCAATCTCGCTCGTGCGGTCGTCCTCCCAAAAGCGGTGGCCGGTCTCGCGGATGAACACATCCTCCAGGGTCGGCTTGGCGACGGTGACCGCTTCGATCTGCCCGGGAAAGGTCTCGACCAGCTCGGTGACGAACTTGTGCGCGGCGGGCCGCTCGAGGCGCACGCGGCCGCCGACGACGGCGGGCGCGCCTCCGAAACGCGCCTGGATGGCGTCGCGGAGCTTTTCCGGCTCGGGGGCGTCGAGAATCAGGACGTCGCCTCCGATCTTTCTCTTAAGCGCGTCCGGGGAACCCAACGCCACCAGGCGGCCTTGATCGAGGATGGCCAACCGGTCGCACGCTTCGGCTTCGTCCAAAAGGTGCGTCGTCAAAAACACGGTGACCCCGTCAGTGTCCCGCAGCTGGCGCAGGTAGAGGCGCAGATCGCGGCGCGCTCCGGCGTCGAGTCCCGTAGAGGGTTCATCGAGGAGCAGCAGCTCGGGGCGGTGCAGCAGACCTTTGGCCAGCTCGACGCGCCGGCGCAGGCCGCCGGAAAGCGCCTCCACCCGGTCGCCTGCGCGGTCGGCGAGACCCAACCGGGCGAGCATTCCCTCCGTGCGCTGCTGGAGCTCTTGGCCGCGCAGGCCGTAGAGGTGGCCCTGGTGGCGGAGGTTCTCGGCGACCGTCAGCTTGCGGTCGAGCCCCGGCGCCTGAAAGACGACGCCGATCCGCCGCCGCACCGCCAGGGGCTCCTGAACGACGTCGCAGCCAAACACGCGGGCCTGCCCCGTGGTGGGCTCGAGGAGAGTCGTGAGGATGCGGAAGAGCGTGGTTTTGCCGCCGCCGTTCGGGCCGAGCAGGCCGAAGACCTCGCCCGGCGCGACCGCGAAGCTGACCTCGCGCAGCGCGGGCCGGGAGTCGTAGGAATGACTCACGCCGGTGAGTTCGATGGCAGGGACCGGATTCATCCTTTGTGAGCGAACGCTATTTCTTGTCGAGCATCAACAGGGCAAAGAGCAGCGGCAGATAAGCCACCGAGGCGTGCAGGAGATGCTTGGCGTGCAGGTTGGAGTGGCTGCGCGCGGCGCGGATCGAGAACCACAAGAAGCCCAGGCTAAGCAGCAGCGCCCCCAGGAAATACACCGGGCCCGCCATCCCCAGAAAGGTCGGCAGTACCCCGACCGGCAGGAGAGCCAGGGCATAGGCGACGATCTGGCGGCCGGTGGCCCTGCCCGACGGGTCCGCCACCGGCAGCATCACGATGCCGCCGCGAGCGTAGTCTTCCCGGTACATCCAGGCGATGCTCAAGAAGTGCGGGAATTGCCAGAGGAAGAGGATGGCGTAGAGGACCCAGGCCTGCGGGTCGAGAGTGTTGCGCGCCGCCGCCCAGCCGATGAGCGGCGGCATGGCGCCGGGGAAGGCGCCCACCGCTGTGCACCAGGTCGTCCGCTTCTTCAGCGGCGTGTAGAGAAAAAGATAGCTCGCCCAGGTGGCGAAGGCGAGCAAGCTGGCGAGCCCGTTCACCAGCAGAGCCAGGTAGAGTATCCCTCCCGCCGACAGCAGCGCCGCATAGCGCAAGGCGGCCGCAGGCTCGAGTCGCCGGGCGGGCAGCGGGCGGCCGGCGGTGCGGCGCATGCGGGCGTCGTCTTCGCGCTCGAGCAGTTGGTTGAAGGCGCCGGTGCCGCCGGCGACGAGGCCGGTGCCCACGAGGGCGTGCGCCAGCAATACCCAGTCGAGCGTCCCGCGCGCTCCCAGATAGAAACCCACCAAGGTCGAGGCCAGGACGAGCGAACTGACCTCGGGCTTGGCCAGCTCGGCGTAATCGGCCAGACGGCTGCGCGCGGGAGACGAGGTGGTCACGTTGCGGGCGAGCGTGCTCATGCCGCCGCCTTCTCGGCCGCGCGGCTGAAGCGCCCAGCCTGCGCGGGGCTCTCCAGCCGCCGGTGGCATTGCAGCGTGAGCACGAGACTCGAGGCCAGCGCCAGCCCGCCCACGGCGACGTGCGCCACCGTCGTCACCACGAGGAAGGAGGTCGGCTGCGGGCTTTCGATCGCCTGGAGTCGCGCCCAGTAGGCGAGCGGACCCAGCAAGAGCTGCGCGCCCACCAGCCCGGCTAGCGCCGCCGCCGGCTGCCAGAGCTCGGCGGGACGCCGGGGAAGCCGCCGCACACGCTCGAAGGCGCGGGCCCCGAAGTACACCACGGCCACCGCCCCTACCAGGTGCGGCACGATGCTCAACAGGGAATGCCGGTAGGAAGCCCCGAGCAAAAGCTGCACGAAGATGCCCAAGGTCGTCATTTCGGCCAAGTGGCGCAGCGGGGGCGCGCTCGCTTCGGCGAGCCGAGGTTCTTCTCGTTGCCAGCCGGCGCCGGTGGCCACCGCCACCGCCACTGTCAAGCAGAAAAATATCTGGGCGAGCGCCGCGTGAGCAATCGAGACGGGGCGGGGAAGCAGGAAGAGAACCGTCAGGCCGCCAAGAAGCCCTTGGAGGATGACCGCCGCCAGGGCCGCCCAGCCGAGCCGGCGCACCCAGCGCCGCGGCTCGCTCCGCCAGAGCCACACCGCCAGGATGATGGTCAGCAGCCCGACGAAGGTGGCCACCATCCGGTGGCCATGCTCGTAGAAGATGTTCCCCACCATCGGCGGCATCCAGGTGCCGTAAGACAGCGGCCAGTCGGGGACGGCCAGCCCGGCGTCGTTGCTCGTGACCAACGCCCCCGCCACCAGCAACAGGAGCGTCGCCCCGGCCGTGAGCCAGGCAAAGCGGTTCAACCCGGCCTTGTGCAGCGCTGGCATTGTCCTCGCAGTTTCCTCGCCCGCTCCTTAGTCGCCGGCGCCGGCGGGCGGCGAGATGGTGAAGTCGACGCTCTTCGTTTCCTTGGCGCCCACGGTTACCGTTTGCTCCACCGTGCCGAATTTCTCCTGCCAGGCGGCGATAGTGTAAGTGCCGGGCGGCAGGCCCTTGATGGCGAAGGCGCCGTCCGCGCCCGTCACCGCGAAGAAGGGATGCTTGAGCACCCCGACGTAGCTCTTCATCCAGGGGTGCACGTTGCACTTGACCGGAATCAGCAGCTCTTCGCGGGGGAAGTTCTTCACCAGCGCCTCCGCGCCCGGCGGCATGGAGGTGTTCCACTCGCGGTTCACGCTCGGCACGGGGTGGATGTTATGCGTGGTCTGGTCGCTGTTCAGAATCTTGACGTCCTGGTTCACCTGCACCCCGACCACGTGCGGCGTGTAGAGGCAGCCGCGCTGATCGAGCACCGCCGGCTCTTTGGGAACGGGGAAGCTGTAGTTGCCCAGCCCCGATTTGACGTAGACAAAAACGTAGCGCAGCGTCCCGTTGTCGTTGACGACCACTTCTTCGGAGTACACGGGCGTGCCGTGCAGGGCGGCGCAGGCGGCGTCGGCATCCATGCGGATGCGGTTGGCCTTGGGCTTGCCGTCCTTGTAGACCACCTTGCCGGTGATGGTGGCGGCGGTGGCCGGATCAACCGCGGGCCCGGCGGGGGCCGCGGTCTCGGTCTTGGCGGCCTCTTCGGCGGGCTTCTCCGCGCCGCCGCAAGCCACGAGAAACAGCACAAGCAGAATGCTGACACTGCCGAGGAGCTTCCGTTTGGTCATTGGTACGCCCTTTCTGTTGGAGTGCGGACTCTTGAACTCAATGGGATTTTATCAGATTCAGAGCCTGCGCGGTGTCCCGCGTTGCGGGGAGGGAGGCGAGGCGGCCCGTCAGTCGCCGCTGCTCGTCGTCCGTCAGCTCGAACATATAACGCACGAGAAGCTCGGAGTGGTCGCCCGGGTAGCCGCGGAAGCTTTCCGGCTGCGGGCCGGAAAAAACCCAGCGGCCGCCCTCGCGGCGGAAAAGCCCGGAGGGCATGGCGGTGCCCGGGGCGATGCTGGCCGGGTCGAGAATCCAGCGCTGCGTCCAGCCGGGCTTCAAGCGCTCCTTGGCCAGCAGGAAGTTGGGGGCGGTGGCGGTGCGGTCGTGCCCCGGGTCACCCGTGGCGTGGCACTTCAGGCACGGCGCCGCCGGGTGGGTGAAGAGCTGGCGGGCGAGCGTGCGCTCGCGGTCGGTCAAGGGCGCGAGCTTGGGCGGGATGTAGGGATCGGCCTGCGCCGAGAGCGCCTCAAAGAAGCGGACGAGCTTCTGAATCTCGCCCACGGAGAAACTGAAGGTGGGCATGCGCGCCCGCAGGTAGGGCCGCACGCCATTGCGGTTCAACTCGGCCGGGTTCAAGGCGGGGTTCTCGAGGAAGTGCACCAGCCAGTCCGGGTTCAAGCGGGCGCCGGCGCCGATGAGGATAGGCGGCAACTGGTCTTTGCCCTCGGGGGTTTGGTAGCGGGGCAGGGTCATCAGCACCGACGGCTGCCCGATGCGCGCCTGGTGGCAACCCATGCAGTTGTACTTGGTGACGATCCACCAGCCCTCCTGGATGTCCCGGCGGCGGTCCTCGGGACGATAGAGGTAGCTCGGAGGAAAGCCGTAGCCCGGCTCCACGCTGCCGAGCAGAAAAGTCGTGAGCGCGGTGACGTCCTCCGGGGCCAGGCTGGGCTTGGGCATCCTCAACCGTTCGGCCTCTTCGCGCACCTTGCCCTGGTCGTAGATGGCCGGGTTGTTCAGCTTGCGCTCGAAGAAGCCCTTGTGGTTGTACCAGCCTTCGCGCTGGGCCTCGTGGGTGAGCAGGGCGAAGTCCAGGCGGTCGATGGGCTTGCTGCCTTCGGCGGTGAGCTCGGTGCCGATGCGGCCTTCTTCTTCGAAGCCGGCGATCTCGTGGCAGCCGGCGCAGCCGTAGCGGCGCACGAGCGCTTTGCCTTCGGCCGCCAGGCGCGGGTCGTCCATGTAGTCGGCGCGCGCGTAGGCGGACGGGTCTTGCGTCCGCCGGGTCATGAGGAAGCTGGCAATGTCGCGGGCCTCCTCCCACGTCAGGCGGAGGCTCGGCATCACCGTGCCGGACTGCCACTGCAGCAGCTCGCCGTCGTTCGGGCAGGTGGGGTGCTCGGCGTCAAAGACGAAGGGCAGGCCGTGCTTGGCGTAATCGGCGGGCGCCAGGTCGCGCTTCTCCCCGGGGCAGTAGGGCCGGGTGCGCTCGCGGGGATTGTGAATCCAGCGCACCAGGAAGTCGTAGTTGGCCTTCTCGCCCACGCGGCTCAAGTTGGCGGCGAAGGTGCCGCCGACGGCATTCTCGCCTTCGCCCAGCGCGTGGCAGGCCTGGCAGCCGCGGGTCTCAAAAAGCTCCTGGCCGCGCGCGGCGTCGCCGCGGGACTGGGCCGGCGGCCGCGCTGCAATGCCCGACTGCCAGAGGAAAGCGGAGATGGCCTTCACGTCCTCGAGCCATTCCTCCGACGTCTCGCCGTCGGGCCCGATGCCGAAGCGGGGCATCTTGGTGGTGGGCCGCCAGGCGTGCGGGTTGGCGAGCCAGACGGGAATCCAGTCGCGGCGGAGCTTGACGCGCACTTCCTTCAGGTTGGGCCCGATGCGCTTTTCTTCCTGCATCAGGCTGGCGACGCGCATCTTGAGCTGCTCGCGCTCGGCGTCCATGCGGCTGATGCCGACGCGGAGGTTTTCGGCGCGGGCGTAAAGCCGCTGGGCGGCCTCGTTGGTCTCGGCGGCGTCGCCGTCCTTGATGCTCTGCTGGATTTCGCGCTCGGTCTCGGCTTTTTGCGTGTCGATCCGGCGGATGGCCTGGCGCGCGGCTTCCAGCCGCTCGCGCTCATCGTCGAACCCCTCGAAGCGGTGGCAACCGGCGCAGCCGCGCAGGCGGTAGAGCTCCTTGCCGCGGTTCAAGGTATCGGCCTGCTCCACCACCATGTCGCGGGCGTGGCACTGCTGGCAGCCGGCCTCGAAGTTTTCCCGGTCGTAGAGCGGCCAGAGCCAGTGCTTGTACCGGCCGTGGGCCTTGACGACGCTGGAGGTGGCGCGGCCGTTGCCGCCGTGGCAGGGCGAGCAGCCGAAGCGCTCCGGGTCGTGAATCTTCAAGAGCTCGCGCCGGGGGTGGCTCGTGAAAACTTTTTCGCCGCCCAGGTCGGCGGCCGTGAGGCGAACCGGCTCGCGGATGCCGAGGTGGCAGGACTCGCAGCGGTCCACCAGGTTGGTGTCGGTGACGTTGATTTGCTTGATGTCGATGCTTGAGGCTTCCGTCTTAGCCAGCAAGCCGCGCAGCTGCTGCTCATTGAGCCCGGGCAGGCGCTCTTCCAGGTAGGCGTCGCGCTGCTTGCGCAGAGCCGTGGCCGGGGCCAGCACCTCGACCCGCTGCACGAGAAGCTCCGCTTTCCTTTCCTTCAGGCGGTTGTATTCCTTCTCCAGCTCGTCGTAGGTGAAGTTGATGCGCTCCACTGTGCCGTCGGGGACGGGCAGGGTAGCGCGGAAGGGCCCCTGCTTGGTTTCCTCGACTTTCTCGAGGAGCCGCTCGCGGGCGCGGACGCTGCCGGCGGTCTCGGCCTGGTAGACGAGCGCGGTCACCTGGCCGCGGGCCGCCTGGAAGGTGTCGGTGAGTACCGAGATGCGGCGGTCGAGGTCTCTGATTTCGCGGTCAATTTGCTCGACCTGCGGGCCCACCGCCTGCTCGGCCTCGAGCAGCGCTTCTTCCATCTTCTGGAAGGCAGCTTGCTCGCGGATTCTCCGCTCTTCCTCGGCCCGCTGGGGAATCCGGTCCTTCAAATAGGTCGCATAAAGAGTGACGAAGCGTTGCTGGTAGCTCTTCCAGGGGCGCAGGCCGTAGAACTCGTCGTAAAGCGCCCAGGCGAGCGACCCCAACAGGAGCAGGGAAGCGAGCAGCAGCGGCCCGCTCAACGAGCGGCTGACAATCGGGTCGTCCTGGGGAACCGGTTCAGGCACGCGGCCTCTCCTTGGCGGTGCGGGGCCCCATCAAATGTTGAACCACGGCGTGACCCAGACGTACTTGATGCGGAAGACCAGCCGCAGCAGCATCTTCGCCGGCAGGCCCAGCATCATGGTGGCGAAGGCCTGGATGGTCAGGTATTGCAGCAGGCTCATCCGGGCCAGGATCTTGCGGTTGAACTCCGAGAGCGTCATCACCTTGTGCACCAGCGCGCCGGCCGCCACGAAGTAGACGCCCACCACGGCGGCGCCGAACAGGAGCTTCCCGAGCATGGTGTGGATGCCCGGAATCCAACTGAAGAGCGCCACGTCGTAGATATCCCGGTTCACCTCGAACACCAGCCGGTTGTGGTCCCAGGTCATCCCCGGCCAGAACCACATCCAGCCGGGGCCGCGGATGAAGGTGCCGATGATGATCATCGCCACCCACAGCCCCAGGAAGCCGAGGCAGAAGGAAAGAATCGCCACGCGGCGCTGGCGGAAGGTGTAGTAGCCGTTGCCCAGCGGGTTGGCGTCCACGTAAGGAATCACCATCAGCCCCATGATGATAAGAGTCGGCATCAGCACCCCGGCGATCCAGGGGTCGAAGTAAACGAGCATCTCTTGCAAGCCCAGGAAGTACCAGGGCGCCTTGGCCGGGTTCATGGTCAGGTTGGGATTGGCCGGCTCCTCGAGCGGAGCGTCGAGAGTGATGGACCAGACCATCAGGATGAGGGTGACGATGATGGCCGCCAGGAACTCGATGCGCATCAGGTAGGGCCAGACGTGCACCTCGCGGTCCCAGCCCGGCTTGAAAGGAAAAGTCTTGCGGTGATGCGTCTTGGCCTTCTGCGGGTCGGCCTCGAGCTCGGCCGCCAACCGGTCGTTCGCCAGCCCCTGGCGGATGCCATACCAGGTGTAGAAGGGCACGAGGAAGAGCAGGGCGACGATAGGGATGTTGTCCGGGGCGGCGACAATTTCCCAGATTTGGTACCAGTCCACGCGTCAACTCCTTACGACATCCCGCTCGGCCGCAGGATGACCGGCGTCGGGCCTTTCTTCGGTTCTTTGAGCTCGGACTCGAGCATCAGCGGGGCGGGCCCGGAGATGCCGCCGTCCTTGCGCACGCGCCAGAAGTGCACGCCCATGAAGACCGAAGCGATCAGCGGGATGGCGACGCAGTGCCAGATGTAGGAGCGCAGCAGCGCGTTCGAGTCGACGATGGAGCCGCCCAGCAGGGCGAAGCGGACGTCGTTGTATTGCGTCATGCCGAGCTGCGGGCCGAAGGGCCCTTCGTGGCCGAGCAGCGGCGTGGCCCGGGCCATGCTGGTGCCCACGGTGATGGCCCAGAAGCCGAGCTGGTCGTCGGGCAAAAGATACCCGGTGAACGACAGCAGCAGGGTGAGCACCATCAGGATGACGCCCACGCACCAGTTGAACTCCCGCGGGCGCTTGTAGGAGCCGGTCAGGAAGACCCGGAACATGTGCAGCCACACGGTGATGATCATCAAGTGGGCGCCCCAGCGGTGCATGTTGCGCAGGAGCTTGCCGAAGGGGACGTCGTGCTCGAGGTAGAGGATGTCGCGGAAGGCCTGGAGCTTGGTGGGGTGGTAGTAGAACATCAAGAGCACCCCGGTGACGGTGAGCACCAGGAAAAGATAGAAGGTGATGCCGCCCATGCCCCAGGTGAAGTTGTAGCGGACGGCGTCGCGGTTGATCTTGGCCGGGTGCAGGTGGAAGAAGACGTTGGTGAGCACGCCCAGGGCGCGGCTGCGGGGCGTTTCGTCGTGCTTGACGCGGAAGATGGAGCGGAAGACCTGGGTCTTCTCCGGCTCCTTGAGCGCCTTGGCCTCTTCCAGGGCGCGCTCTTTCAGCGCCTTGGCTTTCTCCTGGGCTTCGTCGAGGAGCCCGGCCAGCCCTTTCTTGCCTTCCTTGTTGTTCTCCTCCGGCATCGAGTGTCCTCGCTAGGCCTGCAAGTAGGCCCCGGGGTCGTCAAACTCGCAGCGCTCGCCCTTGGGGCACTTGTAGAGCTTGCCGACGTCCACGACGATCTGCCCCTGGGCGTCGAGCTCGACCCGGGCGCGGTCCATCGGCCGCGGCGCCGGGCCTTCGAAGTTGACCCCGTCGCTGTCGTAGCCGCTGCCGTGGCAGGGGCACTTGAACTTGTTCTCGCTCTCCTTCCAGTCGGGCGTGCAGCCGAGGTGGGTGCAGCGGGCGTAGATGACGAACAGCCGGTCGGGCTTGCGCACCACCCAGATGCGGTACTGCTGCTGGAAGCGCGCGTCGACGCCCAGGCCGAAGTCCGACGGCGTCCCCACGGTGAAGACGCTCTTCGGCTCGAACAGGGTGCGCGGGAAGAAAAACCGCAGGAACATCAGGAAGTTGACGCCCACGAAGCCCCAAATGGACGCCCAGATAATCCGGCGCCGCATCTTGAGGATATTGATTTCGGGCTGGCCGTCCCCGGCGGGCTTGGAAGAGGCGGCGGGGCCGGCGGCCTTGTCTCCCGTGGCGGACGGCTCTGTCATACCTCTCCCGCGGAGTTCATTCGGAGCTGACGGATTCCCGGCGCCTCAAAGCGCCAACTTATAGTACGAGCCCGCAGCCTGTCAAGACGCGCCGGAGCTATGGCGCCACCTCGGCGCGCACGGCGGCCAGGACGAGATCGGTGAGCGCGCGCAGGAAAGTCGGCGAGTCGTTCAACCCGGGCGTCATCTCGAAGCGGCGGAGGCCGAGCTCCCGGGCCTGGGCGCGCGCTTCGAGGTCAATCTCGTGCAGAGTCTCGATGTGGTCGGTCACAAAGGCAATCGGAATCACGAGAACTTTCTCGGTCCGCGCGGCCGCGAGTTCGCGCAGCGTGTGGTAGAGCATGGGCTGGAGCCAGCGGCCCGGCCCGACCTTGCTCTGGTAGCAGAGCCGGTGCGGATGGCGCCAGCGGCCGCGCTTCATCACCAACTCCACGGTTGCTTCCACTTGCTCCTGGTAGGGGTCGCCGCCCGCAATGACGTCCCGCGGGACGCCGTGGGCGCTGAAGACCAGTGTCACCGTCTCGTCGGCAGAGAAGCGCGCCAGCGTTTCGTTGATCCTCTCCACCACCGCTGCCAGGTAAAGCGGGTGGCGATAGAAATCGCCGATGATGTGCGTGGGGACTTCCGGGAGCCCCGAGCGGGCATACTGCCGCCGCCACTCGTTCAGGCTGCTGCCGCTCGTGACCCGGGAGTACTGCGGGTAGAGGGGCAGCAGAACCAGCTCGTCCGCCGGGTCCTGTTGCAGCGCCCCGATGACTTCTTCGGTCAGCGGGCGCCAGTAGCGCATGGCGACAAAGACGCGGGCGGCCAGGGATTTCCGCAGCTCTTGCTCCAACGCCCGCGCCTGGGCCTGCGTCAGCTCGATGATGGGCGACTTGCCGCCGATTTCGGCATAGTGCTCCCGCACCTTGCGGGCGCGGTTGCGGGCCA
>Ga0073934_10010420_pt1 | contig 11549 bp, 7 predicted proteins | sample LarsenN4metaG_FD_76834 | JGI IMG/M metagenome (GOLD analysis project Ga0073934, IMG submission 76834) | Hot spring sediment bacterial and archeal communities from British Columbia, Canada, to study Microbial Dark Matter (Phase II) - Larsen... ...
AGTTCCTGCAGTTCGCGGCGTTCGAGGGCACGCCCCCGGGGAAGCACTTCGGCGCGCACCCGGCGCACATCGATGCTTCGCTGGTAGGTTTCCTGGTCGATATAGCCGAGCCGCCAGCATTCTTTGAGCACGCCGCGCACCGCGTCGAGCAGCCGGTTGGCGGTGGCCGGTCGATAGAGTTCACCGAGCCGGGCGGCGAGGGCGGCGACGTGGGCATAGCGCAACTGCCGCCAGTCGAGGCCAGTTGCATCGAGCCGCTCATCGGAAAGAATGCGCGCCACGGAGTCGAGGGCCGAGCGCATCACCCGCCGCGACCCCGTCGCAAGACGAGCCAGGTAGACGACCAGCGGATCGGCGTGGGGCGGCAACCCGGTTCCCAGCCGCGGGGCGAGGGCGTCGGGGGCAAAGACTACGAGCGTGCTTTCCATGGGGCTGAGCATAGCATCTTTTTTACTTGTGAAAAGGGCTCTTTTCATAAGTAATCTCCAAGCCTGTGAAATTAGCTCTTGGGCGATGCGACTGGCAGGGGTGCCCTGCTCCTGCACGGTCAGTCGTGCATGGTCAGAGCATGGTCCGGCGCTCGGTGCTCGCGATCCGCACATAATTTTTGTTTTAAAGAAAAATCGATTGGTGCTCCTCATTCCACGCAGGAGTGTCGGGGGTGGCAAGTCGTCGCCGGTCGCTACGCAAGATCTACACATAATTTTCGTTTGCAAACATTCCACGAAAAAGCGACTCGCCAAGACCGGCCACAGTACCGTTGCTTCCACAGGGGGCCCGTGGCGCTTGCAGTAGGATGACCACTAAACAGGCGCAGCGATCGGAGGATTGAGTGTCTGACCCACTTTCGCCCCGTGACTCAAACTTCGACATCACAACCAACCACTACTGGCGCTATCACGGGCTGGAGGCGCTGCTTGAGTGCAAACAACCCGTGACCGACTCGGCGGACGAGGATCTGTTCATCGCCGTGCACCAGATCTGCGAACTGGCCTTCCACCAGATGATCCTCGACCTCGAAAGGACGCTCGCTGCCCTGGCCACCGCCCTCGCCCAGCCGGATCCGATCGTCGGGGAGACCGGCGAGACCCGCTATTTTCTGGCCCGCGTCCTGAAGCTCTACGGTGTGGTCAACCAGACCCTGCCCATCCTGCGCACGATGCGCGCCTTCGCCGAGTTCCGCACCAGCCTCGGCCCGACCAGCGGCTTCCAGTCCTTCCAGTTTCGGCACCTGGAAATTATGTGCGGAGTGCCGACCGCCTACTGGCAGGGAGGAACTAGTGACCGGGAAGGCCGCCTGCACCCGGCCGAGGTCGAGTTCGAGCGGCAGTATGGCGAGCAGGTGCGCGCCTGGCTGGAGCGGCACCGCAGCCACAGCCTTACCTATTACTATTGCTCTCTGCGAGAGCGGGCGGGCGGGGAGCTGGCCCTGCTGCGCGGCCATTCCCAGGCAGCACCCCTGCTCGCACAGTTGGCCGCACTCGAAGTCGAACAGCGCCGCTTCCATCGCAATCACCTGGCTCTTGCCGCCCAGCAACTGGAGATCGTCGGTGCGACCCGGGGCACCGGCGGAACGGCCTTCCAGGAGTACCTGGCGAAGTACGAACGGGAGGTGGCGCCGCTGTTTCCGGGGCTTCAGCCCTAGGCGGCATCGGTGGCTTCCTGTCAAACAGAGATCTGCCGCCAGGACTAGGATGGTATAGATCACCACCCTGAGGCGGAAAGATGCACATCGCCCACAACATCACCGAGCTCATCGGCCGCACGCCCCTTGTCGAACTGCAGCGCATTCCGCAATCGGAAGGGGCGCTCGCCCGCATTGTCGTCAAGCTCGAAAGCTTCAATCCGGCCGCCTCCGTCAAAGACCGCATCGGTGTCTCGATGATCGACGAGGCCGAGAAAGCGGGGCTCATCCTCCCTGGCAAGACCGTGCTCGTCGAGCCCACCTCCGGCAACACCGGCATCGCCCTCGCCATGGTGGCGGCGGCCCGCGGCTATCGCCTCGTACTCACCATGCCCGAGACGATGAGCGCGGAGCGCCGGGCGATGCTCAGGGCCTACGGCGCGCAACTGGAACTCACCCCCGGCACCGAGGGGATGCGCGGGGCGATCCGCCGGGCCGAGGAGCTCGTCCGCGAGACGCCCAACGCCTACATGCTCCAGCAGTTCCGCAACCCGTCCAACCCGAAGATCCACCGGGAGACCACCGCCGAAGAACTCTGGGTCGACACCGACGGCCAGATGGATATCTTCGTCGCCGGTGTCGGCACCGGCGGCACGGTCACCGGCGTCGGCGAAGTCTGGAAGCAGCGCAAACCCGGTGTACAGATCGTCGCCGTCGAACCGGCCGGTAGCCCCGTGCTCTCGGGCGGCAATCCGGGGGTGCACAAGATCCAGGGCATCGGCGCGGGCTTCGTCCCTGACGTGCTCAACCGCAGCGTGATCGACGAAGTGATTACGGTTGCTGATGAGAAAGCCATCGAGTATGGCCGTCGGCTCGCCCGCGAAGAAGGTATTCTTTCGGGAATTTCCAGCGGCGCCGCCCTCTATGCCGCCCTCCAACTCGCCCTGCGCCCCGAAAACCGCGGCAAGCTCATCGTCTTCGTGCAGCCGAGCTTCGGCGAGCGCTACCTGAGCACGGTGCTGTTCCAGGGCGAAGACCAGACACCCGCGGCGATCGCCCGCTAAACTGGGGGTTGCCAGATGGCCGTTCACCTGTGTTATCGTGGGGAAGTCGTCAAACCTACCGCACAGGGAAGGAGGAGGTGGTGCCGATGAGTTCAAGTAAACCTTCTTTGAATCTTCGGTCCGCGTCCAGTCGGCTGTGCGCCGGGGCTGTTGTCTCCTAGTGAGCTTCCTCCCGGCAGTCTGACTGCGGAATCGTGATTCGCCAGACCGCTCCTGCACTCATCCGCAGGAGCGGATGGTTTTTTTAAGGGTTTTGCATTTCGACTTGGGAAAGAGGCGTACTCTATCTCTCGATGGAAGCGCGTGGGGACGGTTTTGGGCGATCTGTAGTAGATACGGCTGATCCCCTCACCATGCTTGAGACAGGGCACATCGTCTGGCGCGATTGGGAGCACTTCGAGGTCGTCTGTCGCCTCTGCCACCGGCATCTGGTAACAAGACAGTGGACGGGCTCGGCGGGCAACAGCTGGTCGGTGCAACAGCGGGTCGAACGGCGGCAGTACTCTCAGGTGCGCCTTCAGCGCGCTACCTGCTGCGAGCACTGTGGACGGCTCCTGCTGCCCGCGCCGGAGGTGCCACTGGCGGGTGGCATGGAACTGCAGAGCTATTACCGGGCCGGTCGACGGCGCTTTTCCTTCGTGCGGCTGGTGGGTGCGGATCTGAGCGGCTGTCGATTGCGGGGGGTGCGCCTGCGGGAAGCCAATCTCTGTGGGTCCCGCCTCATCGGTGCCGACCTTTCCCGGGCCGATTTGCGGGGGGCCTGCTGTCTGGGGAGCGATTTTCGAGGGGCGACTCTTGCCCTCGCTGATCTGAGCGGCTCGGAACTCGTCTGCGCAAGCCTGCAGGGCTGCGATCTGCGCGGCGCGAGACTGGTGGGAGCCGACCTGAGGGGAGCGGAACTCGACTGGTGCAACCTCACCCACGTCGACCTGCGCGGCGCCCTCCTCGACAAGACGCGCCTGCGGCGCTGTCGCCTCGACGGTGCCATCCTGCCCGACGGGCAGCAGACAGGTTAGACACCGAAAGCGGCGATATGCTGAAGAGCATGCCCGACTTCCTGCCGCCCGCTGCCTGGGATCTCACCGAAGACACTTCGATTGCCCTGCGCGGGTTCCTCGACCGCATCCCGATCGCCACACCGCTCCTCGACCGACCGATCGCCACCGCCTGTGTGCACCTCGGCAGCGGCGGCCCGCCCCTGCTGCTGTTGCACGGCTTCGATAGTTCAGTCTTCGAGTGGCGTCGACTGCTGCCGCTTGTCGCCCCAGAGCGCGAGAGTTGGGCCATCGACCTGCTCGGCTTCGGCTTCACCGAACGGCCCCGGGCAATTGCCTACGGCCCGCGGGCGATCCGCGCCCATCTCGCGGCTTTCTGGGAGCAGTGCCTCGGTCAGCCGGTGGTTCTCGTGGGAGCCTCGATGGGTGGTGCCGCTGCCATCGACTTCGCCCTCGCCTACCCGGAGCGCGTCGCACAGGTGGTGCTCATCGCCAGTGTCGGCATCACCAACGGAGTGCCGCCCTTTGCCCGCCACTTGCCGCTGCCCTTCGATTATCTGGCGGTCGAATTTCTCAGAAGCCGCGCCGTGCGCGAGAGTGTGGCCCGCAAGGCGTACTGCGACCCGTCGTTTGCCTCCGAAGATGCCAGACTGTGCGCCGGGCTGCACCTTGCCATGCCCGGCTGGCGGCGGGCCATGGTCGCCTTTACCAAGAGCGGTGGTTACTACTTCGACCGCACCGAGCTTGCCCGCCTGACCACCCCGACGCTCATCCTCTGGGGTGAAGACGACCGGATTCTCGGACGAGACGATGCCTTCATTTTCGAGCGCACCCTGCCCGCCGGTCGACTGGTCTGGATCCCCCGTTGCGGACACGTGCCGCACCTGGAGCAACCGGCCAGCACCGCCCGCCTCCTGCGCCAATTGCACTGAGCGGCAGGCTCAGCGGGATCCCGGATTCGCGTATGAGGGAATGAGCTATATCATGATTTCTTGACCCTCTCGTGCCGTTCTGCGGTTCTCACTCTCTGGTGCCCATGGCCCGCCCGCTCCTGCATGCTGCATCTGCATTCCTGCTCCTGTGCTGCTTTGGGGTGGGCGTGCTTTCAGGGGGGCCTGCCATCGCCCGCACCTTGCGGTTTGACCGCATCTCCCTCGAACAGGGACTGTCCCAGGCGAGTGTCAAGTGCATCTTCCAGGACAAGTTGGGCCTGCTGTGGATCGGCACCGACGAGGGGCTCAACCGCTTCGACGGCTACCGCTTTACTTCGTATCGTCCGCAGCCGGGGGTGGCCGACTCGCTCGCCGACGGCAACGTCACGGCTGTCGTCGAAGACAGCCTCGGGCAGATGTGGGTGGGCACCGACGGCGGTGGCCTCGACCGCTTCGACGCTGTCCGCGGTACCTTCACCCACCACCGCCACGCCCCTGAGGGCTCCGAGAGTCTGGCAAGCGACACGGTGACGGCCCTGCTCGTCGACCGCAAGGGCAACCTTTGGGTGGGCACCGACAACGGCCTCGACCGCTTCGATCCGCGCAGCGGCTTCCTGCACTTGCGTCACCGTGCCGATCCGGCGAATCTCGCGCGCAATCGGGTGACGGTGCTCTTCGAAGACCGGGCGGGGGTGCTCTGGGTCGGCACCCAGGCGGGGCTCGACCGCTTCGACCCCGAGCGGGCGACCTTTCAGCACTACGGGATCGGCCATGTGCGCACCCTCTACGAAGACCGGGAGAGCAATCTGTGGGTGGGCACCGAGGCGAGCGGGCTGGTACGTCTCGACAGCACCCGTCGACACAAAACCCTGTACCGCCACGACCCGCGCCGCGCCGGGAGCCTCTCCCACGACCGGGTGAGTGCCCTGCTCGAAGATCAGCGCGGCAGACTCTGGGTGGGGACCCGCAAGGGCCTCGACCTGTTCGACGTCGACCGCAATTCGTTCGTCCACCTGCGCTTCGACCCGATCGACGGGCGTAGCCTGAGCAACGATGACATCCTCTCGTTGTTCGAGGACCGGGGCGGAGTGCTCTGGGTGGGCACCCGGGCGGGTGGCCTCAACAAGTTGATCGGAGATACCAAAGAGATCGCCCACTACCACAACGAGCCGGGCCGAGCCGATACCCTCGGAAACAACGTCGTCTGGGCCTTTGCCGAGGATGGTCGCGGGGGCCTCCTGGTCGGCCATGAGTCCGGGCTCGATCTGTTCGATCGGCGGCGCAGAGTGATCGCCCACTTCGTGCACGACCCCGCCAACCCGGACAGTCTCGCCTCGGGGAGGGTGCGCTTTCTCTACCGCGATCGCCGCGGCACGATCTGGGCAGGCACCGACGAAAGCCTCGACCGCTGGGATCGCGACCGCAACAAGTTCATGCACTACCGCTGCAGCGGCCCCGAGGGTTTCTGCGGCAACAACAACCGCGCCATCCTTGAAGACCGCCAGGGCTATTTGTGGGCGGGCGGCGACGGCGGGCTGTTTCGCCTCGACCCGCGCACGGGGCGCTTTGCGCTGGTGCTCGCCAGGGAACGCGTTCGCAGTATCCTCGAAGACCGCCAGGGCGACCTGTGGGTCGGCACGTTCGACCACGGCCTGGTACGCCTCGACGGTGCGCGGCGGGTGCGCACCCGCTACAGCTACCGGGAGGGCGACGCCCGCAGCCTGAGCAACAATCTGGTGCTCTCCCTGTTTGAAGACAGTCGGGGCGAGGTCTGGGTCGGCACCAGCGTTGGCCTCAACCGCTTCGACCGGTCCGGCAATGCCTTCGAGCGGCTCACCGAGAACGAAGGACTGGCCAACAATGTCGTCTACGGCATCGAAGAGGACCGGGCGGGCAACCTCTGGCTGAGCACTGACCACGGGCTGTCGCGCTTCGACCCCCGAGCGCGCCGCTTCCGCAACTACGATGTCCACGACGGCCTGCAGAGCGATGAATTCAACTCCGAGGCCCACCTGCGCACGGCCGACGGCGAGTTGCTCTTCGGCGGGATCAACGGCTTCAATGCCTTCTACCCCGAGCGCGTGCGCGACAATCTGCACATTCCGCCGGTGGTGATCACTTCCTTCAAGAAGTTCAACCAGGAAGTGCACCTGAGCGAACCGATCTACCAGACCCGCGCCCTCAAACTCACCCACGAGGACACGGTGCTTTCCTTCGAGTTTGCCGCCCTCGACTACGCCACCCCCCAGAAGAACTGCTACGCCTACAAGCTCGAAGGCTTCGACCGCGACTGGATCCAGGCTGGCACCAAGCGCGACGTCACCTACACCAACCTCTACCCGGGCCGCTACACCCTGAGAGTGCGGGCCTGCAACGGCGACGGCATCTGGAATCGGGTCGGCACCGCCCTCGAACTGACGATTGCGCCGCCGCTCTGGCAGACGCCCCTGGCTTATCTGATCTACAGCCTGAGCTGCATCGGCGCTATCGGCGGGGTGATCCGCTGGCGCGAGCGCATCCAGGCAAAAGAACTGGAAAACCAGAGCCTGCTCAACGAACGCCTCGAACAGAAAGTGCGCGAACGGACCCTTGAACTCGACCGGGCCGTGGTGGAGGCCCAGGAAGCCAACCGGGCCAAGAGCGTCTTCCTCGCCAATATGAGCCACGAAATCCGCACCCCCCTCAACGGGGTGATCGGCATGACCAATCTGTTGCTCCAGTCGTCCCTCGGACCTGAGCAGCAGAGCTACGCCGAGGCGGCCCGGCAGTCGGGGGAGGTGCTACTCGCCATCCTCAACGACGTGCTCGACTTCTCGAAGATCGAGGCGGGCAAGCTGGTGCTCGAATGCATTCCCTTCGATCCCCTGCAGGAGACGGAGGCCGCCGCTGCCCTCTTTGCCTGCGACGCCGAGCGCAAACAGTTGCTGATCGACTGTTTCATCGAGCCGACGATCCCGCGGGGGCTGCGCGGCGATCCGGTGCGTCTGCGCCAGATCCTGGTCAATCTCATCTCCAACGCCGTCAAGTTTACCGAAACCGGCGACGTCACCCTCGAAGTGACCTGGGAGCCCGCCCAGTCAGAAAGTGTGGCGATGCTGCGCTTCGTGGTCTGCGACACCGGCATCGGCATTCCACCGGAAGCCCAGGAACACCTGTTCGACGCCTTCAGTCAGGCCGACTGTTCGACCACCCGTCGCTACGGCGGCACCGGACTTGGCCTTGCCATCTGCAAGCAGCTCATCAGCCTGATGGGTGGTGAGATCAGCGTCGAGAGCACCCCGGGGGTGGGCACCACCTTCTGCTGCCTGCTGCCCTTCGAAATCGAAGAGACGCGGAGTCAGGCAACCGGTGTCCAAGCCAGTGGGCGCATCCTGCTGGTCGCCGACCGGCCGCGGGCCCGTGACCTGCTGCAGAACCAATTCGCTCCCTACGTGGAGGCCATCGATACGGTCGCGGATGTGCCCTCCGCCCTTGCCCGACTGCGCGCCGCCGTCGACACCGCGCCCTACCGTACGGCCGTGGTCGATTTGCATTTGTGCGGTACTGGCAACCTGGAGTTGCTCACCGCTGTGCGCGCCGATCCCTCCCTGGCCGAGTTGCATCTGGTGGTCATCACACCACTGGGCGTCCGCCCCCCGGTGAAGATGGCCCGCCTGACTTTCCTGAGCCGTCCCCTGCGCCGCGCCGCTGTGCTCGGCGCACTCGGTTCCGGAGGTGAGGAACTGGCGGAACTGCTTTCTCCGCCCCCCACTGTGCCTGTCGTACCGCCTCCGGAGGGAGAGTACCGGATCCTGGTGGTCGAAGACAATCCGATCAACTGCAAGGTGATCGCCCAGCAGTTGCGTCGCCTCGGCTACGTCGCCGACATCGCCAACAACGGCAGACTCGCCCTCGAAGCCCTCGAACGCCACAACTATGCCCTCGTCTTCATGGACTGCCAGATGCCGGTGATGGACGGCTTTTCCGCCACCGCGGCCATCCGCGAGCGCGAGGGCGACCACGGCCATATCCCAATCGTCGCTGTGACCGCCGGTGTCACCACCGGCGAACGGGAGCGCTGCCTTGCCGTCGGGATGGACGACTACCTGACCAAACCGCTGCGCACCGAAGCCCTGGCCGCCGCCCTGGCCCGCTGGCTCAAACCCCAATCGAATTCCGCGCTGCTCTATAGTAGGGTGCAGGAATGAGATTTGGAGGTACTGCACCTCTGTGGCTGCGACGCTCTAGCCGTCACGGCTAGAGCGGTTGGCTGCCTCACCAAGTCATCTGCCGATCACAGCCCCCGCCGACGCCGGTCGAGAAACTGCAACTGCCGGGTGAGGACCGCGATGCGCGGCAGGTCGACGCCTGCGGCGGCGGCCATGGCGAGCGGGCGACCGTAGATCGCCTCGATCTCCAGCGGCCGACCGGCGTCGTAGTCGAGCTTCATGCTCGTGTGGTAGGGGATCATGTTCTGGGTGTGCTCAAGCATCCGCTCGATGAACGTTTCCGGGATCGTGCGCCCGCAGGCCGCCGCCCCCTGCACGACCTCCTCCATCAGGGCGCGGGCCAGTGCCCGGATCGCAGGATCGGCCATCATCCGGTTGGTGCGCTCGTCGAGGATCACAGAAAGACCGTTGAAAGGAATATTCCAGACGAGCTTGCGCCAGCGGGCCTGCAGCAGGTCTTCGGCCTCTTCGACGGCGATCCCGGCGGCGCGCAGGTCGGTGGCCACCGCTGCCATCGCGGCGGTCACCCCCCTGGGGGCGTAGCCCTCGGCGTAGGCGCCGAGGGTCACCTGTCCGTAGTCGAGGTGATGAACCTTGCCCGGTCCGAGCTTGTGGGCACAGACGAACGACAGGCCCCCCACCACCCGCTCGGCACCGACCACCGCCGCCGCCGCCTCTTCGGAGCCGAGGCCGTTCTGCAGCATCACCACGACCCCGTCATCGGCGAGCACTGGTTGCAGCAACTCGGAGAGCAACCCGTTGTGGGTGGTCTTGAGGGCGACGATCACCACGTCGCAGCGGGGCATCTCGTGCACATCGCCGTAGACCGCTACCGGAAACAGCGAAAAATCGCCGTCTTTGGAGCGCACATCGAGGCCCTGACGAGCGATCACTTCGCGGTCGCTGCGCGCCAGAAAATGCACCGATAGGCCCGCCTGTTGCAGGCGAGCTCCGTAGAAACCACCCACTGCCCCGGTGCCGATCACGGCATAGCGACGCGCCCGTTGTTCCCCTGACATCGGCAAGCCCTGAACCCGCCTGATCCTACCCCGTCGGGCAATGCACAATCGATTGCGGACACAGTGATTCAATGTCCGCTTTCCATGACGTTTCTCTAACCAGGAATTTTTGATGTGCGCAGCTACTATTTCACCTGTATTTCCTGCACGCATCCCTGAATCCATGCATATGTCTGCGGATGAACCTACGCACAAAGGCATCCTCGATATCGGCTCTGCTGATGATTTGGCAAGGCTTTGAAGCGCCTGAAGCAGGGTTTGTTCCCGCCCTGGGGGCAGTTGTGCCTTTGCGATGCACGGGGAGGCAGAGAGGGCACTCTCAGGGGGCAGGTAGATACCTTGTTTTGCAGAATGAGGTACGGTACAAGTCGATCATGGTATTATCTTTGCGCACTTTCCGTTCCTTCCTCTTTGGGAAGAACCCTAGCTCTTGCTCCCATTGCAATTCCTGGTCGTGAGGAAGCTCAGAACCCTATGAAACACACTTTGAGCCTGGCTGTGGCACTGGCGGCGCTGCTGGTTGCCAATCCGGTTTTGGCGGCAGACTACACCGAGGTCGGCGATGCCGGTGAGAGCTTGGCGACGGCAGCCCAGGCCGACACCCAGGCCCTCGGCACCTCCCTTGACGCCATCATCGGCACAATCTCCGGCAATAACGCCGACCTGTTCGCCATTCTGATCACCGACCCGGTGAACTTCACGGCTGCCAACCCCCTCAATGCCGCGGGCAACATCAACACGTTCGACTCCCAGTTGTTCCTGTTCGACGCCAACGGCTTCGGGGTGCTCTACAACCAGGATGTGCCCCCACCCAGCGGTGGGAGCCAATCGTTTCTCAGTCCCTCGGCAGCCGGGGTGCCCCTCACTGCCGGACTGTACTACCTGGCCATCGCTCCGGTCGGATACTCCCCGCTCAGCGCAGGCGGCCTGATCTTTCCGAACACCAGTCTCAGCAACCCGACGGCGGTGGTCGGCGCCACCGGTCCGGGGGGCAGCCAGGCCCTGAGCAGTTGGACGGGAAATACCAGCAGTCCGGGTGGCGACTACCGCATCAGCCTCACCGGCGCAGCATTCGTGCCCGAGCCTTCCACTGGTCTGCTCTCGGGGCTGGTGCTCCTCGGCGGCCTCTCCGCCCTCAGCAGGCGCGCAAAGCGCACCTGATCGTCGCCCGGCCCCCCGGGATGTGTTTTGTCAACTCTGGAAAAAGACTCCTATGCAATTCGCCCGCAAGAAACTCCGCTTTGCCCTGCTGTCTGCCGGTGTGGCCCTGACAGCGGCTTTCACCCCCGCCTGGGCAGCCCCGGCGATGCCGCGCAACCTCGGCGCCGGCCTCGGCCCCCTCATCGAGCGCTACACCGCCAACCCTGCTGCCTTCCCCGAGGTCCTGCGCGCCTCCTCGATCGCCGTCAGCGACGAGGCGGGCCGACTGCTCGTCTACATCTACGCCGACGGACGCCGTCCCCTCCCCGAACTGGCCCGCGACCTCACCGGCCGCGGCCTCGCCATCACCCACCAGGCTGCCGGCTGGCGCAAGGGCGTGCTCACCGCCTACCTGCCCCCCGCCCGCGCAACCGAAGTCGCCACCCTCCCCGGCGTGCGTTCGGTGAGCCTCGCGGTGCGTCCGCGCACCAACGTCGGCACCACGACTTCCCAGGGCACCGTCGTCATCAAGAGCGACCAGGTCAACACCCTCGGGGTGACCGGCAC
>Ga0073934_10010421_pt1 | contig 11549 bp, 13 predicted proteins | sample LarsenN4metaG_FD_76834 | JGI IMG/M metagenome (GOLD analysis project Ga0073934, IMG submission 76834) | Hot spring sediment bacterial and archeal communities from British Columbia, Canada, to study Microbial Dark Matter (Phase II) - Larsen... ...
CGGGCTGCACGAGACCTGCCGTTGCAGCGAAGAAGGCGGTGGTGGCGCCGACGACGGCGACCACAGCGAGCGCGACCGGCGCAAGCTCGAACAGCGGCGAGAGCCGCGCCACCATGAACACACCGGCCGTCACCATGGTCGCGGCATGGATCAGCGCCGAGACCGGGGTGGGACCCTCCATCGCGTCTGGAAGCCAGGTGTGCAGCAGGAACTGCGCCGACTTGCCCATCGCCCCCATGAACAGCAAGAGGCAGATCAAGGTGAGCGCATCGACCTGCCAGGCGAGGAAGGTTATGGTCTCGCCCACATGATCCGGCGCAGACGCAAAAACCGTGTCGTATTGCACCGAGTCGAACAAGGTGAAGACGGCGAAGATGCCAAGCGCGAAGCCGAAATCGCCGACCCGGTTGACGATGAAGGCTTTGATGGCGGCGGCGTTGGCCGATGGCTTCTGGTACCAAAAGCCGATCAGGAGATAGGAGGCGAGGCCAACGCCCTCCCAGCCGAAAAAGAGCTGCACAAAATCGTCGGCCGTCACCAGCGCCAGCATGGCGAAGGTGAACATCGAGAGATAGGCGAAAAAGCGCGGCCGGCCCGGGTCATCCTCCATGTAGCCGATCGAATAGAGGTGGACGAGGCCGGAGACATTGGTCACGACGACCAGCATCACGGCGGTCAGGGTGTCGATGCGGAGCGACCAGACAGATTTCAGGTCGCCGGAGGTGATGAAGCCCAAGAGTTCGATGCGCTGCTCCTGGCCCCCAATGGCGACTTCGTAGAAGCCGAGCCAGGAAAGCAGCGCAGTGATGAGCACGAGCGTCGTGGTGATGACCTCGGCCGGGCGCGGGCCGGTGAAAGGCCCGAGCAGCCCCGCGAACAGCGCGCCGGCCAGGGGGAGAAAGAGGATCGCCTGATACATCGCGTGTCCTGGGTCAGCCTTTGAGCAGGTCGATTTCGGCCACGTCGATGGTGCCGCGATTGCGGAAATAGACGATGACGATGGCAAGTCCGATCGCCGCTTCCGCCGCCGCCACAGTGAGCACGATCATGGCGAAGATTTGCCCGACGAGGTCGGCGTGGAAGGCGGAGAAGGCGACGAGATTGATGTTCACCGCGAGCAGCATCAGCTCGATCGACATGAGGATGACGATGACGTTCTTGCGGTTGAGGAAAATGCCGAAAATGCCGAGCGTGAAGAGAATCGCGGCAAGCGTGAGGTAGTGGCTGAGGCCAACGGTCATTGCAGGCCCCTCCCCGTTTCGACTTCGACCAGTTCGACCGACTCCTCACGGGTGCGGGACACCTGGGCCACCACGGATTGCCGCCGCACATCGCGCTTGTGATGCAAGGTCAGCACGATGGCGCCGATCATGGCGACGAGGAGGATGAGTCCCGCCGCTTCGAACAGATAGACGTAGCGGGTGTAGAGGATGAGGCCGATCGCCTCGGTGTTGCTGATGTCGGACGGCGGCGGCGTCGGTGCCTGCGCGGCGATCTCCGGCGCGGTGAGCCAGGCGCCGACGACGAAGATCAACTCGGCGAGGAGAAGAAGACCAACGGTGGCGCCGACCGGCAGATATTTGAGAAAACCAGCTTTGAGCACGGCGAAGTCGACATCGAGCATCATTACCACGAAGAGGAACAGCACGAGCACGGCGCCGACATAGACCACAACCAGAATCATGGCCAGGAACTCGGCGCCGAGCAGCACGAACAACCCTGCCGCGTTGAAGAAAGCGAGAATGAGGAAGAGGACCGCGTGCACGGGATTTTTGGCGGCGATGACCATGAAGGCCGCGCCGACACAGATTGTGGCGAACAGATAGAAGAACAGCGCGCTCAGCATGCGGCGGTCTTAACACATGATGATTTCGTCATGGCCGGTTTGTCCCGGCCTTCCACGTCCTGGTTTGCGGATCGGACGCAAAACGTGGATGCCCGGCCAAGCTTGCGCCCGGGCTGGCGGAGCCAGACCCGGGTGGCCGGGCGTGACAATGGATGGATTAGAAGATACCCCAAACGGCCCCCTCAGCGGTATGGCGCATCGAGCGCCAGATTCTTGGCGATCTCGCGCTCCCAGCGGTCACCATTCGCCAGCAGCCGCTCCTTGTCGTAATAAAGCTCCTCGCGCGTCTCAGTGGCGAATTCGAAATTCGGCCCCTCCACAATCGCATCGACCGGGCATGCCTCCTGGCAGAAGCCGCAATAGATGCATTTCACCATGTCGATGTCATAACGCGTGGTGCGGCGCGTCCCATCATTGCGGCGTGGCCCGGCTTCAATGGTGATGGCTTGCGCCGGGCAGATCGCCTCGCAGAGCTTGCAAGCGATGCAGCGCTCCTCGCCGTTCGGATAGCGGCGGAGCGCATGTTCACCACGGAAGCGAGGCGACAGCGGCCCCTTCTCGAAGGGATAGTTCACGGTCGCCTTGGGCGCCACGAAATATTTCAGCGCAAGCCAGAAGGCTGACAGAAATTCTATCAGCAACAAAGACTTAGCGGCTTGGGCGAGACGCTTCACGCGCGCACTCCTCAGGCTAGACGCCGTGCCAAAGCTGCAAGACCACCGCGACGATCACCACCATGGCGAGCGACAAGGGCAGAAAGACCTTCCAGCCGAGCCGCATCAATTGATCGTAGCGGTAGCGCGGCACCATGGCTTTGACCATGGCGATCAGGAAGAACAGGAAACAAGCCTTCAAAACGAACCATAGTACTCCCGGGATCCAGGTGAAGGGCGGCACCGGGAAGAGCGGCAGCCAACCCCCCAGAAACAGCACCGTGCCGAGCGCGCACATCAGGACGACGGCGACATATTCGCCCAGCATGAACAACATATAGGGGGTCGAGGAGTATTCGACCATGAAGCCAGCGACGAGCTCGGACTCGGCCTCAAGCAGATCGAAGGGCGGACGGTTGGTCTCGGCGAGCGCGGAGATGAAGAACACAACGAACATCGGGAGCAACGGCAGCCAATACCAGCCAAAAAGGCCGAGCGCGCTGTCTTGCGCCTCCACGATGGCGGTGAGGTTGAGCGTGCCCGCAACAAGCAGCACGGTAATGATGACGAAGCCGATCGAGACTTCGTAGGAGACCATTTGTGCCGCGGATCGGAGCGCAGCCAGGAAGGCATATTTCGAGTTCGACGCCCAGCCGGCCATGATCACCCCGTAGACCTGCAGGCTCGAGATGGCGAAGATGTAGAGAATGCCGACATTGATGTCAGCCACCGCCCAGCCTTTGTCGACGGGAATGACCGCCCAAGCCGCGAGCGCAAGACCCGCGGTGATAAGCGGCGCCATCAGGAAGATGCCCTTATTAGCGCCGGCCGGGATGATCGGCTCCTTGAAGACGAATTTCAGAAGGTCGGCGAAGGATTGCAGCAGGCCCCACGGTCCCACTACGTTCGGCCCGCGCCGCATCTGCACTGCGGCCCAGACTTTGCGGTCCGCGTAGAGCAGGAACGCCACGATGATGAGAAGCGTGACGAGCAACGCAACGCTTTGCGCGACGATCAGCGCGAAGGGCAGCCCGTAGCTCTGCCAGAACTCAACCATGGGTGCCGGTCGCCTTGTTGCGCGCGCCGACATGCAGCGCGCTTAAATTGGCCATGATCGCGGAGGCGCGTGCAATCGGATTGGTGAGATAGAAATCCCCGATGACGCGATCGAAGCGCTCCCTGCCCGTCTTAGCGGGCCGGTCGGCAAGTTTCTCGATGGCGCCCATGTCGGCAGGGACAACCTGATCGAGCAGGGCAAGATGCGGGCAGGCTTCATACATCTTCGCCCTGAGCTGCTGCACGCTGTCGAAGGGAAGCACCTTGCCGAGAACGCCCGAGAGCGCGCGGATGATCTTCCAATCCTCGCGCGCCTCCCCCGGCGGGAATACGGCGCGCGCGGTCATTTGCGGCCGGCCCTCGGTGTTCACATAGGTCCCGTCTTTCTCGGTATAAGCCGCACCGGGGAGAATCACATCGGCGCGATGGGCACCTTTGTCGCCGTGGCTGCCCTGATAGATGACGAAAGCCTCTCCCAGCCGCTCCATGCCGATCTCGTCGGCGCCGAGCAGATATATGACTTCGAGCTCCCCTGAGGAGGCGGCATCGAGGATGCCCTCCAGACCAAGACCGCCCTTGCCCGGAACGAGGCGGAGGTCGAGGCCGCCCGCGCGCGCGGCGGCGCTATGCAGCATGTTGAAGCCGTTCCAGCCAAGGTCTGGCTTCAATGCGCCCATGGCGATGGCGGCCTTGGCGGCAAGGGCGAGCACCGCCTCGCCGTCTGGCCTGGCAAGCGCTCCGGCCCCTAAGATCAGCATCGGCCGCTCGGCGCCGTCCAATTTTTGCAAGAAGGGATGCGCGCCCTCGGCGATCTTGGCGAGCGTTTCGGGCCCGGCGCCGAGATAGTCGTAAGCATAGGTGAGATCGCGCCGCTCGCCGATCAGACCGATCGGAATGCGCCCCTGCGATTGGCGGGATCGCTTCAAAATGCGCGCATTGAGCACCGGTGCCTCGTCGCGCGGATCGGTGCCGACAAGCAGAAACGCGTCGGCCTGGTCGATGCCGGCGATGGTGGCGTTGAAGAGATAGGTCGCGCGGCCGAGCGCGGGATCGAGTTTTGAACCATCCTGCCGGCAATCGATGTTTGGCGAACCAAGCGCCTCGGCGAGCAGCTTCAGTGCGAACATCTCCTCGCAGGCGGCAAGATCGCCGGCGATTGCTGCGAAGCGGGCGCCGTCGAGGCCCTTCAGCTTCGCCACAATGACGCCGAACGCTTCGTCCCAGCTCGCCGGGACGAGCTTGCCGTTCCGCCGGACATAGGGGCGGTCGAGCCGTTGCGTGCGCAAGCCGTCCCACACATGGCGGGTCTTGTCGGAAATCCATTCCTCGTTAATGGCGTCGTTGATGCGCGGCAGAATACGCAATACTTCGCGGCCGCGTGCATCGACTCGAATGGCGCTTCCGAGCGCATCCATCACGTCGATGGAGAGCGTCTTGGTGAGTTCCCAGGGCCGCGCCAGAAAGGCAAAAGGCTTCGAGGTGAGCGCTCCCACCGGGCAGAGATCGACGACGTTTCCCGACAAATTCGAGTCCATGCCGCGCTCAAGATAGGTGGTGATCTCCATGTCCTCGCCGCGCCCGATGGCGCCGAGTTCCTCGACGCCAGCGACCTCGGTCATGAAGCGGACGCAGCGCGTGCAATGGATGCAGCGATTCATGTAGGTGTCGATCAGGGGCCCGAGATATTTCTCCTCCACCGCGCGCTTGTTGTCCTGGAAGCGGCCGGCATCGAAGCCATAGGCCATGGTCTGGTCCTGCAAATCGCATTCGCCGCCCTGATCGCAGATCGGGCAATCGAGCGGATGATTGATCAGCAGGAATTCGAGCACGCCTTCGCGCGCCTTCTTCACCGTCTCGGAATTGGTGATGATCGTCGGCGGCGTGACGTCGCGCGACGGCAGAAGATCGGTGACGCTCATGGCGCAGGAAGCGACCGGCTTCGGCATGCCGGCGACCTCGACCAGGCACATGCGGCAATTGCCGGCGATCGACAGCCGCTCGTGATAGCAGAAGCGCGGGATCTCGATGCCGACCATCTCGCAGGCCTGAATCAAGGTGAGACCCGCAGGCACTTCGTGTTCCTTGCCGTCGATGATCAGCTTGCGGGTCATGATTTTGGCTTCTCGCTCAGGACCTCCGTGAGGAAGGCCTGGAATTTGGGCGTGTACTGCTCAAGGTAGCCCGAGTTCTGGAAATGCGGCGACAGCAAATAGTCGCGGTGCTGCCTGATCTGAATGCGGACCGCCGTGTCCCATTCCTTGGTTGGCAGGACGTCGAGGATCTCTTCGCTCGCGTTGAGGATGGTGTCCACGTAGAGCTCGTATTTCTGGAACATCTCGGCGCTACCGTCGATGGTCATGTCCTCGTAGTCGAATTGGGCGAGCTTCAAGGTCGGGTCCGACAGCTTCGGATTGTCGAAAGCGAAACGCAGGGTCTCCCGCCAAAGTTCGTAGGCGTTGCCGCGCCGTTCGGCGCGCTGGCCCTCCGAGATCTGCAGATGCGCGTAGATGAGGGCAATGACGGCCGCGGCCGCCATCACCACGGTGGCGAGCGTCGCGGCGTTCTCCCACAGCCAAGCCATGCACGGCTCCTACTCCGCCGCCACCGGCACCGATGGCGCGATCGGCTTGGTGGCTTGCGCGTCGATGCGCGCCTCGATCTCGCGGTGGAAATGGCGGATCAGCCCCTGCACCGGCCAGGCAGCGGCGTCCCCCAGGGCGCAGATCGTGTGGCCCTCGACCTGGTAGCTCACGTCGAGCAGCATGTCGATTTCGGCCTTCTCGGCCTCGCCTTTGGCCATGCGCTCAAGCACGCGCCACATCCAGCCCGTCCCTTCGCGACAGGGCGTGCATTGGCCGCAAGATTCATGCTTATAGAAATAGGCGAGCCGCGAGATGGCGCGGATGATGTCGGTGGACTTGTCCATGACGATGACGCCGGCCGTGCCGAGGCCGGTGTTCAGCGCTTTCAGACTATCGAAGTCCATGGGCAGGTCGTCGCATTCGCTCGCCGGGATGCAGGCCACGGACGAGCCACCGGGGATCACGGCGAGCAGATTATCCCAGCCGCCGATGACGCCGCCGCCGTAATGGTCGATCAGCTCGCGCAAGGGAACGCCCATCTCCTCCTCGACATTGCAGGGCGTGTTCACATGACCCGAGAGGCAGAAGATCTTGGTCCCGGTATTGTTGGGACGTCCGAGGGAGGCGAACCAGGTCGCCCCTCGCCGCAAGATGTCGGGGACGACAGCGATGGTCTCGACGTTGTTGACGGTGGTCGGCGCGCCGTAGAGGCCGACATTGGCGGGGAACGGAGGTTTCAGCCGCGGCATGCCCTTTTTGCCTTCGAGGCTTTCGAGCAACGCCGTCTCCTCGCCGCAAATATAGGCCCCTGCCCCGTGGTGCAGGTAGAGTTCGAAATCCCAGCCGTTGACATTGTTCTTGCCGATCAGCTTGGCGTCATAAGCCTCGTCGATCGCCGCTTGCAGGATCTCGCGCTCACGGATGAACTCGCCGCGAATATAGATGTAGGAAACATGCGCGCGCATGGCGAAGGCTGCGATGAGCGCGCCCTCGATCAGAAGCTGCGGATCGTGGCGCATGATATCCCGGTCCTTGCAGGTCCCGGGCTCCGACTCATCGGCATTGATGACGAGGTAGGACGGACGGCCGTCGGATTGTTTCGGCATGAACGACCATTTCAGTCCCGTGGGGAAACCCGCGCCGCCGCGGCCGCGCAGGCCCGAGGCCTTCACCTCGTCGATGATAGCGTCGTGCCCGCGTTCGATGATCTTCTTGGTGCCGTCCCAGGCGCCGCGCGCGCGCGCGGCCTTGAGCCGCCAGCTATGCAGCCCGTAGAGATTCTTGAAGATGCGGTCCTTGTCCTTGAGCATCACTTCGATCTCGGTTTGCGGCCCTTGGCGAGCGGCGGCTTCGGCACGGCGCGCTCGCGGACATCGGCGGCGGCGCCAGGTCCTTTGGGCTCATCGCTGGCGAGCACTGGGGCCGGCACCGCATCGTCCGGCTCTTCATTGCGATAAAGCTCAGGGTCGATGAGCGTGTTCGGGCCGCCGAGCGGCGCGGAAGCCTGCCGGCCATTCTGCGGACCCGGCGCGACGTGCCGGCCGGCCTTCAGATTTTCGAGGATCCAAGTCAAGCTCTCCGGCGTGAGGTCCTCGTAATAGTCCTTGTTGATCTGGGCCACAGGGGCATTCACGCAAGCGCCGAGGCATTCGACTTCGGTCCAGGAAAACAGGCCGTCCTTGGTGACGTGCCCGGGCTCGCCGATCAGCTTGCGGCACGTGTCCTTGATCGCGCCGGCGCCCCTGAGCCAGCAGGGCGTCGTGCCGCAAACCTGCACGTAATAGCGGCCGACCGGCGCCAGATTGAACATCGTATAGAAGGTCGCGATCTCGTAGATGCGGATCGGGGCCATGCCCAGCATGTCGGCGACATAGCGAAGCGCGGGCTCAGGCAGCCAGCCCCCCATCTGCTCTTGCGCGCGCCACAGAATTGGAAGCACGGCAGAGGCCTGCCGCCCTTCCGGATATTTCTTGATCTGGGCCTTGGCCCATTCAAGATTTTCCGGCGTGAAGGCAAAGCTTTCAGGCTGCTCTGCGGCGAGGCGGCGGACACTCATTTGGTCGCTTCTTCTCTTCTCGCGTTAGGTTCAAAAGCCCAGCCGACGCGAGGGTCTCCTAGCGGTGGACGGTACAAGCGGGAATCGCGTTCAACTTCTTACCCACATAAGCTTTCAGCGTGTAAAAACAAACCGCTGTCGCGCCGGTTTTCTGTAACGTAACAACAATGGCGTCGGACGACACCTTGCCAGATTGGCGCGTCACCGCCTCGGCAGGGATGAACGCCGTGGTTAGGATCTCGAAGCCGTCCTGGGTCAATTCGCCGAGCGACTTCGGGCCGTTCTCGTCCTGCGGTTGCGGCGTCTCTTCCTGAGCCTCTTTCTGAGCCGGCGCCCCCTCCTCAGGCTTCGCTCCCTCGCCGCTGGTGGCGTTGGGCGTGGCGCCTGTCTCGGGCTTTGAGTCCAAGGGGGTAGACTGCGCGCCACCTTGCGGTGCAGCCTGCGACTCGGCCAAGCCAAGGAGAAACATGCTGGCGCAGGCCAAGGTCAGAACCGTCTTCGTCATGCGTTCGCCCTCACCGGTCAATCTCTCCAAACACGATGTCGATCGAGCCAAGCACGGCAGACACATCGGCGAGCATATGGCCCCTGCATAGAAAATCCATGGCGGCAAGATGGGCGAAGCTCGGCGCCCTGATCTTGCAACGATAGGGGCGATTCGAGCCGTCGGAGACGAGATAGACGCCGAACTCGCCCTTGGGCGCCTCCACTGCGGCGTACACCTCGCCCTCGGGTACGTGATAACCCTCGGTATAGAGTTTGAAGTGGTGAATGAGGGCTTCCATCGAGGCCTTCATCTCGGCGCGCTTGGGCGGCACCATCTTGTGGTTCTCGACGCTGACAGGTCCAAGCTCCGTCGTCAGCCGCTCGCAGCATTGCTTCATGATGCGCACCGACTGGCGCATCTCTTCCATGCGGACAAGATAGCGGTCGTAGCAGTCGCCGTTCTTGCCGATCGGAATGTCGAATGCGAGCTCGTCGTAGCACTCATAAGGCTGCGCCTTGCGCAAGTCCCACTTGGCGCCGGAGCCGCGCACCATCACGCCGGAAAAACCGCGCGCCCAGGCGTCCTCCAGCTTCACCACGCCGATATCGACATTGCGCTGCTTGAAGATGCGGTTCTCGGTGAGCAGACCTTCGATGTCGTCGCAGACTTTGAGGAAGGGATCGCAGAACGCATAAATGTCGGCGACAAGCTCCGGCGGAAGATCCTGGTGCACGCCGCCCGGCCGGAAATAGGCCGCGTGCATGCGCGCGCCCGAGGCGCGCTCGTAGAACACCATCAGCTTCTCGCGTTCCTCAAAGCCCCAAAGCGGCGGCGTGAGAGCGCCAACGTCCAGGGCCTGCGTGGTGATGTTGAGAAGATGAGACAGAAGCCGGCCGATTTCGGAATAAAGCACGCGGATGAGCTGCCCACGCTTGGGCACGGTGACGCCGACAAGTTTCTCCACGGCAAGGCAGAAGGCGTGCTCCTGGTTCATCGGCGCCACGTAGTCGAGCCGGTCGAAATAAGGCAGGGCTTGAAGATAGGTTTTGTATTCGATCAGCTTCTCAGTGCCGCGGTGGAGCAGACCGATATGCGGATCGACGCGCTCCACCACTTCGCCGTCGAGTTCGAGCACGAGGCGAAGCACGCCGTGAGCCGCGGGGTGCTGGGGACCGAAATTGATGGTGAACTTGCGGTCGTCGCCTGCGCGCTTGCCGCTATCGGCTTCGGCGAGAGGCGGCTCGGTCTTTGCGACGGCTTGATCTTTTGTGCTCATGCCAATGCCTTTTCGCCAACCCACTTGCCGGCATAGGCCGCGATCACGCACGGCAGGGCCAGAACCGCGAAGGCGATGAGTCCCAAGGGAAGCAGGTTTGGCACGCCGTCTTGCGTGATGGCGACGATCAGAGCCCACGCCGCCTGTCCGGCCATCAACAGCGCCGCCCAACGCCAGGGCCGCTCGCGCCAAGCCATGCCGAGCAGGAAAGCGGCGAGCAACAAAGCCGGGTAGCTGACCTGCCAGTAGAGCGGAACGTCCCACGGCTCGCGGCCTTCGGCGATTTCACGCGTATAGTGCCAATTGGCCGCGCCGGCGACGATAGCGAGAATGGAAGGCAGCCATGGCGACCGCGTTGTTATGCCGGAGGATAGCATCAGGCGCCCGCCTTGGCTGAAGCTTTGGCTCGCTTTGCTTCCACGCCGTGATTGAAGCGGCCCCATGACACGATAAAGCGCTCATGCGTGCCTGAGCCGATCTCGTCGATGCCGTCATGGGCAACGATCCTGAAGCGGGCGCGCGGGCCCCTCACGTCAATGCACTCCGCCTCGACCGTAATGGTGAAACCCGGCGGCGTCGCAGCCTTATGCGACACGTCGACATGCGTGCCGAGACTGCCCTCACCTTCGTCGAGATGCGGTTCGAGCAACTGCACGCAGGTCCACTCCATCAGCCCGACCATGAAGCCTGTGGCGAACACCTCCGGCATGGCTTGAAGCTCGGGTGCTTCGCGATAGAGATGCGGAACCGTCTTGGTGAGCGGCACGGTGTAGGATAAGCGGTGCTTCAGTCCGGGCTTGAGCGTGGGCTTCATGACTGTTCGCTCCGATCGCGCGCCTCGCCCGCCTTCTCGTCGCCGGGAATTGCCGTGTCCATGCCTTCCCAAGGGCTCAGGAAATCGAAGCTGCGGTACCCCTGCTGGAGATGCACCGGCTCGTAGACCACCCGCTTCAACTCATCGTCATAGCGGAGCTCGACAAAGCCGGTGAGCGGGAAGTCTTTACGCAAGGGATAGCCCTGGAATCCATAGTCGGTGAGGATCCGGCGCAGATCGGGATGGCCGGCAAACAGGATGCCGTAAAGATCGTAGGCCTCGCGTTCGAACCAATCGGCTCCCGGAAACAGAGGGACAATACTCGGCACGGGGCTTGCGGCATCGGTCTTGGTGCGGACGCGAATGCGTTGGTTCAGCCACGGGCTGAGGAAGTGATAGACGACGTCGAACCGCTCCTCGCGCTCGGGATAATCGACGCCGCAAATGTCGATGATGCAGCCGAAGCGGCAAAGCGGATCGTCGCGCAGAAACTCGATCACTTGGGGGATGTCGTCGCGCCGAACGTCGATGGTGAGCTCGCCGAACACAACTTCGGAGGCAAGCAGCTTTTCTCCGATGCGATCGCCGAGATGAGCGGCGAGCTTGTGAAGACCTTCGTCCATCAGGGCTCCAGAAGGAACGTGCGGTGCCGATCAGCGCTCGATCGTGCCGGTCCGTCTGATCTTCTTCTGTAAGAGGAGAACGCCATAAACGAGCGCCTCGGCCGTGGGCGGACAGCCGGGTACGTAAATGTCCACCGGCACGATGCGGTCACAGCC
>Ga0073934_10010422_pt1 | contig 11548 bp, 12 predicted proteins | sample LarsenN4metaG_FD_76834 | JGI IMG/M metagenome (GOLD analysis project Ga0073934, IMG submission 76834) | Hot spring sediment bacterial and archeal communities from British Columbia, Canada, to study Microbial Dark Matter (Phase II) - Larsen... ...
AAGTATTGTCGCGGCAATGGAAAAGCTCCAAACGTTAGATCCTGAAGGGGGGATATTCTACGCAGCGTATCCAGGCCCAGAAATTATCGATTTTGCCCGAGCGCCTAGCGTGGCCGGCACAACCTGGTATTTGATGGTTAAGAAAGCAATGGAGGATGAAACCTCACGCAACGCGTTCTGGGGACCTGATCCCAATACGCCATCTATTGTAGGAGATCACCTGATGTTTCTCCCCATCATTTTAAGCGTTTGTTCTTGAGAAGAAAGGTCAAGGCTTCATTTACTACAAAATTTAAAAATGCAGTATAATAGACGTCGCTAAACCTTCAATTTCGATTTCTTAATTAAATCATCTTTTCAATTGGTCCGACATCCCCTTGAGCAGAAGGGAATAAAATGTCCTTTGATCCGAACGTTCCTGCTGATAACCTGGTCAGCGGAGATCTACAACAACAACTCCGGCAACTTAAGGCTGAACTGAGCGCAGCCAATACGGCCCTGGAAATGAGCCGGCAGCAGTTGGCCCAGGAAATTGCCGAACGCCAGCGGGCCGAACAAGCGCTCAAGGAAAGTGAAGCGCGTTATCGCTTGATGGCCGATCGTTTGCAGAATGATCTTGTCCTGGCCCGAGATATCCAGCAAAGCCTGCTCCCTCCCCCGACTCCTCATTGGCCCGACCTGGAGGTGGTCTGTTATACCCAACCCGCGCTTGAGGTGGGCGGGGATTTTTATGCCTATCATGCTTCCGGCCAGGCCAGATTGTTATTGAACAAATATATCCTGGCGGTGGGCGATGTATCAGGTAAGGGCGTCTCGGCGGCGCTGCTGATGGCCACCAGCCTGTCACAATTCGATGCTTCCCTGGCGCAAAAATTACATCCGGCCGAACGGCTGGTTTATTTGGATGAAGCCTTGATTCCTTACACCAAGCCCCGGCGTCAGAATTGCGCGCTGTGCTATGTTGAGCTGGTAGGGATCAATACCGCCCGCCCGGTCTTGAAAGTGGTCAATGCCGGTTGTATCCCTCCTTACCTTAAACACGCCGATGGCTCGGTTGAATGGGCGACCATCGGGGGTTTTGCCCTGGGGCAGGGGCTGGGCGTACTGGCGGGTTATCAGGAGGTGAGCCACGTGCTCTCAAAGGGCGATATGATCATCCTGACCAGTGATGGCCTGGTCGAGGCGACCAACACCGATTCGAAAATGTTTGGTTTTGAGCGGTTGGAGCAAGCCATCGTCGCCGGGCCGACCTCCAGCGCCAGGGCCATGCTCGATCATCTCAAAGCGGAAATTGCCGCTTTTGTTGGCGAAGCTGAGCCGCACGATGATATTACTATCGTGGTGGCGCAGGTTTAACCGCCCCAATTTGACTATTCGCGGCACTGAAGATCACTCACTTGGGGGTGTAGATTATTCACACCCTCAGGATGAGCAGGACTTGAGCGATCATTTTCCGGTGATGGCCACCTTCTCTATGGCGGATGCGTCGACTCCAACACCCGGACCCACTCCTCCCACAAATGAAGAAATACGGGCCTTACTCCTGGAAAAGATAACCCAAATTGAAAATGAGATCGCCGAGCTAATGGAAGAACTGCAAGAAGTTAAAACGCTACTTGGAGAGCGTGAGGACTAAAGGAGCTTTCTCGTTAAGCTCACTCTTTCCCAGTACAAAGGGCCGGGCTTAACTCCACCCGGCCTTTTAGTTTTACTGCTACTTTGCATGAGGTAGTGGCGAATTATCCCACACCTTATCCCGGTATGGGGGCCAGGCCAATTTGTTGCATCAGGGCCAGAGCATCCCATATATCCCACATTTCGACAATCTGCCCGTTCCGCAGATGGAACAGGCTCAATGCCTCGACGCTGACCGACTTACCCGTAGGCGGGATACCGCTGAGTTCGCCTTGGTGGGTACCCTGGCCGGTCCAGCGCACCACCACCGCATCGTTCTCGGCAGCGAGAACCTCATGCACCACCCAACGGGCGTCGGGGAAGCCGCGATGGTAAATAGATACCTCCCGTTTGATCCCTTCCGGCCCGCTGCCGCCCGGGCTAACCGACAGCGGCTCGTGGTAGTTGAAATCGGAGGCAAAAATTTCGTTGGCCACCTCTAATTTACGGCCATTGCACACTTCATCAAAGAAGCGGCGGACAATAGCTTTATGTTGATCTGCTGACATTGTATATCCTCCTCGTATAATGAATTACACTCAACGTTGACCGGTAAGGTTATTGCCCTGGCGCGGGGATCACCCCAAGCTGCTGCATCATACCCATTTCATCGAACTGCTCGCGCAACTCGGCGACTTTGCCGTCCACGATCTGAAAAATCGCGATCCCGCTCACTGTTATGGGTTTGTTCGTGGCCGCGATCCCCATCAATTCGCTTGTGTGCGTACCGCGCATTGTAAAACGCAAAACAACTTTGTCGCCTTCCGCGACCGTGTCTTCAACGGTTTGATAGAGGTCTGGAAAAGCGCCATAAAACATGAGGGCCATCTGGTCGTGGCCTTCGCGATTTATCGGAGGATAGCCGCCGATGTAGGCCGTGTAACCGGGAGCGCATAGCTCGGGGGCCAGCGGTCCTTTACGCCGGTCTTGCTCGGCAAAGAAGCGGTGCGCAATGGATTTATTTTCTGCTGACATGTATATTTCTCCTTATAAAAATAGAAATCACCTCTATGCAAAAGCGCAATCTTAACGCGCTAGACCATCAAAGACAAGCTCAGAGATGGGGCCAGGCAGCGGCTGGCTCAAGTCGAGACCACTAAACAAATCTTTCGACCGTTGTCTGAACCAGACATCAAATGGGTCTGGTGATGTCGCCAAAGCCTGGAAGGATTGCTGGAGATCATCCCCTTCCAGGTAAATAACGGCCATATCTCCCTGCGGCGTATGTTGAAGGTACGCGCGCTCTGTCGCGACGCCCAGCCGGCGGCGGGATGCCACATACTCATTATGGCGCGCCCCTCGCAGCTCCTCACTCCAGCGCCGCCACTCGTCAGTTTTGCCTGGGGTTAAGGGTAAGGCAAATGCAAGCGATTCCATTTTGTTTATCTCCTTGAGTCAATCATAGGGTTGTTGATTAGATATTGTCATTGTAAGCTACTCTATTGCTCATCTACCAGTTCAAAAAATGCTCAATTTCTGCTCATTTTGAGATTAGCAGTTTCGATTAAGTCTGCATCAGATCACTGTAGTAATTTGTAAAACCGCCTGTATATATCAGTGAAGATCAAATTCTTCATCTGGTTACTAGATCAAGGAGGGTGCAATGTTTACCACTAAATTGATTCTGATTTTGATTGCGGTGATTACGAGCGTTAGCACGGCGGCTATTGTTGTCATCACCATCTTCATCGCGATCTTCCGATCTGGAGATGCGGCTCAAATCACGCCTACGACAGCCATCGAGACTCCGGACGGCTCAGGAACCCCGGTGGGTAGTGAAACTCCAGACGCCGCCGGTACCCCTGACGCAACTGAAATACCGGATGATGATGACGATGATGATCCTGCAACTCCGGTGGGTACAGTAACTCCGGACGGAACTCCGGTGATCAGTGGCACTATTACCATAACTTCAACGCCTATTATCGACGTTATTACAGTTATTGTTGGCGGGCCAGATGATGATGGCGTCTCGATTGATATCGACGTCTCAATTGGTCTGGAGCCCGGCAGCGATGGCGGCGGGGGTGGCGGCGATGATGATGACGATGATGGCGGCGGCCATGACGATGATGATGATGGAGATCATGATCGCGGCCACGGTAATGATCCTGATGGTCACGATGAAGATAACCCTGGCCGAGGTGGTCGTAGATAATTGCTCCTTATTTGAAAGATAACGAACATCTGATATACTCAAATTTGAAGTTCGCTAAAGTGAGTGATTAAGCGTGATCCAGGGAGCGCCAGCCGGACGTTGGTAAGATCAAAATGTAACAACGGTTGGGACATGATCCGAGAGGGCATTGATGATCCCTAAGGAAGATTTTGGCCCACTGTTTGACGAATATTATTCCAAACTTTATGCTTATATTCGTAGCCAGGTAGCAAATCGAGAAACCGCAGAAGATATTACTGCCGCAACTTTTGAACGAGCTTTCAGTCGCAGCCACCTGTATGATGCGAACAAAGGTTCATTTGCTACCTGGCTTTTCCGCATTGCTCGTAATCTCGTCATTAACCATTATGCTTCCGTTAGCCGCAAGCCGGTCCATTATGACCTGACTGAGGCGATGGAGATTTCAACAGCAGAGCCGTCCCCTGAGCAACAGGTGATTCGCCAGGAACAGCATCGAGTTTTGTTGGAATTACTGTCGGATCTATCGGAGCGTGACCAGGAAATCATCTCTCTGAAATTTTTTGGACGATTACCTAACAAGAAAATTGCCGAAATCATGGACCTGAAAGAAAAGACGGTAAGTGTTATCGTTCTGCGGGCGCTACAAAAATTAAAGAGCCGTTTAGAAGCGAAGGCAGCAATATGAACGAAGAACAATTAGCCGATGCCTTAGCTAAACATCTCGATGCGCTCCTGGTTGGTGAATCTCTGCCTGAACCTCCACCGGAAGAGATTGCCTCGTTGTTGGCCCTGGCCGAAGGATTAGAGGAGCTAACTCCGAAACCTCGCCCTGAATTTAGCGCGGCCTTAAGGGAGTCTTTATTAAATTCTAGCGCCGGGGCCGGTGGGGCGCCAACAGCGACCGGGGGCTCGGTTCTTCCGTGGGGGCCGCTGGCGCTCATCACCATCGCTGCTTTGGGCGTAATCACGGCTGTCACCCTGCTCGGGGGGGGTATTATATGGCAAAGATGGGGGGCTGATGACCCGGCCTTACCACCGAACGATGCTCCGGTAGAGTCGAGAACGGAACAGGCTGAACCGATCTTGCTCACAGTTACGCCTTCGCCACTTCCTGTTCCGGCGACCACTACCTCAACTACTACGCCAGTACCTAGCCCAACTTTGTCCGTTACCTCTTCGCCGGTTCCGGCTTCGCCAACGGCAACTTTTGTGATCGACGTTTTGCCGCCCATTACCGCTACGGCTACCTTAGAGACGAGCACAGAGGATATCCCCCTGCCTTCCCCACTGGTCCCCGGTTCACCATCCGGAGGTTCAGGCTCCGGTGGAAGTGGAAGCAGTGGAGGCGGCGGCAGCGATGATGATGGAGACCATGATCGCGGCCATGGTAATGATCCTGACGGTCACGATGAAGATAACCCTGGCCATGGAGGAAATTGAAAATCAACTTCTATCCAGCTAGAAAAAGAAAATATGCAGAATACGGAAACAACAGATAGGAACAATATCGTTCCACGCCCGGATCAAAAACCCAGGGCCACTCGCTGGTGGCTGTGGGTAATTTCTGTTTTAGGGATATGTGTCCTACTCGTGTGTCTCGCCGGAGGGGGTGGGTTAGCCTTTTGGCAAATCCGCCGGGATTCTGCCGGGGAGCCGGTTATTGATGAAACAGCGGCGCTCCAACCGGTCGAGGAGGAAGAGGGTGCGGCTATGGTTACAGCCACAATAACTTCAGTCCCTACCTCAAGCGCTGTATCTCCTTCTGTGCCCACGGCAACCCCGACATTGCTGGCTTCGCCAACACCCATGCCCGATTTCTGCCTGGTCGATGGACTTCCGGCTCAGCCCACGCCGGCTGCACCTGCCATTAGCTCTATCAGCTTTGCTACCGGCCCGGATGCGAGCGGCTGGCCGTTGAGTCCCACGATTCAATTCACCAGCTCGATCAGCCAGGTGCAAGCCTTTTTTGGCTACACCGGGATGACAAACGGCTTGACCTGGGAACGGGTCTGGCTCTTTGGGGATCAAGAACTCACCCGGGGCCAGGGCGCCTGGGATGCCGGCCCACAAGGCCAGTTGATCGTTCACGTAGCAGCGACGGCAGAGGGGTTTGTCCCCGGACGGTATTTTCTGGAGCTGTACGTCGAGGATCAATTATTGAACAAAGGGTCTTTTTTGATCGTAGACCCGCTTACCTCTACCCAACGTCCGGTCCAGGTTGCTTATACGACGCTCAATACCGAGACGATCCAACTGAATCTCCTCAATCTTGATCATCACGAGACTCAACCCTTGCTGGAGGGAGGCATCAGCCCAACCTGGTCTCGTAACGGGATCGATTTGATGTTTTACAGTCCAGAGGGAGTTGAAGGCGGCTCAAGAGGGGTTTGGGTCCACAATCTCCGGCGACGGGAGAACGTGCAGGTGATTGCGGAACCTTTCTCGAATCCTATTGCCTGGTCCCCCGATGGGATACATGTGGCGACCTTTGTTGTGAAAGAAGGCCGGCCCAACCTGGTGTTGTGGAATGTAGCCACACGGCAAGCTGTTAATGGCCCTCCCGGCGAAACTCCGGGTTGGTCGCCGGAAGGGCGGCGGCTGGCTTACCGGGGATGTACGGCAGAAGGTTGGAATATCAGCACAATTGAGATCATCGGCGACAGCTTTGTTCATGATAGCCTGCGCCCACTGACCTCCGGCGATGACAGCCTGCCCAGTTGGTCGTGGGATGGCCAGCAGATCGCCTTTGTCCGAAACGAAGAGGGGAACCAGGATATTTATGTCATAAAAGTTGATGGTAGCAACCTGACCCGCCTGACCGAAGACCCGGCGGTGGATACCTTTCCGGCCTGGACGCCTGACGGTCGCCTGTTGTTCCGCTCATTGCGAGATGGCGGGTGGGGGATCTACCTGATGGAGGCGGATGGTTCGAATCAGCGTCGCCTGCTGGAAGACACCTCCGAGGCAAGCTGGGAATCTGACCCCTTAGCGGTCAGCACCAATATCCAGTTGATCGAACCGACGCCCACCCCTATGCCACGACCCAGGGTTCAGGTTCCGCCCGGCCGAGGGATTTTGGTGGTCTCCAATGTAGAGAACAATGATGAAATGACCTTTACCATCAACAACCAGGAGTACAAAGTTCCGCCTTACCAATACCGGAATATCCCGCTGCCGCCGGGGAACTATACCTGGACGGCCAGTTGGCCGGCCAAAGTGAGCCGGACCGGCCGGGCCAATATTGTGGTAGGGCAGGTATCTTACCCGATCGTAGAGCGATAAAATAGCGAAGCCTGGAGCGTCAAAGCTTGCTTTGACATGACAAAGCATCGCTTGCTTTGACATGTCAAAGCATCGCTTCGCTCGCTTTGTCGCTCCTTATTTTTATCCTCGACTTCTTATAGAAGAACATATTCGTAGTCACCGCCTCATTTTTTAAGCGCCTCAGATATACCTTCCAAGCGTTACTCCTAAATTGGACAAGATCCTGTTTTACCTTAAAATTTTTTTAACGGATCATCACATCATTCCCGTGGGAGGCTAATCATGACTCTGTTTAATGGTTTAGGAATGCATTTAGGCAATCTGTCCCAACTATCTAACGCGGTTACTCGTTCGATCAGCGCCGAGAATTTTACCGGCGAGAAGGGGAAGGGCGGAATGGCGACTGAAGGGACCGGCGCGGTAGCGGCTCGTGAATTGGGCCAGGGCTGGAAGGTTTCACCCAGCATCCACGTGCCGGGCAGCGCCACGGTCGATCTGGCCAATATTGATGGGCCAGGGGCAATCCAGCATATCTGGCTGACGGTCCACCCGGAACATTGGCGGCGGCTGGTGCTGCGGATGTATTGGGATCACGAGCCGACGCCCTCAGTTGAGACGCCTTTAGGGGACTTTTTCTGCAACGGCTGGGGTGAACGTTGTAATATCACCTCTATTCCGATCGCAGTTAACCCGGCCGGCGGCTTCAACAGTTATTGGGAGATGCCGTTCCGCCAGCATGCCCGCATTACCCTCGAGAATTTGGTTCCAGACGAGATTAGAGGCTTTTACTATCAAATCACCTACACTTTAACCGACGTGCCTGAAGACCGGGCCTATTTCCACGCCCAGTGGCGGCGGAATAACCCGCTGCCTTACCAGACGCCGCACACGATCCTGGAGGGCGTGCAGGGCCAGGGCCATTTTGTTGGGGTTTATCTGGCCTGGGGGGTCAATAATAAGGGCTGGTGGGGGGAAGGTGAAATAAAGTTCTTTATCGACAAAGATGAAGAGTTCCCGACGATCTGCGGCACCGGAACGGAAGATTATTTTGGCGGGGCCTGGAATTTTGAGCATCCCAAGGGGCAGTATGGCGTCTTTTCCAGCCCCTATTCAGGCTTACCCCAGGTGATCAGGCCGGATGGGCTGTACAGCAGCCAGCAGCGCTTTGGCATGTACCGCTGGCATATCATGGATCCTATCCGCTTTCAGGAGGATCTACGGGTCACAATTCAAGCCCTGGGCTGGCGCTCGCTTTTAGAAGGTAAACCTCGCTATCTTCCTTTACAGGACGACATCGCCTCGACTGCCTTTTGGTATCAAACCGAACCTCACGCTCCCTTTCCGCAACTGCCCGAATTAAATAATTTGGAGGTTGTTTAAGCCGATACAACCATATCCAAATTCTAACGGTTTTCTAACGAAATACCTATCAAAATCGGCTATAGTATGAAACCTGTAGCCGCTTCAGTGGGAGGATCTTATGACGCGGACAGAGCCGCCCAGCCTGCCGGCCCGGCTGGCGCTCAGAGAATGGCCCCAGGGGCGCAGCCCGGTGATGTACCAAAAATGGCGGGACCTACTTTTTTTGCATTGGGAGCACGATCCGGCCGATATTCAACGGACGCTGCCAAAAGGGCTGTATGTGGATTGTTATGAAGGCAAGGCTTACCTGGGCATTGTACCCTTTTTTATGAAGGATGTGCGGCCGCGTTTTTGCCCACCGATTCCGGGTATCTCTTATTTTATGGAAACAAACGTGCGGACCTATGTTTATGATGAGCAAGGGACGGCCGGCGTCTGGTTTTATTCGCTCGATGCTAACCAGTGGCTGGCGGTGAAGCTGGCCCGCACTTTATTTAAGTTACCCTACTTTTACGCCCGGATGGAGGCTCAGCGAGAGGGGCAAACGGTTCGATATTCCTTATGGCGCTCCGGCAGCGCACCCGAAACAGGCTCACGTTTTGATTACCGGCCCCGGGGAACCGCGCATTGGGCCGAACCGGGCAGTCTTGAGTTTTTCCTGGTCGAACGGTACATTCTTTTTTCCGTGCCCGGCCAGGACAGGTTAGCCACGGGACGGGTTTATCACCAACCGTATCCGATCTCTGAGGCCGAAGTTCAGGCCTGGGATGATCATTTACTGGGGCTGGATGGTTTTGAGAAACCCGGACGAAAGCCGGATCATATTCTGTTGTCGCCGGGGGTTGAGGTTGATATCTTTGCCCTGGAGCGCGTCTAGCATGTTGACGCGCCGGCAGTTTTTAGGCCAGGCCGCTCTGGCGGCCTGGTTGTACCCTAACAAAATTATAGCCCTTAAATCCAATTTCAGCGCAGCCTCAACACCGTTGGTTGAATTTATCTGGTCTGGCGGCGTCACGCCAACCTCGGCCATGATCAAGGCCAAACTTCGCATCGACAGCAGCGCGGTGCGCCTGCGCTTGAGCCGGCAGCCAGATCTCAGCGACCCGATCTTTTCTGAGATGCAAACAGCTTCGCTGGCTGCCAATAACCGGATTGTATCTATTCCCATGACCGGTTTAAGCCCTAACACTGCCTATTATTATGCGGTTGAGGCTGATGGCCTGGTAGATACCATCTACTGGGGCAAGCTGACCACCTTTCCAGAGGGTGCAGCTTCTTTTATGGTGGCTTTTGGCTCCTGCGCCGAAACCGGCTCAAATCATCCTATCTTCGAAACCATTCGTAACTTGAGTCCCCTGTTTTTTATCCATACCGGCGACATGCATTACCTGGATATCAGCACTAATGACAGGAATCGTTTTCGCCAGGCTTACGAGATGGTGCTGGCGTCGCCAGGCCAGGCCAGTCTGTATCGAGTAACGCCGCTGGTTTATATCTGGGATGATCATGATTTTGGACCTAATGATAGCGATGGGAGCGCCCCCGGACGTGAAGCCGCCCGCTTAACTTACCAGGAGTATGTGCCGCATTATCCCCTGGCGGCGGGCAGCGGTGATGTACCGATTTATCACGCCTTTACGGTAGGGCGGGTCCGTTTTATTGTAACCGATCTGCGGTCGGAACGAAGCCCTAAAAACGCCCCAGATGACGCCAGTAAGAGTATGTTGGGACTGGCTCAGAAGGCTTGGTTTAAACAGGAGCTATTAAATGCCAAAACAACTTATCCGCTGGTCGTTTGGGTGAGCAGTTGTGACTGGATTCCCAACTTGAGCGACGGCTGGCATCTTTACAGCAGCGAGCGCCGGGAGATTGCCAATTTTCTCAAGGAGAACAGGATCACCAACTTGATTATGTTGGCGGGGGATTTGCATATGCTAGGGATCGATAATGGCAGCAACGCCGACTTTGCCAGCGGGGGCGGCGCCGGCTTTCCGGTTATGCAGGCTTCGCCCCTGGATCGTTTTGGTCTTGAAGCAGAGGCGCCTTACAGTCAGGGTGTGGTCGCCCGGCGGGGCCAGTTTGGAATTATGAATGTTATTGATGAGGGAGGATCAACGATTAAGGTGGAATGGAGTGGGAGAAGTTGGACGAATGAGGAGATTCTGGCCTACAGTTTTATTATAGGAAATGAATCATAGGAAGTAAATCATCGTAGCATATATAAGGAGAAAGCTCTATGTCGAACATATTATGCATTGGCGCCGGCTATGTTGGCGGCCCCACCATGGCAATCATTGCCAAGCATTGTCCAGAACACCGGGTGGTTGTTGTTGATATTAATGAGGCTCGCATTGCCGCCTGGCAGTCTGATCAACTACCGATCTATGAGCCGGGCCTGGATGACGTGGTCCGGTCGACTCGCAATAAGAACCTTTTTTTCTCTACCGACGTAAACCGGCACATCAGTGAAGCCGATATCATTTTTGTCAGCGTCAATACGCCAACCAAAACCTTTGGGCAGGGAGCCGGCAAAGCGGCAGACTTACAGTATTGGGAAAAGACAGCCCGCCAGATTCTTGAAAATTCAACCTCACCTAAAATCGTGGTTGAAAAAAGCACCTTGCCAGTTCGTACGGCCGAGGCGATGGAGCGCATCTTGAATTCAAACGGTAATGGGCTTTATTTTGACGTGATTTCAAACCCGGAGTTTCTGGCCGAAGGAACAGCGATTCGAGATATCGAGAAACCGGACCGGGTTTTGGTCGGCGGCCGGGAGACGCCTTCAGGCCAGCGGGCGATCCAATCGATTGTCGATATTTATTCTCAGTGGGTACCCCGCGAACGCATTATCACCACTAATCTCTGGTCAAGCGAGTTATCAAAGCTGGTCGCAAATGCCTTCCTGGCCCAACGGATATCTTCCATCAATGCGATCAGCGCGCTGTGTGAAAAGACTGAGGCTGATGTCAGCGAGGTGGCGCATGCCATTGGCCTGGACAGCCGGATTGGCCCGCGCTTTTTGCAGGCCAGTGTTGGCTTTGGCGGCTCCTGCTTTAAGAAAGATATTATGAACCTGGTCTACTTGTGCGAGTATTACAACCTGCCCGA